>Ga0335078_10017413_pt1 | contig 10675 bp, 7 predicted proteins | sample Lox_Sample_32_FD_206711 | JGI IMG/M metagenome (GOLD analysis project Ga0335078, IMG submission 206711) | Soil microbial communities from Loxahatchee National Wildlife Refuge, Florida, United States - Lox_Sample_3.2 | ecosystem: Environmental > Terrestrial > Soil > Wetlands | place: USA: Florida... | reverse complement strand
CCACCTGCATGGATTCAGCCGCGCCCACGGGTTCGATTCTCTGCTCTTCGAGCACGCGCAGCACCTTCGATTGCGTGCGCAGGCTCATATCGCCCACCTCGTCGAGAAAGAGCGTGCCGCTGTCGGCCTTCTGGAATTTGCCGATCTTGGTCTCGGCGGCGCCGGGGAAGCTGCCTTTGTTGTGGCCGAAGAGTTCGCTTTCGATCAGGTCCTCGGGGATGGCCGCGCAGTTGACTTCCACGAAGGGCTCGGCCGCGCGCGGGCTCATGGCGTGGAGGGCGCGCGCCACCAGTTCCTTGCCGGTTCCGCTCTCGCCGTAGATGAGCACGCGGCCGTTGCTGCCCGCCATGAGCGAAAGCTGCTGGCGGAGCGCTTTCATGGGCACGGACTCGCCGATGATGCGCCAGCGTCCGCCGCTATCGGCCTTCAAGCGGCTGTTTTCGAGGGCCAGGCTGTGGTGATCGAGGCCGTTCTTCACGCAGACCGTGACTTTCTCGAGCGAGAGCGGCTTTTCCAGAAAATCGAAGGCGCCGAGCTTGGTGGCCTTCACCGCGGCTTCGATGGAGCCATGCCCGGAGATCATGACCACCACCGGGCGCTCGGCGAAGGGTATCTCCTGGATGCGCGCCAGCACTTCCATGCCGTCGATGCCGGGCAGCCAGATATCGAGCATAACGAGTCCATAGTCCGCGCCGGGAAGGGCCGCGAGACAGGCTTCGCCGCTCTCCACGGCATCGACGGCGTAGCCTTCGTCTTCCAGAATGCCGCTCAGGGAACGGCGGATGCCGGGCTCGTCATCCACCAGCAGCACGCGCTTGGGTTTCATGTGCGCGCCGCCGCCGGCCGCACGGCGTCGGCCGGGCCCGTGTCGGACTCGTTCAGGGCGGGAATCTCCACGGTGAAGCGCGCTCCCGTGGGTTTGTTATCTTCCACGCGGATGGAGCCGCCGTGCTCGGCCACAATGTGGCTGACGATGGCGAGACCCAGGCCGGTGCCGCGATTCTTGGTCGAAAAATACGGCAGGAACAATTTCTCCTTGTCTTCGGCGCTCACGCCCGGCCCGGAATCGGCGACTACGAGTTCGACCGATTCGGCGGCGCCGGCTTGCGTCGCCACGTACAGGTTCTTCACCAGGGATTCCTGCATCGCCTCGGCGGCGTTGTCCACGAGATTGACCACCACGCGCTGGAACTGCTCGGGGTCGAGATTCGCCTGGGGAAGGTCGGGGGCGAAATCGGTGTGGATGACGATGCCGTCGAGCCGGCCCTTGAAAACGGTCAAGGCTTCGCGGACCACTTCGTTGAGGTCGCTGCGAACGGGCTGGGCGGCCGGAAAGCGCGCCAGGCGGGCGAATTCATCCACCAGGGTTTTCACCGATTCCACCGATTTGGAGATGGTGTCGGCGCACTCGCCAATGATGCGCGCCGCCGGATGGGTCGGCTGGAGGCGATCCAATTGGCGGTCGATGCGCTCGGCGGAAAGGGCGATGGGGGTGAGCGGATTTTTGATTTCATGCGCCACGCGGCGGGCCACTTCGTGCCAGGCGGCGGCCTTCTGCGCGCGCAGCAGCTCGCTGGTGTCTTCGAGCACCATGACGAAGCCGGAAGTAAGTTTCTCCTCGATCGCCGCCACGGTCACGGAAAGATTGATGGTGCGGCGTTCGATGGTGAGATCCATCTGGCGGGCGGCGATGCCGGTGCGGCGGGCGCGCTTCATGAGGTATTTGATCTCGGCCGTGTCGTCGCGCGAAAAGAGGTCCTCGAGGCGGGTGGCGCGCACCACTTGCCCTTGCGGAAAGATCTTGAGCAGCGCCTGGTTGACGAGCTGGATGGAGCCGTCGGCGCCGATAGAAAGCACGCCGGTGGGGATGCTCTCGAGGATCGCTTCGGTAAAGCGGCGGCGGCGGTCGAGTTCGGAGGCGCTGGTCTCCAGCTCTTCGGTCATTTGGTTGAAGCCGCGGACCAGCAGGCCGAGTTCGTCCACGGCTTTCATCTGCACGCGGTATTTGAGATTGCCTTTGCGCACCTGGCTGGCGCCCTCGAGGATGGCGGTGATGGGCACGCTGATCTGGCGTGCGAGGAAGAGCGCGATCCAGGTGGCAACGAAGAGCACGAACAGGGTGATGAGCGCCTCCAGCATGATGTAGTACAGGCGGGTGCTCTTGCGGTGGTCGGCCAGTTCATGCCATTCGTGCACGGCGTTTCCGATGTAAGCCTTTTTCTTCTGGAGATCCAGCGGGATGGCGGAGGTGAGGACGACTCTACCCAGGAGATGGTCGCCGTCGCGGACGGCGTAATCGGCGACGACCTCGTGGTCGGGATCCAGCGGGGCGTCGTAAGGGCCCCAGGAATCGAGCGGTTCGGCGTTCTCGACGCCATAGATGGCAACGGATTTCGATTCGTTGACGCGGCAAAAATCGGCGAGCGCGAAGGGAGTTTTCACGCCATCCCGCACCAGGCGGAGGGTTTCCGGCTGGGCGGCCAGGAGGCCGGCCTGCGCGGTGGTCTCGTCCTCCATCTCCTGCTTGAACATGCGCGCCATTTCCGTAAAGGTCTCCACTTGGTTCTGCATCGGCTCGGTGAACCAGGCGTTCATGTTATAGCTGAGGACGAAGTAGCTGCCGAGGACCAGGCAGACCACCGGGGCGCTGACCAAGGTCAGTGCGCCGAGAACCAGCTTGGTGCGGATGCGCGAACCTTCGCGGTTCGCCTGCCGTTCCATGTAGAGCTTGACGCCGGTGCGGAAAACCACCCATCCCAGCGTCACCATCACCACAAAGGTAAGGATGGAAATGGCCCAGAAGATGAAAGTCTGGGTCGGGTTGGTGGACCGGATGCGGACCGCGCCTTCCCAGACCACCAGTACTACGCAAATGGCCAACAGAACGGTCGCAAACCAGTAGAACAGCCGCTTTCTCATCGGGTAGGGCGCGCCGCGCCTTAACCTCGATTATACGTGGCGGGTGGGAGATCGGGATCGGTGGTGGGTTTGAGCACGGGAAAGGCGATGCTACCCTTGCTTCATCATGAATTCCATTTTCGAATACGTCGCTCTCCTGGTGTATCTGGGTGTGATCGCTGCCATCGCTTGGGGCATGATTTCGTTGAACCGAATTGCCAGGGGCGTGGAAGACATCGCTCGATCGCTCAGGCGGATGCCGCCCAACGAGACACAGGTTCCTTATGAGCATCAATGAAGATCCCCGATGGTTTATGGGAACAGGATAGGGTCTGCCTGATTCGAAATCCGTGCGGAATCTAAAGCTCTGGCGAAATCCGGCCGATATTATATCCGTGAAGATTCGCAGGGAGAATTTGATGAAACATCTATCGCACGCGATGGTGGTGATGGCGCTTCTGGGCGCTGTTGCGTTCGCCCAGGACGAGCCCAAGAAGATCACGCGCTCCGAAGCTATGAATGCGGTGGCGAGCAAGGTTCAGCCCGAATATCCAGCCATGGCCCGACAGCTCCGCATGCAAGGGACAGTGGAGTTGGAAGTTCTGGTGGGGGAAACCGGGGAAGTGCAAAAGGTGGACATCGTGAGCGGAAATCCGGTGCTGACCGGAAGCGCTTCACAGGCCGTAAAGCATTGGAAATTCAGGCCTTTCCTGGAGGGCGGCAAGGCGATTCGGGTGTTAGCCCCGATTACCGTGGATTTCAAGTTATAGATTCTCGAAACCGAAGAAGGTAGATATGAGTTTGGGCAGGAAGCTGCTGAGCGGCTTCGGGGCGATGCTGGCACTCGTGCTTTTGACCAGCGGTGGGGCGCTCGTAGTCACTCGTAATTTGAATAGCGATCTGAATCGCGCGGCCAATGTCATGGCACGCGAACAATATTTGGCGGGCGAAGTGAGTGCCGGCACTTCGGCGATGGCCAAGTGCGAGCAGGGCACGGTATTGGCCGAAATGCTCTCCAACAAGGGGCGATCCCGGCAGTACCAGGAGGAATTCCAGGCACGCGCGGAAAATCTCCACAAGTCGCTGACCGAGTTGGGGCAGCTCGCCCAAGGCGGGGAAGCGGAGTCGGCGGTGAAAGGTCTCGATCAGCAGACCTCGCTGGTGCTGCAAGCGCACGAGAACCTGGTACAGTCGGTGGCCAGTGAAAAAATGGATGCCGCGCTGGACATCTTCAACCAGAAGGTGCTGCCGCAGTTGGACGAGATCGACAAGGCGGCAACGGCGCTGGTAGAGCAGGAGAATCGCGAACTGGCCGCGGCATCGGCCGCGTCCCGCGCCAAAGCGACGCGGGTTACGGCAGCGGTTGTCGCGTTGACGCTGTTGGGACTAGGGGTCGGCATCGGCGTCTTTATGATCGTGCGGAGCGCCAACGGCTCATTGAAAGCTCTGTCGGCGAAGATCGCGGAGAGCTCCGCGCACGTGGCCAGCGCTGCCAAGCAGGTCTCCTCCGCCAGCCAGTCGTTGGCCCAGGGGGCGTCGGAACAGGCGGCATCGCTCGAAGAGACATCGGCATCCACGGAAGAGATCGTCTCGATCACGCACAAAAACGCCGATCACGCCTCGGAAGTGGCCAGCCTGATGCAGAAAACCGAGCAGGATTCGAGCGAATCCGATCGTACGCTCGATCGCATGGTGGAGCAGATGAAGGAAATCGATGGCTCGAGCCACAAGATCGCGCGGATCATCAAAGTGATCGACGAAATCGCGTTTCAGACCAACATTCTGGCACTGAACGCGGCGGTGGAAGCGGCACGCGCCGGAGAAGCCGGGCTGGGGTTCGCGGTGGTGGCCGACGAGGTTCGCAATCTGGCCCAGCGCTGTGCTCAGGCGGCGCGCGACACAGCCGCGCTCATCGAGGAATCGATTGCCACGGCTGCCGACGGCAACGCCAAACTGGATCAAATGGCCGGCGCCGTGCGATCGATGACACAAAGCGCAGTCCGCGTCAAGGCACTGGTGGATCAAGTGAATGTGGGCAGCCAGGAACAAAGCCGCGGGATGGAGCAAATCTCGCGCGCCATCGTGCAGATGGAGCAGGTAACGCAGAGAACCGCGGCCAGCGCGGAACAGAGCGCGTCAGCGGGCACGGAACTGGATGGGCACGCCACAAGACTGCGCGATCTCGTCCACGAGATGCGCGAGATGGTGGGAGCGGAGTAACAGGGGTTAGTGTGGGGCGGGAATCCCGCCCTACGCTACGATTTGGCCAACGCGATCTTTTCGACGGTAATGGTGTCGCCGTCCATCTTGCCGGTGACGGTCACTTTCTTGCCCGCCATTTCCTTCACTTTGTCCTGATTGGAGACGGCGTAGATCTTTCCGTCCTCGGTCGCGATGACCGCAGGCGTCCCACGGCCGATGCACCGCTTGGCGCAAGCCTCGTCGCCCAGCATTTCCTTCTTGGAGGCGCAATTCTTGTCTATCACGTACCCGGTTACGTCCGCGGCCATCGCCGAAGACGCGCACAATGCAAACACGGCCAGCACTTTCCTCATGTGATTTCTCCTCGGACTCTTAAAATAATACCCAGTGTTGTTTACTTTACAGCATCGGCGACCGGGCCGCAAACCGCGGAAGTGTTACTTTTTACCCGTGCTAGGATAGATACTTGTCAGGTTCCGGGCTCCGTGCAACGGGCGGCTGCAAACCCCGCCAGGTCCGGAAGGAAGCAACGGTAGCGGTGCGGCACGTGTGCCGCGGATCACCCGGGGCCTGGCATCGCCCGCCCCATGTATCAGGTCATCGCTCGCAAATACCGGCCGCAGACATTTCACGACGTGGTCAACCAGGAACACGTCAAAACTACGCTTGAAAATGCCATTTCCCAGAAGCGCATCGCGCACGGCTATATTTTTTCCGGTCAGCGAGGCACGGGGAAAACCACCATTGCCCGCATTCTGGCGCGCTGCCTGAACTGCATCCACGGGCCGACCGCGACGCCGTGCGGCGAATGCGCCAGTTGCCGGGAAATCAGCGGCGGCGGGACGGTGGACGTCATCGAAATCGACGCGGCTTCCAATCGCGGCATCAACGAAATGCGGGAATTGCGCGAAAACGTCCGCTATCAGCCGGTGCGCGACCGCTACAAGATCTTCATCATCGACGAAGCCCACCAGATTACCAACGAAGCGTTCAACGCGCTGCTCAAGACCATCGAAGAGCCGCCGGAATGGGTGGTGTTCGTGCTTTGCACGACCGAGGCGCACAAGATTCCGGCAACTATCGCGTCGCGCTGCCAGCATTTCAGCTTTCGCTCGGTGGATTTCGAAGATCTGATTGCGCGCATGGCGTGGATTTGCGAGCAGGAAGGGATTCAGGCCGACAGCGAAGTGCTCGCGGTGCTGGCCGCCGCCGGGGAAGGCAGCGTGCGCGATTCGCTTTCCGCGCTCGACCAGGCGATCGCCTGCTGCGGCGCCAAACTCGACGCCGCGGAGGTGCGCGCGTTGCTCGGCGTCTTTTCGCTGGAATCTCTGGAACAGGTGTCGCAAGCGCTCGCCGGCGGCGATTCGCGGCGCATGCTCGAGGTGGTGGACGAACTCGAACGCAACGGGCTGAACCTCCAGCATTTCTCCCGCGAACTCTCGCGCTACTTCCGCAATCTGCTGGTGCTGCGGATTTCCGGCGCCGCCCCTCGCCTGGTGGCTGCCTCGGCCGAGCAGCGCGAGAAAATGGCGGCGATTGCAGCGCGGTTTTCGGAAGAAGACCTCACCCGCTATTTGCAGCTCTCGCTCGATCTGTTCAAGGACCTGCAATTTTCGTTGCAACCCCGCTTCCACCTGGAGATCGGACTGCTGAGGCTGGTGCAAGCGGGCCGCCTGTTACCGATCGAGGAAGCTCTGGCGCGCGTCTCGACCGGGGCGCCGCCAACCGCGCCGCAGCGCTCCGCGCCCGTTCCGCCAACCGGGCCGCCGCAGCGCGTAGGACCATCGCCCTTCGAACTCGATCGCGCCAGGAAAGCCGGCACACGTCCGCCGGATCCACAGTCTTCGGGAGCGAATGCCCTGGCGGTTACGGCTGAAGCTCCGGCCCCGGTGGCCGCCCCCACGTCCGCCGGCGATGCGCGCGAACGGCTCCACGCGCACCTGCATGAAAAGGGTTTGCAGCACCTGGCCGACGCGGTCGAGGTCGCGGCAATACAGGTGAACGGTGCGGAACTCGCGGTGAACGCCGCCAAATCGTACGCCCTCTATTTCAAAGATGCCGCTTTCGAGACAGCGGTGCGCGAGGTTTTCGGCCGGCCGCTGAAAATCAAGGTGACGGTTGGCGATACGGCCCCCCCGGCGGCGCCGATCCCGGCCGCACCGGGCGCAAGTGAAGATCAAGCCACCAGCCGCGCGCTGGCCCACCCGGAAGTCCGCCGCTTTCAGGAAGTATTCGGCGGGGAAATACGCAAAGTTCGCAATCTCAAGGAGTCGTAAAACGTGAAAATACCCGGCAACATGCAGCAGATGATGCAACAGGCCCGGCAAATGCAGGAAAAGCTGGCGCAGGAGATCGCGCTGATCAGGGTCGAGGCCACGGCTGGAGGGGGCATGGTCACCGTGAAAATGGATGGCCATAAGAACGTGCTCGCGGTGAAAATCGAACCCGAGGTGACAAACGACGTGGAAATGCTCCAGGACATGATCGTAGCGGCTTGTAACGAAGCTACCAAGAAGGTGGACGAGCAGTCGCAGGCGAAGATGGGCGGCATGCTGGGCGGAATGGGTCTGCCACCCGGACTGTTTTAGCGGACTGAGGACCGATGCCCGATTTCGCCGAACCGCTGGCACGCCTGATCGCCGAATTCAAGCATCTTCCCGGCATCGGGCAGAAATCCGCGCAGCGCCTGGCGTTTCACGTGCTGCGCGCCTCGCGCGACGACGCCGAACGTTTCTCGCAGGCCATCCTCGACGTCAAGGACAAGCTCGGGCTTTGCACGGTGTGCCACAACATCAGCGACAGCGAACTTTGCCCTTTCTGCCGGGATACCAACCGCGACCCGCACGTGGTCTGCGTGGTGGAGGAAGCGCACAATATTGTCGGCATCGAGACCACGCGGCAGTTCAACGGACGGTATCACGTGCTGCACGGGGCGCTTTCGCCGCTGCGCGGCATCGGGCCGGAGTCGCTCAAGATCAAGGGACTGGTGGAGCGCATCGGGCAAGGCGAAATCACGGAAGTGATCGTGGCCACGAATCCGACGGTGGAGGGCGAAGCCACCGCGGTGTATCTCTCGCGGCTGTTGAAGCCCCTGGGCGTAAAGGTGACGCGCATCGCCATGGGCATCCCCGTGGGGAGCGATCTGGAATTCGCCGACGAGGTGACGATCTCGAAGGCCATGGAGGGCCGCCGCGAGATGTAGCGTTGTGATCGCGGAGGGCGAGCCGGCGCGGCGGCTGGGCGTGGGGGCGCCGCGAGGATCCGACGGTGGAGGGCGAGCCGGCGCGGTGTGGCGTTCGCGGCGGCTGATGCGCCTGGCGTGGGAGCGTCGCTATGGGCGCGGACGAAGCGGTGCGGTCGCGGGCGTCGAGCCGCACACGAGATTACATCGCCGGGCAGCCATTCCCGAGCGCCGCACCGATGGCGATCTGAACGTCCACGACACTGATCATTCCGTCCCCATTCAGGTCGTTCGCCGCCTGCACCAGTCCGAGAAGCTGATTAATCAGCGACTGCACCTCGTTGACGTCGATCAGCCCGTCGGAATCGAAATCGCACCTGGTGATGATATTAGTAGCGTCGTTCGCGGTTGCCGCGGCCGTGGCGCCGCCGCCGGAAACGGTAACCTGGTTAGTCAGCGACGTCTGCGCGGTAGTTACCACATTCACCGTGACCGTGATCGGCGGATAGCTCTGACCGGAGAAAAGACCATCACTGCGGGTGCAGGTGTTGCTCCCCTGGTTCGGACAATTCCACCCGTCGCCCGACATGGATACCAGCGTCATGCCGCCCGGTACTTTCTCGGTGACGGTCACCGTCCCGCTGGTGGTTCCCACTCCGGGGCCCGATTGATTGGATACCGTGACGGTGTAGGTGGCGTTGTTCTGGCCGACGTTGAAATTCCCGGTATGGGTTTTCGAAATGCTCCAGACCGGGGTTCCGCCGACGGTCAGAAGGACTGGGAGGGTCATCGCGAAATTGCCCTCATTGAAGACGGTCTCACCGATGTGGATGCCGGCGGGAACCGGAACGGCGGGAGTGCCGGGGGCGCCGTTTACTTTGAAGGTGATGTTCTCCGGGGTGGCGCAGCAACCCCCGGACGGGGAGTTGGATAGCCAGTTGCCTCCGTTGCCCGCATAGGGCGTGACGGAATAATCGAAGTTGGTGCTGCTGCTGGTGATGTCGAGGGTCTGCGAGAGCGGATTGGCGCCCGCATAAGGCATGGTGAAACTGAGACCGTTCATCTGGGTGAAGGTTTTGGGTTCCAATACGACGTCCACGGGAACGGTCACGCTGCTGCTGGCCGATTGGAACAATAATTGGCCCGTGAACTGGCCGGCGACCAGGCCCTGATTCGGCAGGTTCTGTAGAATGACGCTGACCGTGATGTTGGATGGCGCCGTGCCGCTGGCGATCGAAGGAACCAGCCAATTGCCGTTATCCGCGGTCACGGGGGTGACGGTCCACTGGAGCCCGAAGAGCCCCAGACCCTGAATGTAAAGATTCTGGCTGGCGGGAGTGGCGCCGACGGCGGAGAAGAAGCTCATTTGCCCTTGCACGTCGTCAAAGAATGGCGCCGACGATGGGGACACAGTCAGAGTGACCGGCACCACTTGAACCGAGGTGGTGCGGTCGAAGACCACCTCGGCGGTGTAAGTGCCGGCGGCCAACCCCGCGGGGGCGCCGATGCTCACGGTTTCTACCTCGGGGGTGGCGCAGCAGCCCCCCGAGGGAGCCGCGGACATCCAACTGCCGCCGTTGCCGGTATAGACCGCGACCGAATAGTCGAAATTCGACCCGGTGCTGATCATGGTGAGAATCTGCGGCAATGGATTGGCGCCGTTCAGCGGCATGGTGAAGTTCAGAGGGTTGGTCTGCTGGAATGCGTTTCCTCCAACTTCCACACTTACGGGAACGGTCACACTGCTGTTGTTGGCGGACTGGAACAAAACCTGGCCGGTGAAGATTCCGGCCACCAATCCGGCACTCGGCAAATTCTGCGCGACGATGCCGACACTCACCAGGGAGGGCGCCGTTCCATTCGTCGCGGACACGGTCAGCCAGGCGCCGCCATCGGCTGTCGCCGTTTGGGCGGTCCAACTGAGCGTTCCCTTTCCGTAATTGCGAATCTGCACATTCTGGGAAGGCGGATTGCCGCCGCCGGTGGGCAGGGAATAGTTGAGGGCGCCGGGGACATCATCGAAGAACGGCGTATTGGATGGCGCTACCGTGAGCGTGACGGGAACAACCTGCGAGAGCTGGCCGGAGCTGAGGAATCTGACCTGGCCGGTATAAATTCCCGCCGGCATGGTGGCGGCGGCGGCGACGGACACCGTAATGGCCTCCGATGTGACGCAGCACCCGCCGGACGGCATAACGTTCAACCAGTTGCCGCCCGTGGCGCTCGCGGCTTCCACGCTAAAGTCGAAAGCCGCGCCGGTACCGTTTACGGTCAGCACCTGCGGCAGCGGGTTGGCGCCGTTCTGCACCATCGTAAAACTAATCGGGTTGATCTGCTGGAAGACATTCGACGCAACGTCCACGAATACGGGGATGGTGGTCGAGCTGCCATTAG
>Ga0335078_10017412_pt1 | contig 10675 bp, 9 predicted proteins | sample Lox_Sample_32_FD_206711 | JGI IMG/M metagenome (GOLD analysis project Ga0335078, IMG submission 206711) | Soil microbial communities from Loxahatchee National Wildlife Refuge, Florida, United States - Lox_Sample_3.2 | ecosystem: Environmental > Terrestrial > Soil > Wetlands | place: USA: Florida... | reverse complement strand
CCAGCAGGGCGGCAGGCGGGACGAGAGCCAGCCAACCGGGACCTCTCAACGCTACGACCTGACTCACTTCCATCCCGGCCAGGCCCGCACCGTCTACCCCAAGTCTCAATTGGGCGGGAATGTGCGCGCCGGCCACGACCGGCCGCAGTCGCTGAGCGTGATCGGAACGCTGGCCGACGGAATTCCTCCCTGCCGAATCGGCGCCTGTGAATTCTCCAGTTCACCGGGCCTCACCATCGCAGAACGGCCAGTTCGGGGCGGTCGGCGGCCGAAACCGCTATGCGGCCGGTGTGCGGGTTTCGCCGGATTGTGCGGGGCGAGCGGAGAGCCCGATGGGCCAACCAGGATGTGCACGGGTGGCCAGAGCCATCTGTCTATCCCGCCCTATCCCGCCCTATGTGATCTGACGACTGATCCGCGACACATGTCCGCCAGCTGATGTGCGACAGGTCTAGAAGCCTGCCGATCACATGACGGGCGGCAACGCACGGATCTGCCGAGGTGAGCGCGTTGGCTGCGGCGGCGTCGGCGTCACATGAGATAACACAGATTTGTGTTATCTCAGTCTTGCTTGTACTCTGTTGTCATGCCGACTGATGCTGAGATCACGTTCGCCGACCACGCCGGCCGCCTCTATGCCCGCCGCTACGGCATGGCGCCGATGGTGGGCCGGCTGCTGGGCTACCTGGCGATCTGCGACCCGCGCGAGCAGAGCATCGGCGAGCTGGCCGAGGCGTTGCTAGCCAGCCGCAGCGCGATCGCCAACGCAGTCAACACCTTGGACACCCTCGGCCTGATCCGCCGCTCGCGGGCTGCGGGGGAGCGGATGGACCGTATCCACATCGACGTGACCGCGCCCCGGTCGACGGGCTTCGACGTGACCGAATATCAGGAACAGGCCGATCTGGCGCGCGAGGGCCTGGCGCTGCTGGCCGATGCCCCGCCCGAGCGGCGGGCGGTGCTGCTGGAGTGGGCGGCGTTCGCGGACTTCCTGGTGGTCCGGCTGCCAGAGCTGGAGAAGGACTGGAAAGCCCACCGTGAGGCACTGCACGCCGCCGGCGACCTCCCCGACACCCAACAGCACCGCTGAAAGCGAGGAAACCCGTGACGACCAACACGTCCGCGCTGGCGATCAGCGCCCGCGCGATGCGCAAGTCGTTCGGCGACCACGTCGCGCTCGACGGGGTCGACCTCACGGTCACCAAAGGCACGATCTTCGCCCTGCTCGGGCCCAACGGCGCCGGCAAGACCACGGTCGTGAATATCCTGTCCACGCTGCTCAAGCCCGACGCGGGGACCGCCACCGTCAACGGCTTCGACGTCGCCACGCAACCGGCGGACGTACGGGAGTCCATCAGCCTCACCGGGCAGTTCGCGGCCGTGGACGAGATCCTTACCGGGCGCGAGAACCTGATCCTGGTGGCCCGGCTGCGGCGCGTGAAGGACGCCGGCCAGATCGCGGATGAGCTGCTGGCCCGCTTCCAGCTTACCGACGCGGCCAAGCGGAGGGTGGCGACGTACTCCGGAGGCATGCGCCGCCGCCTGGACATCGCCATGAGTCTCATCGGGAATCCGCCGGTGATCTTCCTGGACGAACCGACCACCGGGCTCGACCCGCAAGCTCGCATCGAAGTGTGGAACAGCGTTAAAGAGCTCGCCGGGCAGGGCACGACCGTGCTGCTCACCACGCAGTACCTGGACGAGGCCGAACAGCTCGCCGACCGGATCGCGATCCTCCGCGACGGCCGGATCATCGCGAACGGCACCCTCGCCGAGCTCAAGCAGCTCCTCCCGCCCGCCAAGGTCGAGTACGTCGAGAAGCAGCCGACCCTCGAGGACGTCTTCCTCGCCATCGTCGGTGCCACCGGCACCGACAGCGACCCGGCAATGACCGCGGCATCGGCACCGACAAGTAAGGAACAGCGATGAGCAAGCACTTCTTCGGTGACACCGCCCTCCTGACGGGACGGTCCCTGCGTCACATCATGCGCAGCCCGGACACCATCATCACGACCACGATCATGCCGATCGCCTTCATGCTGCTGTTCGTCTACGTGTTCGGTGGCGCGATCAGATCAAGGTCGGGTTCGTATGTGAACTACCTGCTGCCCGGCATCCTGCTCATCACGATCGCCTCGAGCATCTCCTACACCGCCTTCCGGCTCTTCATGGACATGAAGAGCGGCATCTTCGAGCGCTTCCAGTCCATGCCGATCGCACGCTCGTCCGTCCTCTGGGCGCACGTGCTGACCTCGCTGGTCGCCAGCCTGGTCTCGGTCGTGGTCGTCGTGGGTGTCGCCCTGCTCATGGGCTTCCGCTCCGGGGCAGGCGTACTTGCCTGGCTCGCGATCGCCGGCATCTTGGTCCTGTTCACCCTGGCGTTGACCTGGCTCGCCGTCATCGCGGGCCTGTCCGCGAAGACCGTGGATGGCGCAAGCGCGTTCTCCTACCCGCTGATCTTCCTGCCGTTCATCAGCTCGGCATTCGTCGCCACCGCAACCATGCCCGGACCGGTGCGCGCATTCGCCGAGAACCAGCCGGTGACGCCCATCGTCAACACGATCCGCGACTTGTACGCGCAGCAGCCCATCAGCACCGGCATCTGGATCGCCCTGGCGTGGTGTGTCGGCATCCTCATCGTCGCCTACGCCCTCGCCATGGCCACCTACCACCGCAAGATCGCCTAGAGCGCGTCCGGCGGATGGGGCGAACAGAAGCGCCAGGGAAGTCGCCTTGGACCCATCGGTCTGGGTGTGGACAGCAGGCAGGACGACCAGGGCGCAGTGCAGCCGGGGCCCGAAGTGGCGGGCAGGAGGTTCGACCATGACCGAAGGATCGGGCGCGAAGGGCGATCCACCCCGCCACCTCTAGGCCGAAGTTCCCCCCAAGCCGATCGGTCGACGCGTTTGACCAGGTGGTGAAGACCTTGATCACTGAAAATACATGACTACGTAGTCATGAGCTGAGGCTGTTTCGCCTGGTCAACGCCTATGTCGCTTCGCCAGCGGGGGGAACTACGGTCTAGGCCAGTTCGAAGTCGAATTTGCCGTCCATGGCAATGAACTCCAGGCAGTCGTCATCATTGCTGGCCGCCGCGCTGACGTGGTTAACCCGGCGGGCATCAGCATGAAGTCACCTGCCCGCAGGACGGTGGCGGTTTCGCGGGATTCGCCGTCGACCCAGTGAACCGAGCTTCCTGAGATCACGATGACGCGTTCGTCGCTGGAGTGCCGGTGCGGCGGCGACTCGAAGCCTGCCGGGACCCGCATGAGGGCGCCGTAGGGGCCGGTCGCCGGGTCGCCCCACAGGGCGGTGATGACTGGGCTGCCCGGATTGGCGGGATCGACGGGGTGCCACTGACGGTCGCCAAGGAGCATGGTGACATCGGCCGGTGGGGGCGCGGCTGGACTGGCGGTCATGACAGTTCCGTCCTGGGTGTCAGTGCCGGCGCCCGGGTGACGGCGGCCGGGCCGCCGCGGCACATTGTCGGCCGTCGAGCCCAACGACGACGAGGTCGAAGCGTGGAAGGCCACGCTGTCCGGCCCGCCGGATTCGTTCGCCAACCTGACGCAGGACTACTTCACACCCGAACGGTGGTATCCCAAGAAGTAGCCGCCCCGGTTCAGCGACGCTGGTCTGCCGCAGCGAGCCGTAGTGGCCGCCGCAACCAAGGCGACGACCAGACACCCCCGGCCCTATGACTGTGTCAAGTGTCCGCATAACGTCCGGATCTGGCGCCAGTTAGGCGGGTCGGGGTGCATCTGGGACGCCCCAGGCTCGTAACGGACTGTGATGGCCACCTGCACGTTATAGGCACATTGCTGAGCGCCGAACCCGTCACGGCCGGCAGTTGAGACTACTGGGCGCTCGAATTTTAGGCGCCGCCGACGGCCCTGCTGGGCTGCCCGCGGTGCTCAGCGGCCCACGGCGCGGCGTGCGGGGTGCGCTACCGGGGCCCGCCCCTCGGCCGGCGCCTGCTGGCCCTGTCTGCGTCACGGGCCGGCGACGCGGCCGCCCAGGCCCGTCACCTGTCCGCGGTTCGCCAGCGGGCTGGCTGTCCTCATGGGCTCCGCTCCGGGGTCCTTGCGGACGAGGTGGTAGATCACGAAGCTGCCGGCCCGGCCGACCGGGCCGGCCGTTCGCTCACCGGCCAGGTCGAAATCGGTGCCGAAGCGGCGGCGCAGATCGTCGGCGCTGACGCCCTGGGCGCCGAGCAGGCGCCAGGTCGCCGGCGGAGCTGAGATGCCGGCCAGGTAGAGGTCAGCGCCCGGCATGGTGAGGGCAGCGACCTCGGTGGCATAGGAATCCCGGAGCCTGGCCGGGATGGCGTGGTAGCAGCCGATGTCGATCACCAGGTCGAAATCGCCGTTGACTGCGGCCTGGCGCAGGCGGGTGACGTCGGCTACCACGAAGCTGGCTGAGGACCCGCAGGCGGCCGCCCGCGACCTGGCGGTCCCGATCGCTTCGGGAACGAAGTCCACTCCCACCGCCTCCCACCCCTGGCTGGCGAGGTAGATGGCGTCGGTCCCGGTGCCGCAGCCGAGGTCAAGGGCGCGGCCGGCGGGGCGGCCCTGGATCAGCCCGGCCAGTTCGGGCCGGGGCTCGGCGCTGTCCCATCTGGGCCGGCCGGCGCGGTAAGCGAGCCGGTAGAACAGAGAGTCAATTCTCATGACATTCCTCCCTTGACCGAGGCCGGAGCTGGCTGGCTTGCCAGCCCATCTGCGCCGCCGTGGACCGTGCTGGAACTGGCAGCGTCGGGCTCTCGTGTTACCTCAATTGCTAAGTAGCTTTGTTACTAAGCAGTATAGTCACCCGCTATACTCAGGTCAAATGACAACCCCAGGACCAGAGATGATGGCGGCGAGCCTGCAACGATTCGGCCTCGCGCGAGACCAGATGCGGTCCGCGCTGGCCAGCGGCGCGGGAATCAGCCCCGCCGACCTCGACGCGCTCGAGCACCTGGAGGCCGACGGCCCGCTCACCCAGCGCCAGCTCGGCGACCGGCTGTCACTCACCTCGGGGGCGATTACTATGCTCGTCGACCGGCTGGAACGAGGCGGCTGGGTCCGGCGCCGGCCCCACCCCACCGACCGCCGGTACGTTCTGGTCGAACTCTCGCCGCAGGCCGCCGAGCGCACCCCCGGCGGCCTGGCCGCCTACCACGCCCAGATCAGGGCGATCGCAGCCAGCGTTCCCGCAAGCCAACAAAACGCGATCGGGAGCTTCCTTCACGCCGCAGCCGAAGCGGCATCCAACGCGGCGGCCGAACTGCGCCACCGCCCCCCGCAGGAGTAAGCCCGCTCAGGCTAAGCCTGTGACCCGATCCGCGGGTCAGCCAGCCGTCAAGCCCGCCGCCGGCCCAGTCACCGCACCGGTCACCCGGTCGGCACCAGCGCTATCAGCCAGCTCGGACCAGCCCTGCGCGACATCGCGATGCCTCCACACTGGCCTTGCCCGGACCACGAGCCCGCCCACCGCTCCAGCAGGGGCCACGCGCCGAGCCCGAACAGCCGTCATGTGGAGCCACGGCGGCAGAGCGTCCGCCCTCTAGAGCTGCCCAGAACGGCGGTTGTGCCTGTCCTCCGCAGTGCGAGCCGGTAGCGGCTCGCGCGACTTGGGCTGGGGAAGATGCAGCATTACCATCGGGCGCGCTTGGCAGCGGCGGTGATTGGCCCTGTCTGGCGCCGGCGGACACGATCACGGTCAACGACCACCATGCTCGGCGGCGGCTGGCAGCCGCGGCTCAGGCTGCGTGGTTTATGGCCGAGTCCACGGTCTTGCTGGCCCGGCGCAGTTTCGATGCCCATGGTGATCTGGGAGAAACCGTAGATCAGGGCGAACAGGCCGAACAGCAGCGCCAAGGTGACCGCGCCGATGTTGGGGTCGGCGAACAGCACCACGCCGAACAAGATCGACACCAGCCCGGTGATGATGAACAGCGCGCGGGTGCCAGCGGTCTCCCCGCGCTGGAAGGCGGCGAAGATCTCGAAAACGCCGCCGACGAACGCCCAGATCCCCACCACCAGCACCAGCACCAGCGCGGTGGGCCCGGGCCAGACCAGGGCGATCACCCCGGCCGCCAGGTCGATCAGCGCGAGCAGCAGGTGGCCGAGCACCGGCCCGGCGGTGCGGCTGCTGAAGGCGCGCATCGCCTGCAGGCCCGCGGCGATGAACGCGTAGACCGCGAACAAGATGACCAGCGCGTAAATCGTCACCTGGGGCCAGGCGATGGCGATGATCCCGACGATGACGGAGAGAACGCCGATCAGGATTAACGAGGTCGATGATGACCTGAGCACCGATGCCGGTCTGTGCGTGGAAGTTGACGCGGACATGACGGGTATTCCTTCCGTTCGGCTGGGATTTCCTTTCATTTGTCCTGGGTGCGTGGCCGCGGCCTTCGCCCCCCGGTGCGGAGGGATTGGCCACGGAGAGGCTGTCACCAGCCAGTATTTCTCGGCTGGCCGCCCGTGGAAGGGTGCGAAAAACACAACAGCCGGTGATGCAGACCGCGTGGTAGATGCTGTTAGACCCCGGCGGCCAGCACCACGGTGCTGTCGCCGCTGACCAGGCCGGGCCCGGTGCAGGATGTCCCGTTGTGCAGCTTTCAGCTCGAACTGGGGCCGGCGGCAGCTGACCGCGATTGTATGCAAGCCTGGTTGTCATGGGCGCAGCCGCGGTGACATGCCCACGGTGCGGTGTCCGCTATGACCTGCCGGACTCACGGCAGCCTGGCCGGGGCAGATGGCCCAGCGCGATCGCGCATTGGCACAGACGGCGTCGTGAGCATCCGGGTGAACGATGCTGTGGTGCACCAGTGCCAGCCGGGCATTGACCCGGGTACCGGCCAGAAGGCCTGGCGCCCTGCCCGGACGGTCGGCGAGCATCCCTGAACCTCGGGACTTGGCGTGTCCGCTCCTCGCAGCCGCCCAGGGGATCCCGCGAGCCGTCTGCCGGCACTGCGGCAGCGATCATCCCGGAGCCGGAGTGCCCCGCCGGAGGCCACTGGACTCACGGCTCCGGAGGCCGCCTGCCCGGCCTGGCGGAAATGCGCTGCTGACCTGCCCACGTCTGGGAGCCGTCCTCGGACGCCCGCCAAGATCGTTGCGTGTATATTCCGGATCATGGTGCCTGCCGTCCCGCCAGGGCCTGTCGTTATGCTTCTCGTGGATCGGGGGCACCCAGCGGACCTTAGAAGGGACCAACATGCCGAAACCGACGATCGTTCTTGTTCACGGAGCATGGGCCGACGGATAGAGCTGGAACGCCGTATCGACCGAGCTTCAGGGCCAGGGCTTCACCGTCCTGACTCCGCCTAACCTCCTGCACGGGGTGGCGGGAGACGCCGCGTACGTTGCGTCGTTTCTTGCGCAGCGCACGACCGGTCCTGTCGTCCTGGTCGGCCATTCCTATGGGGGCGTGGTGATCACGAACGCCGGTACCGCTGGTGGTGATGTCAAGGCGCTGGTGTACGTCGACGCGTTCATCCCCGAGGTGGGTGAGAATTGCTTCCAGATCCTGGGCGGCTCGGGCTCCGCGCTCGACGTTCCCGACCCGACCGCCGTTTTGGATATCGCCGGCTACCCCGGAGCCCCGGAAGGGGACGCCGAGGCGTTTCTCAAGCCATCGACCGTCCATGATGCCTTCGCGCAAGACCTCCCCGAGGCGGACCGGTGGCTGATCGTCGCAAGTCAGCGCCCGATCACCCTCGGTGCGAACACCGCGCCGACAGAGACCGCGGCGTGGAAGACCATACCGAGCTGGGCCGTGATCGGAACCGAGGACCGCGTCATCCCCCCGGCCACACAACGCAGCATGGCGGAGCGGGCGGGCTCGACGATCACCGAAGTCGCGGGATCACACGTGTCGATGGTGTCCCATCCTGCGGCCGCGATCGAGGCCATCCTGGCAGCCGTCGCCGCCATCGACGATTAGGAAGAAACCCCGCACTATCAGCCTGGGAAGTCTGTGTCGCTGCTCGTGTGCTACCTGCTGACCCTGTGACCTGCGGGGATCTTGATGGTGTGTCCGCGAGTGACCGTGACTACCCGTGGGCACTCCTGGCCTCCGCGCTGCTGCACGTCCCGATCGGCGCGGCCTGCATCAAGGCCGTGCAAGCCGACCGCCCGCTGGCCAAGGCCGAGTGGGCCGCAGCAATCAGGCCCTGCCCGCAGGCAGGGAACTGGGCACCGATGACTGCCAGTCCTACGCACAGTGGCTTACCCGCGGCCAGGTTCCCAGCGGCACCGGCGCCTGACGCCGGCCAGGGACCGCGTCCTTTGCCGCCCCAGCTGCCGCGCATCGGCCAGGCGGTGGAGCATCCTCGTGCCGATCAGGCGGCTCGGCGCGCGTTGCCGTAGAACTCCTCGATCACTGAGCGGTCCGTACGTTGGCGGGTGGTGTCCGGCCGTACGCAAAGCAGTCTGCAGCCCGGTCGCGGACGGCCCGGCCTGCCCTGAACGGCGGCGGCAGCGTGCGCCGTTCTTTCAGGGAAGTTCACGATGCCCGTGATCAGGCACAACAGCTGGGGCAGATCCTGGCGATGGCACCATCTACGGTTCATAGCTGAGAGCACCAAAAATGGGACCACGCGAGCACAAGACGCCCGCCCGGCTGCAGCCAGGACCCGTGTTTTTGCGGGCCAGCGTGGCGGAGGGATAGGGGATTCGAACCTGAAGGGTTCGCCCTTACACGCTTTCCAGCAATGCTGACCAACGTTCGCCGGCGTCTGCCACCGTCCGCCGCCTGCGCGAACACGATTAGGATGGCCGCCGGTGAACGGTGCCGGACGGGGTGAGACCCAAACCTGAGACCACGATCGTCGAGCTAAGGGCGACCGGTTCGTGTCTGAGGGGAGACTAGGGCCTCTCGCCCGTATCGTCGCTGCGGGCGCAGATCCCTGGCTACGCGTCTGACCAGCGGCCCCGGCCCGACTGTGACTGACCGTGGGCGACGCCGGAAGGTCATGGGACCTTGGGCTCTGTGTTCGAGCGCGCCGCAGTGGAACTGTGTGGGAGTGGTGACGTACCGCCGGGGCAGCGAAGAGCCCATCCGGTCGCGAGGGGGGCCCGGCGTGATGAGGCGCGCTGCCGGGGCTGTTGTTCTCGGGCTGAGCGCCGGTGGGTATCCGCTGACACAGCTCGCCGTCCGCCGCTGGGGGGCCCGTGGTGCGGCGGTGGTGGAGTCGGTCTGCGCCGGGCTTGCCATCCGGGATGCCTCGATGGTGGCCGGTGGCCTCCCGCGCAGGCTTCGCCCGGTCCCGGCGGCGCTGCTGCGCCTGGAACTGGCCGCCGGCGTGGTGGCCGTACTGGCCGGATTGCCCTCGCTGCTGAACGCCCGGCGGCCCGGCCCGCCGTCACCAGCAGGGGCCGGCTGCGCGGGCAAGGTGTGGCGCGCGGCTGTTGCCACGTTGTTCGCGGTCCACACCATCAGGTTCCGGATCTACCTGCGGCCAGATCGGGGCCGGAGGCCGGTGCAGCCCGAGATCAGCCCGGCCCTGGCTGCGGCCGTCTGGTCAGACGGGCAGCATCAGGCCGTGCCCGGATGCTCCCGGAGGTAGCCGGCGGTGCCTTTGAAGACGATCCGCACCCCAGGCGGGCAGATGCCGGTGTACGTGGCCGTTCCCACGGCAGCGGGGCCCTGGCCGGGGGTGGTGGTCATTCACGATTTCGGCGGCATGAGCCAGGACCTGCGGAACCAGGCTGACTGGCTGGCGGGCGAGGGGTACCTGGCTGCGGCGCCTGACCTGTACTACTGGGGCAGCCGGGTCCGCTGCCTGTGGACCATCATGCGCGAGATCGCGGCCGGCCAGGGCCGCACGTTCGACGACATCGACAGCGCCCGGGACTGGCTGTCGCGCCAGGCCCAGTGCACCGGCAAGATCGGTGTCATCGGGTTTTGCATGGGCGGGGCCTACGCGGTGGCGCTGGCCCCCGGCCATGGCTACGCGGCTGCCAGCGTCAACTACGGCGGCTGCCCCAAAGACGCCGGGCAGGCACTGGCAGGCGCCTGCCCGATCGTGGGCAGCTACGGCGGCCGGGACCGCTCGCCGATGGGCCGCAGCGCCGCGCCCCGGCTGGAGAAGGCGCTCACCGCGCTCGGCGTGGACCATGACGTCAAGGTGTATCCGGGCGCGGGCCACGGGTTCATCAACGACCCCGACCCGGCGGACGCGACGCCGCTGCTGATCTTCCTGGCGAAGATATCCGGGACCCGCTACCACGAGCCATCCGCCCGGGATGCACGACGCCGCATCGCCGCCTTCTTCGGCACATACCTGAAGAACTGACCGCGCCGCGCAGCCCACAGCGAGAATGACTGTCTTTCCGGCGCCGGATCTTGGCGTCGCCCTAGGTCATCGCCTGCGCGGCGACGCCGAGGTGCCGAATGCCCTGATCATGGCGAAGGATCACCCGGTGACGGGTCTTCCGAACCGGCACCTGGCAGCCTTCTGACCCTTCGCGCCGGACGCGGCCACCGCCGCCCTTGGCGGTGGGACCGCTATGCATGCCTGGCCAGGACTGCCGAGGCCACATCAGGGCGGGCGGCGGCGTTGATCCCCCGGTGAGATGCGTTAGTCTTGCGCTGACCTGCGCATATCACATCGGGGGCGCGGCTTGGTCGGGAGCGGATGTGAGGTGGCCGGGTTTGCGGGTCCTGCTGGCGGCTCTTGGCC
>Ga0335078_10017411_pt1 | contig 10675 bp, 8 predicted proteins | sample Lox_Sample_32_FD_206711 | JGI IMG/M metagenome (GOLD analysis project Ga0335078, IMG submission 206711) | Soil microbial communities from Loxahatchee National Wildlife Refuge, Florida, United States - Lox_Sample_3.2 | ecosystem: Environmental > Terrestrial > Soil > Wetlands | place: USA: Florida... | reverse complement strand
CACCCGTTCGCCGCTCGAGTACCCCGAAGGGCCTTTCCGCTCGACTTGCATGTGTTAAGCACGCCGCCAGCGTTCGTCCTGAGCCAGGATCAAACTCTCCATTGAATGTCTATATGCAAACCGCGGGCACGCTCCGAAGAGCTGGCCGTGCGGGCCGCTGACACAGGAGATGCCTCTTCCGACTGGCGGACCAGCCATGGAGGCGATCGTGGCATCCGTCGAGAAGGCCAGGCCTTCGCAGGCCCGGCCCCTGACGGGGGTTGTGCATGTGCACTGGCTTTTAGCACGCTGTTGAGTTCTCAAGGAGCGGACGCGCACCATCCAAGGCATCTCAGCCTCATCCGGGGCAACCCTGCTAACTTACCCGTCGTAACGGGCCTTGTCAAACCACTTCACGAAACTTGGCTTGCTTCGTCACTCGTTGTACATCAAGCATACCCTCACCATGCCATCCCGGTACGCGGGATTGACTGCCAGGAGGGTGATTGCTCTATCCCCGACGACCGCCGCCTGCAGGCGAGTCCGGCCGACCGGGGCAAGACGAAAGACTAGCAGTAAAGGGAATCTAGTCAAATCGCGCGTTTGCCCTCCGGCCGGGCGTCTGTCGGTACCGCCGGGGCCCGGCTCCGGCGCAGGCGCCGAGGCGGGTGCGCTCGGGGCCCGCGGCCGAAGACCCGGCATAGCGACTGGTCACAGCAGGTCTGTCTGCCGCGCGGGCGGCAGAGCCGCCGGTCAGGCGGCGATCACGCCGGGTTACCTGGCGGCTGTCGGCGGGCAGGCGGGACAGCATCCGTGCGGCGGACACCGCTGCGCCGCATATGTAACGAATCAACCACAACGGCGATCAGCGAGCCGGGCCCAGCGGCCACCTAAAGGGCGGGCGCGGTGCCGCGGCCGCCGCAGATGCCGCCGACGGCGCGTTGGCCCCCGCGGGCCGCCGCGAGGCTCAGCCGGTGCGCACGACGACGTCGCCGACGGCGCGTTGGCCCCCGCGGGCCGCCGCAGGCTCAGCCGGTGCGCACGACGACGCCGCCGACGGCGCGCTTGCCGCGCCGCAGCACCAGGAACCTGCCGTGCAGCAGGTCGCTCGGCGCCGGCGCCGCGTCCGGCACGGTCAGCTTCGCGTTGTTCAGGTAAGCGCCCCCCTCGGCGATCACCCGGCGCGCCGCGGACTTGCTCGCGGCGATCCCTGCCGCGGCCATCAGGTCGGCAACGGGCGGCAGGCTCCCGGCGCCCGCGTCGCTGCAGCGCAGCGTGACCGACGGCGCCTCTGCCAGCGCCGCCGCCAGGGTTTCCTCGTCTAGTGCCCGCAGGTCCCCCTGGCCGAAAAGCGCCCGGCTGGCGGCCACCGCCCTGGCGTGTTCCTCGTCTCCGTGCACGAGCACGGTGACGTCGTCGGCGAGGGCCCGCTGCCCGGCGCGGGCCGCGGGCCGCTGCGCGGTCTCCCGCTCCAGTTCCTGGATTTCCTCGCGGCTGCGGAACGTGTAGACCCGCAGCAGGCCAGGCACCTCGGCGTCGGTCCGGTTGATCCAGAACTGGTAGAACGCGTACGGGCTTGTCAGGTCCGCGCTCAGCCAGACGGCCTCGCCCTCGGTCTTCCCGTACTTGGTCCCGTCCGGCTTGGTGATCAGGGGCGTGGCCAGCGCGTGTACCACGGCGCCGGTGACCCGCCTGATCAGGTCGACGCCCGCGACGAGGTTGCCCCACTGGTCGCTGCCGCCGATCTGCAGTGAGCAGCCGTGCCGCCTGCGCAGTTCCAGGTAGTCGTTGGCTTGCAGGACTTGGTAGCTGAATTCGGTGAAGCTGATCCCGCCCGACTCAAGCCTTGCCCGCACCACTTCACGGGAGAGCATCTGGCTCACCGGGAAGTGCTTGCCGATATCGCGCAGGAAGTCGAGCACCGGCAAGTTCCCTGTCCAGTCCAGGTTGCTGACCAGCAAAGCGCTTGACGGGCCCGCGGCGAAGTCCAGGTAGCGGCTCACCTCGGCCCGGATCCGGCCTACCCACCCCGCCACCACCTCCGGCGAGTTCAGCACCCGTTCGGCCGACTTGCCGCTGGGGTCGCCGATAAGCCCGGTCGCCCCTCCGACTAGCCCGATCGGCCGGTGGCCGGCCAGCTGCAGCCGCCGCATGGTCAGCAACTGCACCAGGTTCCCGATGTGCAGCCCGGGAGCGGTAGGGTCGAATCCGGCGTAGAACGTGACCTGGCCCGCGTCCAGTGCTTTACGCAGGTCGTTCTGGTCGGTAGACACGGCGATGAGGCCCCGCCAGCTCAGCTCGTCGATGATGTCGGTCACTGACGCATCGTCCCATCCCGGGCGCGCGGACCGGAAATCGGTTGGCGCACGCCGACCGGTGCGACAATCACGTCATGGCATCGGGGGTGATCCCGGCGCCGGGCCCGCGCCGGCAGCGACGGTATTCGTCGCCCGGGGGCTGCAGGGCCTGGCCAACCGCGACCACGGCCGTGTGATCGTCGCTTACGGCTACAGCCAGCGCCATCGGTCGCCCACCAGGATCCCGATCGGAAACCCGGCGTCCGGCACCCGCCGCGTGCGCCCGCCTCACGTGGCTCCGGCCGCGGGGCGCCGGGCGGCCTGCCGACGGTACGCGGAGACCGCGGGCTCGCTGGTGATCCAGAACCGCCAGGCCACGTCGGCCGCGCGGCTCACTCCCACCCTGGGACCGCGGCTGATGCCGACGGCGGGAACGGGCGCCTGCGGTGCCCAGACCCGCAGCGGCGAGGCCGGGTCGCAGACGTCGGCGCCGTCCTGCGAGCGGTCGATTCCGAGTGCCTCGCAGAGCCGGGCGGGCCCGCGCGCCAGGTCCAGTTCCCGCAGAACGCTACGCCGGACGCGAGCCAGCACCACGCCGTCGGTCACCCGCCCGGCTCGCAGCAGGACCGCCGATGCCTGGCCCGGCGGCTGGCAGACCAGGTTTACGCAGAAGTGCATGCCATAGGTGAAGTACACGTAGGCATGACCCGGGGCGCCGAACATCACCGCGTTGCGGGCGGTCCGGCCGCGGAACGCGTGCGAGGCGGGGTCGGACTCACCGGCGTACGCCTCAACCTCGGCCAGCGTGACGGCGACCATGCCCGCCGCGGTCTGATGGGAGATCACGCAGCCCAGCAGGGCCGGCGCCACCGCGGTGGCCGGGCGGTCGAAGAAGCCCCTCGGCAGCTGACGGGGACCCGGGACGGGGGGCGTCACGCGGGAAACCCCCTCAGCCCGCGGCCCAGGCGGCCTGCTCCTGCACGGCGGCCCGCAGCCGCGTGAGCTGCTCTGCCACCCGGGCCGGGGCGGTGCCGCCGGGGGCCTGCCGGGCCGCGATCGCGCCCGCCGTCGCCAGCACCTCGCGCACGTCCGGCGTCAGCTGCGCGGAGATCCGGGCCAGGTCGGCGTCGCCCACGTCGGCCAGTTCGCAGTCATGCACCTGGCACCAGACCACCAGGTGCCCCACGATCTCGTGCGCCTCCCGGAACGCGACCCCGCGCCGGACCAGCAGCTCGGCCAGGTCGGTAGCGAGTGCGTAGCCAGCGGCCGCGCCGCCCGCGATTCGTTCCGAGTTGAAGCGGAGCGTGCCGATCAGGCCAGCCATCGCGGGCAGCACCAGCAGCAGCGTGTCGACGGCGTCGAAGACCGGCTCCTTGTCCTCCTGCAGGTCGCGGTCGTAGGCCAGCGGCAGGCCCTTCAACGTGGCCAGCAGCCCGGTCAGCCCGCCGATCAGCCGGCCCGCCTTGGCTCGGGCCAGCTCCGCCACGTCCGGGTTCTTCTTCTGCGGCATGATCGACGATCCGGTCGCGTAGGCATCGTCGATCTCGGTCCAGCCGAACTCGTGCGACGACCACAGCACGACCTCCTCGCCGAGCCTGGACAGGTGCACGCCCAGCAGCGCCGCGGCAAAGCAGAACTCGGCGGCGAAGTCCCGGTCGCTGACCGCGTCGATCGAATTGCCGAAGGCGGCCGCGAAGCCCAGCTCGGCGGCGACCGCACCCGGGTCGAGCGGGAGCGACGATCCGGCCAGCGCGCCCGCGCCGAGCGGGCACACGGCCGCCCTGCTGTCCCAGTCCCGGAGTCGGCCCCAGTCGCGAGCGAAGGCCTGCACGTGCGCGAGCAGCTGGTGCGCCAGCAGCACCGGCTGAGCGTGCTGCAGGTGGGTCATGCCCGGCGCGGGCGTGCCGAGATGCCGCTCCGCCTGGTCGATCAGCGCCGTCTCCAGCTCGGTCAGCCGCGCGGCGACGAGCCTGGCATGGTCGCGCAGGTAGAGCCGGAGGTCGGTGGCTACCTGGTCGTTGCGGCTGCGGCCGGCCCGCAGCTTGCCGCCCAGCGACCCGGCTCGCTCGAGCAGGCCCCGCTCCAGCGCCGTGTGCACGTCCTCGTCGGTGGCCGCCGGGCGGAACCGGCCGCTGCGGCATGCCTGCGCCAGGTCGTCCAGCGCGGCCAGCATCCTGGCCAGCTCCGCCTCGTTGAGCAGCCCGGCCCGGTGCAGGACGCGGGCATGGGCGCGCGACGCGAGCAGGTCGTAGGCGGCCAGCCGCCAGTCGAACTGGACGCTCACCGACAGCCGGGCCAGCGCCTCGGCCGGGCCGGACTCAAACCGGCCGCCCCACAACCGGACCGGCGGTGCGCAATCCTCGTCACCCACGGCGCTCCTCTCGCCTTCATGATCGCGGGATCAGTGTCCGGACAGCATGCTAGACCGCCACGATCATGGGAGAGGCCCCGGAACGCGGCGCGAGACGGGCCGCCGATCGCCGGGCGGCCCCGGTGAGCGGGGCATTATGCGCTGCGGCGCCGGTCGGCCAGCCGCAGCAGCGCGTGTGCCAGGTCCTCCCCGCCTGCCGGGTCCCGCGCTATGACCAGCACGGTGTCGTCGCCTGCCACCGTGCCGAGGATCGACGGCCAGGCCGAGTGGTCGATGACCGAGGCCAGGAACTGGGCCGCCCCGGCCGGCGTCCGCAATACCACCAGGTTGGCGCTGGCCTCGGCCGTGACCAGCAGCTCGGCGGTGACTCTCGCAAGCCGCGCCGACGGCTCCGCCCCTAGGTCCGCGGCGAGGTCCGCGGCGAGGTCCGCGGCGAGGTCCGCGGGCGGCGCGCTTGCCGGGTCCGTCGCGCCGGGCCGGGGCGCCGCCTCGGGCAGCCCGCCCGGCAGTGAGCCGGGACCCCCTGCCCGGCCGGGCAGGGCGTACACCAGCCCGCCGTCGCCGGCGCGCAGCCGCACTGCCCCGAGTTCCTCGAGGTCGCGGGAGAGCGTCGCCTGAGTGACCCGCACCCCGCGCTGGCTGAGCCGCTCGGCGAGTTCCTCCTGGGACCTGACCGGCGGGTCGGCGTGGGCCAGGATGGCGGCGATCTGAGCGTGCCGCGCCGTCTTGGTCGCCGGGCTGACGGTATTCACGGTGCCCGCCCGGCCGGCTCCAGCCCCGGTGCGCGCTCCAGCAGCCACGCCAGCAGTGCCTTCTGGGCATGCAGCCGGTTCTCGGCCTCCTCCCAGACCACGCTGGCAGGGCCGTCCAGCACCTCGTCGGTGATCTCCGCGCCGCGGTGCGCCGGCAGGCAGTGCAGCACCAGGCAGTCTGGTGCGGCCAGCGCCAGCTTGGGCTGGTCCAGCCGGTACGAGCCGTCGCCGTCGCCGTCGCCGAGGACCGCCAGCCTTTCAGTCTCCTGGTCTTCCTGGCCCATGGAAGCCCACACGTCGGTGGCGAGCACGTCGGCGCCATGGCAGGCCTGCTTCGGGTCGGCGAGCAGGTCGACGCCGCCCCCGGTTTGCGCCGCTATCCGTGCCGCGGCGGACAGGACCGAAGGGTCCGGCTGGTATCTCCCGGGCGCCGCTATCCGCACGCGCATCCCGGCGGTTGCCCCGCCGAGCAGGTAGGAGTGCGCCATGTTGCTCGAGCCGTCGCCGAGGAAGGTAAGGATCAGGCCGGCCAGGCGGCCGCGGGCGGCGCGAACCGTCTGCAGGTCGGCGAGCACCTGGCAGGGATGGAACGCGTCGGTGAGCGCGTTGATGACCGGCACCGGGCTGACCGAGGCCATGGCCTCGACGCGCTCCTGGCCGAATGTCCGCCACGCGATGGCCGCCACCTGCCTGCCGAGCACGCGGGTGGCGTCCTGCACCGTCTCGCCACGGCCGAAATGCGTTTCCCGCGCGTCGATGACCAGCGGGTAGCCGCCGAGCTCGGCGATGCCGACCGAGAACGAGACCCGTGTCCGCAGCGACGGCTTATCGAACAGCACGGCGACCGCACGGGGGCCCTCCAGCGGCCGACGGGAGAACCTGTGCGCCTTCATCGCATCGGCAAGATCGAGAACCTGCGCCTGCTCGGCCGGGGACAGGTCGTCGTCGCGGAGGAAGTGCCGCCCGCCCATCATGCCCCCTGCCCGGCCACCAGGCTGGCTGACGACAGGATCGCGGGCAGGCTCGCGGTGAACGAGTCCGCCTGCTCGGCGCTGAGGATCAGCGGGGGGGCCAGCCGGACCGCGTCCGGCTGCACCGCGTTGACCAGGAAGCCCGCTCGCCGCGCGGCGGCCTCGATCGCGGCCGCCGCTCCGGCGTTGAGCGCGATCGCGCGCCACAGCCCGCTGCCGCGCACGCCAGCGACCAGCGGATGTTCAATGGCCTCGATCCCGGCGGCCAGCCGGTCCCCGACCTCGGCGACGTTCTTCAGCAGTCCCTCGCGTTCGATCGTGTCAAGCACGGCGAGCGCCGCCGCGCAGGCGACCGGATTGCCGCCGAACGTGCTGCCGTGATCGCCCTTGCCCAGTGCCGAGCCGCACCCGCCGATGCCGACGCAGGCGCCGATCGGCAGGCCGCCGCCGAGCCCCTTGGCCAGCGTGATGACGTCGGGGATGACGCCCTCGCGCTGGTGCGCGAACCATACGCCGGTGCGCCCTATCCCGCTCTGCACCTCGTCAAGCACCAGCAGTGCCCCGGCGTCGTCGCAGGCCGAACGCGCGGCGCGCAGGTAGCCACCGGGTGCCGGGACGACGCCGCCCTCGCCGAGGCACGGCTCGAGGAAGACCGCCGCGCAGTCAGGGCCGACCGCCGCGCGAAGGGCGCCGGGGTCGCCGTACGGGACGAACCGGACCTCCAGGCCGAACGGCGCGAACGGTTCTCTGATCGACTTCTTGCCGGTCAGGCTGAGTGCGCCCATGGTCCGGCCGTGGAAGGAGCCCTCGGCCGCGACGAGGACGGGCCGCGCGCTGCCCTGGCGGCGGCGGACCAACTTGACCGCCGCCTCGTTGGCCTCCGTGCCGGAGTTCGCGAAGAACACCCGGCCGTCAAGGCCGAGCAGCGCGGTGATCCGTTCCGCGAGCAGGACCTGCGGCTCGTGGAGGTAGTGGTTCGAGGCATGGGCCAAGCGCCCAACCTGATCGGTCACCGCCGCCACGATCGCCGGGTGCGCGTGGCCCAGCGCGCTCACCGCGATGCCGGAGAACAGGTCCAGGTAGGAGTTCCCGTCGAGGTCCCAGACCACGCAGCCCTTGCCGCGGGCCAGGGCGACCGGCGGCATCCCGTAGCTGAGCATGATCGCAGCGGCGTACCGGTCCTGCAGTTCTTCGGTCGCGGTCATGCCGCTCCTCTTGTCGTCGGTGGTTCGAGGCATGGGCCGCCGTCCGGCAGCACCATGGTGCCGATCCCGGAATCGGTGAAGATCTCGAGCAGGATGGCGTGCGGCAGCCGGCCGTCGAGCACGTGCGCCCGGGGGACGCCGCCCCGGACCGCCGTCAGGCAGGCTTCCATCTTCGGGATCATCCCGCCGCCCAGGCGGGGCAGCATGGCGGCCAGCTCGGTCACGTCGAGCTGGCCGATCACCTCACCAGGACGGGCGGCAGTCACCTCGCCTGGCGCGGCGGCCTGGCCGCCCGGCCAGTGCGAGTACAGCCCCGCCACGTCGGTCAGCAGGACCAGCTTCGCGGCTCCCAGCGCGACCGCCACCGCCGCGGCGGCGGTGTCGGCGTTCACGTTGTAGATCCCGCCGTCCACGCCCCGCGCCACGCTCGAGATGACCGGTATCCGGCCGTCGGCGATCAGGGCGCGGACCGCGCCGGCGTCCACGGCCTGGATCTCGCCGACCTGGCCCAGGTCCACTGGCGCCCCGTCGACGGTGGCCTGCGCGCGGGTCGCGGTGAGCAGGTTGGCGTCTTCCCCGGACATCCCGAGTGCGAGCGGGCCGTGCCGGTTGATCAGGCCGACCAGGTCCCGGTTCACCTGCCCGGTCAGGACCATCCGCACGACGCCCATCGTCTCCGGGGTGGTCACCCTCAGCCCCGCGGTGAACGTGCTCGGGATGCCCAGCCTGCCCAAATACTGGCTGATCTGCGGCCCCCCGCCGTGTACCACCACCGGGCGCAGGCCGGCATACCGCAGGAACACCACATCCTGGGCGAACGAGAGGCAGAGCGCCTCATCGGCCATCGCGTGGCCGCCGAACTTGATCACCACGGTCTCGCCCTGAAACCTCTCGAGCCAGGGCAGCGCCTCGACCAGGGTCGCAGCCTTCGCCAGCGCGTCGGCCTCGCCGGGGGTCCTCGCGGCGCTGACCGCGGTGACCGGCGCGGCCACCTGCCTCGCGCCGCCGTCCGTCATCGCGGTCATGTCGGGTACGCCGAGTTCTCGTGCACGTAGGCGGCGGTGAGGTCGGTGGTGCGGATGGTGGCCGACTCCGAGCCGGCGCGCAGGTCGACGGTGATCGTCACGTCCGCCGGCCGCAGGTCGACGCCGGCCCGGTCCTTCGCCGCGGTCCCGTTCCGGCAGACCCAGACCCCGTTGATCGCCACGCTGAGCCGGTCGGCCGCAAAGGCGGCGGACGTCGTTCCGACCGCTGCCAGGATGCGGCCCCAGTTCGGATCCTCACCTCCGATGGCGCACTTGAGCAGGTTGCACCGGGCGACCGCCCGGCCGACGGCCACCGCGTCGTCCTCGCTCGCCGCGCCGGTCACCTCGATGTCGATCGCCTTGCCCGCGCCTTCGGCGTCCAGCTGCATCTGGCGGGCCAGGTCGGAGCAGGCTAGCGTCAGCGCCGCGGTGAACTCCCCCGGGTCAGGCCGGGCGCCGGACGCGGCGCTGGCCAGCAGCAGGACCGTGTCGTTCGTCGACATGCAGCCATCGGCGTCCAGGCGGTCGAACGTCACGGCGACGGCCCGGCGCAGCGCCGTGTCGAGTTCCGCGGCAGGCAGGTCTGCGTCGGTGGTGAGCACCACGAGCATGGTAGCCAGGGCCGGGGCGAGCATGGCTGCTCCCTTGGCCATGCCGCCGATGGCGTATCCGGGCCCGGGCACCCGGCAGGTCTTCGAGACCGTATCGGTGGTCCTGATGGCGGCGGCCGCCGCGGCGCCGCCGTCGGCCGTGGCGGCCGCCGCCGCGGCGTCGACGCCCGGCAGCAGCCTGTCCATGGGCAGCCGGTCCCCGATCAGGCCGGTCGAGCAGACCGCGATCTCCCCGGCGGACGCGGACAGCGCCTTCGCCAGCCGCTCGGCCGTATGGTGGGTGTCGGCGAACCCGTCCGGCCCGGTGCAGGCGTTGGCGCCACCCGAGTTGAGCACGGCGGCCCGGACCCGGCCGCCGTTGATGACCTGCTGGGTCCACAGCACCGGGGCGGCCTTGACCCGGTTGGACGTGAACACTCCCGCGGCCGCGTCGGAAGGACCGTCGTTGATGACCACCGCGAGGTCTGCCTCCCCGGACTCCTTGATCCCCGCGGCCACCCCCGCGGCCCGGAAGCCAGCCGGCGCGGTGACGCTCACGGGGAGACTCCGGACGCGGCCAGGCCTGCTGTCTCCGGCAGGCCGAGCATGAGGTTGGCGTTCTGGATGGCCTGCCCGGCCGCGCCCTTGCCGAGATTGTCGATGGCCGCGACCACGGTCACCCGGCCGGCCCGGGGGTCGGCCGCCGCCTGCAGCTGCGCGGCGTTCGACCCGGCCACCGCGGCCGTGGTCGGCCACCGGCCCTCGGGCAGCAGGCAGATGAACGGCTCGCCGGCATACGCCTGCACCAGGACCTGGCGGGCCATCGCGGTGAGCGGCTCGGCCGGCTCGCCGCTCCCGGTGCCTGTGGCCGCGCCGCCCGCCGGCCTCAGGCGTGCCGTACAGGTGGCGAGGATGCCGCGCGGCATGGGTGCCAGGATCGGCGTGAAGCTGGCCGTCACGCCCGTCCCCGCCGCCCCGCCGAGCGCTTGCTCGATCTCGGGCGTGTGCCGGTGCGCGCCGGCCGCCTGGTACGCGCAGACGGCGCCCATGACCTCGCTGGCGAGCAGCTCCGGCTTGGGCACCCGCCCCGCACCGGAGGTACCCGAGGCGGCGACGATCACGATGTCCCGCGGCTCGACAAGGCCAGCCGCCAGCAGCGGCGCGAGCGCGACGATGGCCGCGGTCGCGTAGCAGCCGGGCACGGCGACTCGCGTGGAACCCCGGATCCGCTCCCTCGCACCGGGAAGCTCCGGCAGCCCGGTCGTCCACCGGCCCGCGTAGGGCAGCTGGTAGTGCCTGCCCCAGGCGGCGGCGTCGGCCAGCCTGAAATCGGGCCCCAGGTCGACTACCCGGACGCTCTGGTCGAGTTCGTCAGCCAGCCGACCGGAATGGCCGGCTGGCAGGGCGAGGAATGCCAGGTCATAGCCGGAGTTTGCCAGTGTCTCGATCGGCTCGAACCTCCGGCCGGCCAGCGAGGGCGTGCCG
>Ga0335078_10017409_pt1 | contig 10675 bp, 7 predicted proteins | sample Lox_Sample_32_FD_206711 | JGI IMG/M metagenome (GOLD analysis project Ga0335078, IMG submission 206711) | Soil microbial communities from Loxahatchee National Wildlife Refuge, Florida, United States - Lox_Sample_3.2 | ecosystem: Environmental > Terrestrial > Soil > Wetlands | place: USA: Florida... | reverse complement strand
TCGACGTTGAGAATCGCGCCGGTCACGTACGAGGCCGCATCCGAGCACAGCCAGAGGCTGGCCTGTGCAACCTCCTCGGGACGCCCGAAGCGCCCGAACAGGCTGAGCACCGGGGCGAACTCGGCCTCGGTCAAGCCGACGGTCTCGAGCGCGCCGCGGATCATCGGGGTATCGATCGCCCCCGGGCAGACCGTGTTGACGCGGATCCCCTGGGGGGCGTTCTCCAGCGACGCGACCTTGGTCAGGCCGAGGACGCCGTGCTTGGCCGCGACATACGCCGCGTTCGCCGGCTGGGGCCGGTGCGCGCTCACCGAGCCGATGTTCACGATCGCTCCGCCGTCGCCCTGCGACAGCATCTGCGCGACCTCGTACTTGAGGCAGAGCGCGACGCCCTTCAAGTCGACCGCGAGGATCTTGTCCCATTCTGCCTCGTCGAGCTCGGCGATCGGATGCGTGTCCGGAGTGACCGCGGCGTTGTTGACCGCGCAGTCGAGCCGCCCGTAGCGCTCGACGGCGGCGCGCACCATTGCCTCGGCATCGGCGGCCTTGGAAACGTCGGTCCGGCAGAACGAGGCCGAGCCACCGTCGCGCTCGATCTGCTCGACGACCGTCTCGCCGAGCTCTTCGTTGACGTCGCTCACCAGCACGTGGGCCCCGGCGGCGGCGAACACGCGGGCGGTCGCCTCGCCCATTCCCATCGCCGCGCCCGTGACGATCGTGACCTTGCCTTCGAGCACTCCTGCGGCCATTGTTGCTGCACCTTCCTCTCACGCGTTCGGGGCCGCGGCGAGCTAGACCGCGCGGCTCAAAGTGAAGTCAGCTCGAAAGCCTACACGCGATCGGAGACCGATGCGAGCGTTCGGACCGCATTGACACGCCCCGTCCGGCATTGCTAACTTGTCCCAACCTGAAGTTAGTTCGAATACTTTTGAGCCAGACCGGAGGAGAGCGCCAATGGCCGATTACGACGTCATCGTGTTAGGGACCGGAGCGGCTGGGCTTACGGCGGCGGTGACCGCGGCGGAACTGGGCGCGAACGTCGGCCTGTTCGAGAAGGGCGCAACGATCGGCGGCACGACCGTCTACTCGGGCGGGATGATCTGGATCCCGCTGAACCAGCACGAGCCGCCCGAGAAGGGCGACACTCGCGGGCAGGCGATGGACTACCTCAAGGCGCTGTCGAACGACACGATCACCGACGAGATGGCCGAGACGTACATCGACGTCGGTCCCGAGATGGTGCGCTGGCTCGACGAGCGCACGCCGGTCAAGTTCCGTGCCGTTCCCGACTTCCCGGACTACCACCCCGAGCAGAAGGGCGGGCTTCCGCAGGGCGGACGGTCGCTCGAGACCGCGATCTACCCCTACGGCGAGCTCGGCGAGTGGGGAGCCAAAGTCCACATCTCGCCGTACTACCCGAGCTATCACCTGACGATCGGCGAGACCACGCTCGGCCAGGCGATCCCAAAGGAGCTCACCCCCGAGGAGATGCAGCGCCGCGCTGAGAACGACGAGCGGGGCATGGGCCTCGCGCTCGGCGGGCGGCTGCTCAAGGCTTGTCTGGACCGTGGCGTCGAGCCGCAGACCGAGCACCGCGGCGTCGAGCTGATCGTCGAGGACGGCAACATCGCCGGCGTCGTGTTCGAGACCCCCGAGGGCCGCAAGGAGGTACGCGCGCCGAACGTGGTCATCGCGACCGGCGGGTTCGAGCGCAATGCCGACCTCAAGCGGGCGTTCCTGCGCGGGCCGTGCACGCACACCGTCGCGGTCGAGACGAACGAGGGCGACGGCCTGAAGATGGCCATGCGCATCGGCGCGATGCTCGGGAACATGCGCGAGGCGTGGTGGATGCCGATGATCGAGCTGCCGACCGACATCGTCCCGACCGGACAGCAGCTGCTCACCTACGAGCGGACGCTCCCGGGCGCGATCATGGTCAACCGCGAGGCCAAGCGGTTCACGAACGAGGCCGCGAACTACAACGCGTTCGGGGCGGCGTTCCACGAGCAGGACACGATCATGGGCGTGTACCGCAACCTGCCGTGCTGGCTGGTCTTCGATCAGACGTGGCTCGACAAGTACGGCTTCGCCGGCGGTCTCGGCGGAACCGAGAAGGCCCGGACGGACTGGATCACATCTTCGGACACGCTCAAGGGACTCGGCGAGAAGCTCGGTATCGACGGCGACGTGCTCGAGCAGACCGTCGAGCGCTTCAACGCCAACGCGCGCGACAACCATGATCCCGACTGGAAGCGCGGCTGGAGCGCGCAGGACCAGTGGTGGGGCGATCCGACGCTTCGCGACGGCACCGCGAGGGCTTCGCTCGGTCCGCTCGAGACACCCCCGTACTACGCGATCCAGGTGTTCAGCGGCGCGCTCGGCACGAAGGGCGGCCCCCTGACCGACACCCGATCGCGCGTGCTCGACGTCGACGGCAACGTCATCCCCGGGCTGTACGCCGCCGGCAACGCGATGGCCTCGCCGCTCGGCATGACCTACGGCGGCGCCGGTGGCACGCTCGGACCGGCGATGGTGTTCGGGTACCTCGCGGGCCGCGACATCGCCGGGCGAGTTACCGCAAGCAAACCGGAGCTGGTGCAAGCACACGCCGGCGCGTGATCGGACGAGAAAGGGAAACCAGACATGGAATCGAGCGTCATCGCGGAGCGGCACGGGACCGAGGTCACGGGCTGCCCCGTCATGCACCATGACTTCTCCAAGACCCGCGAGATGGGCGACTACTGGGCGCTGGCCAACGAGCTGCGCGAGAGCTGCCCGCACTTCTACAACAAGTACGCAGGCGGCGGCTACTGGGTGTTCACCCGGCACGAGGCCGTCAACGACATCTACAAGACCCCGGAGATCTTCTCGAGCGCATCGATCACGCCGTGGGAGCCGGATCCGATCTACCGGTTCGTGCCTACCCAGGTCGACGCTCCCGATCACATCAAGTACCGCCGCATCCTGAACCCGTGGTTCTCGCCGAAGGCGATGGAGGCAGCGGCGCCGATGATCAGAGAGACGTGCCGGGGGTTCATCGAGCCGATCGTCCCCAAGGGCGAGTGCGACTTCTTCGAGGAGTTCGCGCTGCGCTTCCCGACCGCGGCGTTCCTGACCGTGATCGGGGTGCCAACCTCTTACACGGATGTGTTCGTGGGGTGGGTCGACGCGTTCTTCGGCGGCTTCGGCGGTGACCCCGAGGGCGCAGCGGGGATGGCCGCCGCGCTCGCCGAGATGCGCGTGTTCTGGTCCGAGCAGCTGGACAACCGGCGCCGCGAGGGCCATCGGGAGGGCGACCTGTTCTCGTACCTGCTCGAGTCCACGTTCGACGATCAGCCACTCGACGACGAGGTGCTGCTCGACATGTGCACCGTGCTCACGCTCGCCGGCCTCGACACCACTCGCGCCGAGCTCGCGTACATGTTCCACCACCTGGCCCAGCACCCCGAGCACCGCCGGAGGCTGATCGAGGACCCGGAGATCATTCCGCTCGCGGTCGAGGAGACCCTCCGCTACTACACGATCATCTTCGGCGACGGGCGCAAGGTGACCCGCGACGTCGAGTTCCACGGCGTGCAGCTCAAGAAGGGCGACATGGTGTACGGGCTCGTGTCGGGGGCGAATCGCGACCCGCGGCACTGGGAACAGGCGGACGAGTTCGTGATCGACCGCAAGAAGAACAACCACTTCGGGTTCGCGAGCGGCCCGCACCGCTGCCTCGGCATGCACCTCGCCCGCCGCGAGATGGCGATCGCCGTCGACGAGTGGCTGAAGGTGATCCCGGACTTCGAGCTCGCCACCGACGCCCAGCTGTTCGAGCGCGGCGGTGGCGCGATGATGTCGCTCAGCACGCTGCCGCTGCGGTGGGAGGTCAATCCGTGAAGCTGTGCGTAAGCGAGGCATGTCAGGGTCACGGGCGCTGTTACACGCTCGCCCCGCAGCTGTTGAGCAGCGACGACGAGGGCTACGTGACGATCCGCGGCGGTGACCCGATCGACGTTCCCGACGACCTGCGCGAGCTCGCCGAGGAGGTCGAGGGCACCTGCCCCGAGAACGCGATCAGCCTGATCAACGGGTAGCTCCCGCCGCCGCCGGGCGAGCGGCGAACAATCTCTCCTCAGACCAGCTCGCCGCCTGATCAGCGGCGAGCTTGGTCTGTCAGGGCGCTCTTGGCCGCCTCGCGCAGCGCGGCCCATTCGGTGAGCTTGACCCGCGGCCGTCCGGGCGTCGATGCCTCGCCGGCGGCGGTCTCGATCGCATCGATCGCCTGCCACCCCTCCCACGTGACCGCGTGCTCGCAGTGCGCCGCGATCATCGCCTCGACGTCGTCCGCGGCGGGGGCGTTGAGGCGACCGGCGGCCGCGTCCTCGAGGATCTTGGCGACGGTGTCCTGGGAATCCTTCTTGTTGGTCCCGATCACGCCCGACGGGCCGCGCTTGATCCAGCCCGACACGTACTCGCCGAGCTGGTGAGTGCCGCCGGCGTCGATGACGCGCCCGCCCTCGTTGCGAATCAGGCCGCGGCGCTCGTCGAACGGGATCCCCGCGACCGGGACCCCGGTGTAGCCGATCGAGCGGAACACGAGCTGCGCCGGGATCTCCTCGAACGTGCCGGTGCCACGAGCAGCCAGCGAGCCATCGTCGCGCGCGACGATGGCGTTGTTCTCGATCCGCACGGCGCGGACATGGCCGTCGGCGTCGCCGAGCAGCGCCACGGGCGAGGCCAGGAAGCGGAAGCGGACGGTGATCGGCTTGCCGGTCTTCGGCCGGGACGCGTAATCCTGGATGATCTCGACGTTGCGCCGCCGCGTCTTGTCGGCCTCTGCCAGCGCGACCGCCGATAGTTCGTCGAGCTCGGCGCCGACGACCTCGACGTCGCCGCGCTCGAGCTCGCCCATCTCGAGCAGCTCGGGATTCGTGAAGGCGGCCTGGAGCGGGCCGCGGCGCGCGAGGATCGTGATCTCCTCGACGCCGCTGGAACTGAGCACGTCGATCGCGTGATCGGCGGTGTCGGTGATCGCGAGCTCTGACGGGGCCAGCGCGAGCATCCGCGCGACGTCGATCGCGACGTTGCCCGCCCCGACGACCACGGCCTGCTTGGCCTGCAGATCCACCTCGAGGCCGGAGTGGTCGGGATGGCCGTTGTACCAGGCGACGAACTCGGTCGCCGGGTGCGAGCCGCGGAGGTCCTCGCCGGGGATCCCGAGCCGCTTGTCGGTCGCGGTGCCAATCGTGTAGAGGACGACGTGGTAGTGCTCGAGCAGGTCCTCGCGCCCGATGTCGGCGCCGAGCTCGACGTGGCCGAAGAAGCGGAAGCGCTCGTGCTCGGTCGTCTTGTCGTAGGCCCGGGTGACCGACTTGATCTTCGGGTGGTCCGGCGCCACCCCGGAGCGGACGAGCCCGTACGGCGTCGGCAGCCGGTCGTACAGATCAACCGCGAACTGCGGCTCGGCGACGGCCAGCAGCTGCCCCGCGGCGTAGAAGCCGCTGGGTCCAGCGCCGACGATGGCAACACGGAGGGGAGAGCTATCGGTCATAGGGCGTTGACAGAACGCGCAACCGGACGGTATCCTACCGAACTGACTTCAGTTTGGCAACCGTGGGTGGAGGGTGGAGGGTGGAGTCTGAATTGAGCATATCCCGGCTTCTCATCGTTGGCGCGTCGCTGGCCGGGCTGCGGGCCGCGCAGGCGGCGCGCAAGGCCGGGTTCGAGGGCGAGCTCGTGATGGTCGGCGAGGAGCGCCACCTGCCGTACACGCGGCCCCCGCTGTCGAAGGAGCTGCTCGCCGGCGAGCACCCGGACGATCGCGTCGAGTTTCCGTGCGACACGCTCGACGCCGAGTGGCGCCTCGGGGTGTCGGCTTCTGCGCTCGACCGCAGGCGGCGGCGGGTCGTGCTGTCCGACGGCGACGAGGTCGCCTACGACCGGCTGATCCTGGCTACCGGCTCGCGGCCACGCCGCTGGCCGGGTGCCGGCGCCGAGCTCGACGGCGTCCACGTGCTCCGCACGATCGAGGACTCGCTCGCGCTGCGAGTCGCGTTCGATCGCCGGCCGCGGGTGGCGATCGTCGGCGCGGGGTTCATCGGCTGCGAGGTCGCCCAGACCGCGCGCAAAGCGGGTCTCGACGTCACGCTGATCGACATCGCCGCCACGCCGATGCTCCCGCTCGGCCCGGAGCTCGGGCTGTGGTGCGCCGAGCTTCACCGTGGCCACGGCGTCGACCTGCGCCTCGCGACCGGGGTCGCCGCATTGGTTGGCGACGGCCGCGTCGAGGCGGTCGGGCTGACCGGCGGCGAGCGCGTCGACGCCGACATCGTGGTCGTCGGCCTCGGCGCGGTCCCGAACACCGAGTGGCTGACCGGCAGCGGGCTGCAGGCGGATCCCGGACTCGCGTGTGACGCGACGCTGACGGCCGCCGGGGACCCGGACATCCTCGGTGCCGGCGACATCGTCTCCTGGCCGCATCCGCTCGCCGATGGCGAGGACGTCCGCATCGAGCACTGGACCGTCGCCGCCGAGCAGGGGCAGCTGGCCGGCCGCAACGCGCTCGTCCCACCGGCCGAGCGCAAGCCCTATGTCACGCCGCCGTACTTCTGGTCAGATCAATACGACGTGAAGATCCAGTCGATCGGCCTCCCCGGACGCGCCGAGCGCCTCGAGCTGCTCGAGTCCGCGCCGGACGGGTGGCGGCGGGTGTACGCGGGCGAGCGCGACGGGCGGCTGGTCGGCGTGATCGCGATCAACGGGGCGCGGCGCCTGGGCGCATACCGCATGGCGCTCGAGGACCCACCCGTGTTCGCCGAGCTGCGCGCAACCGTCGGGGCCGACCCGGCCGCGCTCGGCGCGCCGGTGGCGTGATCGCCGAACCAGCGGTCACGGACGGTCCGGCGCGGCTTGCGGCGTGCGGGCCACCGACGTTCGCGCTCCGGAGCGACCGCGAACGTCATCTCGAGCGCGTGGCTCACAGTGACCGTCGGCGCACGACTCGCCGTCGGGGTCGACCGCGATCCAACCGCGTCGCGCCAGCAGACCGTAGATCTTGCAGCCCACGCACAGCCCGAGCGCCGACTCGAGCCACATCAGAGTCAGGCAGATGAGGCAGATCGTCCGCGGCAGGTAGCCACGGATGCCGCTGTTGGTGATCACGGTCATCGCGAGAGCCATCGTCAGTCCGAGCGTCCAGGCGAACCGCTTGGGTGTCGCGGAGACCCACTCCGGCCGGCGGCGGAGTGTCATCGCGCGGGCGAGCACGCCGAATGGGCTGTAGCGCAGCCCGACGGTGACCCGGGTCAAGAACTCGACGAAGAATAGGCTGGCCACCACCTGGAGCGGTATGTACTGCTTGACGAAATAGGCGTAACTGAACGCCACCGCGCCGGTCACCATCGTCAGTCCGGCCGCCGCGCGGACCTCGTTCTCGTTGACGTCACCGGCGCGCATGTTCACGTTGTGAAGGAGGTCGGTCATGGTTTCTTGCTCCTGGTTCGGCTAACGCGCCGCGGCCAGGACGGGCTCGTCTGACCGAACCGGGGGCGACATCACGGGCAGCGGCACGAACCGTCTGAGCTTCGCCGGCCCGGGGTCGCGCTCCAGCCGCTGCGCCGACCTCACCTCGACGACCGGTCGCGGGACGCCGAGCCGGCCGAGCGCTCGCGCGATCTCGTCGCCGAGCTTGGCAATGTCGACCGGCGCGCCGCAGCGCACGACGATCCGGGCGCCGCGTGCGGTCTGGCGAACCTGGTACTCCACCACCCCCGCGTGGCGCGCGAGCGCGGAGCGGAACACGTGTGGGTGGACCGGCCGGCCGTCGTAGACGAATACGTCGTCGAGCCTTCCCTGGATGTCCGCCACGCACCGGAAGGCTGACCCGCACGAGCACCGGTCGCTCAGGATCGTCACCTCGTCGGTGATCTCGTAGCGGATCAGCGGGAGCGCCCGGTTGAACAGGTTCGTCAGGTACACCTTCGCCGCCCGCTCGCCGGCTGCCACCGGGCGGCCGTCCTCGTCGACCGGCTCGACGATCACCAGATCTTCGTTCAGGTGCGAGCGCGAGTGAGCACATGGGACGGCGATGCCGCCGCCCTCCGAGGCGGCCCAGATGTTCCCGACGGGCGCGCCCCACGCTTCCTCGGCCGCGATGCGGATCTCGGGCAGCAGCGGCTCCGCGCAGCTGAGGACCTGCCGCGGGCTGATCCGTAGCCGGCCGACGTGGGCCTCGACGCTGAGCACGTGCAGAGCCGACGGATACGCCACCAGGCAGTCCGGCTGGGTCTTGTTCAGCCCGGCCACGATGTCCTCGGTCGGCAGTGTCACCGGGAAGCGGACGTTGACCAGCTCCGGGCCCGCGAACGTCCTCGCCAGAGCCGCGCTCGCATGCGTGAAGTGGGCCGCCGTCACCCACGCGGACACCAGCGGGCGCGATGAGAGCTCCGGGTCTGACCACTTGGCCCGCAGCGTGTGGCGGAAGCAGCCCATCCAGAACGTCGCCCATCCGTCCCAGTCGTACACGAACACTCCGCGGTGTCCGGTCGACCCGCCCGACGTCATCGCGGTGTAGCCATCGACCAGGTAGCTGCCGGTCCTCACCGTCGCCAGGTGATCGTTGACGAGTCCGAGCGACAGCCGGTCGTCGGTGACGATCCGATCGAAGTTGTCCATCAGGTCGGCCTTGGTCATATGCGGCAGCTCGCGCAGGTCCTCGTGATCCAGGCGAGCGACATCGATGCCGGCCAGCCGCTCGCGGTGCCACGGCGACCGGTCGATCGCGTCGCGGACGAGCTCTCGGAACCGCTGCGCGCGATGGAGTGTCAGGCGATCCGCCGGCCAGTCGAGTCGCTCGATGAGCCGCGGCGCGAGCGCGAGCGCGTACGCCTGATGTCGTTGCCTGAGCGTTTCGTAGTCACGCATGTGTCAGCCCCCTGTTTCCTTGCTGCGCCCGGTGGTTGCGGAGACCGTAGGGCTCAGAGACGAGTTCGTCTTCGGTAGGGGTACGGATCTCCATACGGATTTGGTTCACGCGAGCCCGAGCTCTGCCGCCCGGCGAACCAGCTGGAGCTTGGACTCGACCCCGAGCTTTGCGTACACGCTCGCGAGGTGGGTCTCAACCGTCCGCTTGCCGACGAACAGCGACTCGGCGATCTCCTTCGCGCTCATCCCGGTCGCGGCGAGGCGGGCGACCTCGCGCTCCCGGCGCGTCAACGAGCCGGGGCCGAGCGCCGCCGCCGCCGCGCGTCGGCCCGCCGTCCCGAGGCGGCGCAACGCCTCCAGGCACCGATCCCTGCGCCAGCTGCTGCCGCACTCCTCGAGCATCGCCGCCGCTCGCTCGAGCGAGGCCACCGCCTCGGCCCGGTCGTCTGCCGACAACGACCGTCCGAGCGCGTAGTGACACCGCGCGAGGTGAGCCTTCCAGCCGGTGCTCGACAGCAACTCGATCGCCTGCCGCGCGGCCGCGGCGGCGCGCTCGAGCTCGCCGTCGGCGACGGCCGCCCAGGCCGACCCCGCCGCGGCCAGACCCCAATACATTGGCAGCCCGATGAACTCAGCCACCGCCCTCAGGTCTTCCGCGGCCTCGGCGGCCGCCCCCGCGTCACCCGCGTCCGCGGCGGCCTCGGCGAGATCGAACAGCACACACGCGGCGTTCGGCCGGGACGCCATCTCGAGCAACCGCGCAGCGGCCGCCCGCAGCGGCGCCACGCACTCGGCGGCCCCGTGGCTGTGCCAGACCAGGATCGCGTCGGCCCACTGCACGCCGGCCAGATAGAACGACCAGGGCTCGTTGTCGAGCATGGCCCGGGCGCGCGCCAGCAGCCGTGCGGCCTCGGACTCATCGCCGGCCTCGAGCGCCGACATGGCACCGTAGATCGGCCCGGGCGCGCGCCGCCTCGCGGTCGCGCCCGGCAGCCACGCGATCGCCTCTCTCGCCGCGGCGAGGGACCCGGCGAAGTCGCCCGCGATCCAGCGGACGAGCGCCTCGAGCTCGACCAGGATGCTGTCGCGATAGGCCGGGTTCTCGGCCTTCGCCTCTTCGAACAGTGCGTTGCTCTCGGCCGGCCGCCCCTGTAGCGCAAGTCCGAGGGCAAGTCCACCGAGCAGGATCGTGAGCCGGTAGGCCTTCTCGTCCTCGCGGGCGATCGTCTCCGCGCGCCGCAGGGCCGCCTCGGCCTCCGCGAACGCGCCCGTGAAGTTGGCGCTGTAGCTGACGGCCGCCAGCCCCTGCATCGCGACGAACCGATCCCCGGCCGCGTCGGCAGCGTCGACGAGCGCTCTGGCGTCTTCGCCCATGCCCGGGAGGTCTCCCCGCAACCCCTTGAGCCAGGCGAGCTCGCGCTCCGCCAGCAATGCCTGCCGCTGATCGCCGCTGCGGAGGAACAGCTCGTGCGCCTGCACGCAGGCCTCGTGCGCGGTTTCGAGGTCGCCTATCCCCCAGCCGAGGAAGTTGGCGAGGCGGAACTTGACGATCGCCCGCCGGTCATGATCCGAGGAGCCCTCGAGCAGGCCGTCGATCGCTCGCAGCGCCTTGACCGCGACCGGCGCGTCGGTCTCGGCGCGGTGGTCGATCAACCACTCCGCGCGCGCGTACATCGCCTCGAGCACCTCGAGCCAGCGCTGATCGTCGGCGGGGAGAAGCTCGACCAGCTCCGCCTGCAGCTCGAGCGCCTCGCGGTACGCCTCGCGC
>Ga0335078_10017408_pt1 | contig 10676 bp, 10 predicted proteins | sample Lox_Sample_32_FD_206711 | JGI IMG/M metagenome (GOLD analysis project Ga0335078, IMG submission 206711) | Soil microbial communities from Loxahatchee National Wildlife Refuge, Florida, United States - Lox_Sample_3.2 | ecosystem: Environmental > Terrestrial > Soil > Wetlands | place: USA... | reverse complement strand
GCGACGAACTGCCCTTCCTGGCAGGATGGGGTGGTTGGACTTCGCTGGCGGCTTTTGCCATTCTGGCCTATTTTCTGATCCAACTGCCGGCGCGCCGGAAAAGCGAAAACAGCCTGTGAGGCAACCAAAAGCGCCGGCTCGTTTGCGTCGGCGCCCTTCCAGCAACGGAGAAGGGAGGCCACTTGGCCCGATGGCCGGTACAATCGCCCTTCCCCAGTACTGTTGACTCGCGACAATAACTAACATAATAATCTGCATGGTGGCCGCTCGTCATGACGTAGCGGATCCCACAGCGGCTGCGTCGGCAGCACCCAGCGTGACTGGAGTTCGCCTGAAGTGGGGCGCCGAGTTCGAGGAGGGCACGAAGATGTCTCATCTGATCCAAACGAAGGTTCTCAGCAGGTCCTTGCTCATCGTGCTCTTTCTCGGGACAAGTCAAACCGGGGGGAGGAGCCTTGGCGGGGGTGTGGGGAATGCGGAAGCAAGCGCCACACCGAGTGGACCTCCGTCGGTGCCCACCGGGTTGGCCGCTTCCCCGGGTAATGCGCGGGTGGTCCTCACCTGGAACGCGAGCGCGGAAGCAACCAGCTACAACGTGAAGCGTTCAGCGAAGAGCGGTGGACCGTACACCCGGATTGCTGCACCCACGGCCACAGCCTATACGGATACGGGCCTCACTAACGGACAAGCCTGTTTCTACGTGGTCTCCGCGCTCGATTCGGCGGGCGAAAGCGGCAACTCGACCCAGGCCAACGCAACTCCCGAATCGACGACGACCGAAGTCAAGGTGAGCGTGGACGCCCTCTCCGACCGTCATCCCATCAGCCCCTACGTCTACGGAGGAGCCTTCCCCCAGGACGCCGCCCACGTCACCGACAGCGGTATGACCGTCGTTCGCTGGGGAGGAAACGCGACCTCGACTTACAACTGGCAAACCGGCACTCAAAACGCCGCCAACGACTGGTTCTTCAGCGACTATCTCATGAGCGGGTTCAACAACGGCAGCGATAGCAGCTCCACTCAATTTGTTCGCGACGTCATCAAGGCCGGCGGCAATCCCCTGATGACCATGATCATGGAGGATTGGGTCTCCAGCGCAACCAGCGCGGAAGCCGATGGCCACATTCACAGCTTTTCGGTGGAGAAATATGGTGCGCAGTGCGCGAGTGACCCGTACGACCCCGATGCGGGCGACGGTCTAAAAAGCGACTGCGCCACCGCTATCACGGGGAATGATCCTCGCGACGCTTACGTGCCGCTGCTCGATACTCCGAGCAGCCACTGCCCGTCGAGCATCGGCAACTGTACTGGCAGCCTGTACCGCAACGGATGGACCGCAGCACTGGCCACCGCGTTCGGCACGTCGTCCTCGGCGGTGCATTTCTATGATATGGACAACGAAGCCGACATCTGGGGCGGCACTCATCGAGACATCCACCCCAACCCCACCGGCTATGCCGAGCTGCGTGACACCTACCTCGCCGAAGCGCGAAGCCTTAAGAGCTGGGATCCCGCTGCTGTTCGCCTGGGTCCGGTAAGCTGCTGCTGGTGGTTCTACTGGAATGGCGCCAACAACAACGACAAGGCGGCGAACGGCAATATCGATTTTCTTCCCTGGCTGCTGAACGAAATCTACTGGCGCGACCAGATCGACAAGACCCGCTCCCTCGACGTGTTTGACGTGCACGCCTACCCGGATAGCCCCGACACTTCGAGCTACAGCCAGGCTGAGGACCGGGCTCTCTCGCTCCGAATCTATCGGGACTATTGGGACCCGACCTATGTCAGCGAGTCGGGCGGGATCAACCAGATCTGGACAACCTCCATTCAACCCCTGGCCACCATCCCCTTCCGTATACCGCGACTGCGCGCAATCGTTAACACGCTCTATCCCGGCACGCCGCTGAGCTTCACGGAGTGGAGCGCGGCCTTCGCCGGCGAATCCGATTTCTCCACCGCGCTTGCCGATGCCGACGCTTACGGCATCCTCGGCCGCGAGCGGGCTTACCTTGCTTCCCGCTGGGGCGCTCCCAGCCCGACCAATCCGAACTATGAGGCGCTGAAGCTCTACCGGAACTACGACGGCAAGCACAGCACGTTCGGGACCATGTCGATCGCGGCCACTCACAATGCCAACCCGAACCTCTTCAGCGTCTACGCGTCGCTGGCTCCGTCGGGCACCCAGTTGAAGCTCGTGGTCATCAACAAGGACCCCCACAACGCGGCGCAGGTGACGTTCGCGCTGAACAACTTCCGGGCGACTTCGTTCCAGGCGTTCACGCTGTCGCAGGCCTCGCCGCATTCCATCGTCGCGTCTTCCAGCCGCCCCTGGGGAGGAACGCTGACATTCCCGGCGTACTCGGCAACCCTGCTCGTGGCGGCCGGTTCTGCCTCCGTCACTCCCGCCGCCGAGTGGGATCTGAACCCGGATACGATTCAGGTTCCCGCCGGCGGTTCCGTGACCCTCGCGCCGACGCTTCTTTCCGGCTCCTCCGTGACCCTGACCAGCGTCAAGTTCGACTCCCACAACGCTGGTTTTATTTCGATCTCACAGCCGCACATCACCAAAACCGAGAACGGCGCCATTTCCGTCGAGGCGGGAGACACGGAGGGCCTCTATCATTTCACAGCCACCGGCCAAGACAGTTCCGGCGCTTCCCAGGCGCAGGGCGGCTGGGTCCTGGTGGGAAATCCACCGGCCAAGCTGGCAAACCACGGCACGCCCTCGTCGGGCGCCGCCGGCAAGCAAGTGAAGCTGTCGGTTACACTGAATCCGGAATACTCCGTGGGCTATCCCGCTTGCTGGACTCCTCCCTGTGGCCCTTCGTTCGCGGCCGGAGCCTCCCTGTTGTTCACGGTCAACGCCGGCTCCCTTTCAGGAGGTGTGTACCCTGCTAAATCCACCGGCGCCACGAAGCAGCAGATCGCCGTCGTGGACAGCAACGGTAACGCCTCAGTCACACTGACGCTTCCGGCGACTTCGGGCAACAAAGTGAAAGTGACTGCCGAAGGCCCCTACCCCCTCGGACACCCGGTCCTTGCACTTACAGTAACGGTCGAATGACGCCCGGCACTCCCCAAAGCCCGCGGATCGGTAGTGCCGTGGTTTCGTAGAGGCGGCCTTCAGGCCGGCATTTGGTTCTTGATGAGCGGCGACAATGACGGCCGAAGATGACGGCCTAAGGCCGCCTCTACGAATCCAGGACACTACGGGCCAATCGCTTCCGTTGACATTCCAGGCTTCTTTGTTGTACCTTTTGAGGCGGCATTTGACCTTGCCACAAGCGGCCTATGACTGCTGACGCCAACGCCATCGAAGCGACACTTGATAGTACGCTGGAAAACGTGGAGGTTGCGGACGAGATCGCTCTGCGCATGTGCGCTCTCGCCGGCCTCGAAGAAGAGGACCAGCACAAGGTCGAAATGGCCGTCCACGAATCGATGATCAATGCGGTTCGTCACGGCAACAAAAGCGACGCCAGCAAGAAGGTGTGGCTGCGCTTCGAGATTCGCGACCGCCGACTGGAGATTCACATCCGCGACGAAGGGACGGGCTTTGACGAGACTCAGATTCCCGATCCCCTGGCGCCGGAGAACCTGCTGAAAGTCTCGGGCCGAGGCATCTTCCTGATCCGGACCTTCATGGACGAATTCCGGATCGAGCATCCGAACGGCAGTACCGAAGTCATTCTGATCAAACGCTTGAATCCGAACTAATTCTAATTCTAGAGGCAACGAAGGAGGGTATACCGTGAGCATGAAAGCCACAGCGCGCGAAGTTGATGGAGTCACCGTCATTGATATCAGTGGCCGGATCACTTTGGGAGAGACGTGCCAGGAGTTGCGCCAGTTGATCCGGGATTATCTGGCCAAGGGTCATAAGAACCTGCTGCTGAACCTTGCCGACGTCACCTACATCGATAGCTCGGGGATCGGCGAACTGGTAAGCGGATTCACCGCCGTCAACAACCAGGGCGGGCAGATGAAGCTCCTGAACCTCACCAAGAAGGTTCACGATCTCCTGCAGATCACTAAGCTCCTGACCGTGTTCGATGTCCACACCGACGAGGCTACGGCAATTGCCAGCTTCTCGAAGAAGGCGACCGCCTAAAACGCAGGAATGTCGATTCGGGGCGGCGGTGGGGGCGCTGCTAGAGGACTAGTCTGGCACCTTACTGATCATGGGGTTCGGAGTTCGGGTTTCGGGGTTTCGCAGAAGAACCGCAAATCCGGAGCCAAGAACACTGGCAATCGCGACTCCGGTTTCATCTGCGAAACCCGAACCCCTAACCCCGAATCCCAGCCCTCCGTCACGCGCCTCACGGCGTTAAGCCCGAAACCTGCACATGCTGGTGGTCGAGCAGATCTCCGGTGGCATGGTCCAGCGCCGCTACCGCCACTTGGTAGCCGATTTGTGCCTGCACCAGGCCTGACTTGGCAGTGGCGAGATCCGTCTGGGCCTGCAGCACAAACTGAATCTGCTCGCTGCCCAACTCGTACTTGCGCTGCTCCGCTTCCAGATTCTTCTGCGCCAGGTCCTGTGAGATCTTGGCCGCCTCCAGCGACAACTTGGATTGTTCGAGTTGATGCACTGCCGACACGACGTCGAGGTTGATACCCTGGTTCTGCCGGCGAAGCTGATAGAGATCCGTTCTCTTTTGCACCGACGCCTGGCCCAACCTGGACTCGGCGCTGCGATTGCGGATGGGCAAGTTGAGCGATAGCGTGAAGCCGTAAGTCGGGTAGTTGAATCCCCACAGTTGGCCCAGCGCGTTGCCGAAGCCGCCGGGGATCAAGGTGGGCGGGATCGTGGTGCTGAGCTGATCCCCGCCAATGCCATTCGAGGCGTAAAGGCCGTTCAGTTCCAGGTCAGGCAGCAGCTGGTTGTGGGCCAGGCGGAGGCTAGTATTGTCATTCTGGAGTTGTTTCGCCAGCGCTCGCAGCTCCGGTCGATGCTGCGAGGCCTCAGCGAGCGCGGTCTTGGCGTCCACGGTCAGAAGCTGGCCTTTCGGGTCAGGGTCCTCCACCAGGTCCAGGTCGAGCACGCTGATGAAGGGATCGAGGTCGGCTCCGATCAAGGGCCGGAACGCGTCCTCGGCCTGCTTCAGGGCATACTCCTGCTGGATCACCTGCACGCGGCGCTGCGCGGTCTGCGATTCCGACTGGTAAATATTGAGCGGCGGCAGCGCGCCCAGTTCGAGTGCGCGCTTGTCGTGCTCGTAGCTCTTCTGCGCCTGGTCGAGGGAGCTCTCGGCCACGCTGAGACTCTCTCGTGCCAGCACCACCTGCCAATATTGGAAAATAACATTCTCCAGCGTGTTGCTGACCTGCGCTTCGAACGTGTCGCGCGTTTGTGACAGAGTGCGCTGCGCGATCACGATGGGCGCGCGGTTAGGGAACAGCCCGCGGTTGCGGAGCAGCGGCTGCGTGAACTGCAGGGTGAGGCCGGCGGTGAGATAAGGGTTGATGAAGAAAAAGCTGCTGTTGGTGGTGTCCTTGCTTGCGCTGAAACCGACGTTGAGGTTAGTGCCGGTCTCAAACACCTGGGAGTAGGTTGACGTACTTTGCTGGGCTAGATTCGACACGGTCGCTTGCTGCACTCCTTGCAACTCGCTGGTGGCGGGCGAGAGGGCCCGCTGCGCGCTGTAGGTGCTCAGAAACTGGGGATCGAACGGAGCGTAAGCGCCCAGCACCCCGTACTCGGCGTTCTCAATCTGCAACTGGTCCACGCGCACGTCGGTGTTGTTGAGCAGCGCGAGACGCACCGCCTCGTGCAAGGTGAGGCGGAGCTTGCCATCGACGACGTAGTCGTGTAGCCCCTCGGGACCCTTGACGTGTGCCGGTATCGGGCTCGAATGCGTGAACTGGTGGAAGTAGTCGGGGGCGGGAAAGGTCTGCGCCTTGAGAGTCGTGACGAGCGGCCAGTGACAAGTGACGAGCACAAGGGCAGTGACGAGTGGCCCGTGGCGAGGGGCCAGCTTAAGAAAAGTGACGAGTGACGAGTGACGAGTGACGAGTGGAAGATGAAGGATCGATCCGTGACACCTTGCCATGCTGTTCCCCCTCCAAATCGTCGGTTTGCGAAGCCGACGGGGCACTGGGCGCCGAGAAGCTACGATTCCCACCCACCCCCGTTCGACGTCCTTGTCAGCCAGTCCTTTATGAGTTCAGGGATCGTCATAAAGTAGCGCCCGTGGGTGTGCCGAATTACCTCTTCGGTAGAAGCGTCCAGTCACACAACCTCGTGCTGAATGCCATCGCGGTTGAGGCGCAATTCCAAGTCGAGCCGTGCATCCTCTGCATCGCATCGCGCCGAATCTTCAAACTTCCGGAAGTGCACGAGTGTTCCGGTGGGTGGATCATATTCAATGAGAAAGACCATCTCTCACCTTCCTAGCTTCACCAGCCACTAACCACTAGCCACTAACCACTGCTTCACTCATACCGCAGCGCCTCCACCGGATCGAGGCGCGCGGCTTTTCGCGCCGGATAGATCCCAAAGACCAGGCCTACGGAGACCGAGACCAGGAACGCGAGCAGGATCGAGTTCACCGTCACAATCGTGGACCAGCCGGCTAGCCACGCGATGAGGCGCGAGAGGCCGAAGCCGAACCCGATGCCGATCAGCCCGCCGACGAACGAAATCAGGATCGCTTCCATCAGGAACTGGCGGATGATGTCGCGCTGACGCGCGCCAATGGCCCGCCGCACGCCGATCTCGTGGGTGCGCTCGAGGATGCTCGCCAGCATGATGTTCATGATCCCGATGCCGCCCACCAGCAGTGAAATAGAGGCGATGGCCACCATCACCATGCTGAAGATGCTCTCCGTGCGCTTCTGCTCGGCCAGCAGTTCGGCCGGCACGATCACGCTGAAGTCGCCGCCGTTGTGGTGCGACGCGTTGAGGATTCCGCGCACCAGGTCCGCCACAGCGACGCTATCGACGCCATCGGCCAGTCTCAGGTACACCGCGTCGATTTCGTCCTTGCGCTCGCTGTTGACGTCCGCCAGCCGGTAGATCGCGGCCTCGAGCGGAACGTAAATGAGGTTATTCATGTCCTGGGCGGGAAGCCCGGGAAGATTGGACTCGGCGGTGAGTTGCGGCCCCACGACGCCGATCACGTGGAACCACTGGTCGCCCGCCTTCACGTATTGCCCCACCGCCTCGCGCGGCCCAAATAGATTGTCCTTCGCCCCTTCGCCAAGCACACAAACGGACGCGCCGTGCTCCGTTTCGTCTTCATCGAAAAAACGCCCGGCGACCAAGTGCAAGCTTCCGATCTCGCGATAAGCGGGACTAACCCCGTAGATCGTCGGGATGTCCTGGCCGGGCTTGGGGATCATCTTGGACGGCTCGAAGCGCTTGCGGGCCGAAGACTCCGCGATGCCGCTGACGTTGGTGCGAATCACGCGCAGGTCCTGAAAGGTGAGGCCGGGCGAGATCTTGCGGATTTTCTGGAACGACTGATCGTCGGTGGCTTCCCTGGCTTCCACGATGAGATTGCGAACGCCCAGTTGCTCGATGTAGGCCATCACCTGCTTCTGCGCGCCAGCCCCGATGGAAAGCATGGAGACCACCGCCGCCACGCCGAAGATCATGCCCAGCATGGTGAGCAGCGAGCGCAGCTTGCGCTGGCGCAGGTTTTCAAAACCCTGGAGCAGGTCGGGGAAGAACTGGGTCCAGCGCCGGGGCGGGGCGAGGCGCGGCAGCGCGGCAGTATCATCAAAAGACGTCATACGTAATTTCGTATGTCATTCTGAGCGAAGTGAAGAATCCCTCTCGTGTTCGTGAGGGCGGGAGCAAAGGCAAGAGCGATTCTTCGCTTCGCTCAGAATGACCTGTAAGCTCAGTTTCCTCCCTGAGCTGGCAACCTTACTTGCTTCCGAAAGCGGATCCGAGAGGTCCTGCCACCTTCGCCCCGCTCTTAACCTGCGTTTCCGGATTCAGAAGCGCCACTTCCGTGCCCGCGGTAAGGCCCTCCACTACCGTCCTAGCCTCGGCACGTGACCGGACGCCGATCTCCTGGGCGCGAAATCCACTGCCGCTCTTGACAAACACCACGGGCCGCCCGTTTTTCTCGAATACCGCCTGGGTAGGCACGTAAAGCACGTTGTGGAGCGAGCGGGCCGCGATAGTGACGTGAGCGGAGTAGCCGGGATGCAGCTCGGGACTCGGATTCGCAATCGCAAAGGTCACACCAAACTTGCTGGTCGTGCTTCCGCCGCCCCAGGGATCGCCGTGAGAGGCCATCCCAGCGATGGTCTTGACCTTACCTGTGAAGGTGCGGCCCGGCAGGGCGTCGACTTCCACTTTCACATCCTCGCCCTGGCTGAGGTTGGCCCGATCGCCCTCGTTGATCTTGGCCTGGATTTCCATGTCGCCCGGATCGATGGCCTGCGCGATCATCTGTCCCGGGTAGGCTTCGTCGCCTTCCCGGAATTCGGGCAGGACCATGCCGGTGAAAACCATACCTCCGGCCGCCCGCGTGTTCAACTTCACCTCCACCATGCCGTCGATGGGCGAAGTCACGCGCATGCTGGCGATGTTGCGCTCGGCTTCCTGCATGCTCAAAATCGCTTTTTGCCGCTTCTCCTGGTTCACGGCCAGCGTCGCCTGGCTGGAGACGGCGTGCGACTTCATGTCCGACTCGAATTGAGCCAGCGCGCGCTTGGCTTCTTCCAGTGCCAGGTTGTTTTTCTTGGCGTCGATGGCGCTTACCAACTCGTTTTTCTGCACCTCAAATTCGGCGCGCTTGACGTCGAACTGATCTTTCAGCAAGGTCACCTGGTCCTGCGCCGCCTGCACGGCCGCATCGTCTTTGGCCTTGGTGATTTCCTGCTCGGCCTGGGCCAAGTCGGCCTTGGCCTGCTCCAGGTTGTACTCCTGCTCACCCGGGTCAAACTCGATCACCAGGTCGCCTTTCTTCACCGGCGTTCCCGTCTTGAGCAGATGGACGATCGTCAACCCTCCGCCACTGACGGGCGGCGCACTCAGCATCGCCGTGTGCCCACCCTGGAGCGCGCCCGTGGTGCGCACGTCAAGCGAGACGTCGCCCCGCTCGACCTTCGCCGTCGGAATCACTTGCTCGGCCTTGCCGCGAAATTCCTGTAGTTTACCGCGCGCCGCTGTGCCGAGTAGCGCCAGGAGTGCCAAACCGATTAGGGGCCAGATTGCCTTCTTCATTTTCATATTATCCGCCTCCCCCGAAATGGCTCGAGGCCTCGGACTCTGGACTTGAGGTTGAAGGCTTGAGAGTGGGCCTGAGGCGGCGGTTCGATTTCGCGAGCGCGTCCCGCCGACTCCTGTGGGCCACGGCCAGGGTGAACGACCGCTCCAGCACTCGAATGGCGCGATTCGTATCTTCTTCGGTCCGCAAGAACACACTGACCCAACCCGTATCGGGAAAAACGTGATGAGGTTCTGCCTCGCCGGCGGAGATGAGATCATTCCGCACCGATTTTGGAAAAGGGATATCCACGCGGTCCTCGCCGTGGATGTGCCCCAGTTCGCGTCTCCCTAGGCGGAACTCCACTCCCCCGAACCGATGGCGCGCGACGACTACGTCGCCCCACCCGCTCAAAGCTCGACGAATGCGGTCTTGTGCTCCTCTAACTCCCATCCCTCTTCTCCTCAATCCCTCGTTCCTTCAAATGAGAAGATCAAACGACACGTGAAAGAAGTCCGCCAGTTTCTGCGTCTCGACCTTGCGTAGGGGATGCTTGCCCTCAAGGACGTCAGACACGCGGCTCTTGGATCCCAGGATCGGCGTTAGCGCGGCGGCCTCAAGTCCGCGTTGTTCCATGAGGAACGCCAGCATCTGATGAGGCTCCGACGGAAGCAGTTCGTAGTGCTTCCGATCGTATTCCTCGATTAGAATCGACATCACTTCCAGCAGGGACGTCTCTTCCGGCGTCAGGTCATGCTCTCCTCGCCCCATTAGCCGGCCGGCCTCCGACACGAAGCGATCGTACTCGCCTTCGTCCTTAATCGCGTGGGGCAATACCTTCGCTAAGAGCTTTCCGTAAGCAGTCGGGTTCAAGGTCTGGGTGCTCATGACTTCTTCCATTTGCCTTTCACATACTCCTGGTGAGTGAGGATGTATCGAATGAAAAGCGTCTGGCTGCGATAGTTCACCTCCGCGATGAGGCGGAACTTGTTCCCATTCATGTTGAAAATCACGTACGGCTTCACCCAATCGGCGCTACCAAACACTTGCCTCAGTTCGGTGAGATTCTCCCATTTGCCTCGAGTAAGAACTCGATACCAATTATCCAGACTGGAGGCCGCCTAGGGCCGGCCCTCCTTGTATAGCCTTATCGCCTTGTAGCTGATGACGTGCACTTAATCACGCATGTCGGTCGTTCGTGAACCTGCGATCGGCAATTGACCCCGTTACTCCCTGTTCCCGGGCGCCGTTCCTCCCGTCGGATCCTTCAAGGCCACTTTCTCCCCCGGTTCCAAACCGCGGGCCACGTCCAGCTGACCCTCGCTCTTGCGTGCCACCTCGATGGCGCGCTCTTCGAACTTCGACCCCTTGAGAACGTAGGCTACCGTCTGGCCGCCTTTTTGAAACGCGGCCTCAGACGGGATCAGGATGGCATTCGGTATGTGGTCCACGGCGGCGCGCACGGTCGCGCTCATGCCCGGACGCAAACGGGAGTCGAGGTGCGAGAGC
>Ga0335078_10017407_pt1 | contig 10676 bp, 7 predicted proteins | sample Lox_Sample_32_FD_206711 | JGI IMG/M metagenome (GOLD analysis project Ga0335078, IMG submission 206711) | Soil microbial communities from Loxahatchee National Wildlife Refuge, Florida, United States - Lox_Sample_3.2 | ecosystem: Environmental > Terrestrial > Soil > Wetlands | place: USA: Florida... | reverse complement strand
GGCGGCTATGGCTTCTTCTACACCAAGCTGCTGGGCGGCGCATTCCAGGGCGTGCTGGCGTCCGTGCCGGAGCCCGAGGGCATGGCGCACTGGACCATGGTCGCGATCGGCACCGGCGCCATGCTCGTCGGCCTGTTGAGCGCGCTGGCGTACTACCGGCCGGCGGCGGTGGATCCGCTGCAGGCCCGCCAGCCGGTGATCTTCAGCTACCTCACGTTCCTGAAGGAATCGTTTGACCGACTGTACGGCTACTACGTCGCGAAGGTGCAGCAGCGCCTGGCCCTGCTGCTCGGCTGGCTCGAGGACATTCTTCTCGCCGGGGCGCTGATTCGCGGCGGCGCTGGGGTGGTCGATCTCGTCGGCCGCGGCGCCCGCGGACTGTACGCGGGCAAATTGAACGTGTACGTCTACTGGTTCCTGTTCGGCGTCGTCCTCCTTTGGGCGTACGCCGCGGGCTGGTTCTGATCACGCCATGTCATCCTTGTCTTCCCAGCTCCTGCTCCTCGCGATCGCGACGCCGCTGGTCGTCGCGGTGATCCTCGCGCTCGGCGTGCCGGAGCGGTGGGCGAAGGGTCTGGCGGCAGCGGCGTTTGCCGTTCCCGCCGCCGTCGCGTTGGGGCTCTGGAGCCAGTTCCCGACCTACGCGGAGATTCCGGCGGCCCATCTGGGGTTTGCCTTTTACAGCCTGCACGCGCTCGGGATGGAGAAGATCGGCATCCACCTGACGCTCGGCCTCAACGGCGTCTCCCTGCCGCTGTTCGTGCTCGCGGCGGTGGTGGGTCTGGCCGCCGGGCTCTACGCCCTGCAATCGGGCGCCGAGCGCCTGCGGATCTATCTGCTGCTGCTCCTCGTGATGCAGGGCGGCCTGCTGGGCGCCTTCGCCTCGATCGACGTCTTTTTCTTCTACTTCTTCCACGAGCTCGCCCTCATCCCGACCTTCATCCTCGTCGGCGTCTGGGGCACCCGCAGCGCCAGCGAGAACCGCTACGCGGCGATGAAGCTGGCGATCTACCTCACCGTCGGGGCGATGCTGTCGCTGCTCGGCCTGATCGCCATCTATCAGAAGAGCGGCGTGGAGAGCTTCGATCTCATCAACCTGCGCACCGCGCTGGCGGACAGCCCGATGCCGGAGATCTGGCAGAAGTACGCGTTCGGGCTGCTGATGTTCGGCTTCGGCATCCTCGTTTCCCTGTGGCCGTTCCACACCTGGGCCCCGCTCGGTTACGGCGCCGCCCCCAGCTCGGCCGCCATGCTTCACGCCGGCGTGCTGAAGAAGTTCGGCCTCTACGGCCTGATCCAGATCGCGCTGCCCCTGCTGCCCGCGGGCGGCCGGTTGATGTTTACGCTTCCGGTGCCCGGACTGGCGGGCGTCCACCTCACGTGGACCTGCGTGCTGGCCTGGCTGGCGCTGGGCAACGTCCTGGTGGTCGGCCTGATCACCCTGGCCCAGCGCGACCTCAAGCAGATGATCGGGTACAGCTCCGTGATGCACATGGGCTACGCGTTTCTGGGCGTGGCGACGCTCTCGGTGCTCGGCGCCGGCGGCGTGGTGCTGCTCATGGTCGGGCACGGCCTGGCGGTCGCGCTGCTCTTCCTGCTGGCGACCAGCATCCATCGCCGCACGGAGACCTTCGATCTGGCGGAGATGGGCGGACTCGGCCGTTCGGCCCCGGTGCTGGCGGGATTTTTCACGGCGGCGACGCTGGCCGCGATCGGCCTGCCGGGGTTTGCCAATTTCTGGGGCGAGCTGGCGATCTTTGTCGCGCTCTGGCATTTCTCGCCGTGGATGGCGGCGGCCGCGGTGACGGGCATCATCCTGTCGGCGGTCTACGGCCTGCGCGCCGCGGCGCGGGTCTTCTTCGGCCCGCCGACCGCCGAGTTCGCCCGCGTGGCGGCCCGCCGCGCGCCCGCCGACCTGCGCTGGCCGGAACGCCTGCCCGCGCTGCTGCTGCTGGCGGCGCTCCTGTTTGTCGGCTTCTGGCCGCGCTCGCTCACCGGCCCGCTCAACCAGGCCCTGCAAACCCTCCGCCCCGAGGTCGTCGCCGTCGCACCGGGGCCCGCCCGCTCCTGACCCGCCGCCATGCCTGCCGCCGCCAGTCTCTCCGCCCTGCAGACCGCCGCCGCCGCGAACGACTGGCTGGCGATCTTTCCCGAGCTGCTGCTCGGGCTGATCGCCCTGCTGTTGCTGGTGCTCGAGCTGGTGCTGCCGGCGGCGCAGCGCCGGCTGATTCCCGCGGTGGCCGTGATCAGCCTGCTCGCCGTGCTGGCGGGGATCGGGATCAATTTCCACTCGGCGTATCTCGACCGGGACACCTTTGGCGGCCTGCTGCATCACTCGAGCAGCGGCCAGTTCATGCGGCTGTTCTTCGTGCTCAGCGCGCTGCTCGTCTGCGTGCTGGCCGCGGTGACGCTGGAGCGCCAGCCGGTGCCGCGGACGGAGTTCTACCACACCGTGATCGTGGTGGCGGCGGCGATGATGCTGCTGGTGCAGAGCCACCAGTTCGTGATGTTCTTCGTCGCGCTGGAAACCGTCACCGTCGGCTTCTACATTCTCGTGAGTTATTTCCGCACCAGCGCAGCCTCGCTGGAGGCGGGGCTCAAGTATCTGATCCTGGGCGCGCTCAGCTCGGCGATCCTGCTCTTTGGCATCGTCCTGCTCTACGGCGTGGCCGGCAACCGCGCGCTGCCGGGGGCGACGGCCACCCCGATGGACTTCGAGGCGCTGCGCGGGTTTCTCGCGGCCAACCCCGATAATTTCCTCGCCAACGTCGGGGCCGTGCTGGTGCTGGCCGGCGTGGCGTTCAAGATCGGCGCGGTGCCGTTCCAAATCTGGATTCCCGATGTCTACCAGGGGGCGCCCACGCCGGTGACGGCCTTCCTCGCCGTCGCCTCGAAGGCCGCCGGGTTTGCCGTGCTGCTGACCCTGGCGCTGTACGTGTTCGCCCCGCTGCAGGAGGTGATCATCCCGGCGCTGACGGTCATGGCCGCGGCCACAATCCTGCTGGGCAACCTCGCGGCGCTTTCGCAGCGCAACGTCAAGCGGCTGATGGGGCTTTCCGGGGTGTCGCACGCCGGCTACCTGCTGCTCGGCGTGATCGCCGCGTACCGCGAGCCGCTGGCCCTGGGGGCGGTGTATTTCTATCTCCTGACCTACCTGCTGGCCTCCTTCGCGGTGTTCGCGGTGATGGCCCAGATGGCCGGCGGCGATGACGCCGACCAGGATCTCGCGCATTACGCCGGCCTGGCCCGGGAGCGGCCGTTTCTGGCGACGGTGCTGGCGGTGGGACTCGGCTCGCTGGCCGGCATCCCGCCGCTGGCGGGCTTCATGGCCAAGCTGCTCATCTTCGTCGCGGCCTTCCAGGCGGGTCTCTACGGCCTGCTGCTGGTGGCAGTCGCCGGCGTGGTGCTCTCGATCTACTATTACTTCGGCTGGATCAAGGCGGCGTTTTTCCCCGACGCGGGCCTGGCTCGTCCTGCGGGGGCCGCGGCGGCGCCCCCACCGCGTGTCGGTTGGATGGCGGGCGTGGTGATGGCGGCACTGGCGGCCGCTTCGGTGGTCCTCGGCTTCTACCAGGGTCCGCTCGGAGCCTGGCTGACGATGCATTGAAGTCCGCGGCGTGCTTCGCCATTGCCTTTGGCGCCCCGGCCCTGTGACCTCGGGGCGCGCTCCGCCCCATGAAAGTCACCGGACTCGCCCTTGTCCCGCCACCGACCGCCGCCGGCCTGCCCCAGGTCACGCCGGAGCTCCTGGCTTCCGTTCTGGCGCGCTATTCGCGAAGCAACGAGGGGCTCGCGAAAATCCTGGAGAAGGTCGATGTCGCCCATCCCGACGAGTCGATCGACCGCATCCTGCGCTTTGTCGACTACGGGCACGCGTCGATCGGTGGCCTCACCGGCGGCCTCGCGGTCGCGATCGACAACGTCTCAATGTGGCTCGCCTATAAGATCTTTGAGATCTCGCCCATGGCCGACGGCCAGGAGTCGAGCACCCGGTATATCGCCATGGATGCGGCGCATCTGCCGGCGGCGGCGGCGGTCGGCATTCCCGACGACCTCGTGCCGCAATGGCGCGGGCTCATGGCCCGCGCGTTTACCGCGTACCACGCGGAATACGCCCGGCTGGAGGCGCTGGGCCGGACCGAGCCGGAACGGGTGCGCGTGCCCCCGGAGGCCAAGCCCGCGGTGGTGACGCGCGTCCGCCGCAATTACGCCCTCGACCGGGCCCGTTACTTCGTCCCTTTGGCCACTCACACCAGCCTGGCGCTGGTGCAGACATCGCGCATGTGGGCCCAGACCGTGACGCAGCTGGATTCGCTCCCGCATCCCGAGGCCCGGGCGGCGGCCGCGGCCATCCGCGCGGAGCTGGTCAAATTTTCGCCACGGCTGCTGCGGCACAGTCACACCGAGGCATCTTACGCGGAACAGGCGCGGCAGGAGCTGGCCGCCTCGCTTCACCTCGGCCTGGAGCGTCTGTCGATGGAGCGGCTGGCCGACGCGGTGTGGGTGCAGGTCGACTCCGCCACACCGCCCTGGCTGCCGGAGGCGCAGACTGTCGCCGAAGCCCTGCGCCATCGCGCCAATCGTTACGGGCAGTGCGGGCCGGCCATCCGCCGCATGCGCGTGACGTTCGCGTGGAACAACCTGGCGATTGCCGAGCTGCGCGACCTCAACCGCCATCGCACCGGCCACCGGTACACACCGCTGATCCAGGCCGGCTTTTACCTGCCGCCAGAGGTGCCCCCCGGCCCGCATGCCGCGCTGCTGGCCGACCAGCTGGAGCTCACCCGCGAACTGCTTCGCCGCGGATCGCCAGCCTACGTCTATTCGCTCCTGCTCGGCGCGCAGACGCCCTTCGAGCACAGCACGCATGCGGACAAGTTCATTTACGAAGCCGAGCTCCGCACCGGCATGGGCGCGCATTTCCGTTACGCCGCCCACCTTAGCGCGGCCCTGGCTGAGTTCTTCCGCCAGGTGCCGGAGGCCCGGGCTTGGGTGGCGGAGGGTACTGGCGAACCGGAATGAACGATTCCGTCACCACGGGGACGGATAGAATTGACTTGCGAATAGGCCGCTACTGAAAAGATTTTAATAGCTGCGAATCATGGTCTTGCCGGTTGGACCCCGTGCGGCTGCGCTGCTCGCGGTACCGCATCGGGGGACCAGGCCACCACTCCCACCCTCGTCCTCGCTTCGCCTCGTTGCTCCGCTCCCATGTGTGCGTTCAAGGTGCTGCAGTTTAATATGCAGTTCGGGCAGAACTGGAGCGACGCCCATCCCGATGATGGGCCCATCAACCTTGATCAGACCATCAGCGAGATCCGGAGCCACGATGCCGACATCGTGTTGCTGCAGGAGGTCGAGCGGGCGTTGCCGGGCGGCGTGCAGATCAATCCGCCGCCGAACTACACCCGGCTGCGGTCCGAGCTCGCGAACTACGACAGCTTCTTCAGCTATCCGAAGGCGGATCCGCGGGAGCTGCCCTTCGGCATCGGCCTCGTCATTCTTTCCAAGACGCCGCTCTTCGATATGGTGCGCCGCGATCTGCCGTCGCCCGCGGTCGTGTTTGATTTCCATGGCGAGAAGAAGACGCCCACCGACCGCCTGTTGATCGGGGCGCGGACGAATCTGGCCGGCCGGACGCTGCAGTTGTACAACACCCACCTGCTGGCGTTCTTCATGATCAAGGCCAGCAGCGAGGAACACACCAGCCAGCGGCAGTTCGTCGTCGACGAGCTGCGGGGCTCGGCCGGGCCGACGCTGTTGGGCGGCGATTTCAACGTCAGCAAACACGATTCGCTGATCCAGCAGTTCACCAACATCGGCTATCGGACGGTGCAGTCCACCGAGGCGACCTGGCGGCGCCGGCCCTACGTGCTGGACCACCTGTTTTACAACTGCCACCTGCGGCCGGTGCACCACGTGGTGAAGGAAACGTCGGCCTCCGACCACCACGTCTTGGTGGCGGAGTTTGACTTCATCGATTGAGCCGGGCGATCCCCGGCGTCAACCCGGCGGCGGGCTCCGCCGCACCTGCTCCTTTTCGGCTTCGCGTTCCTCGGTCAGGCGCGCCTTTTCCTGGCGCAGCTGCTGGCGGATCTTCCCGGCCTCCTCGTCCTTGCCGGCCGCCACGGTTTCGTCGAGGAGCTTCTGCAGAAAGATCTCCCGTTCCGCGAGGCGGCCCTGGTACACCCGGTCGATTTCGGCCAGCCGGGCCTTCTGGGCGGGCGTGAGCGGCCGGGCGGCGTCGGGGTCGGCCGCCTGGAGACGTTCCATCGCGAGTTCATAGGCGCTCTTCATCGTGGCGCGAGGCGTACCACGGAAGCGGCCAAAAGCGGAGCTTAAAGCGCCGCGGCTGCCGCCACCTGGCGGGCGGTACTCCGCCCCAAACACCAGCAGGAGGGCCACGAGGGCGAATGGCGGCCAGAAGCCGCCGCGTGCCCGGTGCCACCGCCAGGCGCTGCCGGCCAGACAAACGCCGAGCAACGCGGCGTGGCCCGCCGGTCCCAGCCACTCCAGCCGGAAGTGGGCGGGCAGGAAAAGGCCGGGCACGGTGGTCGCCCGGCGCAGATAGGCGTCCATCAGCCAGAGCAGGAGGGCACCCGCATGATTGAACAGGACGGCGCCCGGCGCGAACGCAAGCAGACCGGAGAGCAGCGACAAAAAGCCGGCGCCGATCACCAGCGACGACGCCGGAATCAGCACCAGGTTCGCCGGCAACGCCCCGGGCGTGAATAGATGGAAAAACTGCACGCCGGTCACCATGCTCACGAGCATCGTGGCCAGGCCAATGCCGAGCAACCCCAGGAACCCGTGCCAGAGCCAGGCGCGGATCCAATGATGCCAGCGCCAGGAAGCCTCGGGCCGGTCGGCGAACAACGGCCAGCGGGCGAGGAGCGCCTCGCTCAGGGGCACGCCGAGCAGGAGCAGGATGGCGACGATGCCGTAGGACATCTGAAAGCTGGCGCTGAACAGCTGCATCGGATCCAGCAGGAGCACGCCCAGCGCCGACGCGGTCAGCGCCGCCAGGATGTTGGCGGGCTGGCGCAGCGTCGTCGCGGCGACGAGCAGACTGCACATCAGGAATGCCCGCACCGCCGACGGGCTGGTGCCGGTGAGATCGACATAGAGCCAGAGGGCGGCGAGCCCCAGGAGGGCCGCCGGCAGCCGGGGCACGCGCAGCAGATGCAGCAGCGTCAGCAGGCAGAGCGCGATCACCGTGATTTGCTGGCCGCTGATCGCGAACAGGTGCAGCGTGCCGCTGCGCATGAAGAGGCCCTTCTGCTCGCCGTTGAGCTCCTGCACCTGGCCGAGCATCATGGCCCGCAGGACCGCCGCCAGGGCCGGCTGGTCGTCGAGGCCGAGCCCGAGGATGTCATGCAGCCGCCCGTTGGCCCGGCGGCAGAAACGCTGGTAGCGCGAGGGCGGGGTCACTTCGCGGAGCAGGCGGGCACGGGTGAGCTTGAAGTTCATGCCGGCATTCACGAGGTACCCGGCGAAACTCGCGGCGGGCGGGTGCGCCGGCAGGGACTCGAGCACGCCGACGACCTCGATCGTGCTGGTGCGCAGCGGCGGCGCGGCGCCGGCCCCCAGCGACAGCGAAAAATAAAGCGGCTGGCCGACCAGCAGGTGCAGGTGCCGGGCGGCGTCGGTCACCGTGGCGAGGCCGCTCACGCGCGTTGGATCCGCCTGGGCGAACAGCTGGGTGACACGCAGCGTGAGCCGGGCCTCGCGCGGCGGCAGCGCGTCCCAGTCCGCCAGCCGGCCGCGGCGCAGGTGATAGTAGAGAAGGCCGGCCAGAGCCACGCCGGCGACCAACGCCACCGCCCACAACAGGCGCGCGGCGGTGCCGCGCCACCAGGCGCCGACGGCCGCCGCGATCACCAGCAAACCCGCGGCGATCAGCCAGAGGCGGGAGGGTTCGCCCAGGACTTTGCCAGCCGCCAATCCCGCCATGAAGGGCAGCAGGAGCCACAGCAGGGGCGCGCGATCGCCATGCCGGGCCGGACTCATGTTTCAGGGCCGGTGGTTGATGAAATTCCGGCCGCACACCGCGAGGCCCCGCTCGAGGCCGCGCCGCAAATACTCGCGGGCCGCCGCGACGGCTTCCTCGAGCGTCCGCCCGCGGGCGAGGTTCGCGGCGATCGCGGCGGAAAGGGTGCACCCGCTGCCGTGGCTGTCGACCCCGGTGATGCGCGGTGAGGTGAACAGACGGCAGGCGCCGTCCGGCGTGACCAGCGCATCGGTGAGCTCGCGGCCGGCGAGATGGCCGCCTTTGATCAGGAACGTCACCCCGTGGCGCCGGGCGAGGGCGGCGCCGGCCCGGGCCATGTCTGCCGCCGTCGCCGGCTTTTCGCCGAGCAGCACGCCGACTTCGTCCAGGTTCGGGGTGACCACGGTTGCCAGCGGCAGCAACTGCGTCCGCACGGCGGCCAGCGCCTCGGGTGGCAGCAGCACCGCGCCGCTCGTGGCCACCATGACGGGATCGATCACCGCCGGGATCTCCCGGTGGGTCCGCAGAAAATCCGCCACCACGCCGATGGTCGCGCGGGAGTACAGCATGCCGGTCTTGAGCGCGCGCACCGGGAAAAAGGCCTGCACCTGCCGGATCTGCTCGGCCACGAACGCCGCCGGCAGCACCTCGATCGCGGTGACGTGGTCCGGATTCTGCGCGGTCAGGCAGGTGATGGCGGTGGTGCCGAAGACGTCGTGGGCCGCGAAGGTCAGCAGGTCGGCCTGGATACCGGCGCCGCCGCCGCTGTCGGAGCCGGCAATGGTGAGGGCGACGGGAAGCTCGGCGGAGGCCATGGAGATTTTCCTAGTCAGGAATTTCGTTTAATCGAACACATTTTCAAGAAACCTTTCCAAGCGGCGGAAATCCTGCCAAGCAGGGATTGGCCATGACCCACGGCGATCAGGATGAACTGTTTACGCCGAAGGAGCCGGCGGCAACCCCGGACGCGCCCCCGCCGCGCACAGCCGCCGGGCGCCCGGTGCAACCGCTCGCCGCCCGGATGCGGCCGCGCACGCTGGCCGAGATCGTCGGTCAGGAACACCTCCTGCAACGGGGCGCGCTGCTGCCGCGGCTCGTGGCCAGCAACCGCTTCGGCAGCCTGCTCTTTTATGGTCCGCCGGGCAGCGGCAAGACCTCGCTGGCCGAGGCCATCGCCCGCGAGACGAAGAGCCGGTTCGTGCGCGTCAACGCCGTGCTGTCGAACGTGGCCGAACTGCGCGAAATTCTGGCGGGGGCCCGCCGCCGGCCCGAGGCGGCCACGATCCTGTTCATTGACGAGCTGCACCGTTTCAACAAATCGCAGCAGGATCTGCTGCTGCCGGACGTGGAGGACGGCAGCGTGCGGCTGATCGGCGCCACCACGCACAACCCCGGGTTCTACGTCAACCCGACACTGCTCAGCCGCAGCCACCTGTTCCGGCTCGACCCGCTGACGCCGGCCCAGGTCGTCGCCGTGCTCCAGCGGGCCCTGGCGGACGCGGAGCGCGGTCTTGGCGGCCGCGGCTGCACCGCCGAGGAGAAGGTGCTGCTCGACCTCGCGAACCTGTGCGACGGGGATCTGCGCCGGGCGCTGAACGCGCTCGAGGTCATCGTCCTGAGCCTGCCGGAGGGGGCCCCGATCACCGCGGGCGAGCTGACCATCTTCGCCCGCGAGCGCCGCATCCGCTACGATGCCGACGAGGACGAGCATTACGACACGATCTCGGCCTTCATCAAAAGCTGCCGCGGCGGCGATCCGGACGCGGCGTTGTACTGGCTCGCCAAGATGCTCGCGGGCGGCGAAGACCCGCGGTTCATCGCGCGCCGCCTCGTGATCCTGGCGTCGGAGGACGTCGGGCTGGCGGATCCCGCGGCCCTGCCGCTGGCGGTCGCGGCGCACCACGCCGTCGATTTCATCGGCCTGCCCGAGGCGGAGCTGACCCTCGCTCACGCCACGGTTTACATCGCCACCGCGCCGAAGAGCAACTCGACCACCCTGGCGCTGGCGGCCGCGAAATCGGCCCTGGCCGACCGGCCGGTGCAGACGGTGCCGGCGCACCTGCGCGATTCGGGCGGCCAGGCCTCCAAGCGCCTCGGCCACGGCCGCGATTATCTCTACAGTCACGAGTTTCCGGAGGCCGTCTCGGGCCAGTCCTACCTCGAAACGCCGCTCTCCCTGTATACGCCGAAGATGGGCGGCGCCGAGGCCGCGATCGCCGAGCGCCTCGCCCGCTGGAAAGCGCTCAGGGCGGAGCTGCAGGCGCGGAAGCGGCGCAAGACCTGAAGGCGCAGCCACCGGCGGGTACAAAATCCCGTAAACCGCCGGCCGGGACCGGGGATGCGGCTTGCGAGGGTGGTGGAGGGTGCTAGGTTGGGCGGAAGCCCCCTCCACGCATGAAACCGCATGCCTGTCTGCTGAAGACTCTGCTCGCCGCGCTCTGGTTGGGCGCCGCACTGCCGCTGGCGGCCCAATCCACGCCTCCCGCCACAGCCCCGAAACCCGGCAACGGAGCGACGGCGCCGGCCGCCAAGACGGAGGCGCCGATCAAGGGCATCGTGCTGAACCGGCCCAAGGGCGGATTCCTGGGCCTGACCCTGGACGGCAACAACTTCAAACTCTCCTTCTACGACGCCAAGAAGAAACCCGCCAAGGTGGACGTCGCCCTCGCCACCGCGCGCTGGCCGG
>Ga0335078_10017405_pt1 | contig 10676 bp, 9 predicted proteins | sample Lox_Sample_32_FD_206711 | JGI IMG/M metagenome (GOLD analysis project Ga0335078, IMG submission 206711) | Soil microbial communities from Loxahatchee National Wildlife Refuge, Florida, United States - Lox_Sample_3.2 | ecosystem: Environmental > Terrestrial > Soil > Wetlands | place: USA: Florida... | reverse complement strand
GGTTCGCCACCGGCTCGAGCGGATCGCGGTGAAGGACGGCGTCACCTGGGTCAACGACTCCAAGGCGACGAACGTGGCCAGCACGATCGTCGCGCTCGAGGCGTTCACGGCCCCGATTCACCTGATCGCCGGCGGGCGAGGCAAACGGCAGGACTTCTCGCCGCTTGCGCCACCGGTGGCCGACCATTGCCGCGCGGTGTACCTCATTGGGGAGGCGGCGGGCGACCTAGCCGGCGCGCTGGAAACCACCGGCGTCCCGATCCACCAGGCGGGGGACATGGAGCATGCCGTCGCACTCGCGCGTGGCGCCGCCGTCGCGGGCGAGGTCGTGCTCCTGTCGCCGGCGTGCGCGAGCTATGACCAGTACCCGGACTTCGAGGTGCGCGGGGATCACTTCCGCGCGCTCGTGGAGGGCACCTGATGGCGCGAGCGGCGACGGCCGCGGGTCGCGCCCGGGACAAGGGCCGAAATGGCGCGAACGCGGGCGCCGGGAAGAGCGGGACCGGGAAGCGCTCGCGGACAGGAGCTCGACGGGTGCCGCCACCGCTCGAGCACCACATCCTGATGACCGCGACTCTGTGCCTGCTCGCGTTCGGGGCGGTGATGGTCTACAGCGCGTCGTCGCCGCTCGGGGCGCTGTCGAGCGGCGGCAGCGGCACCGGCGAGTTCGTGCGCTTCCTCGTGTTCGGGGCGATCGGGTTGGCGGCGATGCACGTCCTCTCGCGTCGCGGCCTCGAGATTCTCACCCCGAAGCTCGTCAACGGCCTGCTGCTGGGCTCGTTCGTGTTGCTGCTGCTGGTGCTGATTCCGGGATTCGGCGTAGTCGTCAACGGCGCGCGCCGGTGGTTCTCGGCAGGCCCGATCCAGTTCCAGCCCTCCGAGCTCATGAAGTTCGCGATCGTCCTGTACGTCGCCCGCTATCTCGCCGACCATCCCAAGCGGATGCGGAGCTTTCGCCGCGCGGTGGCGCCGATCGCGATCCTTGCCGGGCCGGCATGCCTGCTGATCGTCGTCGAGCCCGACCTCGGTACCACGCTCGTCATAGCTTTCACGGTCGCCGCGCTGCTGGTCGCGGCCGGCATGCCGATGCGCTACGTCGCGATGCTCGCCGGGATCGTCGCCGTTTGCGTGATCCTGCTCGCGACCGCGCAGCCGTACGAGCGCGCGCGGCTGACCTCGTTCCTTCATCCCTGGGCGGAGGCCACGAAATCGGGCGCGGGCTATCAGGCGGTCCAGGGGCAGATCGCGCTCGGGTCGGGAGGGCTGTTCGGGGTCGGGCTCGGCCGCTCGGTGCAGAAGATCTTCTATCTCCCCGAGGCGCAAACCGACTTCATCCTCGCCGTCGTCGGCGAGGAGCTAGGGGTGCTCGGCATCCTCGGCGTGGTTTGCCTGTACGGCATGATCGCTTACGCCGGGCTGCGAACCGCGCGCCGCGCCGCGGACCGGTATGCCAAGCTGCTGGCGACCGGGCTCACATCGCTGATTCTTTGCCAGGGGATTCTCAACATCTTCGTCGTCCTCGGGCTCGCTCCGCTGACCGGCGTGCCGCTGCCGTTCATCTCGTACGCGCCGACGAACCTGTGCGTGCTGCTCGCCGGCGTCGGCCTGCTTCTCAACATCGCTCGCCCGGGGCGGCGGCTACAAGTCGTCCGGACACCGAAGGTTGACAGTGCCGAGGATCGTGATCGGCGCCGGCGGGACCGCCGGGCACGTCGTGCCGGCGCTGGCGGTGGCCGACGCGCTGCGAGCTGACGGCGCCGAGGTCACGTTCGTCGGCGGCGACCGCGCGGAGCTCGAGCTGGTCCCGGCAGCCGGTTACGAGTTGCGCACCCTGCGCGTGATGCCGCTGCCGCGCGGACGCCCGCTCAAGGCGCTACGCGCTGCGCTGGTCGCGGCCGCTGCCGTCCGCGAGGCTCGGCGCATCGTCAAGGAGCTTCATCCCGCTGCGATCCTGGCCGGCGGCGGCTACGTGGCGGGGCCCGTAGGGCTCGCCGCGGTGATGTCCCGGATTCCGCTGGTGCTGACCGAGGCCGACAGCCATCTCGGGCTGACCAACCGGCTGCTCGCGCCGTTCGCTCGGCGCGTATGCCTGGCGTTTCCGATCGAGGGCCGTCACGGCTCGCGGTACGTCGTCACCGGGCGGCCGGTCCCGCCCGCGGCTACCGACTGGCTAGCGGCGCGGGAACGCTTCGGGATCGGCCCGCGCGACTCGTGCGTGCTCGTGTTCGGCGGCTCCCAGGGCGCGCGATCGATCAATCGCGCGGCGGTGGAGGCGTTCGCGGGGGCGCACTTCCGGGTCCTGCACGCCGCCGGCGAGCGCGACCTGCGAGAACTCTCAGATCTGGTTGCGCCGGGGGAGCATTACGACCTGCGTGGCTACATCCCGAAGTTCGGCGAGGCGCTGCTCGCGAGCGACCTGGTGGTGGCACGGGCGGGCGGGTCGATCTTCGAGATCGCCGCGCACGGCAAGCCCGCGGTGCTGGTGCCCTACCCCTACGCGACCGCCGACCACCAGACGGCCAACGCGCGGTTCATGGAGAGCGCCGGCGGCGCCGTCGTGATCCCCGACGGCGAGCTGACTCCGGCGCGGCTGGCCAACGAGGTCGGTCGCCTGCTCGCCGACCGCGGGCGGCTGGCAACGATGGCGCGAGCGTCGGCGGCGGTGGCCCGCCCGGACGCGGCCGGCGACATCGCGCATGAGCTGCTGGCGGTGGCGCGGACGCGCTGAGGATGGTATCCATGTCTGGGACTATCGGCAGGGAGGAGGAACCTGATGACGCCAATCGTCTCGACCGTCGAGATCGCCCGTCCGCCGGAAGACGTGTTCGCCTACGCGACCGACCCTTCGAAGTTCTCGGTGTGGCAGAAAGGGGTCGTCAGCGCTGGAATCGAGGGCGGTCACGAACCTGCGGTCGGTGCCAAGTGCACGGCGCGATACCCACGCGTTGTATAGCCTCGCCCGGGAAACCCGCGAAATCGAGGTGGACGATGCTGTTCGGCCAGGAGCATGTCAGGCGTTATCTGAAGACCGACGGCGCCGAGGGACACGACTGGCAGGGGACGACGGTGTTGATTCTCACGACCACGGGCCGGCGCTCGGGTGAGGAGAGGAGCACGCCGTTGATCTACGGAAAGCACGGCGATGACTACGTGGTGGTCGCCTCCAAGGGTGGCGCCGAGGAGGATCCGGCGTGGTATCTGAACCTGTCCGCGGAGCCGGAGGTGACCGTGCAGGTGCGCGGAGACCGCTTCCAGGCGCACGCCCGGACGGCCGCCGCCGACGAGAAGCCCGAGCTGTGGACGCTGATGACCAGCCGCTGGCCGGCCTACGACGAGTATCAGCACAAGACGAATCGGAACATCCCGGTCGTGGTGCTCGAGCGCGAGGGGTGACCCAGGCCGGGGAGGACTGGTCGGCGCGGAGGCTCCACTTCGTCGGCGTCGGCGGGGCGGGGATGAGCGGGCTGGCGATCATCGCCCGCGAGCTCGGCGCGAGCGTCACGGGCTCTGACCGAACACACTCGAGCTACACGGAGCGTTTGCGGGAGCACGGGATCGAGCCGACGCTCGGACACCGGGCCGAAAACGTCCCAGCCGGGGCGGAGGTCGTGTTCTCGACCGCGGTGCCGCCGGACAATCCGGAGCGACGGGCCGCCGAGGGGCGCGAGCTGCACCGCTCGGAGCTGCTGGCGCAGATCGCCTCGCTGCGCCGCTGCCTCGCGGTCACCGGCACCCACGGCAAGACCACCACCGCGGCAATGATCGTGCACATCCTTCGGGGTTCGGGGCTCGACCCGGCGTACGTGGTCGGCGGCGAACTCGGCGATACCGGGGTCAACGCCGGCTGGGGCAGCGGTGAATGGATCGTCGTCGAGGCGGACGAATCTGACCGTTCGCTGCTCCGGCTGTGGCCCGAGATCGCCGTGCTGACCAACGCCGAGCTCGACCATCACTCGACGTATGACTCGCGACTGGACCTCGAGCAGACGCTCCGCGAGTTCATCGGCCGCGCGACGGGCGGAACGGTGGTGTGGGACCGACCCGAGCTCCGAAAAATCGCCCCCGACAGAGCGGTCGCGTACGACGCCACCGACACCGCGGTGTCTCCAAGCGGCTCGCGGTTCCAATGGCGCGGAATCGAGGTATCCCTGGCGGTTCCGGGCGAGCACAACGCGGTGAACGCGGCCGGGGCGCTGACGGCGTCGGCCCTCGCGGGCGCGGATCCGGAAACGGCCGCGGCAACGCTCGCGGACTTTCGGGGGGCGCGACGGCGATTCGAGCTGCTCGGGACGACCGAAACGCAAGTCCCCGTGTACGACGACTATGCGCACCACCCGACCGAGGTCGCGGCCACGATCGCGGCGGCCCGGACGCTCGCGCCGGCGCGGCTCGTCGCCGTGTTCCAGCCGCACCTGTTCTCGCGCACCCGAGCGCTCGCCGAGGGGTTCGGGCGGGCGTTGGCAAACGCCGACCTCGTCGTCGTGCTCGACGTCTACCCTGCTCGGGAGCGCGCCGAGGACTTCCCCGGGATAACCGGGCACCTGGTCGCGGCGAGCGCCGCGGATGCCGCCGACGGCCGCACCGTGGCCTGGCTCCCATCGTTTGACGATGCCCGGCGCTTCTTGAACGGAACACTCCGCGAAGGCGACCTCTGCCTCGTGATGGGCGCCGGCGACGTCGACTCGCTGGCGCGGTCGCTGGTTTCATAACGCGCCGCCGGATCGCTATCTACGCTGACCCGGATGCCTGGCATGCCCTCTGGGGTCAAGCGCGACTACCCGCTGGCCCGCCTGACGACGATCCGGACCGGCGGAGACGCCGAGCTGTTCGCCCGCCCCGGATCGCTCGAGGAACTCGAGCGCCTGCTCGCCTGGGCCGCCGCGGAACGACACGAGGTAGGGGTCGTCGGGTCGGGGTCGAACCTGCTGGTAGCGGACAGCGGCGTCCGTGGACTGGTCCTCAAGCTGGACAAGGAGCTGAGCACGATCGAACTGGACGGAACCCAGATTCGCTGCGGGGGCGGGGCCCGCCTGCCCGCGGTGTCCGCACGCGCCGCCCAGGCCGGGCTGACCGGCATCGAGTTCGGGGTGAGCATTCCAGGCACAGTCGGCGGGGCCGTCCGGATGAACGCCAACGCGTACGGGGGCGAGCTGGCTCGAGTGCTCGAGTGGGTCGACATCGTCGGCCCGACGGGAACCGAACGCCGAACCCCGCACCAGCTCGATTTCGCCTACCGGCGCTCGAACTTGAGCCCCGGCGAGGTCGTCGCGCAGGCCTCGTTCGCCCTTGCCGAGGCCGCCAGCGAGGAGGTCAAGGCGACGCTCGCGGACATGCGGGCTCGCCGAAAGGCCGCGCAGCCGTCGGGCATCAAGACGTTCGGCTCGACCTTCAAGAACCCCGACGATCCGCGCGCTGAGAACCGCACCGCGGGCCGGTTGCTCGACGCCGCCGGGTGCCGGGGTCTGCGGATCGGGGGCGCCGGATTCTCGGAGAAGCACGCCAACTTCATCGAGAACCACGGTGGCGCCACTACCGCCGACGTCGTCGCGGTGATGGCCGAAGGCCGCCGCCGCGTGAAGGAGCGGTTCGGCATCGCGCTCGAGCCCGAGGTGCAGGTGCTCGGCCCCGTCGAATTTCCGGCCGACTGGAATCGCGGATGATCATCGCCAAGGGGCGCGTGCGGCTCCGCGTGTGGATCGTTCTCGGCGCGTTGGGGGTGCTCGCGCTGCTCGGCGGGGCGTGGTTGTGGCTGCGCGACTCTCCGCTGGTCTCCGTCGACCGCGTGACCGTGACGGGCCTGTCGGGGCCCGACGCGGGCCCGATCCGCTCGTCGCTCGTGCTCGCAGCGCGCAACATGACCACGCTCGACGTTCGCGTGGGACAGCTCCGGACCGCGGTGGCGCCCTATCCCGTGGTCAAGAACCTGCAGGTCAGCACCCAGTTCCCGCACGGGATCCGGATCCACGTGATCGAGCAGCTTCCGGTCGGGGTGCTGGTAGCCGGCGGCCAGACGATCGCGGCCAGCGCCGACGGGACACTGCTCCACGACGTTCCGACGGGCTCGCTGCCCACCGTCCCGCTGCGCTCCCTCCCTGGTGGTTCGCAGGTCACCGACCAGACCGCGCTGGGCGCGCTGGCGCTCCTGGCGGCCTCGCCGCGGCGGTTCGATTCGAGGATCAGCCAGGTCACGACGAGCCCACCCCGAGGTCTGGTCGCGCAGCTGCGCTCGGGCCCGGCCATCTACTTCGGGTCCGCGAACCGCCTGGACGCCAAGTGGGCGGCCGCGATCGCGGTGCTCGGCGCACCCGCGTCGGCCGGTGCGACGTACATCGACGTGAGCGATCCGTCGATGCCCGCCGCCGGCGTTGGCTCCGAGGCGCTCGCCGCAGCAGGGCTGGCAACCAGTGGTCCGCAGACGGCCACCGGGACCAGCCAGGGAACGTCCGTGAGCCAGGACTCAACCTCGACCCCTGGAGCCTAACCCTCGAGTTGAGCTTTACCCTCGAAAATTGCCAACTCTTTCGCGTGCGTCGAGGGTTGGGCGATCTGCAACAGAGCTTGCGTTCGGGGCGCGAACGTTGACTTCCCGCAACTCCAGGGATTAACGTGCGAAACTCCCGCTACGAGCGACTGCCCATAAAACGCTCAACGCTAACTCAAGGGTCGGACGGTCACTAATGGAAAGCGGTAGTTACCTCGCAGTCATCAAAGTCGTCGGCGTCGGCGGCGGCGGCATCAATGCGGTCAATCGCATGGTTGACGCCGGCCTGCGCGGAGTCGAATTCATCGCGTGCAACACCGATGCCCAGGCGCTCGCGATGTGCGACGCCGACATCAAGCTGAACATCGGTCACGAGCTCACCAAGGGTCTCGGCGCGGGCGCCAACCCGGAGATCGGCCAGGGCGCGGCGGCGGAGTCCCGTGACGAGATCAAGGAGGCGCTCAAGGGCGCGGACATGGTGTTCGTCACCGCGGGCGAGGGAGGCGGCACCGGCACCGGCGCGGCCCCCGTGATCGCGGAGATCGCGAAGAACGAGATCGGCGCGCTGACGGTCGGCTGCGTGACGCGGCCGTTCGCGTTCGAGGGCACCCAGCGGTCCCGGCAGGCGCAGGACGGCATCCAGAAGCTGCGTGAGCACGTCGACACGCTGATCGTCATCCCCAACGAGAAGCTGCTGGCGATTGTCGAGCGTCGGACGACGATTCTCGACGCATTCCGGGAGGCGGACAACGTCCTGCGGCAGGGAGTGCAGGGCATCACCGACCTGATCACGATCCCGGGGCTGATCAACCTCGACTTCGCCGACGTGCGCACGATCATGCACGACGCCGGCACGGCGCTGATGGGGATCGGGAACGCGGGCGGCGAGAACCGGGCCGCCGAGGCGGCCAAGGCCGCGATCTCCTCGCCACTGCTCGAGGAATCCGTCGAGGGTGCCACCGGGATCCTGCTCAACATCACCGGCGGCCACGACCTCGGGCTGTTCGAGGTCAACGAGGCCGCGGAGATCGTCCAGAGCGCCGCCGACCAGAACTCGAACATCATCTTCGGGGCTGTGATCGACGACTCGATGGGCGACGAGGTGCGGGTCACGGTGATCGCCACCGGCTTCGATCATCGCTATGCGCGGCCGAGCCAGGCTCGCGAATCGACCCGACGGCGCGGGCGAGACCGCGACGTCACGATGGACGATGACCAACGCTCCTCGCTCGAGATCCGAGACGACGAGATCGACATCCCGTCGTTCCTCAGGGATCGCTGAGCCTTAACAGTCCTTCAATTGGTGCGCCGCAACCCTTCGCGGTCTGCGTTGTTGTAGACCGGTCAGACGTTACGGCCGACAACTGATGCAGGGCTTCTCGACGCGCCTCGCGCTGCTCGCTCTGGGCACCGTCCTCGGCCTCACCAGCCCCGCGCTGGCACAGCCCACGCCGGCGCCGCCGACCGTAATCGACGGCCCGAGCGCGGCGATCACCGACCTCGGCGGGCTGTCGATCGCCCGCGACGGCACCGGCGGGCTCGTGTATTCCAAAACGGTTTCGGGGATCCCGCGCGTGTTCGTCTCCGCGCTCATCGGCGGGCAGTTCCAGACCCCGGTTCAGGTCGACGGCGCCCTCACAGGCGCGTCGTCCCAGCCGGTGATCGCGGCTGGCAACGGCGGCGTGCTGTTGGTCGGCTTCATCAGCGGCGGGCAACTGGACGTCGTCGACAAGGCCAGCATGACCGCGGCTTTCGGCTCGCCGCAGGCCCTGGCCGCGGCGGCGAGCAACCCGGCGCTCCAGATGACCAACTTCGGCAAGGGTTATCTGGCCTTCACGGTCGCCGACGCGGCGGGGCACGACGTCAGGGCGGCCTATTACGACGGCGGGGCGTGGTCGCTCGAGGCGCCGCCGCTCAACGACACCCCCGCCGACGACGCCGGCACCGGATCGGGGGCCCCGCAGGTCGCGGCCGCCGGTGACGGCGTCGCGATCGTGGTCTGGGGCGAGGGTGGCCACGTGTTCTCGCGCAAGGTCTGGGGGACCTCGCCTAGCGTCGTCGACGAGCACGCCGATCCGCCGTCGGTATCGGGATGCAGCGAGGTGTCGGCCGGCCAGCCCGATGTGTCGGCCGGGGGCGACTCCTCCTTCGCCGACGTCGCCTTCGAGGAAACGGTGTCGTGCGGGGGCGCCGACCAGTCACGGGTGCTGGTGAACCGGCTGCGCGGCTCGCAGTACGACGGTGCCACCGCCGCTGACGGCCTCTCGAGCCCCGGAACCGACAGCGGCACCGAGCCCGAGGTCGCGATGACCGAGTACGGCCAGGGATTCGTGACCGCGGCCGGCCGGGTCTCGAACAACGCCGTCGCGATGGAGCTCGGCAACAATGGCGCCTACGGCCAGGTGGTCCAGGTCAACAGCCTGCCGCCGACCGCGCCGCCGTACGCGGTCCCGGGAGTCGCCGGCATCTTCTCGACGCTCGTGGCGTGGCAGCAGACCCCCGGCACGACCGGACTCTCGGAAGTCCGGGTCCGGTACGAGCCCAGGGCGGCGACGCTCGGCCCCGAGCTGGTGCTGTCCTCGCCCGCCGGCGGCCCGACCGACGCGGCGAGGGGGATCGCGGCCACGGGCGACGTCGCCGGGGACGCCGCGGTCGCCTGGGTCCAAGGTATAGGTGCCTCGAGTCAGGTCGTGGTCGACCAGATGTACCAGCCGCCTGGTTCGGCGAGCGTGTCGACGAAGCTCGCCTACTCGAGGACCGACCAGCCGGTGCTCCGCTGGTCCCCCGCGGCCGGCCGGTGGGGCCCGATCACCTACACCCTGACGCTCGATCGCGTCCAGATCGGGCAGACCGGCCGAAGCTCGCTCCGGGTCCCCGCCGCGCTCGGCGAGGGCTCGCACAGCTGGCAGGTGACTGCCACCAACCCCGCCGCAGTCTCCGGCGTGTCGAAGGTCGCCAGAGTGTTCGTCGACACGGTGGCGCCGGTCGTGAAGGTGACCGAAAGGGGCCCGCGGCGGGCGGGCGCAAACGAGGTACTCCGAATCTCCTACCGAGACCCCGCGCCGGCCTCCGGCATCACGAAGGTGACGATCCGCTGGGGTGACGGGACGGTCACCCATGTCATGCCCGGCACGCACCGGATCGTCCACGCCTACCGCCGCCGGGGCCGCTACAAAATCACGGTCACTGTCGCCGACCGCGCCGGCAACCAGACGACGGTGGCGCGTCGCGTGAAGATCCGGGCTGCGCACAAGTGATGCGGCGCGCCCTGATTCTCGCGTTCTTCTTCGCGCTCGGGGCAAGCGGCGTCGCCCACGCCCAGACGCCCGTGTACAGCGCGTCGCCGCCGACCAAGGGCGCGTGGTACAGCGACGGGCAGACCGGCCGCTACCTGCTCGGAGGAACCTGGCTGTACCGCGCTGACACCTCGGATGTCGGCGTCGCCCAGGGCTGGTGGCGGAACGTCGCCTCTACCGCCGGCTGGTCGACGACCACGATCCCCGACGCCTACAACGCCGGCGATTTCTCTCAGGCGAGCATGAACGGCTATGTCGCCTGGTATCGCCGGGACTTCACGGTGCCGGCAGGCGCGTTCGCGGGCTACGTTCCGAAGGCGTCGCGGCACTGGATCATCCGCTTCGAGTCGGTCAACTATCGCGCGACCGTGTGGCTCAACGGACGGGAGATCGGCACCCACACCGGCGCCTATCTGCCGTGGGAGCTTGACCTCACCGGTCTGCGCAGCGGCGTCAACCGTCTTGTCGTTCGCGTCGACAATCGGCGGACCGCCGCGGACCTGCCACCCGGACCCGGAGGGCAATGGTGGAACTACGGCGGGATCCTGCGCGAGGTCTACCTGAGAGCCGTGCAGACGGCTGACCTGTCGCAGGTCCACATTCAGACCCTGCACCGCTGCGCGAAGTGCGATGCGAACATCGTCGAGCAGGTGCTGGTGCGGAATGTGACCGGCTCACGGCAGAAGGTCGGGCTGACCGGGGAGTACGGCGGCAAGCGCCTGAGCTTCGGGTCGACGACGATCGCGCCGCATGGCACGTGGACGGCACACGCTTCGGTCAAGATCCCGCACCCGTCGCTGTGGGCGCCCGGACATCCGAAGCTCTACACCGCGACGCTGACGCTGTCGGACTCCCGCGGCCGCCGTCTCGGCGGATACTTCACCCACAGCGGGATCCGG
>Ga0335078_10017404_pt1 | contig 10677 bp, 8 predicted proteins | sample Lox_Sample_32_FD_206711 | JGI IMG/M metagenome (GOLD analysis project Ga0335078, IMG submission 206711) | Soil microbial communities from Loxahatchee National Wildlife Refuge, Florida, United States - Lox_Sample_3.2 | ecosystem: Environmental > Terrestrial > Soil > Wetlands | place: USA: Florida... | reverse complement strand
CGCACCGAACTTGACGCTCTTCCTGTGGAGGAAAAAACCGGTCTTCCTTACGCCAGCAAGGTTCGCGCGACCGACGATGCCGGGCACGAGGTTCCGGTATCGCACGCCTGCGGACACGACTTGCACATGGCTGCGATGTACGGCACCGCTGTCATAATGGCGCAAAGCAAAAACAGCTGGCATGGAACCCTGATGCTGATCGGTCAACCTGCCGAGGAAACAGTCGCCGGCGCCCGCGCCATGCTGGCCGACGGGCTCTTCACCCGCTTTCCCAAACCTGACTATGCCATTGCGGTTCACGTCACGAACGAATTGCCAGCCGGAATCATCGGAATTGTTCCCGGCGTCCTCACCACCGCCGCGGATTCTCTGCGAGTCACGATTTATGGCAAAGGCGGCCATGGGGCTGCTCCCAATACCACCATCGACCCTATCGTTATTGCAGCTCGGACTATTGTCACGCTGCAGACGATCGTGTCGCGCGAGGTCAAGCCAGGAGAAATGGCGGTCGTAACCGTCGGTTACATTCGAGCGGGCACTAAGAACAACATCATTCCCAACGAGGCGGAGATGGGTCTTACCGTGCGCACCTATAACCCGCAAATTCGTAAACAGGTGCTAACCGCCATCGAGCGTATTGTGAAAGCCGAAGCCGCAGCAGGAGCTGTGCCGCGTGGGCCTCTGATTGAACACTACGAATCGACAGACACTGTCTACAATGATCCCGCTCTGGCTGAGCGCTTACGTCCTGTGCTTGAAACCGCGCTCGGCAAGCAAAATGTGGAAAAAACTGGACCCATCAGCTTCTCTGAAGACTTCAGTTACTTTGTCGACGCTGGCGTTCCGTCGCTTTTTATGCGTCTTGGGGGAGCCGACCCGGCAAAACTCGCTGAGGCTAATAGGACGAATGTCCCACTCCCGTCGAATCATTCCTCGTATTTCGCTCCGGACGTGGAGCCCTCTCTTCGCGGGGCGATCGAAGCGGAAGTCTCGGTGCTCCAGAACCTACTCAATGGCAAACAGGGTAGCTCGAGGCAACGATAAAAAAGGGCACGCCGGAGCCGTGCCCTATAAACTTTTGCGTAGTCGCTTATTCTCCCACCAACTCCATGGGCTTGTGCACACTCGGCCAAGAGAAGAGTTCATTTTCCTGAGCATCGACCACCGCGATAGCGGCAACGTTTACGATTTCCTCGACTTCCGTATCGCGTGGAACGACATGCACCGGCTTGCTCATACCCATGAGGATTGGGCCTAACGTCGTTCCTCCGCCGAGCTTCGAAAGCAGCTTGTAAGCAATATTGGCCGAAGCAAGATCGGGGAAGATCAATACGTTGGCGCCCCCCTTCAGCGAACTGAATGGATAATTCTTCTCCAGCAACTCAGCTGAAACCGCGGCATCAGCCATGATTTCGCCGTCCGCGATCAAGGTTGGATCGGCTTTGTGCAGCAGTTCCACTGCCTTCCGAACCTTCTCGCATTGTGGGTGTGACGTACTTCCAAATGTCGAAAAGGAGAGCATTGCCACGTGGGGAGTGAGGTCGAACCGCCGCGCAGTTTGCGCCGCACAAAGAGCGATTTCGACGAGATCCTCAGAGCTTGGATCGATGTTGACGCTAGGATCAGCGAGCAGATAGAGTTTGCCTGCACGGGTGATCATCAAATAGCACCCTGAAACTCTACGCAAGCCTTCGCGCGTACCGATAATCTGCAGGGCGGGTCTGATTGTTTCCGGAAAATTCTGGCTCACACCGCCGACCAAAGCATCAGCCTCGCCCATATGCACCATCATCGAGCCGAACACGTTGGGGTCTCTCATCAGTACCTTCGCCTCTCTCAGGGTCACTCCTCGCCGCTGGCGAAGACGGTACAACTCTTGAATGAAGCTCTCACGCAAGCTGGAGGTTTCCGGATCGATGATCTTCACGCCTTCCAAGTTCAATCCTAGATCGCTGGCAGTCTGCTGAATGATGTCGGGATGCCCAAGGAGGATTGGGAGAGCGATCTTTTCCTCCAGCAGTAGGTGAGCGGCACGCTGAATCTTCTCGTGCTCGCCCTCGGGGAACACAACCTGCTTCGGCCGTACCTGGGCTTTCTGAATCATCATGTGCGCGACTTCGTGCGCCTTTCCAAGGCGGCACTCGAGCTGATCGCGATACACGTCAAGGGCAATCGGTTTCTGCGCTACGCCGGTCCGCATAGCAGCCTCTGCGACGGCGCTTGCCTCCCACAGCAGAACGCGCGGATCGAACGGCTTCGGAATCAGGTATTCCGATCCGAACTTGAGCCGTTCAACACCATAGGCTCGGCACACGGAGTCCGGAACATCCTCCTTGGCCAGGGTGGCTAAGGCTCTCGTTGCCGCCAGCTTCATTTCTTCGTTAATCGCGGTGGCATGCACATCGAGCGCTCCGCGGAAAATAAATGGAAAACCGAGAACGTTATTTACCTGGTTGGGATAATCCGAGCGTCCCGTGGCAAAAATCAGATCCTTCCTTGTGGCCTTGGCATCCTCGTAGCTGATTTCAGGATCGGGATTGGCCATGGCAAAAACGATCGGCCGCTCCGCCATCGAGCGCAGCATGTCCTGGGTGAAGGCGCCTTTCACCGAGCATCCAACCAGCACGTCTGCACCTTTAGCGGCGTCGGCCAGACTGCGCAGCGTCGTTTCTTGCGCGAATCGATCTTTATACTCATTCATGCCTGCCGTGCGTCCCTTGTAAACCACACCTTTGGTGTCACACAGCGTGATGTTTCCCCGTTTCACGCCCAGCCGCACATAATGCTCCGCGCATGCGATGCCCGAAGCTCCAGCCCCGTTGAATACGACGCGCACATTCTCGATCTTCTTCCCTACAACTTCGAGCGCATTGAGCAGTGCCGCACCGGAAATGATTGCCGTCCCATGCTGGTCGTCGTGGAAGACGGGAATCTTCATTGTCTTCTTGAGGGTTTCCTCGATGTAGAAGCACTCCGGAGCCTTGATGTCTTCCAGATTGATGCCACCGAATGTCGGCTCAAGAAGCTGGCAGACCTTGATGATTTCGTCAGGATCGTGGGTGTTGACTTCTATGTCGAAGACATCAACATCGGCAAAGCGTTTGAACAAAACGCCCTTGCCTTCCATCACGGGCTTGCCAGCGAGCGCACCGATGTCACCCAGTCCCAAGACCGCTGTACCATTGCTGAGCACCGCTACGAGGTTTCCGCGCGAAGTATATTTGAAAGCGTCTTGCGGGTTTTTTTGAATTTCAAGACAGGGTTCCGCCACGCCGGGTGTATAGGCCAGACTTAGGTCGCGCTGAGTGCGGCAAGGCTTGGTAGGAGAAATCTCGATTTTCCCGGGGCGCGCCCCGAAATGATAATCGAGGGCTTGTTGTTTCGTTATCGCCATAGTCCCTCCTCAGTCGAGTCAATGAAAGGCAGACGCAATAACCCCTTTGCTTCCTAGCCGATTGTTTCGCAAACATGCTAAACGGGATGTGACGGTTGGCTGGTGGGGGTGTGATTTGTGTCATGTGCGCTATCCAAATAGCTTGTCGCAATAGTCAGCGGGGACTTTTCTTCTCGGCAAGGGCGCAGGCATCCTGCAGCATTTTGGTAACGCGATTTGCTCTGCCCTCGGGCGTTCGATAGTAAAAGATCGCCAGCAAATGGGAGCGGCGGCGCGACAAAGACATAAGGTCCCATCCCGCGCGGGCGCGCGGATTGCCGCCCAATGCAACCTGTAAAAGAGGCGGCAACTCGGCTTCCGCCTCCATCGTTTCCAGCAAACGTTCCGCGATCTGCTCCGAGCGTCGCTTGCGTGATTGAACACTCCTCGGTTCACTGACCCACTTCGCGATTTCTCGACGCGTGGAAGGGTTTAGTTGGTCATGCCATCGCCAAAGCGTTTTGTTTTCGAGTAATATCTGCTGGAGTTCGGCCGGTAGCGTAACAGGCCTCTCCTCTCTTTCACGTTCAATCTCGAAGTGGGCAACCGAGCCGAGAGTTGCGTGGGCGCCTTTTTGCATCTTCTTGTTTATAAGGAGGATGTGGCGGCCTTCGCCCGTCGGAAAAAGCGACGAACGAAAATCAAACCCATTGATCGAACCCTTGATCCTGACCTGCCCGCGAACCCCAAACGCCTCTGCCGCATCGTAAGGTACGCGGATGATGATCCAGTTCAAGCGGGACCGCATTCGTTCCAGGGTCGCATCGAAGCTGAGACGGTTGCACCTTCCAGATCGGCCTTTTCCAGCCGTCCTCATGGCAGGAGAATTCTAATATGAACGTGGGCGTCGCTTGTCCAGAGCGTTCGGAGTTACACTGTATGGAACTCCCGGAGAAAAAGCTTGCTTTGTCCGAATTGCGGTGAGAATAATTCGCCCGGCTTTCGCTTTTGCGGAATGTGCGGCACCATGCTCGAGCCGCCCAAGGCCGCGCCGCCTATTTCTGCAGGTTCTCCCGACACCACCCGCATCCCTGAAATTCCAATGCCGGAGTTTCGGAGACCCATGAGCGTTGAAGCGGCTCCGCCGCAGCGCACAGCTCCTGCACACGCGGTTGGCACAGCTTCGGCGCCGACGATTGCTGGTCCGTCATTGTTGGGTTTGGACGCACCATCGGAGAGCAAACCCTCCAACGATGCGCTCGACTCGTTGCGCGACCGCTCTTTTTCAGGTCTCGATTACTTCTATGAGCCTGAGGAGAAGCGCGTCAGTGGGCGTCAGATCTTGCTCTTGTTAGTCCTGCTGGGTGCGCTGGCCGCAGCGGGCTGGTGGACCTATAAGAATTACCTGGGCGCGATCACTCGTCCCGCGCGGCCGACAGTTGCCAACTCGGTTGCAGGGACGCCAGCCGATAATGCTTCTCCCAAGACAGAAACCCCTGCTGCCGCAACTCCAGAACCACCAGCCGCTACGGCACCTGTAGCACCAGCACCCGCATCAACTGCTGCGGGTACAGCGGAGGCAAACGGATCATCGCCGGCCGTCCCGCCCCCCGCGACTTCCTCGACTGGGGAACAAAAACCGAGTGTTCCAGCCGCAAAGCACCATGCCGAAGAAACTGTAGCAGCATCGACACCGAAGCCGGTTCCTGCGGCGAAGCCAGCGCCCATGAAGACCGCGCGAGTTGAGGCCCAGCCACCCGTGACTCCTGCATCGGAGGACAACGGCGATGCTGCCTACCGGAAGGCCCAGTCTCTTCTCTACGGACAAGGAGGAGCCGCAGTTAACTGCGACGAAGCGGTGAAATACTTAAAAGAGGCTTCGGCTAGGCAGAACGCCAAGGCCCGAAGTACGTTCGGCACCATGTACGCGACCGGACACTGCGTTCCTCGGGATCTGCCAACCTCCTATTCATGGTTCGCGCTCGCCCTGCACGTAGATCCGAACAATCAGATTCTCGAAAAAGATTTGACTGCAGTGTGGAACCAGATGACCCCGCCGGAGAGGCAGATCGCCACGAAAATGAAGCCGTGAAAATGGAGTGTGGTGGTGAGTGAGGGTTGAGGATGGGCAAACCGACCGGATCGTAGAGAGAGGGTGTTCCGCATCTCTCGGCTATCTGCTCAAAAGCTACTCCCCGATTGGCGCCAGGTTCAGCGCCTTTCTCGCGCTTCCCCTCTCCTTCTGGATCTTTTCCTGTAACAACGTGATCGCGTAGATGAGCTGCTCTGGACGCGGCGGGCATCCGGGCACGTAAATGTCGACCGGGATGACCTGATTCACGCTCTGCACCAGGGCATAGTTATTAAAGACGCCGCCCGAAGTGGCGCATGCGCCCATGGAGATGACCCACTTTGGTTCGGGCATCTGCTCGTAGAGTTGCCGGATGACAGGTGCCATCTTGTTCGAGACGCGGCCGGCGATGATCATAAGATCCGATTGGCGCGGCGATGGCCTGAAAACTTCTGCGCCGAAGCGCGCGATGTCAAAACGCGACGCTCCCATTGACATCATTTCAATCGCACAACAGGCGAGGCCGAAGGTCATCGGCCAGATCGAATTCTTGCGGGTCCAGTTGACCGTGGCATCAAGCGTCGTCATCACAATGCCTTCGGGAACCGGATCTCCGAAGACCAGTTCTTTCACAACGCGTTTGCCATTTTCTACGTCAACATACGGGCCGAAGCTGAGCTCTTGCGCCATAAGCTTATTTTACCAGCAGGAATGGACCGAAGCGCGCGTCTCACAGCCAGAGTAGAGGCACCAACCCAGCCGCGGCCAGCGCGCCGAGAAATGACAAACTCTGAACACCGGTTTTTCTGTCGGCCAAACTGAACGAGTAGATGCCCTTCACAAGGTTGTTGCTTGCCGCGGCAATAAGGACCGCACCACTTGCGACCTTGATTGGCGTCAGCGTACCCGCGGCTTGCGTCATTCCCATGATGAATGGATCAACATCGGTGACTCCCATGATGGCCGCAAGGAGGTTAACCCCGGTATCGCCAAGATAAGTGACCGTTAATTGGGTGGCGACGAGCATTGCAACGAAGAAAAGGGCAAACACGAAGGCCGCGCCCATCTCAAGCGGGTTATGTGGCTCATATTCACGTTTCACATCGGAGGCCACAGCATCGGGCCGACGCGCCCACAGAGCACCTACAATCACCGCTGTACCCGATAGAATGAGACACGCGGGTGCGATTCTTACTGCCAGTTGCCGATTGAAGAGGGCCAATAATCCCGCCAGGCGGAGGTACATCACTCCCGATGCGATCAAAATGCTGCCAGAAAACAGATGCGGACGTTGCTCGTGTGCGGCTCTCCGTGACATCACAATCGTGGTCGCGGTTGAGGAGTAGGCTCCCCCAAGCAGAGCGGCCAGCACAACCCCGCCATGCTCCTTCGTTACTTTCTGCAAAACATAGCTGCCGTACGAGATTCCGCTTACGGCCACGACCACAAGCCACGTCTTAAACGGGTTGATGTGGAAGGGTCCAAACGGCTGGTTGGGTAAAACAGGCAAAACAACAGCACTCAGCAGCAGAAATTTTGCAAAAGTAAGAATCTCTTGCGGAGCGGCCCGGCTAGCTAGCCGTTCCAAGCCAACCTTGAGTTCCAGCAGCAACAAACTGGCGACACTAAGCGTGGTCGCAATCCAGAAATGTTCGTAATAGATGAGGGCTCCAACCAGGTACGTGGCGAGCGCCGAAATCTCGGTGGTCGCACCTGCCGTTTCGGCATGTGAAATTTTGTACCAGTAGGAAATGAGAAGGAACCCGCCGACCACCAGGAACCCGATGATCACGGGAAGGAACTGTGTGCCGCAGAGAAGCGCGATCGAGTAACCGATCAGCCCAATCAGTGGGAACGTACGTACGCCACCGAAGGAGTAGGATCCCACTTCGATTTTGTGTTCTTCGCGCTCCAGCCCGATGAGAAAAGACAGGAAGAGCACAAGGAGCAGTTTCGCGGCCTCGGGTGGTAACCACCGGTAGAGTTCCACCAGCGTTCACGCCTCCGAATCAAGGGTAAGCTCCATGATGAGTCGGCCGAACACGCGCGGTCAATAACTGCTGGGTCACCCCTTTTCGTGCACGATAAACTACAGGTAACCGAATCGGACCGCCTGCCCGTTTTAATTGTTAATATTCTTCGTGCCGTAGTTCGGGGTTGCTGCAATCGGGTGGCAAGCGGGCCGTTTCTCACTTACAAGCAATGACCAACTTCCCCATTCTCATCTTCCTTCTGTCTCTATTCGTCCTCTGGATCGCGGCCAGGATGGGAACGATCCTGCGCACCAGGTTTCGGCCACTGGCCGAAGACGAGCGCCAAGATTTCACGCTTGCCATCAACGCCACCCTGACCCTTCTCGGCCTTCTCATTGCTTTCAGTTTTTCCATGGCAATCAGCCGCTACGATCAGCGAAAGAATTTTGAGGAAGAAGAGGCGAATGCCATCGGCACAGCCTACCTCCGCGCCGAACTTCTGCCAGCCACTAACATAGCAACCACGCATGAACTGCTGCTCACGTATCTTGATAACCGCGTGCAGTTCTATACGACTCGCAGTGAGGATCAGCTTGCTCGGATTGATGCCGAGACATCCAAACTGCAAAGTGAACTCTGGTCTCAGGTCCGCTCTGTCGCGGGCGCCCAGCCGACGCCGGTGATGGCACTGGTTATCTCTGGCGTGAATGACGTACTCAACACCCAGGGCTACACTCAGGCTGCGTGGTGGAACCGCATCCCGATCGCTGCCTGGGCTCTCATGGGCGCGATTGCTCTTTGTAGCAATGTGCTGGTCGGATATGCAGCGCATCGTTCCGGCGGCTTTGTGCTGCTCATTTTACCCTTGGCGGTATCAATTTCATTTCTTCTCATCGCCGACATTGACAGCCCACGCGGGGGCTTGATTCGCGTCAACCCGCAAAATCTGGTGAGCCTTTCTCAATCGCTGCGACATCAATAAGTGTCGAGAGCGTGCTTCAATCTGGCGGCTTGTTTTCATCGCTACGCCAATATTGTCGACGTCACTTGCCAAGCTCTGGTAACCTGTCGGTTCGATTGATTGCGCTTTGGGAGTGATTCCTGAAAGGAGTTTTTCTCAGGCTCGGCAGGCAATGATCCAATGGCGACCGACTCCATCAAAGCCCAAACATCTTCACTCGCCGGATCCCAATCGCAGCCTGTTCCTTTTCCGCTGACAACGGCCGCAATTTTTCTGGTCATCACGGTCAATCCCGGCGATGAAAATCGCGCACGGGTGCTTTCGCTCTGCGCCGATCTCTCCGCGCTTCTGCGCGCCATCGGTTTTCGCGCCCTCGATGGCGCTCTCTCCTGCATTATGGGCTTCGGTTCCGATGCTTGGGACCGCCTCTTTGGGTCGCCGCGCCCAGCTGAACTGCACCCCTTCCGTGAGATTCGCTCTGGTCTCCGCCATGCAGTCGCTACACCGGGAGACTTGATCTTTCACATTCGCGCGAAGCGTATGGACCTCTGTTTCGAACTCGCCATGCAGATCATGACTCGCCTCGAAGGTGCTGCCGCCACGGCCGACGAAGTCCACGGCTTCCGCTACTTCGACGAACGCGATCTCCTCGGCTTTGTGGACGGAACGGAAAATCCTACTGGCGGCGAGGCCGCCGACGCCGTCTTCGTCCGCGACGAAGATCCGGCATTCACTGGCGGAAGTTACGTCATCGTCCAGAAGTATCTTCACAATCTCGATGCCTGGAACAAGATCTCAACTGAGGAGCAGGAAAGAATCATAGGCCGCAAAAAAGTCTCTGATATCGAACTCGACGATTCCGTCAAGCCGACGTCTGCGCACAACGCCCTGACCACGATCGAAGAAAACGGTAACGAAGTTAAAATCCTCCGCGACAACATGCCCTTCGGCCGCCCCGGACACGGCGAGTTCGGTACCTATTTCATCGGCTACAGCCGCTCGCCCCGCACCATCGAACAAATGCTCGAGAACATGTTTATCGGCCGGCCGCCCGGGAATTACGATCGCATTCTCGACTTCAGTACCGCCGTAACAGGAAGCCTCTTTTTTGTTCCCACTGCTACGTTTCTCGACAATGTTTCGCCTGACCCGCCGGTGGCACCTGCATCTGGCGACCCACAAGAGCCGATAACCGGCCCGGCTGAGCCTGAAACTTCCTCCTCCACCGCATCATCGAAGAATGGTTCGCTCGGCATCGGTTCCCTGAAAGGAGAGAACTCCCATGAATAACCTGCATCGTGAGCTGGCTCCGATCTCTGATGCCGCGTGGGCTCAGATCGAAGAAGAAACCTCGCGCACCATCAAGCGCTATCTGGCTGGCCGCCGCGTTGTAGATGTTCAGGGACCTGCGGGCTCTACTCTTTCAGCCGTGGGTACCGGCCACCTGCACAAGATCTCTGCGCCCGGAAACGGCATCATCGCCCAACAGCGCGAGGCAAAAACTCTCGTCGAGCTGCGCGTCCCCTTCGAACTTGACCGCCAGATGATCGACGACGTCGAGCGTGGCTCGAACGATTCTGATTGGCAGCCGGCCAAAGACGCAGCTCGCAAGCTCGCCTTCGCCGAAGACCGGGCCATTTTCGAGGGTTACGACGCTGCCGGAATCGTCGGCATTCGTCGGGGCACGACCAACCCCCAAAAGACCCTTCCTGCCGACGTCCGCAAGTATCCGGAAGCCTTTGCCCAGGCCCTAAGCCAATTGCGTTTGGTTGGTGTCAACGGACCCTATTCCATTTTGCTCAGCGCCGACGCTTACACCGAACTCGCCGAAACCAGCGACTACGGCTATCCGGTCCTCGAACATGTCAAACGGCTGGTCGAAGGCAAGATCATCTGGGCGCCTGCCATTGATGGCGCTTTCGTGGTTACTACTCGCGGCTGCGACCTCGACCTTCATATCGGCCAGGACGCCTCCATCGGCTACTTGGGTCACACGGACACGCACGTTCGCCTATATTTGCAGGAGACATTTACGTTTCTGTATCTCACCTCTGAATCCGCGGTCGCCCTTGCTCCACCGAAAAAGCCCCGCTGACCTCGGAAATGACATGCCGATCCTCATCGGCAAATGACCTAGGAGGTTTTTAGATTGACGGTGCACATCAGCGGGAGAAGCTCTGTCTTGCCGCAGGAAAGCGCGGCAGCCTCAAACGCTTTTTCGAACCGGAATGCGGGTTTGACGTAGGGTTTCTTGGGCTCGCAGAAACTTGCGAATCCCCCTGAATTGGCTCGCGGAGAC
>Ga0335078_10017403_pt1 | contig 10677 bp, 8 predicted proteins | sample Lox_Sample_32_FD_206711 | JGI IMG/M metagenome (GOLD analysis project Ga0335078, IMG submission 206711) | Soil microbial communities from Loxahatchee National Wildlife Refuge, Florida, United States - Lox_Sample_3.2 | ecosystem: Environmental > Terrestrial > Soil > Wetlands | place: USA: Florida... | reverse complement strand
TGCACCGCGAAAGCGACGGACTCGTTATCAGCCTCCGTGAATTCGGCTTCTTCGACAGTGGTTCCGCCACCCTGCGCCCCTCGGCCATGCCTGCTCTGGATCGCATCGCTTCAATCCTGGCCGTCCGAACCTGCCGCTTGCGTATTGAGGGCCACACCGACAACGTTCCGATCCACACCACGCAAGTGGCTTCGAATTGGGAGCTTTCCACCGCTCGCTCGACCGAGTTGGTCCGCCTGTTAATCGTCCATTACAGCTTCTCTCCCAATCGCCTGTCCGCCGCCGGATATGCCGAATACCATCCCATCGCGAGCAACGACACGCCGCAGGGCCGTGCCCAGAACCGCCGCGTGGATGTTGTCATTCTCAGCGAGCACGTCGTTCGCTCCGACGTCCTTTCCGCGTCTTCCAGTTCGAAACCCTCTCCGGCGATTCCATAAAGGGTCGCATCCCACATTGACCTGCTCGGTCGGAACTGCTTTGCGCCCGAACGTCTAAAGTCAGCTCTCCTCTCGCCGATGAATCTCCAGGGGACGAGAAGCATCTCGTCCGTCGAGCACCCATGAGAAAGCCCCTTTTGAACATCAAACGAGCAACTCTTCGAAAGGCCACGGCATGAGTACAGCACCCGTGCGCTCCTCCGCGGCGGTCGAGGGCCCACCGGACCCAGACCTCATTCGCATTCGCGATCTCGTCTATCAGGTGGCCGGTATCTTTCACCCCGATAGCAAGCTACGTCTTCTGCAAGACCGATGCGGCCGACGCATGAAGGAACTCAAAGTCCTGACCATGCGGGAGTACTTCGAACACCTCACCATCCGGCCGACTCGCCAAACTGAACTGGTGTCGTTGCTCAACGAGATCACGATCGGAGAGACTTATTTCTTCCGCAACCAGCCGCAGCTCGATGCCCTGCAGCAGATCGTGATCCCTAAAGTCATCGAGGCCAAATCGAAACTGCCCCTGAAGCGCATGCGGATCTGGAGCGCTGGCTGCTCCACCGGCGAAGAGCCTTACACCCTGAGCATGGTCCTGACGGAGGAATTGCAACGTCGTCTCAAAGACTGGACCATAGAAATCCTCGCTACGGACCTGAATGAACGTTCCCTTGCTCATGCCAAGACGGGCATCTATGGCACCTATAGCACTCGACACCTGACGGCGTACTACCGCCAGAAATATTTCACGCCCAACGGCGAGCAGCTTGAAGTGCAACAGGCGGTGCGCAATCAGATCGCCTTCAGCCGCCTGAATCTTTCCGACGATGCTCGCATGACGTTCATGAAGAGCCTCGACATCGTCTTCTGCTGCAATGTGCTGATCTACTTCGATCTCGCATCGAAGCGACGCGTCATTCAGCACTTCTATAACAACCTTCTTCCCCACGGATACCTATTCCTCGGCCATTCCGAGTCGCTCTATGGGGTCAACGATGACTTCCGCCTGATTCATCTTCCTGGGGCGACCGCCTATGTGAAGGGCGAACGCGTGCAGGCGGGAAAGCAGGCATTATGACGGCCGATACCTCGAAGGCCTCGTTGCTCTCGCGAGTTGAGGGCCTCAAGCAGATCCCGACCATTCCTGCGGTCCTCGGGCCGCTCCTCCGCTATCTCGAGCAGCCTGCTGAGCAACTCGACGTCCAGAAGATCACCGACATGATTGCGCAGGATAAGTCCCTCGCCGCGCAGTGTCTGCAAATGGCCAACAGCCCTCTATTCGGAAGGTGGCAGAAAATTGACTCTCTGCGCACCGCCATCGTCGGCCTCGGGATCCAGCGCGTCAGCGATATTGCGATGTCTTGCGGTGTGCTCAACCTGATCCCCGGCGATACGAGTGGAATCGACCCCGTCGTCTTCTGGGAGCACTCTCTCGGTGTCGCGCTGGTCTGCCGTCATTTCGCGCGAAAAATTTCGTATCCCGACCCAGGGAAAGCGTATCTCGCCGGCCTCCTCCACGATCTCGGCATCATCGTCAATCTCTGGGTATTGCCCAAAGAATTCCGTGGTGCGTTCGACCTCGCCCGCGCTGAGGGCATCCCTCTTCACGAAGCCGAGAAAATGGAGCTCGGATTTACGCATTGTGAAAGTGGAAGAATGCTGGCCGACCGTTGGGAACTCTCTGCCGATCTGCGCGAGGTTGTGTCGTACCACCATTCGTTGCCGCAAGGCCACGAACACGCCAGCCTCATTGCATTGGTCGAACTCAGTGACCTGCTTTGCCGCATGAGTGGATTGAATCACGGCTTCATTGAAAAACGGGAGGTCAATCTGTTCGAGCAGACCAGCTTCGCGGTCCTCGCCCAGCAGTGCCCCGGCGTGAAGGATTTTGACTGGGCCCGCCTCACGTTTGAACTCGATTCCTATATGGACGACGTGCATACGCTCGTGCATGCGATTTACCGAAAATGAGTATCAATCTCGAAGTGCATCCCCGGATTCGAGTGCTGATCGTCGACGACAGCGCCTTCATGCGCACTGCGCTGACGCGAATGATCACATTTGAGCCCGACCTCGAGGTCGCCGGCACCGCCTGCTGTGCCTCAGATGCATTCGAGAAAATCGCTGATTTCGATCCTGACGTCGTCACCCTCGATGTGGCCATGCCCGGACTTGATGGACTCTCGACTCTGCGGTGCATCATGCAGCAGTTTCCACGTCCAGTCATCATGGTCAGCGCAGCTACCGAGAAAGATGCGAAAGTCACCTTCGATGCGCTCAGTGCCGGTGCCTTCGACTACATCCCGAAACAAATGTCTACCACATCACTCGATATCACCCACATCCGCAGCGACTTGATCGGAAAGATTCGTGCCGCCGCTCATTCGCGACGCAAGAGCCTCGGCAGCACCTGCTCCCCCAAACTGCCGCAGTCGGTCGCGCTGGAAACCCAATCATCACTCATGGCCGTACCAGCCGTCGTCGCTCTCGGGGTTTCCACCGGGGGTCCAAAAGCACTTGAGCAGATTCTGCCTCGCATTCCTCGAGACTTGCCTGTGCCCATTCTTATCGTGCAGCACATGCCTGCGGGCTTCACTCGTCCCTTCGCGGAACGTCTCAACACCTTGTGCGCCATCGCGGTGCACGAAGCGTCCCAGCGCGAGCTCATTCAACCGGGAGTTGCCTACATTGCCCCGGCCGGCGTGCATATGCGCGTCGTGCCGCGGGGCTCAGATTCCAAGCCCGTCCTCTCTCTCGACCCTCAGCCAGACGATGTCCTTCATGTTCCTTCCGTAGACATTCTGATGAAGTCGGTGGCTGAGTTATTTCGGAATCGTGCTCTGGGGATCATCATGACAGGCATGGGTGCGGACGGAGCCGAGGGCATGGCGGCCATTTATCGGCAAGGCGGCCTTACCATCGGCCAAGACGAAGCCACGTGCGCCGTTTACGGCATGCCTCGCGTCTGCGCGGAGCTTGGTGTCCTCACGCGCGTCGTTCCACTCTCCAACATCCCAGCACAGATCATTCACGCTACGCGCCGACGCAGGCGAGCATAGCTTGCTGAGTAGCCTGAGGCTGGAATTCCGGTTGCGCGAGCATCCGCTGTACTCTCTCCAGCAACGCATCCGCGGAAAACGGTTTCGCCAAACAGTCCTCGTTCGCGCCTCGTCGTATCCCCATCTGTTCGGCATATCCCGTCACGAACAACACCCTCAGCCTGGGTTGTGCCCATCTTAGTTTTGACGCCAATTGTTTTCCTGTCTCGCCCGGGAGAATGACATCAGTCAGAAGAAGGTCCACTTCTGTTCCCCGCTCACGGTAGATTTCCGTCGCCTCTGCCGCATTCTGGGCAATGAGGACGCGATATCCCGCAGACTCGAGAACTTCCTGCGTGACTTCCCGCACAAACGACTCATCCTCCACTACCAGAATCGTCTTCACGCAACTGCTACGATCACCGTCCTCGGAGCAAGCCCAACCTGTATCCACCAGCGATTGCCCGCCGCTTGTGCTCAGACCAGCAAAACCGACTGCCTGCCCATCAATTAAAGAGTGATTCATGATTCCGCTCCTGCCAACATTCTTCATGAGCAGATCAATCGCCAATCCCTCGGCACAAGGAGATCTCAAAGAAGGCCAAAGGAATTTGGCACTTAGGTACGTAGAGATTCTTTGGCGTTATCCACAGGACCCACAAAAGCCGATTCGGGAAATCGGAATGGTAAGACACGCCCAATTCGGCACGCCGCCGTCGGGAAATCGGCAGCTACTTCGGACTCGTCAGTACCGTCTCGTAAGGATCGAGCACGATCTTTCGTACTCCGGCAGGCGCCGCCAACCGGAAAGAGGATTCCTCGCCATCTGCAAACACGCGCCCCAGCAACACGGGCTGCCGTCCCGTGATCACTCCATAGACCGGAACCGAGGTCACAAGATCGGGCGTGCCATTCTTCTGCAAGATTGTTCCGCTCACGCTCAACCCCGTCCCTTTCGGAGTGAGCTTGACCGCCTTTAGCTCCAGCTTGGGCAGGGAAGTTCCATTTATCCATCCCTCCATAAACCAATCCAACGACTTCTTGCCTTCGTAGCGCAGCGATGGCGGGAGGTCTTCGGCAAAGACATCCAACATTTCCTGCGTGCTCATCGACTTGCCCTCGTAGCGCTCCCGCACTCTCCGCAACGCGCGCATAAAGGGCTCATCGGCACTGCTATGCCCCGCTACCTTGCCGTTCTTTTCTCCAGCATCTTTCAACATCGACCGAAGCATGTGAAACAACCATGTCCCTCGACCGTAGCTGATCGCTTCATACCCTTCCGGAGAACGTGACGAGAGCAGCCGGGACCCCAACGTTACCGGGCCTGCATCCATCGGCGCCATTCCATCTTTATTCTTTGTCAGTAACTCCGCGCGGTAGTTGTTCATGATCTGCCGGAAGCCCGCTGGATTCTTCTCTTGCAACATCATCAAGGCGCAGTAGTTCGCCAGTCCCTCAGAAAACCACTGATCGCGGTAGCTTTTCCACGTGATCAAGTCGCCCCACCACTGATGCGCCGTTTCATGCGCGGGGACGGACTCCTGCATCAGGATGCGGTACGGCTCAAAGTGCAGTTCCTCGCGCTGTTGTTCATCCAGAAACACGTAGGAGGAAAGAAATACCAGTCCCGGCCATCCTTGGCTGTCTTGCCCGGGCATCTGCGTTAACGCCAGATGGCTGTAAGGAAATGGACCAAATCGATCGGCGAAATATTGAATGGCTCGCGCCGCCGATTCTCCCACCGCCGTTTCGGTTAAAGTAGGTGTTGGCCGCGATGGCACGACTATCTCTGGCGGGCGTGGTGCAGGATCCGACGGATCGATCCTCACCACCTGAATTGGTGCACTCGGGAAATCTCGCTCCACTCCGGAGGTCGCGTACGTCTCGACGACCACGTCGCCCGCTCGCGTCGTTGCTTCGCGATATTTTCCAAGATTGAAGCCGGCCACCGGAATTGGACGATCTGAAATCCAGCGGGATGTTTGCTCTCCCGCCGGTTTTGCAGCCGGCTCCGGCGAAACCTGCACCCGCTTTCCTGTCGCGAGTAGGGTCCAACCTTGGGGATAAGTAAACTCCAGGTCGAAATCCGCCATTTCCATCCCGCGGTTCGGATACCACGTTCCGCGCGCTCCCACATACAGCAACCCACTGCCCGCTTCCGCCAGGACCTCTCCACCATATAGAAATTCCAGTTCGAACGAGTCGCCAGCCTTAATGGGCTCCGGCAAAACCACCGCTACAACATCGTTCCCCTGTCGGGCGCGTTGCGTCCCCTCCAGCGCGGGATTGTGGATGAACTCGACGGGCCGACCGTTGTACTTCACTCCCTCGATCTCCAGAAATCGTGACAGTTCGAACAGCAGGGTACGAACCTCGCCTTCGCGAACCTGCCCCTGCACGACCGTTCGCGCGTGGAGTTGCTTTGGAGGCGTGACATTCGCCTCGATCTTGTAGTGCTGGATCGCGATTCGGCTCACGCGCGCAACGCCGCTTGGAACGAGCGGTACTGCGATGGTTGGAAGATGCGGGTTCGCCTGCTGCGGTGTGAAGGATGCCCACACATCGTAATAAGTTTGGCCGTTGCCAGCCGTCTTAGTCTGACCGATTTGGACTTGCTCGGCCGCGGTAGCATCGGCGAACACGTCGAATACCCCCAGCTTCGTCCCCTGCAAGCGCGCGTGAAGGAATCGATCGCCAGTGATGCTCGAACTTTCTGCCGCTGCAGTTCCGTGAACGGGAAGCATTCGACTAAACGTCGTAAGCAACCGCATGGCATCCGCGGTCGCCAGGTTCCTTGCCGTCGTATTCCACCTGTCGGCAAACTCTTGTCTGTTTTCGGTTGCTCTCAGGTCCGGAGCCAGTTCGCTGACCACGTCATCATTGAAGCGAAAATATGCAGTCGCGAACCGTTCCTCGAGGATCGCCATCCCCGTAAACAGACTCATCGATCGACGCTCGACCTCAGTGGGAGGCGATACGAGAATCTCTCCATCTCCCTCGAAGAACGCACCCGTGACCTTTCCCATCACGTCTTCGGTAAATGCGATGGTGCCGTCCTCCAAAGTAATCTGCACGGATGACCGACTAAGCGATGCGCCCCTGACCTGATACACACGCGTCGCATCCAGTCCCACCTGTCCGAGCTGCAGATAAAGCGCTTCTGCCGGCTTTTCCGGCAAGTTATCCGCGCGGACTGAAACAGACAGCGCAGAGCACACACAAATCGCTGCCATCCTAAGCGCTCGGCTCGTGGATAGTACCTTCGTCACGTGGGTTCGACCTTCCTCCGTTGCTAGAATGCGCCTGAATGCGGCTACGTGTCACCTTTCTCTTATTGTGTCTGGCGCCGGCTTACACGCGTGCGCACGCCGACACGATTCATCTGAAAAATGGACGTACCATCGTCGCTGACAAAGTCCGTGAAAACGGGACTCGCTACGAATACGAAATTGGCGACGATACCTACGCCATCCCCAAGTCATCGGTGGACCGCGTCGAAGCTGGAGGCTTACCCACGCACAGCGCCGGTGGCGCAAAAACGGCGGATCTCCCGACCTTCTCTCCACCCGACAGCCTTGCCAACGAGGGCGATATCGTCGGCAAGATCATTCAAGAAGGCAAAGTCAATCAAGACGTTCTCTCGGGTCTCGAGGCCAAAGGAAATGCAGAGCTCAGCGCCACGGCGGACTTCATCGCCGGAAAGTTCGAATTCGAGCGCGGAAACATCAAGCAATCCCAGCAGTATTTCGAAAACGCCCTCCGCTTCCAGCCCGAAAACTCCACCATCCTTATTTACTATGCCGCGGTGCTGGTCCGCACCGGCAACGCAAGCTCGGCATTACCCTATGCCCAGCGCGCTGTCCGCGCCGCCCCAAGTTCGCCCGATGCTTACACGATGCTCGGTTACGCCCAGTTCGCCTGCGATCACACGAAGGAAGCCGTCGCATCCTGGAAGAAATCCCTCGAACTTCGCCCCGACGACAGAGTGCAGCAGTACCTGACCAAGGCGCAGCGCGAGCAAAACGTCGAATCTGAGTTCTCGCAGGGGGAAAGCACGCACTTCGTCCTGCACTACGAAGGACACCAGACTTCCGATTCCTTTCGCTCCCAGATTCTCCAGGTACTCGAAGCCGACTACGACGACCTGGCGCGCGATCTCGGCAATCCCCCGCGCGACAACATTCTCGTCACGCTCTACACCGAACAAGCTTTCTTCGACGTCACCCATGCTCCGAGTTGGTCTGGAGCGATGAACGACGGCAAGCTGCGCATCCCGGTCAGCGGTCTGAGTTCCGTGACTCCTGAGCTTGCGCACGTTCTTAAGCACGAACTGGCTCACTCCTTTATTACGCAGCTCTCCGCTGGACGCTGCCCGCCATGGCTGCACGAAGGCATCGCACAGTTTCTCGAACCGAAGAGTCTTGGCGGCAACGGACACCAGCTTGCCGTCCTCTTCAAGTCGCAGCAGGATATTCCGCTCAATGTTCTGGAGGGCAGCTTCCTGCAACTCTCCGGTGCGCAGGCCTATGTCGCCTATGCCGAATCGCTGGCTGCCGTCTCCTACATCAACGACTCGTACGGCATGAGCGACGTGCAACGCATTCTGCAGCGCATTAGTGAGGGCAATTCCACCGAAGCGGCCCTGCGCGCCACCATTCACTCCGACTACGGACAACTTGAAACCGACCTCGGGAAATACCTGACCGATAAATACGGCGACTAGGTTCGGGACTCCTTACGCGGGCCCGTTTCTAGTCCTTGCATGCAGCCTCCGCCAACTCCCCAAGACTGGTAACCGTCAAGTCGGGATTCGCTTCTGCAGATTTCACCGCTCCGACACCGGGACGCGCCGATGGACGATTCACCCAAACTGTCGCAAGGCCGAGCGCTTGGGCAGGAATCACGTCATGGTAGATGCTCTGTCCAACATGCAGCACACGATGAGCGGGCGCCTTAATTCGGCTGAGGGCCAATTCGAAGAGCTTGAGCGACGGCTTGTAGGCTTGGGCTTGCTGCGCCGTGATGACTTCATCGAAGGCCACACCGAGTTGAGCGCGAGTCGGGGCAAAGAGATCGTCGTCGACGTTGGACAGGATCGCCAGGCGAAATCGGCCCCTGAGTCGCTGGAGTGCAGCGACGGTGTCCGGCCACGGTTTCCAGTTGGCAAGCGAGTCAGCAAGCGATCGAACTTCTTCCTCCGAGGGGGTAAATCCTAGTTCTTCACCGAGTTGGCGGACCACAGATCCCAAAACTTTCCGATAGGGTTGAAACGCCCCACTCTCGGCACGGAGTTCGAAATCTCCATACAACTTGAGCAGGGTAGCATCGTCCACTCGCTTGGCGTGTGCAGAAAGAACGCGATGCAGCGCCGACAGGAGACCGGCCTCCCAGTTGATTAGAGTGCCGTAACAGTCGAATGTGAGTATCTCGTAACGCGTGAAGTCGAGCATCAACACATTATTTCAGACGCGCGCCACGACGGCGTTTCGTGCCGCCGTGGATAAACCAGGAGATGCACAACGGGGAACTGCACTATCGCTGCGAGACCAAGCCGGGCAAGGTAGGTGTGTTCTCCACAGATTCAACGCCTGATTCATGATGATCGCTCACCGGTTCGGGCGCTCTGGACTCTTGTGAGGTAGTGGATCTTCTGGAGTTGAGAAACTTCCCGGTGTTTAGGAGAGGCCGGCCTAGCGAAGCGTTGTAGCTGGTCCACGGACCGTCGAGCGTGGATTCGCGCTCGAACTGGGCGCGCATGGCTTCCATCTTTGAATCGAGGTCGTCGAGGTAGTGAAGCATGAGCGCCTCAGGAAACATCGGCAACTTCGGCGAGCCAAATTCGTATTCGCCATGGTGGCTGATGATCAGGTGCTCGACCATCGTTTTCAGTTCCTCGGGAAATCCCGGAAGGCCGGCTAGCTTCGCCTGCAGCATCTCGAGTTCGATGATCATATGGCCGAGGAGTTGCCCTTTTGTCGTGTACGAAAACGAACGATTGTAGGTCAGCTCATGGATTTTGCCGATATCGTGGAAGAATGCGCCGGTCAAAAGAAGGTCGCGATTGATCTGCGGATAATTCTGGCAGACAAGGTCGCAGGATCGGAAAAGCGAAACAACGTGATCGAGCAGGCCCCCGATATATGCGTGATGCAACGTCTTGGCCGCGGGCGCATTCCGATAAGCCGCTGCGATTTCCGGATCAGACATGAAAGCCTGGACAAGCGCCTTCAGATGAGGGTTCTCGAAGGTCGCGATAAAGCCGCCAAGAGTGCGCCAGAGCTCGTCAATATCCTTCGTCGTCTTCGGAAGGTAGTCTGCAAACTCTATTTCCGATTCGCCCAGTTTTCGCAGTTTGTGGATCGTGAGCTGGAAGCGCTGTTTGTACTTGTTGATCAGACCCTTGATTTTGAGGAAGTCGTCCTGCTCGAAGGCGTCGAGCACATCTTCCACGTTGTCCCACATTTTGGCTTCAAGTTGACCACTGCGGTCACCAAGAGTCAGCGCGAGATAAGGATCCCCCGTTTTCTTCGGCTTGATCTGCTTGGCCACAACGACGAATGTCGATGTGATGATCTTGTTCTCGTGGCGCGCGCAGTCGCAAATATAGAAGTCCTTCATGTGCAGTTTGCAGTATAGCGCGGCGGGGGCGTGCGACGGCCTTCAGGTGTGTGCGCCCTGCCGGCCACAAATTCGTCCTTCCTAGAGGACACCCAGCTTCTTATGTTTCTTCTTGCCGAGTCTCTTCGCGTCTGCTTCCTTGGCAGTCGCTGTCTCCACGGGCTCGGTCTGGTTCGCACTCCTACCGGTGTCGACGTAACCGGGCAGCACAGTCACATAAGCATCTTCGCGCAACTTCGTCAGATAGGCCCGCAGTGCCGGCTGCAGCTTCTGAAAATAGAGAGCGTCTTGAATTTTCGGCAGGGCATCTTTGAGCGGCGGAATGCCGGCCTGCTGGTGATCGACCGCCTTCAGGATGACGTATCCCTGCTTCGTCTGAATCACGTTGGTGACTTCGCCGGTCTTCAGCGAGAATGTCGCATCTTCAATCGACTTGGCAAGTTTGCCGCGCTCGAATACGCCGAGCGCTCCTCCATCCGCGGCCGAGGGCCCATCGGAGTATTTCTTGGCGATGTCCTCGAAGTTGGCGCCGTCGTGAATCTGCTTCAGAAGGTCGTTGGCCTTGGCCAGAGCGGCTGCGTCCG
>Ga0335078_10017402_pt1 | contig 10677 bp, 9 predicted proteins | sample Lox_Sample_32_FD_206711 | JGI IMG/M metagenome (GOLD analysis project Ga0335078, IMG submission 206711) | Soil microbial communities from Loxahatchee National Wildlife Refuge, Florida, United States - Lox_Sample_3.2 | ecosystem: Environmental > Terrestrial > Soil > Wetlands | place: USA: Florida... | reverse complement strand
GCATTCTGGCGGGCACCGGAAAAATCAAGGGTCAAACAATCTACGCCATTCTGGCTGCCGTGGTAAACCTCGCCTTGTCCATCGTTCTGGTGCAACGGATTGGCTTGACAGGTGTTATCCTGGGCACCGTAGCAGCGTACGCGGTCTGTGTGTTTGTGCCGCAGTGGATTGAAGTGGAACGTGCCATCAGCTACGCCCGTTAGACATTCTCCGTTCAACTGGCCTGTCCCCTAAATATGAGAATCGCTGTCTGGCACAACCTTCCCAGTGGAGGAGGCAAGCGCGCCCTGTACGACCAGGTATGTGGACTCCTCTCTCGGGGTCACCACCTGGAAGTGTGGTGCCCGCCAACGGCCAATGCAGATTATCTGCCGCTCAATACCGTTGCTCGGGAGCATGTCGTAGATATTGGATTCAACTCCCTTGGGAACTTGTCGCCACTAAATCCGGTTCGTTGGAATCCCGCTAGTCGGTTGCGTGCGATGGACCGGCATTGCCGGCGTTGTGCAGAGGAAATCAATTCCCGCGGTTTCGATCTGCTCTTTGCAACCGCATGCATGTTCTTCCGCACAACCTCAATTGGACGATTCACCAAGATTCCGAGTCTCATCTATTTGCCCGAGCCCTGCAGATCGTTGTATGAGGCGTTGCCAGAACTGCCATGGCCGGCATTGCATTGGATGGCGAAGGACTGGCTCGATCCCGCATTTTGCCGCAATGCTCTAATTCGGAGAATCAAGTTGCATGCAATACGAGTGCAGGCGCGTGAGGAACGTAGGAATGCCATGGCATTCGATGACATTCTGGTGAATTCCTTGTTCTCACGGGAAAGTGTCCTGCGCGCCTATGGGATCGACTCCAAGGTGTGCTATTTGGGTGTCGATACTGACAAGTTCGTCAATCGTGGTGACAAGCGGGAGCCGATCGCGGTTTCCATCGGAGCCCTGAGCATAGAAAAGAACGTCGAATTCATTTTGACGGCCCTTGGCAAGGTACCGGAATCGATTCGTCCTACTCTCGTGTGGATCGCCAACGAAGTAGTTCCTGATTACCTTGAAAAGGTGAATCGTTTAGCAAAACGCATGCGCGTTCGATTCGATTTAAGACGTCGACTTCGGGATTCTGAGGTCGTGGAGGTTCTGAATCGAGCTCGTGTGATGCTTTATGCTCCCCGCCTGGAGCCGTTTGGGTACGCCCCTCTGGAAGCGAATGCCTGCGGGGTGCCGGTGGTAGCAGTGGCCGAGGGCGGAGTTCGAGAGACCATCCAGGATGGAATTAATGGCATTCTGGTCGAACACGATGCCGAGAAAATGGCAAATGCGATCAAAGATGTTGTGGAAAACGACGAACTTTTTTCACGGCTTAGCAGGGAAGGCCGCTGCTTGGTACAAACCAAGTGGGCTTTATCCAATTCCATTGACCGACTGGAGTTGCGATTACAACATACCTTGTCGCGATTGGGAGCTTCGGGCTCACATGACAACCCAACGGCACAAAAAAGTAATCCCCACCGCGAAAGCGACCATGAGTTGGTTTTAAGATGAGGAACTCGACGATGGCAGAGGGGTGTGAGACTGTAGGCGCCTCGTGTGAAAGTCCAGCGCCTGCGATCACCATGAGTGAACTATCTCGTGACCTAGGCAGGTCATTTTCTCGAACGACGCAACTGCTCTTTGACTTCCGCGAAAGGCTGCTTAGGGCTAGCCTTTCAAAAAGAAGTCGGACGGTTCGTGTTCTCGGACGCCTCGGATACCAGATTTTGATTCCTGCTTGGAATCACGTGAGACGGGGGAGATGGATACATGGCACGGTTTATGGGCGGGAGTTGATGATGCCTGCCGAACACACGATCGTATCGACTGTTACAATTTATCCCCACTACAATCGTGCGCTGGCAGTCGCCGCCGCAGTGTTGCACAAGGAAGGCCAACTTCTTTCAATCATCGACGTCGGGGCGAACATCGGCGAGACAGTGGCCGCAATCGAAGAGCTGAACCCTGGGCGAAACGTATATTTGTGCGTTGAACCGGACGCGCATCTTGCTGAGTTTTGTCGACGCAACCATTCGTCCAGCGAGCGAGTTTTTGTCAAGCAAGTATTTGCTGGGGAACGCGATGATCTTGGTGTTGTGCTCGAAGATGACGGCCGCGCCAATCCTTCAACCAAATTCAGCGATATTAAAGGAAGTCAAAAACTGCATCGACTCGACGGTGTAGCGGCGAACTTTATTGAGCATCATGGTGTGGATCTTATGAAGACAGACACCGAGGGATACGACTTTAACATTCTGCGTTCCGCGGAATCCATCCTAAAGCAACACGCGCCGGCAGTTTACTTTGAATGGTATCCCGCGTTGTTGCAGAAACTCAGCGAACGGATAGAGAGCATTTTCGAATTCTTGAATCATTATGGCTATCGGCACTGGATTTTTTTTACTGCGCGGGGCGAATTGCATTGTGAAATATCGGACCTGACCACTCGAGAGGTCGAGGTATTAGCCAAGGTCGCGTTGGATCGGTCCGACGTCCTGTATTTTGACGTCTTTGGTTCCACAAGCGAAACGGTAACTCGATCACTGACGGACCGCTACTTGGAGAGTGCTGGGGCCGGGTTGGGGAATTAGACCCCGCGCCTATAGTTTTGTTTCAAAATCCCCACACATTGTGAGCTTGGTAAATTGCCTAACCGTTCGCTAGTGCTAGAGACTGGAGTAGGGGTTGAGTCTACGTCCTCCTCTCAGTCGAATGTTAAGCTGATTGCTTTCTATCTACCACAATTCCATCCGATACCCGAGAATGATGAGTGGTGGGGCAAGGGGTTCACTGAATGGACAAATGTTGTCAAGGGCCGACCATGGTTTCATGGCCATTACCAGCCCCACTTGCCTGCAGATCTGGGCTTTTATGATCTCCGTTTGCCGGAGACGCGAGAAGCTCAGGCAAATCTCGCGAAGCAATATGGGATACACGGATTTTGCTATTTTCATTACTGGTTCCATGGCAGGCGCGTGCTGGAGAGACCATTCAACGAAGTGTTGGCCTCGGGGACGCCAGATTTTCCTTTTTGCTTATGCTGGGCCAATGAAACCTGGACTAAGAGCTGGGATGCTGCGAAGGGTGAAATACTAATTGAACAGACTTACTCTCATAATGACAATATTTCCCACCTACGATGGTTGATGAACGCTTTTGAGGATCGCCGATACATCAGGGTTGAGGGCAAACCTCTATTTTTGGTTTATCGGGCGCAAGATTTGCCATGCTCATTGCGGACTGCAGAGACATGGAGGAACGAAGCACGAAAAGCGGGAATTGGAGAGATATTTCTTTGCACCGTGCTCAGCAATTCTCCGGGCTCGCGCATCGATCCGAATGCAGTTGGCTTTGATGCTGCTGTCGAGTTCCAGCCTTCGTTATTCAACCCTCGTGCGTTCATGAGAAAGGCGTGGGAACGGCTTTGGCGAGGCCTGCGTAACAACCGAATACTGGAGTACTCTGAAATCGTGAACAGGGCGCTGAGCGCTCCCGATCCTGCTTTCCGATGGTTCCGTTGCGTTACGCCTTCATGGGACAACAGTTCTCGGAAAAAAGATAAAGCCCTCATTCTTAAAGGGTCGCATCCCGCAAAATATCGTGATTGGCTGGAAGCGGTTATTCGTCGATCTGCTCTCACGTCTACGAAAGATAAGGTTGTTTTTATAAACGCATGGAATGAATGGGCCGAAGGAAACCATTTAGAACCATGCCAGCATTGGGGGCATGCATTTCTAGTGGCAACCCGTGCGGCTATGAATTCAACAAACTCTGAATTCTCAAGGGCAGCTTCGATTTCGGCCCGCAATTCATAGAACGCGTCCAGCGGAATTCTGGCATCGGCCACTACCTAATTCCCAAAGTGTCTGCTGAAATGCCATTTGAAGGCAAAATTGCGACGGAACTGGTCGGGGCATGCATTTTTTGCGAGCAGCCAGGTATCCCGCTCTACTCTGGATTGTCCGACCAGCTATTTGGAACGCCAGGGTTTTGGAATTTCTTGCAGTGCGAAAAGTGTGGTCTGGTCTGGCTAAATCCTCGGCCTGTTGCAGCCGAGCTGAGTAAGGCCTATGTACGCTACTACACGCATCAGGGGTCAAATACCATCCACACCACTCGCAAGCCTCTGGGCTCTCTTCGAGAAAAAGGCAAAAAAGGCCTATATGCTTATGTCTCGGATTCCAAGGCACTTGCAGACGGCTGGATTTGGATGCGGTTGGGGCAAGCTTTGAGTTGCGTGCCACTCTTGCGAGAGCGCGCCTATATGGGCACTATGTGTTTGGATAGTGCGACCAAGGGAAAACTTCTCGACCTCGGGTGTGGTGATGGTCGTTTTCTTGCTCTCATGCGTGCGGCAGGCTGGGACGTGACTGGGATTGATACTGATCTAGCAGCGGTAAAGAACGCGAGGGAGTTAGGTATCCCCGTCGTCGCTGGAAACATTGCAGATGCTGCTTTTCCCGAAGCATCATTCGACGCTGTCACCCTAAGTCATGTAATCGAGCATGTGCACGATCCGGTTGGATTGTTGTCGGCTTGTAGACGAGTGGTAAAACCGGGTGGTCAGGTTGTAATTGTGACGCCGAATATCAAGAGCTTTGGACATAAGAAGTTTGGTAGTTGCTGGAGAGGTTTGGAGCCTCCGCGGCATCTTCACATTTTCTCATTGGCCGCGCTTCACATCTGCTGTGAACGGGCGGGTTTGCAATTGCAGATGTTGAGAACCTCTGCACGATCTGCGGGCCTGCTGTGGGAAGAAAGCAGGGCGATAAGGCGCCGGACTGAATCACTGCCCGTTGAGCACGGCATTGGGCTTCGAATTCGTCGGGTATGTTTCAATCTCCAGGAAGATGTTCGCTGTCGCGTGTCCGAGGAGATGGGTGGCGAGATTGTTGCGATTGCAAGGGTTCAGAATTCAAGTTTCGCAACAGAGATAATGCCAGCTTCGACCGAAGCTTTTGCTTCGTAAGCTCGATTCGCGCCCGTTGTGTGATCTGATGAATGCTCTTACACCGATTGTTTCCACTCACACTAATCTGTTCTATGCCCAACTGACCCAGTTCCTGTGAACACTCATCCGCTAGAAAATCCGTTTGCTGCGGCATTTCGTAAGGGGAGCTTGCTCTTAGCCTTATTAGTCGCGGCCTCTCTCTCCATCTTTGTTTCGCCGCTTCCTATACTTGGCGCGATGTTAGCGATAGCGGCTTTGTGGATGATCTTCCGTTTTCCCACAAGTGTTCTAGGCGCGGTGCTGGCATTTTCATCGATTGACTACATGGCGATCGAAGTCGGGAAACTTTTTGCGCTTCCCTCGATGAGTGTGGTTTCGGCGTGCACGAAAGAAGGCCCGTTACTTTTGCTGTTGTTGGTTCTGTGGCGTCGCAATGGACTCAAGTTGGTCACCCCCGATTGGTTCGTCTTGGGGCTATTCGCGCTTGCGGTTTTCAGGACATGCTTTGACGGATCGCTGCTGAACTTAGTGACCGACTTTCAGTTTCTTATTCCATATGCGGTCGGCAGAGTCGCGGTCTTGAGTTCACGGCAGGAGTGCCAGTGGGCAAGGCGCGCCGTGTGGATCGTAGGGGTTCTGGCGGTGCTGGGCATGATTGAAGTCTTCGTTTTGGGTTCAGGGCCACGAACTCTTCTTTATCTAGCCACAGAGGGAAGTACAGAAGGGGGAAGGTTAACAGCGTCATTCTTCGGTGCTGGATTTGCAGGTATGAGGGAGGCCTCTACCATGGTGGGTCCCCCCAATTTCGGTGCCCTGTGCATGATAGCCATGATTCTCTGGTGGGTTTATTCCAGAAATCCAATCCCTGCGGGCATGATTGCTGCCGGTTTGATATGTTCCGTCACCCGCTCTGCTTGGATTGGCAGTGCAGTCGCAATCTGCCTTTTAGGAATACGAATGAACCAAATGAAGCGGTTGCTGGTTTATTTCGTCCTGGCCATAGTTCTCTTTATTGCCGCGATTCCCACACTTGGTTTGCGCGACTATCTTTTCCTAACTAAAACAGGGCAGGATCCATCCGCAGAAAGTCATCGAGACTCGATCCTGAGTGGCCTGAACTTCATTGCTGGTCACCCGTTCGGCGGAGGCAATACAACGGTAGGTCCACGACCAGCGGAAAAAAATGGCAATGCCCTGCTTGTAGAGACAACAGATCTGGCGTTCGGAGCAGAATATGGCGTGCTGGCCCTGGTATGCTTCGCTGGATTTATGTTGACCGCCCTGCGACTAGCTTGGCGTCAACATTCGCAACTCGGTTATGCAACCGTTGGAATATTAGTTGGTCTCGGCCTCGCGATGTCAGTTCTTCTTTTGCATGATGACCGGCGGTTGGCTTGTTGGGAATGGTTTCCCGTAGGGTTGGCGGTGCGTTCCGCAACTAACGGCAGCGGTCTTGGGAGCGAAAAATAGTCCTACAACATGGTTGGAGCCGCTGAATCTTGAGTTTGTGATGCATGCTGGTTCGTCCTAAGTGTTCGGAAACATGGGTCCCCGGATGACTCCATCGATAGCGAGCGTAACCATTGCTTACAATGCGGTGTCGGTGCTGGAACGGCAGATCTCGGCGCTTTTGGGACAGACGCGTCCCCTCGAAGAACTGATCGTTGTAGATAATGCGTCGACGGACGGCACAGTCGCGTGGCTCTCTGAGCACTATCCCCAAGTGATAGTACTGCGGATGCTCGAGAACACAGGTACGGGAGGTGCCCTTGCCGCTGGTATCGAATACGCTCTCCAAAGAGGGCATACCTGGATTTGGACCTTTGATGGTGACAGCATCCCCAATGAAGACGCTCTACAGACTTTGCTGCACGCATGGGAAGGACTTGGAACCGCTAACTCCGACATAGGAATTCTAGCCACGGTACCGTTTCATCCGGAGACTGGAACTCAGTACCCACCCCTGCTCTGGCGCGACGGTTTTGTGAAGCCTTCTGCTGAAATTTTACGGCAGCCATTGTGGTTCGCTGATCTCGTAATTAGTTCGGGTTGCATGGTGCGACGGGGTGTGGTGGAGCGTGTCGGCCTGCCACGGGCAGATTTCTTCATCGATTTTGTTGATTTCGAATACTGCCTGCGGATTCGTTCTTGTGGTTACAAGATCGCGGTAGTCACGAATGCCAAACTAGCTCATGAAATCGGTAAAGCTAAAAAGATGTGGCTGCACGGCAGCGATCGTTTTTGGCCTGATCAAGTTCCTTTGCGGGAATATTACATGAGCCGCAATTTGATCTACACGGCATGGTGGCTCTACCCGAGTCCGGCCGTGAAACGATTCGTCGTTCGCCACCTCGCTCGCCACGCAGGTGGGGTATTGCTCTACAGTTCTCGTAAGTTGGCATGTTTAGCACGAATGGCTCAGGGCATTTGTGATGGAAGTCGAGGCAAACTAGGTATCCGCTTTCGGCCTAACGAGTTGAATTCCTGCAGAGCTGGCATTGTGAATGCTTCGCGGGCTCATGAGGAAAGGGTATGACTTCCTCTGTTGCGACAGTCACCGTCGCGTTTAATGCCGGGCGAGGGTTGCCCCGCCAGATCGATGTTCTGCTCGGGCAAAGCCGACCGATACAAGAAATCATTGTCGTCGATAACGCCTCAAGTGACGGCACCGGCGCGCTCCTCCGGGAACGGTACCCAGGAATAACGGTTCTTTCCATGCCCGAAAACGTGGGTGCTGCTGGGGCCTTGGCCGTCGGACTGAAGTATGCAGCTCTGGAAAAGCGTCATGACTGGGTCTGGGTTTTTGACGATGATAGTGTGCCAGAAAGGAATACTTTGGAGTGTTTATTACATAATTTGGCGTCACTGAAGAATGAGGCTGAGAATGTAGGAATAGTTGCTCCTACGTCTGTCCACAAGGAGACCGGGGTGGAATATCCGGCGCTGCTGTGGCGAGATGGTTTCGTGAAACCAACCCAGAACTCACGACAGCAGCCAGTATGGTTTGCCGACCTTGCAACTAGTTCGGGAAGTCTAATTAGTCGCAACCTAGTCGAGGAGATCGGGTTGCCACGTGCGGATTTTTTCATGGATTTTTTCGATTTTGAATATTGCCTGCGTGCCCGGGCACAGGGTTATAGGATTGCGGTCATCACGAATTCTAAGCTTGCCCATGAAATGGGGAATGCTCGGAAGGTTTGGCTCCCTGGAGGTCCGGCGTTGTGGCCGACTCGCGCTCCATGGCGCGAATACTACATGAGCCGAAATCTTGCTTATGCCGCATGGTGGCTTTATCCGAGTCGAACAGTCAAACGATTTGTAATTCGCCACCTCACCCGACATGCGGGTGGAGTAGTCTTTTTCGGGTCTCACAAGATTGCCTGCTTAAAGAAAATGGCGCAAGGATTCTGGGATGGTCGTAAGGCGGTCCTAGGCGTCCGCTTCCGTCCGAGTTGAGTAGGGACCATCTGCAACCATGACCGTTATCTGCAATGAAATTTTGGGGTGATCTTGGATGTCTTTGAATGCCTATATGCTTAGGTGATTTCCCATGGCGAGTACCTCTTCTCTAAATCAAATTAAAGCTGCCGAGCAGGCTTGGCACGATAACTGGTACCAAGAAAATGCTCAAAGAGAGTTTCCCGATAGTTCCGAGGATTTCCGCGAACACTTCCGCCGGGTTCAGCTCGAAGCGTTCTGCGATGGCGGATGGGCATACTGGGGCGACGCACGGGCTGAGATGCTACGCATGCTTGGGGATGTTCGTGGCCTTATGGTGCTTGATTACGGCTGCGGTTGCGGCCAGCTTGGTATCTATCTAGCAATGCTGGGAGCGCAGGTTTGCGGCTTCGATCTATCATCGCGCGGAATTGAGATCGCGAAGTGGGCCGCTGGCAAATATCGTCTTGAATGTTCTTTTAGAGCAATGGATGCCGAGCAACTGGACTATCCAATGCAACGCTTTGATCTGGTAGTTGGTTTCGGCGTATTGCATCACGTCGTAAAATATCCACAGTGCGCTTCTCAGCTAGCGCAGGTGCTCAAGCCTGGGGGCCGAGCTGTATTCCACGAGACTCTTTGGGATAATCCTCTAATCAACCTGGTGCGGCGTTGGACAACGGCCGAGGATGACGCCGGGGACGCTCATTTGACCGACGTCGCAATCCGCGAATTTGGAAGGCTATGTACGCGAACCGAAATTCACAAACGGCATATTCTCTACATGTTGAAAAGGCTAGCTCGTCTCCCTGCTCGGGATTTGTCCCAGCCGTTAACACCTCGGCCGCTCTGGAGAACGATCAAGAAGCTTGATCAGGGCTTGGTCCGTTTAGGACTGTCGAAGTTCTGCGGAGAGGCAATCGTTGTTTACACAAAATAGTTAATAGCTCTCTAGGAAAGTTTGCCCTGCATGCGAATTGCAATGATTGGAATAAAGTCTATCCCTGCTCGTTTCGGAGGTTTCGAAACCGCAGTAGATGAAATATCGCGGGGGTTGGTAGCCCTCGGTCATGAAGTTCTTGTATACAACCGAAGCGGTATGAGTACCTATCGGGGACGTTGGTATGAGGGGGTAGAATTGGTTACTTTGCCGACGCTTAGGTCAAAGAATCTCAGCACGATTTGCCATGCTTTTCTAGCCACTCTTGACGTTGCCGTTCGCAGAGTGGACGTCGTGCACTACTTCACCACCGGGGCTACACTTTTCGCGCCTTTGCCGCGGCTTATGGGGAAAAAGATCGTGTGCTCGGTAGATGGTACGGACTGGCAACGCGCAAAATGGGGGCGCTTTGCCCGTTGGTATCTGCGCCTTTCCGAACGTTTAGCGGTTTGGTTCTCTCACGGTTTGATCTCCGACTCAAAGGATGTGACGGGATATTTCCAGCAACGTTACGGCGCAACCTCCTCCTGTATTACTTACGGGACAAAGCCACATAGGTCCAAAGGCAAAGATACTCTCGATCGGTTTGGGCTTCAGACTGAAGGCTATGTTCTATTTGTTGGAAGGCTGGTTCCGGAGAATAATATTCATCACTTGATCCGTGCCTTCGAAAGGACCAAGACTGGCAAGAATCTGGTGATAGTGGGAGACGATCCCTGGGAACGGGACTACGTTCGACAACTGAAGTCTACCCGGGACGAGCGCATTATCTTCACTGGAGGGGTGTATGGCGATGGATACGCTCAGCTGCAGCAGAACGCCTATCTGTTTGTTCTGCCCGACGAAGTTGGAGGTACCCATCCCGCTCTGGTTGAAGCCATGGGTTTCGGCAACTGTGTGTTAGTTAACAATACTCCGTCGAATTTAGAGGTTGTTGCAACTTGCGGATTCAGCTACGACGGGAAGGAGTGTGCTGAAGATCTGCAACGTCAGTTACAAATGCTCTTGGACAACCCAAACTTAGTAGCCAAATTTCGTCGAAAGGCGGCGGAACGCGCCCAGCAGCATTACCGCTGGGAGGACGTGGTTCGCCAGCACGCTGGCTTGTACGGACAATTGGTCCACGGAGTGAAGAAGGTCGAAGCTACCCAATATATTGGTTCAGCCGATGCCTGATCGGTCTGGTTCTGCCGATTCTGGGAGAATCTCCTAGCAAAAGAAGTCGTACCAAGAGGTTAGACATCAACGGTTCAGAGGCTTACATGACGCCGATTGCGCAGAAGCAGAATGGGCTACCTTTGGTTTTGTCCAAGCGG
>Ga0335078_10017400_pt1 | contig 10678 bp, 13 predicted proteins | sample Lox_Sample_32_FD_206711 | JGI IMG/M metagenome (GOLD analysis project Ga0335078, IMG submission 206711) | Soil microbial communities from Loxahatchee National Wildlife Refuge, Florida, United States - Lox_Sample_3.2 | ecosystem: Environmental > Terrestrial > Soil > Wetlands | place: USA... | reverse complement strand
TTCGACCGGTTTTACCGGGCCGGGGTGCCGTCCCGGCGGCTTGGGTCCGGCCTGGGCCTGGCCATCGTGGCCGCGGTCGCCGCCGCGCACGGCGGCCAGGTGGCCGCCACCACCGCCACCACCGCCGAGCCGCTTGGCCTGTGCATCACCCTCGCCCTCCCCGCCGCCGCTCCACCCGCTCCACCCGCGCCGCCCCCGCCGGCCGACGCCACCCCCGCCGAGTCCGCCCCGGAGCCCGCCGCCCATTCGTGATCAACTGATTGCTGTTGCCAGGACAGCACCGATCGGTAGATCACGAACGCGGGCGGCTGTGGGCGTGAGCCCCGTAGGTTCAGGTCCACCCGGTTGCGGGTGCCAGCCCCCTGGCCCGCCGTCGCGCGGCCACGGGAGGATGAAGGTGCTATGGACGCCCTCGCCGAGCACACCGAGACCCCGCCGCGGACGGCCTGGCTCGGCCGCGGGCGGGCCGAGATCATCTGGGCCGTGGCCGCCTTCGCCGTGCTCTGCCTGGCCGTGCTGAGCTTCGCGCCGCAGCTGGTCGAGCCGGACGACTACGCCTACCAGGCCTCGATCGTCGGCATCACCGAGGGACACTGGCTCACCCTGTCCGCCCCCCAGGCGAGTGCGCTCGCCACGCACCTGCTCAACGCGGCCAATCAGGGCGGCCATGTGGTGCGGCTCGGGCCGCCCGGCCAGAACGGCCCGGTCCAGTGGGTGCAGCTGGCCAGCGGCCGGTGGATCAGTGAGAAGGATCCCGGCTACCCGTTCCTGGCCGCGCCGTTTCAGGCGCTCGGGATCATCCGGCTGGCCTCCCTGTTCTACGCCGCGCTGGGCTGTCTCGGCCTGTACGCCGGGGGCCGGCGCTGGCTGGGCCGGTGGGGCGGCACCACCGCGGTGGCGCTGTTCTGCTCGTCCGGCGCGGCCATGCTGTTCGCCTGGCGCGACTACATGCCCACGTTCACCGAGACGTCCCTGATCGCGGCGGCCGCCGGCACGCTGCTGTGGGCGCTGCTGGCCACCGAGGCCAGCGTGGAGCGGCGGACCTGGACCGGCCTGCTCGGTTTCCTGGCCATCGAACTGGCCGTGTTCAGCCGGTACACCAACCTGGTCATCTTGGGCTGCGCGGTGCTGACCGTGCTGGTGGCCTGGCGGCGGGGCCGGGTACCCGGAAGCGCGCTGGCCTGGTGGCTCGGCTCGGCCGTGGCCGCCGTGGCCGGTATCGCGCTGTTCAACGACCTGGTCTACGGCGGCCCGCTGACCTCTGGGTACCGGCCCGGCGAGATCAGCTTCAGCTTCGGCGCCATCGGGCCCAACCTCCGGTACATGCCCGGGCACCTGATCGAGGCCATCCCGATGCTGCTGCTCGGCCTGGCCGCGCTGGCCTGGATCATCGGCCGCTATCTGCGGCTGCGCCAGGCTCCCGGCGCACCTGCCCTCGATGCCCGCCGCGACCTGGCCGTGGCCATCCCGCTGGCCGCGTCCTGGCTGGCTTTGTGGGCGCTGTACATCACCTACGACTGGACGGCCGGGCCGGGCCTGTCCACGCTGCAGGCCGTCCGCTTCTACGTCGATGCCCTGGGCCCGATCGCGCTGCTCGGGGCGTGGCTGCTCGTCCACCTGGCCCGCCGGGCCGCCGCGGCCGCCGCGGCCTCGGCCGTCCTAGTGGCCGCGCTGTTCATCCTGGGCTTCCTGTCGTTCACCGAGATGCGCACCCACCCGTTCACCGACATGGGCCAGCCGGCACCCAGCGCCCACATCCACATCTGCCACGGCCACTGCCACCAAGCCCAGGTCCCCGCCCAGCGCGCCAAGTAACCCCTTAGCCTGGGCCGGATGAGGCAAGCTACGGTGGCGGATCTGGATGAGATCCATGCGATCATCCAGGCCGCGTACGCCAAGTACCTGAGCCAGATGCCGAAGCCGCCGGCCCCGGTGCTGCGCGACTACACCCCCTACATCGAGCAGGGCGCGGTCTGGGTGACCGGGCGGCCCATCACCGGCCTGATCTCGCTGACCCCGGCCGGGGACAGCCTGCTCATCGAGAACATCGCGGTGCACCCGGCCGCGCAGGGCACCGGCCTGGGCGCCACGCTGATGCGGTTCGCTGAGCAGCAAGCGAAGGAGCGCCAGCTGCCGCGGCTGACCCTTTACACCCACGAGGTGATGACCGAGAACCAGGCCATCTACGCCCACCTGGGCTATCGCGAGGTTGAGCGGCGGGCCGAGGATGGCTACCGCCGGATCTACATGGAGAAAGTCCTGGACCCGGGTCAGGACAGATCGGCCGGGGGCGTCACGTCCTGATAGGCCCGCACCGCGGCCAGAAGCCCGTCCGGGCTGCGCTCGTAGACCGAGATCCCGGCCTGCGGCGCCAGCTCGTGCCGCCCCCACCGGACCCAGTTGAACTCCACGGCACAGCGCACGCCGTCGTCGGTCAGGCAGCACGGCTCCAGGCCGAGGCCGCCGCCCGCGCTGAACATCCGGTGGTAGAACGCCCGCAGCTCAGCTGGCCCACGATGGGTCTCATGGAAGCCGAGTGGCTCACGGAAGTACCCGTCCGGGGTGAACAGGCCGACGACCGCATCCGCGTCCCCGGCCGCCAGCGCGGACAGATAGCGGCCGACCACGTCGCCCGCATGCACCGGTGCGGCGTCCAGGATGGGCGGCCGGATCTCCCGGTGCCCCAGCACCGGCCACTGACTGCAGTAGGTACGGAAGGTCACCGACGAGTCGTCAGGGGATTCCGCCACCACCGCCAGCGGCCACGCCATTTCCTGCCCGTTCTCGGTCACGTAGGCGAGCAGTTCGACCACGGCCCGGCCGCCCGCCACGGTCGAGGCGACGGGCTCGGTCCGCGCGTGCAGCCCGGCCAGCCAGGACACGTTCCGCCGGATGAACGCGTGCAGCTGCCGGTGGCCGCTGACCTCACCCGCGCGTGGGTCGTAGATCACCACCTGGCCCGGCCAGACGTCTTCCAGCGAGTGTGTGTCCGAGTGGCTGAGCGCGTTCAGGTACTGCCCGACCGGGTCGGCCTGGCCGGCCTCGCGCCGCTGCTGCCGGGCCAGTTCCGCCGCGCCGACGAAGTCAGGAAACCATGGCATCTCGGCTCCATTCGGTCCAGGTCAGCGGCCGGGCAGCCGGGTGATGATCTCCTGGATCAGCCAGCCGTTGCCGTCCGGGTCGCTGAACGACGCGAACGAACCATAACTCTTGTGCTCCGGGGCGGGCCCGGGCGCCCGCTCCGCCGTCCCGGCGTGGTGGAACACCCCGGTGCTGTCGTGGAACACCTCGCTCACCTCGGCCCCGCGCTCGGTCAGCTCGGCCCGCGCCTGGTCGATGTCGGTGACCGTGAGCTGCAGGCCCTGGGCCGAGCCGGGCTCGGCCGGGCTGACCCCGGTGCCGAAGATGATCGAGCAGGCCGACCCGGGCGGGGTGAGCTGCACCACCCGGAAGTCCACGCTCGCCGCGAAGTCGGCGTCCTCCCGCCAGCCCAGCTCCTTGTAGAACTCCTTGGCCCGGTCCACGTTGGATACTGGAATCACGACGACTTCAAGCTTCATGTCCACGACGTGTCACATTCCCGGCTTTCCCGGGGTCATATCACTGATCCGGGAAGGAGTGCTGAGCAACGATGACTCGTGCGGTAAGCCTGATCATGCGCAATCTGATGTTCACGGTGGTGATCCCGGGGCTGGGCGGCGTATGGCTGCCCTGGTCGATCATGACCCGGGGTGGGCACACCGTGACGCCCACCGCGTGGCCGGCCGTCCCGGTTATCGCGGCCGGCGCGGCCCTGTACGCCTGGTGCGTGTGGAACTTCGCCGCCGTCGGTGGCGGCACCCCGGGCCCGTGGGACGCCCCGCGGCGGGTGGTCGCGGCCGGCCCGTACCGCTGGGTGCGCAACCCGATCTACCTGGCCGCGCTGCTCATCGTGCTGGGCGAGGCGTGGCTGTTCCTGTCCCCGGCGCTGGTCGCCTACGCAGCCGTGATGGCGGTGTTCTTCCACCTGTTCATCACGGGCTACGAGGAGCGCACGCTGGACCACCGGTTCGGGCGGGCGTACCAGGACTACCGGGCCACGGTCCCGCGCTGGATCCCCCGTCGTCCCAGCTGACCGTCCCCGTCCAGCACGCTTGGCAGGCCGAACGATTTAAGCGTGTGTGACTCGAACCGCGTCAGTCCGCGGACTTGGCTGCCCCGGGGGGTGATGACCAGCAGCCCGCTGCCGTGCCACCTTCCGGTGCTGGGATCCGGGGTGTAGACAGCCAGCGCGGGCTGCCGGTTGGCCTGCGTCAGGATGAACCGGGCCTCCGGGACCAGCCGGAACGCCACCTCGGCCACGAACTCGGCCGCCCGGGCCCGGCCAGCCCAGATGGCCGGCAGCGGTGGCATGGCGATCCGCACGTCCTCGGTCAGCAGGCTGACCACTTGCCCGATGTCGTGCGCGGTCAGCGCGTCGGCCAGCCGGTGCGCCAGCGTGGCATCGGCCGGCCCGGGCCGCGGCACTCCTTTCCGCACCGCGGCCCGGGCCCGGCTCAGCGTCATGGCCACTGCCTCCTCGCTGGTGTCCAGCGTGGCCGCCACCTCGCGGGCGGCGAAGCCGAGCACGTCCCGCAGCACCAGCACGGCCAGTTCGTGTTCACGTGCACGTGCCAGTCGTCCGGCACGCCGTGCTGCTCGATGTCCAGCCGGGTGCCGCCGTTCGCGGCGGTCAGGGTGAACCGGACGATCGAGTAGACCCCCGGCGCCCACACCGGGAACCGCCAGGCCTGCACGATCCGCTCGCCCGGCACCAGCTCGATCTGGCGGCCGGTCACGTTGCCGTCGAACGCGGCGAACTCGTCGCCCGCCGCCGCACCCACCACGCCATGCTTGCCGGACAGCACCGACAGCGCGTCGGCATCGGCCAGCACCGCGTACACCTGCGCCGGGTCGGCCTGGATCATGGTCTGCTGCTGAATCATCACGGTGTCCTCTCTTAGCTTGGCCGCCCCATCCGGCGACCTCGGCTAGATAGACACCACCCCCGCGCGGAACCTAACACCCCCCGCCCGCGCCGTTCGCGCCCCCCGGCCCCGCCCCAGCCGTCCCCGCGCGGCCACCACCCCACCGGCGCGCCAAACGGGCACTCTTCACGTCTCCGGTGCACCGTAACCGGGGCAAACCGGACAGCAATCGCACCGCGCACGTGAAGAGTTACCGGAACGCGTTGTACCGGGCCCCAATCTGGATGCCAAGGGATTCGGCGCCAGTTCCCGGGTTTTACCAGGTCAAGGTGCTGATTGGCAGCGCGGCCGGAGGTGGCCGGCCAGGATGAGCGGCGTGCTGTGGCGGGGGGCCGGTTACCTGGTGCGGTCGCTGTTCTGGACCGGCAAGTGGTTCCGGGTCAGCCGGGAGCGGTTGCCGGCCCCGCCAGCTAATCCGGCGGACGGCGGTTTCACCGTCCTGCGCTCGGCCCTCGCGTTCGGTCTGATCGTGCTGGCCTACAGCCTCTATCCACGGCATCAGGTGCAGAGCCTGACCGCCATCGTGGCCGGTTTTGCCAGTGGGTTCTCGGTCGACGCCTGGGTGACGACCGCGGCCCTCGTCGCGGTGGCCTACCTGCTGCTGGGCTGGACCCTGCGGGTGAGCTGGCGGCCGCTGCTGCGCCCGGTGCTGCACGTGCTGCATCCGATGGTGCTGGCGCTGGCCGCGTTCGCCGTGGACTACCCGCTGGGCATGTCGTTCGGTCGCCAGATGCGGGCGCTTCACCGCCACCCCAGCCAGCCGGTCCCGCCGGTGGCCGCTGCGCACCTGGCCTGGTCCATGGCGCTATGGATCGTTGTCGGCTGGTTCATGGCCTGGCCGTTCTTCGGCTTCGCGTACTCGGCCTACCGGGTGAGCCGGTACCACCTGTTCGGCCGGGGGCTGCACCCGGCCCTGGCCCCGCTGGTGGAGCTGGCCCTGGCCGCCCGCGCGCTGAGCCTGGCCCTGGCCGGGAAGGCCCAGATCCTGAACCTGCCGCCGATCCCGGGCCGGCTGGTCGCGTCCGTCCCCGCGCTGCTAGCCACGGTGTACTTCAGTCACCGGGCCATCGGGGCTCAGCGGGCCCTGCTGCGCCAGCAGGGCAGCGGCCTGCACCGCCAGCTCGGCCGGCTGGGCCGGGAGGTGGGCAACCGGAAGAGGCCGGTGCGTACCCGGCTGCGCTCGCTGTGGGACTTCCGCCGGACCCAGACCGGCCGCCTCGGGCTGGGGCTGCTGGCCGTGGCCGTGGGCGCGGTGGTGTCCGCCGTCCTGCCGGCTTAGTTGTCGGGAACTGTCGGTACCGGGCGGCACGATGGAGCCTGGCCGTCCTTCTAAGATCCGGGGGCAGGACAGGCTGTCGTCAGGGTGTGTCGCAGCGTCACCTCGGGGTGGCGGCGACCGTCCGGAAAGCGGGCTGTGATGCCGCCGACTCGTGTGCTTGACCCCACGGCCGGGCCGTTATCCTTCTTCGGCGCGGAGGTCCGCCGCTGGCGGACCGCGGCCGGGATGAGCCAGGAGCAGCTCGGCCAGCAGATCGGCTACTCGGCCGCGCTGGTCGGCCGGGTGGAGCTGGGCGAGCGGTCGCCGTCGCTGGACTTCGCCGAGGGCTGCGACCGGACCATGCCCGCGGCGGGTGGGCTGTTCGGGCGGCTATACGAGCTGGCCCGGCACTGGGACGGCGGTTACCCGTCCTGGTTCGCGGAGTGGGTCGAAGCCGAGCGGCGGGCCATCACGCTGCGCACCTGGCAGCCGCTGATTGTGCCCGGCCTGCTGCAAACGCCGGACTACGCGCGGGCGCTGTTCCTGGTCTGGCACGGCACGGACAGCGACGACCAGGTCGATCAGCTGGTCAACGCCCGGGTCGAGCGGCAGGCGATCTTCCAGCGCGATGACCCGCCGGCGCTGTGGGCCGTCCTCGACGAGGGTGTGCTGCGCCGTCGCATCGGCAGCGCGCAGACCATGCACGACCAGTTGCTGCACCTGCTGGAGGTGTCTGATCGGTCCACGATCACCGTGCAAATCGTGCCCGCCGAAGCGGGTGCGCACGTTGGCTTGCTTGGCGCTTTTTCGCTTGCGGCCTTTGCGAATGCCCCGAGTATCGTCTACCTCGACACAGCCGACCAGGGTCAGATAAAGGAGCGGCCGTCCGCAGTCTCGAAGATCAGCGAGATCTTCGACCTAGTGCGAGCCGAGGCGCTCTCCCGGGGGGCCTCCCGGGATTTGATCCGGAAAGTGGCAGAGGAACAATGGACGACCTGAGCGGCGCCACCTGGCGCAAGAGCAGTTTCAGCGGCGGTAACGGCGGCGACTGTGTCGAGGTCGCGGTGCTGCCGGACGCGCGTCGCGCGGTGCGCGACTCCAAGGACCCGGACGGCGGCGCGGTGGTGTTCGACAGTGGGGAGTGGAATGCGTTCATCAAAAGAATGAAGGGTTTCTAGGCCGGCTCGAAGTCGCCGGGGCGCCAGGTGCCATCGAACGCGGCCTGGCCCGGGCCGTAGATGCGGAAGTAGCAGAACCAGCCCCGGCCTGGCACGGTCTGGATCCAGTGGCCGGCCGCGCCGGCCGGCTGCTCCGGCCCGAAGTGCAGGTCGACCTGGGCCGCGCCGTCCCCGGCCAGGTCCTCGAACAGCGATCGCAGCGCGGCCTGGCCCTGGCCGGCCACCACCTCCGAGCGGGTCTGCGCGTCGTAACAGGTGACCGACCAGAACAGCGCGGCCGGCACCGGCAGCGGGACGGTCAGCCGGTAGCCGCGCCCGCCGTCCAGGTACGCGCCGCCGGAGTCCCGGTGCGCCAGCCAGTACAGCGAGCCCTGGCCGACGGCGCGGCGGAACATGGCCGGGGAGGCCACGATGGCCTGCGCGAACCAGCGGTCACGGGCCTCCACGTCCAGCGAGCCGTCCCGCTCGAACGTGCCGTTCTCCGGCCGCAGCCCGGCCCACTCCCAGGTCCGGTCGGGCCACACCATCCGGTCCGGGCGGCGGGACGCGAACGCGGCCACCAGCATCTCGTCCCGGCCGCGGCGGGCCGCCTCGGCCAGCACCGACCGCATGCGCTCGTCCGGGGCGAACGGCTGGCCCACCTGGATGCCCAGCTCGGCCAGGGTGCCCAGCATCGGGCGCAGTTCCCCGCTGGCTGGCTCGGCGTCCACCACCGTGTGCAGCACCCGCCAGAACTCCAGGTTGTCCTCCCAGGCCAGCGGCGTGGTGTCGGCCTCGTCGGCGGTGCGGTCCAGGTAGCTGTACCGGGGCGGGCCGTCCTGCTGAGCCAGCGGGTAGACCTGCACCGAGGTGAGCATCCGCAGGGCCGCGTGCAGGTCGCGGCGCAGCGGCAGCGCGCGCAGCGCCAGGAACGCGGTCCAGGTGCCGCTGCGCGCGGTCAGGAACCCGTCCGGCACCGGGCCGTCCCAGCCCGGCGGCAGGATCAGGTGCCGGCCGCCCTTGCCCGCGTCCGGGCCGGGCAGGCCCAGGTCGGCGATCCAGCGCTGATGGTGGTCGTCCACCAGGCCGACCAGCGGGCCGCGCGGCACCTCGATCACCATCGGGCCGCTGCGCTGGAGGTCGAGGATGCCGCCCGCGTACGGCGTGTCCGAGTTCAGCGTGAAGCCGCGGTGCCGGGGGTGGGCCAGCACCATGAACGCCGCCTCGTTGTCGGCCGCCCCGGCGGCCCGGGTGCCCTGCACGATCCCTTCCATCGAGACCGTCGGGTAGAAGAAGTGGTACGCCTCCAGCGCCCGCCGCAGGTCCTGGTCCTGCTGCGCGGCCCCGGCGGTGCTGGCCGTCGGGAAGCCGAGCTGGAAGTCAACCATCTTCTCCTCCATCGCGGATGTCCCGCTCAGCCCAGCCTTTCCGGCGGCTGGTGGTCCAGCGTCACCCGCGATGGGTGAGGCCGCGGGTGAGGACGCGCTGGGCGCATGCGGCGGCGGATCGCTGGGTAGGGCCAGCCAGCGGAGGGGGCTAGCTAGAGGAGGCGTGATGGCCACCGAACGGCAGAAGGAAGCAGCCCGGGAGAACATCGAAAAGGCCCGTGAGGTCCAGTCCGAGCGGGCCCGTGGCGCGGACATCCCGCGCGAGACCGAGGGCCTGAGCACGGCCGAGAAGGACCGGCTGGCCGACTCCGAGTTCGCGTTCCCCCGTGAGCGCAAGGAACCGCTCACCGACGCCCGGCACGTGCGCAACGCCATCGCCCGGTTCGACCAGGTCGAAGGGGTCAGCGACGCCGAGCGCGACCAGGCCTGGCAGCGCATCCTGGCCGCCGCGAAACGTTACGACGTGCAGGTCTCTGAATCCAGCTGGCGCGACCTGGCCCACGGCGGCAACGACAGCCGGTAACCCGCTGGACCGGGCTGGCTCTTGGCTAGACGGGACTGGCGGCTGACTCGCCGAGCCGGTCGGGCACGTCCAGGCCCAGCTCGGCCCGGCGCCGGGTGGCGTGCCGCGGCCGGTTCGTGATCAGCACGTCGATCCGCTGATCCTGCAGGAACTGGTCGATCAGCGGGTTCGCGTCCACCGTCCACACCATGATGCCGATGCCCTGCTGGTGGCAGGCCCGGGCCACGCCCAGCTTGGCCAGCCGGTAGTTGACCGCCACCCAGTCCGCGCCGCAGGCCCGGATGCGGTGCAGCGGGTACAGCTCGCTGTGCCGGATGGCCGCCCACCGGCGGCGCGGCACCTCGCCCAGGCTGCGCCCCAGCGACAGCGCGGTGCGCACCTCCGGGAACGCGTGCTTGATGGCGGCCACCGACACGTCTTCCAGGGTGGTGGCGACGAAGTTCCCGGTGCCCAGGATCGAGTCGGCCAGCCGGATCACTTCCGCCTCGTAGCCGGTCTCCTTGAGGTCCAGATGCCCGAGCAGGCGGCCCGCGATGAGCGCCATGACCTCGTCCACCCGGGGCACCTGGTAGCCCAGCCGGTTGCACAGCTCCGGGTAGCCGAGCTGCCCGACCAGCGGCCCGCCGCGCCCGGCGCGGGCGTCGTGATAGACCACCAGCACGCTGTCCGCGGTCTTGCGGATGTCGAACTCCGCGTACTCCGCGCCGCTGGTCAGGGCGGCCGAGTACGAGTCGTAGGTGATCGGTTTCGCGTCGTCTGAGTGGTCACAATGCGCGGAGATCTGTACCACTGTCGCTGCGCTCCCAGTTGACGGCGATCTGGCCGGGCCGGAGTCAGTCGGCGGGTCCATCCTTGGCCGCGCAGGCAGCCCCAGGGTGAACCCCGCGCTTCCACCGGACGGCGTGCGCGGGAAACCTCCGCTACGTTCCAGAGCAGGAAGCATGTCACGTCCGCTGGGCGCCAGGGGTCAGTTTTGGTGACACCTTGACAGCGAGGGAACAGGCCGATGACCGACGACACTGACTGGCTGGCGGCGGCGTTCGAGCAGCACCGCGATCACCTGCGCGGGGTCGCGTACCGGCTGCTCGGCTCGATGACCGACGCGGAGGACGCGGTCCAGGACACCTGGCTGCGGCTGACCGGCGCCGATACCAGCGAGGTGGAGAACCTCGGCGGCTGGCTGACCACCGTGGTCGCCCGGGTCTCGCTGAACATGCTCCGGTCGCGCCGGCACCGGCAGGAGGAACCGGTCGGCGATACCTGGCCGTCAGCGGCCGAACTGGCCGCGCAGTCCCCAGCGGCCGCCTGGCGGGCCCCGGCCAGCCCGGTTGGCCCGGCCATCCCGG
>Ga0335078_10017399_pt1 | contig 10678 bp, 8 predicted proteins | sample Lox_Sample_32_FD_206711 | JGI IMG/M metagenome (GOLD analysis project Ga0335078, IMG submission 206711) | Soil microbial communities from Loxahatchee National Wildlife Refuge, Florida, United States - Lox_Sample_3.2 | ecosystem: Environmental > Terrestrial > Soil > Wetlands | place: USA: Florida... | reverse complement strand
TCCGGCGCATATCCAGAAGGCGCTCGACGCCGGCGCCTACGGCATCATCTGCCCGATGATCAACAACCGCGCCGAGGCCGAGAAATTCGCCTCGTCGATGCGCTACGCGCCGGTCGGCAGCCGCAGTTCGGGACCGATCCGCGCTGCGCTCTACGGCGGGTCCGATTACCACGCCAAGGCCAACGACATCGTCGTCGCGCTCGGCATGATCGAGACCCGGGAGGCGATGAGCAACCTCGACGACATCCTGTCGACCCCGGGGCTTGACGCGGCCTATGTCGGCCCCTCCGACCTGTCGATCTCGCACGGCTATCCGCCCGGCGGCGACAAGTCCGACGAATGGATGTTCGCGGCGATGAAAAAGGTCATCGACGCCTGCAAGCGGCACGGCAAGCAGCCGGGCATGCATTGCGCCTCGCCGGCCTACGCGCTGAAGGCGCTGGCGATGGGCTTCACCTTTGTCACGGTCGGCGGCGATACCCGCTTTGTGACGATGGGCGCGGCCGCCGCGGTCAAGGAGATGCGCGACGGGCTCGGCGGCGCCGCGCCCAAGCCGGCGGGCGGCAGCAGCTCCAGCCCGTATTGACGCAAATCTACGTCGATGCCGATGCCTGCCCGGTGCGCGAGGAGGTGTACCGCGTCGCCGGGCGGCTTCGCGTCGGCGTGCTGATCGTATCGAACGGGTCGCGGCCGATCCGCCCGCCGGGCCTGCCGTTCGTCGAGATGGTGATCGTCGGCGAGGCGATGGACGCGGCCGACGATTGGATCGCCGAGCGGATCGGCGCCGGCGATATCTGCGTCACTTCCGACATCCCGCTCGCCGCGCGCTGCCTCGCGAAAGGCGCGCGGGTCGTGCCGCCCAACGGCAAGCCGTTTACGGAAGCCAATATCGCCAGCGCGCTCGCGGGCCGGGAGATCGCCCGGCATCTGCGCGAGTTGGGCGAAGCCGGCCGAGGCCCGCGGCCCTTCACCAAGGCCGACCGCTCGCGTTTCCTTTCCGCACTCGACACCGTGGTCCAGGCGGCGCTGCGCGGGCGGAGCTAGCCGCCCATCACGCCCTGCGCCTCGACATAGCAGGTGTAGACCGATTGCGAGGCCGCCATGAACAGCCGGTTCCGTTTGCGCCCGCCGAAACAGACATTGGCGCAGCGCTCGGGCAGGAGGATGCGGCCGATCAGCGTGCCGTCGGGGGCGTGCACCGCGACCCCGTCCTGCCCCTCGCCGCCGGAGAAGCCGCTCCACACATTGCCCTGCGTATCGACCCGCAGGCCGTCGCCGTAACCCGGCATCTCGTTGAAGAACACCCGGCCGTTCGAGAGCGTCCTGCCGTCGGTTGCGACGTCGTAGACATAGGTCGTCTTGTCGCCGCCCGGCGTGTCGACGACATAAAGCCGCTTTTCGTCGGGCGAGAAAGCGAGCCCGTTGGGCCGCGCCTGCTGCGCCTGGTCGACGACGACGGTCATCTCGCCGGTCATCGGGTCGAGGCGGTAGACGCGGAACGGCAGCTCCTGCGGCGCGATGTGGCCGAGATAATTGCCGCGCGTGCCGGCGCCGTTGTCGGAGAACCAGATCGAGCCGTCGGATTTCACCACCACGTCGTTGGGCGCGGTGAGCCGCTTGCCCTCGAAGCGGTCGGCGAGGACGGTGATGCTGCCGTCGTATTCGGTACGGGTGAGGCGCTGGGCATCCATCTCGCAGGTGACGAGCCGGCCCTGGCGGTCGCGTGTGTTGCCGTTGGCGTAGCCCGAAGGCCGGCGGAACGTGCTGATCGCGCCGGTCTCCTCCTCCCAGCGCATGATCCGGTCGTTGGGGATGTCGCTCCACAGCAGATAGCGCCCGTCGCCGAACCACACCGGCCCCTCGGTGAACAGGCAATCGCCGGCAATGCGCTGCACCGGCGTGTTGCCGAGCACGAGCGCCGCGAAGCGCGGGTCGAGGATCTTGAAGGCGGGGTCGGGATAGCGCACCGGCTCGGGCATGGTTTCGCTCTTTCAATTGCTGACCGCGGAGACACCGAGCGCACTGAGGTTTCAGCGGCCCGGCAATCTCCGTGTCCTCTGGGCCTCCGCGGTGAATTCATCCGCGCTTCGCGGTGGACTGCGACGCCCCGCGTTGTTCGCGTCGACCCTTTTCTCTTAGGAGTTCGGGCCGCGTTCCATCGACACCGGCTGCCAGCGCTTGAGGCCGCTGCTCGCCAGCACGCTCGGGTTGACGCACGACATTGGCCACCGTCCAGTCAGCGCCAGCGACAATTCGAGACCGACGCGGCGGCGCCGCGCCGGGTCGAAGCGCGCGGTCGCCGACGCGACATGCGCGGTGAGGATCACGTTGTCCATCTTGAGGAGCGGGTTGTTGCCGCCGGGCGGCTCCTGTTCCAGGACGTCGAGCCCAGCCGCGGCGATCATCTTCTCGTCGAGCGCCTTGATCAGCGCCGCCTCGTCGGTCGTCGGCCCGCGCCCGGTCGAGATGTAGATCGCGGTCGGCTTCATCTGCCGGAAGTGCTCTTCGCGGACCATCCGCTGGGCGCTCGCGGTCGCCGGGGTGTGCATCGAGATGATGTCGGCGCGCGCCAAGAGCTCCGGCAGGCTCACCGGTTCGACCCCGCGTTCGGTCATCACCATCTCCTCGACATACGGGTCGTAGGCGATGACGTGCAGGCCGAACGGCTGGGCCCGCAGCGCGACCGCGCGTGCGACATGGCCGAAGGCGATGAGCCCCAGTGTCAGCCCGCGCAGCCGCGGGATTTTGAGCAGCGCCGGCCGGCCCTCGGCCCAGCGGCCCTCGCGCACCATGCGGTCCTGCTCGACGAGGCGGCCGTGCGTCGCCAGCATCAGCCGCATCGCGTGATCGGCAACTTCCTCGATAAACGTGTCGGGGCAGTTGGTGACGGGGATGCCCTTTGCGGTCGCGGCATCGATATCGACCGTGTCGACCCCGACGCTGCCGAGCGAGATGATTTTGCAGCGTTGCAGCCCGTCTATCATCTTCTTGGTGATCGGCCGGCCCTTGGCGTAGAGCGCGTCGGCGTCCCTGGCGGCGGCAATGAATTCGTCCTCCGAGCCGGCCGGGATTTCGTAAATCTCGGCGTCGATCGGGGTCAGTGCCTCCAGCTCGTAGCCGTAGCCGCCGCCGGCGACGGTGAAGCTGGCGCCGGCCGGCGTCGCAATCCTGTACTTGGCCAAGGGTTCCTCCCGATCTGCAAAATCCGCAGCCTCGATCAGAGCCGTCGGGAGCGCGGCTTGTCAATCGCTGCTCTGGCGCTCGGGCCGTGAGCCCATTCGACGGGCGCGAGTCCTGGCCGCGGCATCGGAAAAGTGCGTTAATCTGTTGGCTGTAGCCTTGGCGGGCTTGAACGAATGACGTTTTCGCGAATTGAGGATCGTTCAGGACATGGAGCATCCGTTGCTCAGTGCGGACGAGACGAACGGCGAAGCCTGGGCGGCAATGGAGCGCCGCGATCCGGCGGAAGCGCTGCGCCTCTGGCAACAGTTGCGTCGCGATTTTCCGGAGCGCCCGGAGGGCTACGTCTGGCCGATCCAGGTGCTGTGGCAGGACGGAAGGCTCGACGAAGCCGACACGATGGCAACCGAGGCCCTCGCGCGGTTCCCGGAAAACCTGGACGTGCTGGTGCAGCGCGGCTGGATCGCGATGACGGGCGAGTGCTGGGACGAGGCGCTGCGCTGGTGGGCGTTGGTGCGTGCACGAGCGCCGGACCGGCTTGACGGTTATCTCTGGGCCATCCGCGCCCTGTGGCGGCTCGCGCGGTTCGAGGAAGCGGAGGCGATCGCCGCGGAAGCGAGCGACCGTTTTCCCGGCAATGCCGATGTCGAGGCCGAACGTGCCTGGGTCGCGGTCAACCGCGGCGATTGGGAGGCCGCGCTGGCTCGTTGGATGCGGGTGCTGGCGATCCAGCCCGGCTACCGGGGCGCTCAAGCTCGTTCGATCCAAGCAATGCGCTCCCTCGGCCGGTTCGCCGAGGCGGAGACGGCGGCCGCAACGGCGCTCGCCCGCGTCCCCGACGATCCGGATCTCCTGGTCGAGCACATCTGGGTGGCGGCGAACCGCGATGACTGGGGCGTGGCGTCGGCGCGGCTCGAAGCGGCGCGCGAGAGGCTGCAAGAGGCCGGCCTCTTTCAGGCGACGAGCGATGCGCTCGACGCCCACAAGCAGACCGCGCTCGGTCGTGCCGGCACCACGCCGGCCGATGGTTCAGCGAATGAAACGTCGATCACCGACTTGGTGCTGTCGTTCGAAAGCCTTGGCGAGCGCTGCGATCTTGGCGCGGTGCAGCGGCGTTACGGAACCGAGCCGCTGAGCCTGTTGCGCTTCGCGTTTGCGCCGTTCGACGGGTTGATCGCCGCGCTCCGGGACAGGTTCGAGGCCATCGGCACCGCGGAGGACACGAGGTTCGAGAGCCATGAGGACGAGACGATCCTGACCTCGACCAAATATGGAATGAATTTCCACACCTTCGTGTCAAAGAGCGAAATGGCTGTCTCCATCCTTGACGGAGAGCTCAAGGTTTGGCGCCTCAACACGCCGGAACGGATCGAGGCGTTCCGCGAGCAGCAGCGAGATCGCCTGATCTCCCTGAAGCGCAAGCTGATCGAGGACCTCGAAGAGCCGCAGAGGATATTCGCCTATTCGAACGACGAGCGGACGACCGAGGACGACGCCGCCCAGCTCTTCGCGGCGCTGCGTGCGTATGGCCCCAACACGCTGCTTTACGTGCGGCCGGCCGATGCCGCGCATCCGGAGGGCACGGTGACGACCCTACGGAACGGGCTCTATCTTGGCCATTATACCAAACTGACGGATTTCATTGCCGGCGAGCAGCCGAATTTCGAGGTGTGGCGGCAACTGCTGCAGCGTGCGTCCCTCCTCGCGCTGGAAAGCGCGCGTCGGCGTCGATAATCGAACGTCTATCGCGGCCTCGAGCCGTTGCGCGTCGCGGCGATTGCGGCGCGGGCACCTCTTGATACGTGGGCGATTCGGCGGTTTCCCGCCGCGTTCTTTGCCGCGGCCCGCCGAAGCGTCGATTTTTAATCGCGTAGATGCAGTAGGTTAGGTGCGTTCTCCCACAATTAGTTGAGACGTGGTTAACGCGGGCGCACTCTGGTCTCGCCGTCGACCCGGCAGCGAGGCGAGGGTTGATGACCGCCTTGGGGGAGGCCGTCATCCTAGGTGGTGCCTTTGGGGGAAGGCCCTGCCGCCTTCGCCTCGCACGCCGCCGGGTCCCCCGCCAAGTCTCTCATTGTCCTGCGCCGCGACGCATGCTCGTCTAGACTTCACCTGAAAGGGGAGGCGGGCATGGCGAGGTTGATCCTGACGGGTGGCCGGATCATCGATCCGGCGAGCGGGCGCGACGAGATCGCCGATATCGCCTTTGCCGACGGCAAGGTCGCCGCGATCGGCGGCGACCTGCCGCGCGACGGCGCCGAGACCGTGGATTGCGCCGGCAAGCTCGTCGTGCCGGGTCTCGTCGATCTCCACGCCCATGTCTACTGGGGCGGCACGTCGCTGGGGGTCGATGCTGCCGCCGTCGCCCGCACCAGCGCCACCACGACCTTTGTCGATGCCGGTAGCGCGGGCCCGGGCAATTTCGCCGGCTTCCGGCGGCACGTGATCGAGCCGTCGCCGGTGCGCATCGTGCCGATCCTCAACGTCTCGCATGCCGGCATCTTCGCGTTCTCGTCCTCCGTGATGGTCGGCGAGTGCGCCGATCTGCGCCTTCTCGATCCGCGCGACTGCGTGCGTGTGATCGCCGCCAACCGCGACCTCATCGCCGGGGTCAAGGTGCGCGTCGGCCGCACCGCCGGCGGCAATTCGGGCATCGCCCCTCTCGACATGGCCCTGGAGGTCGCCGCCGAGGTCGGGCTGCCGGTGATGGCGCATCTCGACCACCCGCCGCCATCGCGGCTCGAGGTGCTCTCGCGCCTGCGCCGCGGCGACATCCTCACGCATTGCTTCCGACCGTTCCCCAACGCGCCGGTCGCGCCCGACGGGCGGGTGCGCGAGGAGGTCGCGGCCGCGCGCGAGCGCGGCGTCGTCTTCGATATCGGCCACGGCGGGGGCTCGTTCGGGTTCCGCACCGCCGAGGCGATGCTCGCGGCGGGCTTTCTGCCGGACGCAATCAGCAGCGACGTTCACGCGCTCTCGATCAACGGCCCGGCGTTCGACCAGATCACCACGATGTCGAAGCTGCTCTCGCTCGGCATGGCGCTGACCGAGGTGATCCGCGCCTCTACCACGACGCCGGCGGCGGCGATCGGCCGACCCGATCTCGGCCGTCTCGCGGTCGGCGCGGTCGGCGACGCCAGCGTCGTCCAGCTCGCCGAGGGCGCGTTCGACTACCGCGACGTGCTCGGCGAAACGCGGCGAGGCCGCCTACGCCTCGTCGCCAGCGGCCTTGTCGTGTCGGGCAGCGTCTTTCGTTAAGGCAGAACCGGCACCCCGGTCGCGGGGTGCCGTGCTTGATCGACCTCTACTTCGACGCGCGCAATGCGTCGGTGTCGCGATAGATCTGCAGGCGCGTCACCCGCAGGCCGGGAACCCCGTACCGGTCGATCGAACGTTGCCAGGCGAGGAACTCTTCGACCGACAGATTGTACCGGCGGCAGGCTTCCTGCAGGCTCAAGGTGCCGTTGCGCACCGCGGCGACCACCACCGCCTTCCGCCGCACGACCCAGCGCCTGGTGTTGGGCGAGGGCAGATCGAGCGCGGGATCTTCCGGCGGATACGCGGCGCCGTCGGCAGAATCGAGATTGGGCATGTCCAACGCGGGGGAAGTGTCGTCCATGGCGAGGAAAATAGCTGCCACAGTTTAACTAAGTACTAAATGGCCATTGCGAACTACTTATGGTTAAATTCCTCGAACTGTGTTTCAAATCTTGGGAAAATTTTTAGATATCGGTTAATTCTAAAATTAAGTTGGTTAGCGAGTTATTTATTGTGCGTATTCGCGATAAGCGGATTAGTGATCATCAGGATAGTGCTGGGGGCGGTACCGCAAGGCCCGCGCGAGCCATGCAAAATCCGAACGAAAACAACAGGGTTTCATGAAATTCTGACGGTTGACCGTTGGGGGCGGATTCATATACTCCGCCGCCGTTGTTGGTGACGGCTTTCGGGAAGCGCGATGCAACCGATACTACCGCCGGATTATCGCCCGTCAGACGACGAAGAGTTCATGGGTCCGTTGCAGGTCGAGTATTTCCGGCAGAAGCTGCTGCGCTGGCGCGCCGAACTTCTCGCCGATTCGACGGAAACGCTGCGTCACCTCCAGGAAGAAAGTCTGCTGAAGCCGGATTTGACCGACCGCGCTTCGCTCGAGACCGAGCGCGCGATCGAGCTGCGGACCCGCGACCGCGAGCGCAAGCTGATCTCCAAGATCGACGCGGCACTCGGCCGGCTCGATTCGGGTACCTACGGGTATTGCGAGGAAACCGACGAGCCGATCGGCATCCGCCGGCTCGAGGCGCGGCCGATCGCGACGCTGTCGATCGAGGCGCAGGAGCGCCACGAGCGCATGGAGCGCACCCATCGCGAAGACTGAGCGCGCCGGCCTTCGTCGCGACGGACGGTCATCGCTTGCCGGGGCGAATTGCCCGCCGAGAAGACGTCAACCTCAACCGGCACGGTTAACCGTTGTTAACCTTCCGTTAGCGCAACCGGCTTGACAATGCGCTAGCATCGAGGGGCTGGCCACATTCGGCCGCTGGGGGCGGGACGGGATCATGGTCGCCGACAGCGAAGCCGGCCGTCGTCTGAACTGGAGTGCCGCGCGCGGCCGTCAAGCCTGGGTTGGCATCCTGGCGCAGGCCGCGGTGATCCTTGCGGCGATCGGCATCGGTATCGGCATCCTTTACGCCGCCGAGGTGATTTCCGGCGTCCGGGTGATCGCGACGGTGGTCGCGATCACCGCGCTCGCCGCGCTGATCGGTGTTGCCGCAGTCGCCGCGCATTGGGTCCAGGGCGGGCTCGTCGGCCGGCTCGACATTCTGAGCCAAGCGCTCGAGGCCTCGCCCGATGCACAGCTGATCGTCGCGCCGGACGGCAGCGTCGCTTATGCCAACGCTGCGCTCGGCCACTTGCTGCCGCCCGGGAGCGGGTCGGTGCTCGACCGCCTGGCAGCGCTGGTCGGCGACCACGAGGCGGGAGTCGACTTCCAGCGCCTGCGGAGCCAGGCGATGGCCGGGGCGCGCGCGATCGCGGCTGTGCCGCTGAAGGACGCGCGCGGCGTCGCTTCCGGCTGGTTCAACGTCGCGGTCAACCCGATCTCCGGCCGCCCCGGCTACAGCTTCTGGCATATCCAGGACATCACCGCGCAGCACGAGATGGAGCGGGTGATGCGCGACGAGCGCAACCGGCTCGTCGATTTTCTCGCCGAGGCGCCGATCGGCTTCTATTCGGTCGACGGCGCGGGGCGGTTCCTCTTCGTCAACCCGACGCTCGCCGGCTGGCTCGGCGCGACGCCCGCAGAGCTGGTCGGTGCCGGCGCGCGGTTGCACGAGTTCCTCGCCGCCCCGCCCAACCCGGGAGCGGCGCCGTGCGACCCGTTTGCCGGCCGCGCCGGCGACGCGCAGCGCGGCGAGGCCGTGCTCAAGAGCCGCGACGGCCGCATCATCCATGCCTGGATCGGCCAGAGCGTCATCGGCAACGGCGACGAGCTGCGCACCCATACGATCGTGCGCGACCTGACCCCCGAGCGCGAATGGGAGGCGGCGCTGCGCCTGTCGCGCGAGCGCTTCCAACGATTTTTTGCGAATGCGCCCATCGGCATTGCGCTGATCGACCGGTTCGGCCGGCTCGAGGAGGCCAATCGCGCGCTCGCCGAACTGTTCGGCGCGGCGCAGGAGGACCTGATCGGCCAGCCTCTGATCGGCTTCGTCGCCGACGACGATCGGCGCGAGCTCGCCGTGAAGCTGGCCGCCGCGGCCGACGGCTCGATGCCGGCAGGACCGCTCGAGGTCCGCCTCAAGGGCCCGCGCGACAAGACCACGGTGCTTTTCCTTGGTCGGCTCGACGGTGTCGAGGGCGATGGCGGCCTGATGCTGCATTTCATCGACGTCACCGAGCAGAAGAACCTCGAGATTCAGTTCGCCCAGTCGCAGAAGATGCAGGCGGTCGGCCAGCTCGCCGGCGGCGTCGCGCACGATTTCAACAATCTGCTGACCGCGATGATCGGCTTCTGCGACCTGCTCCTGATGCGCTTCAAGGCCGGCGATCCGTCCTTCGCCGACATCATGCAGATCAAGCAGAACGCGAACCGTGCCGCCAATCTGGTGCGCCAGCTCCTGGCCTTCTCGCGCCAGCAGACGCTGCAGCCGCGCATCCTCGACATCACCGACGTGCTGGTCGAGCTGTCGCACCTGATCCGCCGACTGATCGGTGAGAACATCGAGCTGAAGGTCGTGCACGGCCGCGACCTCGGCCTCGCCAAGGTGGACCAGGGCCAGCTCGAGCAGGTCATCATCAACCTCGCGGTCAACGCGCGCGACGCGATGCCGGGCGGCGGCACGCTGACGATCCGCACCTCGAACGTCGCACAGTCGGCGCCGCTGCGCCGCGGTGCCGAGACCATGCCGGTCGGCAGCTACGTGCTGATCGAGGTCGCCGACACCGGCATGGGCATCCCCAAGGAGAATCTGGAGCGTATCTTCGAACCGTTCTTCTCGACCAAGGAGGTCGGCTCCGGCACCGGGCTCGGGCTCTCCACGGTTTACGGCATCGTCAAGCAGACCGGCGGTTTCATCTTTGTCGACAGCGCCAAGGGCGCCGGCGCGACGTTCCAGATCTACCTGCCGCGCCACCAGCAGAGCGAGGCCGCGCTCGCCGCCCGCACCGAGGTGGGCGCCGACGGCGGCGACAAGTCGCCGGTCAAGGATCTGACGGGCGTCGGCACCGTGATGCTGGTTGAGGACGAGGATCCGGTGCGCATCTTCGGTGCGCGCGCGCTGCGCAACAAGGGCTACACCGTGCTCGAGGCGCGCAGCGGCGAGGCCGCGCTCGAGCTGATCGGCAACAGCGCGGACAAGATCGACCTGCTGATCACCGATGTGGTGATGCCCAAGATGGACGGGCCCGGCCTGGTGCGCGAGGTGCGCGAGACCTACCCCGACATGAAGGTCATTTTTATCTCGGGCTACACCGAGGATTCGTTCCGCCAGCGCCTCGACAGCGACAGCAACATCCATTTCCTGCCCAAGCCGTTCAGCCTCAAGCAGCTCGCCACCAAGGTGAAGGAAGTGATCAGCGGCGTCGCGGCTTAACCGGCGCCCCACAGCCGCCGCGCCCAAAAGTTGCCATTGTGTTCTAGGAACAAACAGGGTACGATTGCCTCCTGATCGCGTTTGCGCCGCCGTTGCGGCCGTGGGATAACGGAGGGGGCGATGACACAACCCGCACTGCGCCTGTTGGATAGGGACACGATGGACAAGCAGCGGGCCTTGGACGCGGCGCTCGGCCAGATCGAGCGCGCCTTCGGCAAGGGCTCGATCATGAAATTGGGCTCGCGCGAGGCGGCGATGGAGGTCGATGTCGTGTCGACCGGGTCCTTGGGCCTCGATATCGCGCTCGGCATCGGCGGGCTGCCGCGCGGCCGCGTCATCGAGATCTACGGGCCGGAGAGCTCGGGCAAGACCACGCTGGCGCTGCACGTCATCGCCGAGGCGCAAAA
>Ga0335078_10017398_pt1 | contig 10678 bp, 9 predicted proteins | sample Lox_Sample_32_FD_206711 | JGI IMG/M metagenome (GOLD analysis project Ga0335078, IMG submission 206711) | Soil microbial communities from Loxahatchee National Wildlife Refuge, Florida, United States - Lox_Sample_3.2 | ecosystem: Environmental > Terrestrial > Soil > Wetlands | place: USA: Florida... | reverse complement strand
CCCAGGTAAGGTTCTTCGCGTTGCCTCGAATTAAGCCACATGCTCCGCCGCTTGTGCGGGCCCCCGTCAATTCCTTTGAGTTTTAGCCTTGCGGCCGTACTCCCCAGGCGGGGCACTTAATGCGTTAGCTGCGGCACGGAACCCGTCGATAGGGTCCCACACCTAGTGCCCAACGTTTACGGCGTGGACTACCAGGGTATCTAATCCTGTTCGCTCCCCACGCTTTCGCTCCTCAGCGTCAGTACCGGCCCAGACCACCGCCTTCGCCACTGGTGTTCCTCCTGATATCTGCGCATTTCACCGCTACACCAGGAATTCCATGGTCCCCTACCGGACTCAAGCCATGGCAGTATCACGTGGCATCTCCAGGTTGAGCCTGGAGATTTCACACGTGACTTGCCAAGCCGCCTACGAGCTCTTTACGCCCAATAATTCCGGACAACGCTCGCCCCCTACGTATTACCGCGGCTGCTGGCACGTAGTTGGCCGGGGCTTCTTCTGCAGGTACCGTCACAATCGTCCCTGCTGAAAGAGGTTTACAACCCAGAAGGCCTTCGTCCCTCACGCGGCGTTGCTGCGTCAGGCTTTCGCCCATTGCGCAAGATTCCCCACTGCTGCCTCCCGTAGGAGTCTGGGCCGTGTCTCAGTCCCAGTGTGGCTGATCGTCCTCTCAGACCAGCTACCCGTCGGTGCCATGGTAGGCCGTTACCCCACCATCAAGCTGATAGGCCGCGAGCCCCTCCCAAAGCGGAATCCATTTCCTCACCAAGCCCGAAGACTCGGTGGGGGTATCCGGTATTAGCTCCGGTTTCCCGGGGTTATCCCGGTCTTCGGGGCAGGTTGCTCACGTGTTACTCACCCGTTCGCCACTAGGTCTTCACCAGTGTTGCCACCGGATGGACCTCGTTCGACTTGCATGTGTTAGGCACGCCGCCAGCGTTCGTCCTGAGCCAGGATCAAACTCTCCGTCGAGATCAGCGCCCCCGCCCCACCCCGGGCCCGAGGGCTCGATGGGAGACGAGGTCGACGATCTGGAGAGCCGGCTCGGGGGCTGACTTCCCCCTTTGCCGACTGGCACAGCACGGTTGTGTGTTGTCCGTGACAGTGCTTACTTCGTGGTTCAGCCGACGGCGCGCCGAGGCGCTCCGTGCGGCTGCCCGCACTGGCTTTTGGCTCTCACTGTTCCGTTTTCAAGGAGCGACGCGGCACGCACCTTCTTGGCGTTGGTGCCGAGTTCCCGCGGTTGGTCGCCCAGCCGGGGGTTCGTCATCGTACCGGTGCCACCCCGGAGTGTCAAAGGGGGGTCCCCGCCGATCAGCGGCGGGCCCGGGCCGGCGCCACCACCAGGCCTTTTCCCTTCGAGACGTTGGGGTCGCCCGGCACCCACCACCGCCACGGGCGCTCCACCGCCACCCGCAGGCCCACCCGGCCCGAGACCGCGGGCCGTGGTGGGGGCGCCACGCCGTCGTCGACGAGCTGGATGCCGCCCGCCCCCGACACCAGGTCGGCGCCGTCGTCGGCGCCGGTGATGCCCATGGCCTGGCACAGCCGGGCGGGGCCGCTGGCGAGGTCGCGATCGGGCCAGCCGGAGGACCCGTCCCCGGAGCGGCGCCCCGGGGCACCGGGCGGGCGGGCCCGGGCGGCCCGCATGGCCTCGATGCCGTCGAGGGGGGCGAGCGCCCGCAGCAGCACCGCCCCCGCCACCCCCTCCCCCAGGCACACGACGTTGGCGCAGAAGTGCATGCCGTAGGTGAAATAGACGTAGAGGTGCCCCGGCGGCCCGAACATCACGGCGTTGCGGGGCCGCAGGCCCCGGTAGGCGTGGGAGGCGGGGTCGTCGGCGCCCCGGTAGGCCTCGACCTCCACGATGCGCCCGGCCCGGGCGCCGCCCACCAGCACCTTGTTGAGCAGCGCCGGTGCCACCTCGAGGGGGTCGCCGGCGTAGAAGCGCCGGGGCACCACCCGCCGCGCCGGACCCGCCGCACGCCGCGCCGGGCTCACGACCCGTTGCGGGCGCTCCCCTCCCCGCGGCCGTTGGCGCTCGATGACAGGCCGTGCGGCGTGGCGACCCCGTGGACGTGGGCGGCGTCAGCGGCGTGGCGGACGCGCTGGCCGTCGAGCTCGAGGCGGTGCCGGAAGCGCTCCATCTGCACCGCCACCGGCTTGGGCCCGGCCCCGCCCGCCGACGTCCGCCGGGTCACCGCCACCCCCGGCTCGAGCAGCGCCAGCGCCTCGGCGCCCAGATCGGGGTGGGCCTGGACGAGCTCGGCCAGGGGCACGCCGCGCTGGAGCGAGTCCCGCACGAGCGACCCCACCACGGCGTGGGCCTGGCGGAAGGGCACGCCCCGCTCGACCATCCACTCGGCGAGGTCCACGGCGGCGGCGGCCGGGCCGTCGGCGGCGTCGCGCATGCGCTCCATGTCGAACTGGGCGGTCGCCAGCATGCCCCGCACCGCCGGCAGCGCCGCGTGCACCTGGTCGAAGGCGTCGAACAGCGGCTCCTTGTCCTCCTGCAGATCGCGGTTGTAGGCGAGGGGGAGCCCCTTCAGGGTGGCCAGCATCCCGGTGACGTGACCGATGAGGCGCCCCGCCTTCCCCCGGGCCAGCTCGGCCACGTCGGGGTTCTTCTTCTGGGGCAGCATCGAGCTCCCCGTGGCGTAGGCGTCGTCGAGGACGAGGAACCCGAACTCCTCGCTCGACCACAGCACGAACTCCTCGCCCAGACGCGACAGGTGCACGCCCAGGAGGGCCAGCACGAACAGGGCCTCGGCCACGAAGTCGCGGTCGGAGACGGCGTCGAGCGAGTTCTCGAAGCGCCCGCCGAAGCCGAGCTCGGCGGCCACCCCGTCGGGGTCGATGGGCAGCGACGACCCGGCCAGGGCGCCGGCGCCGAGCGGGCACACGTCCATGCGCACCTCGGCGTGCAGGATGCGGTCCACGTCGCGCGCCAGGGCCCACCCGTGGGCCAGCAGGTGGTGGGCCAGCAGCACGGGCTGGGCCCGCTGGACGTGGGTGTAGCCGGGCAGGTAGGCGTCGCCCGCCTCCACCGCCCGGCGCAGCAGCTCCTCCTGGAGATCGAGCACCGACGCCGCCACGGTGAGCAGCTCGCGCCGGGTGTACATGCGCAGGTCGGTGGCGATCTGGTCGTTGCGGCTGCGGGCCGTGTGCAGCTTGGCCCCGACCGAGCCGACGATCTCGGTGACGCGGCGCTCGACGGCGGTGTGGATGTCCTCGTCGCCGTGATGGAAGGTGAAGATGCCCGAGGCCAGCTCCTCCTCCACGCGGTCGAGGGCGGCGAGCAGGATGGCCGCCTCGCCGTCCTCGAGGATCCCGGCCCGGGCCAGGCCACGGACGTGGGCCCGCGAGCCGGCCAGGTCGTCGGGGCCCAGGCGCCGGTCGAAGGACAGGCTGGCGGTGAAGGTCATGACCTCGTCGGCGGTGCCGCCCAGGCGGCCCTCCCACAGCGTCACGACGAGGCCCCGTCGTCCGGTGCCGTCGTGTCGCCGCCCGTCCACAGGCCGGGGAGCTCGTCGGGCTTGGAGGGGCCGCCCTGGCGGCGCGCCCAGGTGGTGACCCCGAGGCCCCACAGGCGCACGAAGCCGGCGGCGTCCCCGTGCTCGAAGGTGTCGGCGTCGTCGTAGGTGGCGAGCCCGTGGTCGTAGAGCGACACGGGGCTGCGCCGCCCCGACACCGCGCAGCTCCCGGGGGCCAGCGCCAGGCGGACCTCGCCGGTCACGTGGCGCTGGGTGCTGGCGAAGAAGGCGTCGAGCGCCTCGCGCAGCGGCGAGAACCACAGGCCGTCGTAGACGAGCTCGCTCCAGCGGGGCTCGAGGCGGGCCTTCTCGTGGGCGACGTCGCGCTCGAGGGTGAGGTCCTCCAGGTCGGCGTGGGCGGCGATGAGCGCCAGGGCGGCCGGGCACTCGTAGATCTCGCGGCTCTTGATCCCCACCCGGCGGTTCTCGACCATGTCGAGGCGCCCCCAGCCGTAGGCGCCCACGACGGCGCCCACCTCGGCCACGAGCTCCGCCGGCGCCAGGGCCCTGCCGTCGACGGTCACGGGGACCCCCGACTCGAAGCCGATGACGAGGTCGCGCCGCCCCTCGGCGCTGGGCCGGGTCAGGCTGTAGACGTCGTCGGGCGCCAGCGCCCAGGGGTCCTCGATGGCGCCGCACTCCACCGCCCGGCCCCACAGGTTCTCGTCGATGGAGTAGAGCTTCTCGGGCGTGGCCTCGATGGGAATGGCGTGACGCGCCGCGTAGTCGATGCAGTCCTGGCGCGACATGCCCCACACCCGCGCCGGGGCCAGGATCTCGAGATCGGGGGCCAGCGTGCGGGTGCCCACCTCGAAGCGCACCTGGTCGTTGCCCTTGCCGGTGCAGCCGTGGGCCACGGCGTCGGCACCGTGGCGCCGGGCCTCGGCCACCAGGTGGCGCACGATGACCGGCCGCGACAGCGACGACACCAGGGGGTACTTGCCCTCGTACAGGCCGTTGGCGGCCACGGCGGGCAGCACGAACTCCTCGGCCATCTCCGCCCGGGCGTCGACCACGATCGACTCCACCGCCCCGGTGTCGAGGGCGCGCCGGCGGATCACCTCGAAGTCCCCGCCCTGGCCGACGTCGACGGCCACCGAGACCACCTCGGCACCGAACTCCTCGATCAGCCAGCGCACCGCCACCGAGGTGTCGAGTCCCCCGCTGTAGGCCAGCACCACCCGTTTCGCCATCACTGCACTCCGTTCGCCCGCGCCCCGTCGGCCGCGTGCCCGTTCGTCCCGGCCAGGCGGACGATCCGCCCGGCCACCTCGGCCCCCCCGTGCTCCTCGCCGGCCACCACGAGGACCGTATCGTCGCCGGCCACCGTGCCGATCACGCCGTCGAACCCGCTGCGGTCGAGCGCCGATCCGACCACGTGCGCCGAGCCCGGCGGCGTCCGCAGCACGACGAGGTTGCCCGAGTGCGACACCTCCACCACCCATTCTCCCAGCACGCGGCGCAGATGGTCCTCGGGGGCGATCTGGCGGGCCGGGAGCTCGGGCAGGGCGTAGACGGTCAGGCCCCCCGGCACCCGCACCTTGAGGGCGCCCATCTCCTCGAGGTCGCGCGACACCGTGGTCTGGGTGGCCTCGACGCCGTCGTCGGCCAGGAGCGCCACCAGCTGCCCCTGGCTCGTCACGGCCTGGCTCTCGAGCAGGCGGGCGATGCGGTGCTGGCGCTGGGGCTTGCCGAGCTTCACCCCGCCACGCCCCCCGCCGCCGCCGGCCCGAGGAGCCAGCCGAGCAGTCCGCACATGGCCGCCATCCGGTTGGCGGCCTGGCGCCACACCACGCTGTGGGACCCCTCGAGGACCCCGGGGGTGATCTCCTCGCCCCGGTGCGCCGGCAGGCAGTGCAGCACCACGGCGTGGGGTGCGGCCCGGGCCACGAGCTCCTCGTCGACGGTGAAGCCCGCGAACGCCTTGCGGCGCAGCTCGGCCTCGTCCTCGGACCCCATCGAGGTCCACACGTCGGTGTAGACGGCGTCGGCGCCGGCCACGGCCTCGTCGGGCTCGGTGGTGAGCTCGACGTCCCCGCCCAGGCGCGCCACGCGGGCCAGGTCGTCGGCGTCGGGGCCGTAGCCCTCGGGCGACGCCGTGCGCAGCCGCATGCCGGTCATGGCGGCGGCCTGGGCCAGCGAGCGCCACACGTTGTTGGCGTCGCCGACGTAGGCCACGGTGCGGCCGGCCACGTCGCCGAAGACCTGTTGCAGCGTGAGCACGTCGGCCACGGCCTGGCACGGGTGGGCCACGTCCGACAGCAGGTTCACGACCGGGGCGGGCCGGCCCCGGCCGGGACCGGGCTGGGCGTCGAGGGCGGCCGCCATGCGCACCAGCACCCGGTGGTCGAGCACCCGGGCGCACACGACGTGGTGGAAGGCGGCCAGGGTGCGGGCCACGTCCTCGGCCGTCTCGCGGCGGTCGATGCCCACCTCGGCGCCCTGGATGTAGACGGGGTGGCCTCCCAGGGCGACCACGGCGAGCTCGGTGGAGCTGCGGGTGCGGGCCGAGGGCTTCTCGAAGACGAGGGCCGCCCCCTTGCCCTCGAGCACCCGGGGCAGCGCGCCGGCCGGCGTGGCCGCCAGGGCCAGGACGGACTCGAGCTCGGGGCAGGACAGGTCGTCGACGTCGAGGACGTGGCGGATCACGGCGCCCCCACCCGCGCCCCGGGGTCGCTGGCCGCCGGGCCGGCGTCGCCCGTCACGCCGGCGTCGGCCAGGGCGGCGGCCAACAGCGCCAGGCCCTCGTCGATCTCGTCGTCCCTCACGAGCAGCGGCGGCGCCATGCGGATGGTGTCGGGCCGCGGCGCGTTCACCACCAGGCCGCGCCCCAGGGCGGCGGCGGCCACCGCCGGAGCGCGCTCGGCGGCCAGGGCCACCCCGAGGAGCAACCCCGCCCCCCGCACCCCGGTCACGCCGTCGAGCGCCTCGAGCCCGGCCCGCAGCCGGGCGCCGGCGCGCGCCGCGCGGGCGGGGGCGTCCTCGCGTTCCATCACCGCCAGGGTGGCCCGGGCGGCCGAGGCCGCCAGGGGCTGACCCCCGAAGGTGCTGCCGTGGTCCCCGGGCGACAGGGCCGCCGCCACCTCGGCGCGGGCCCAGCAGGCGCCGATGGGCACACCGTTGCCGAGGGCCTTGGCCACGGTCACGACATCGGGCTCGATGCCCGCCGCCTGGAAGGCGAACCACCGGCCCGTGCGCCCGAGCCCGGTCTGGATCTCGTCCACCATGAGCAGCACGCCGCGATCGCTGCACAGCTGGCGCAGCCCGCCGAGGTAGTCCGAGGACGGCGCGATGACCCCGGCCTCGCCCTGGATGGGCTCCACCAGCACGGCGGCCACGCGGGCGGGGTCGCAGGCGGCGTCGAGGGCGTCGAGGTCGTCGTAGGGCACGTGCTCGAAGCCCTCGGGGAGGGGGGCGAAGGGGACGTGCTTCTCGCGCTGGCCCGTGGCGTGCAGCGTGGCCAGCGTGCGCCCGTGGAAGGCGCCCCAGGTGCTCAGCACCACGTGGCGCCCGGGCCCCGCCCACTTGCGGGCCAGCTTGAGGGCGCACTCGTTGGCCTCGGCCCCCGAGTTGGTGAAGAAGACCTGGCCGCCCGCCCGCTTGGTGCCGCCTCCGACCAGGCGGTCGAGGGTCACGGCCACCTCGGGCCCCACCGTGGTGCCGAAGAGGTTCGACACGTGCACCAGGGTGCGGGCCTGCTCGGCCAGGGCCTCGGCCACCTCGGGATGGGCGTGGCCCAGGCCGGTGACGGCCAGACCCGACAGGAAGTCGAGGTAGCGCCGGCCCTCGTCGTCCCACAGCTCGGTCCCCGCACCGCGCACGAACGTGACGGGCGGCTCGGCGTAGGTGTGCATCAGCGCGCTGCGATCGACGCCGCTCATAGCCCCAGCCTCCCCCCCGGGCCCCGGGCCGGACCCGCCTCGGCCGCCCCCGACCCGTCGTCGACGACGGGCTGGGCGGTGATCATGGTGCCGACCCCGCGGTCCGAGAAGACCTCCAGCAACAGCGCATGGGGCACCCGCCCGTCGAGGATGTGGGCCCGGGGCACCCCGGCCCGCACCGCCCGGGCACAGGCCTCGACCTTGGGCACCATCCCCGAGGCCGCCGCGCCCGAGGCCACCATGGCGTCGAGGCGCTCCGCCGTCACGCGGTGCAGGAGCGAGGCGGGGTCGGCGGGGTCGGCGCGCAGGCCCTCGATGTCGGTGAGGTAGACGAGCTTCTCGGCCTGCAGGGCCACGGCGATGGCGCCCGCCACGGCGTCGGCGTTGATGTTGTAGGCCTGGCCCCGGGCGTCACCGGCGATGGTGGCCACCACCGGCACCAGCCCCTGGGCCAGCAGCCGCTGCAGGATGGAGGGGTCGACGACCTCGACGTCGCCCACGAAGCCCAGGGCGGCGTCGCGCGCCGTGGCCGTGATCATGTTGGCGTCCTCGCCCGACAGCCCCACGGCGAGCGGGCCGTGCACGTTGAAGGCGGAGACGATGTCGCGGTTCACCTTGCCCACGAGGACCATGCGGGCGATCTCCAGGGTCTCGGCGTCGGTGACCCGCAGGCCGTCGCGGAACTCGGGCTCCTTGCCCAGCCGGGCCATGAGCTCGCCGATCTGCGGGCCCCCGCCGTGCACCACCACCGGGAGCATGCCCACCGACCGCATGAGCACGACGTCCTCGGCGAACGAGGCCAGGGCGGCCTCGTCCCCGACCGAGGTGCCGGCACCGTCGGGCCCCTCGGGGGCCAGGATGTTGCCGCCGTACTTGACGACGACGATCTTCCCCCAGAAGCGCAGGATGTAGGGCAGGGCCTCCACCAGCACGGCGGCGCGCTGGGCCGGGCCGACGTCGGCCGGCCTCGTCCCCGGCGGCACGGCCACGCTCACGACGTGGTCCGGTTCTCGTCGATGTAGCCGTGCCCCAGGTCGGTCGTGAGCACCACCCCGGCACCGCCGCCGAGCCCGAGGTCGCAGCGCACCTCGACCATCCGGCCCTGCATGTGGGCGGCCACGGCGGCGGCGTCGTGGTCGGCGGCCACCCCGCGGTGACACACCACCACCCCGCCGTAGGCCACGTCCACGGCGTCGATGTCGAAGGCCACCCCGGCCGAGCCGAGCTCGCTCACGATCCGGCCCCAGTAGGGGTCCTCGCCGTTGATCGAGCACTGCACGAGCTGCGACTCGGCCACCCGGCGCGCGGCGCGGTGGGCCTCGTCGTCCGAGCGCGCCCCCTGCACCACCACGTGCACCACCTTGGTGGCGCCCTCGGCGTCGGCGGCCATCATGCCCGCCAGTTGTCCGCAGGCGTCGCCCAGCGCCTCGAGGAGGGCACCGCCGTCGGCGGCGGTGCCCGAGGCCCCGCTCGCCAGGACGAGCACCGTGTCGTTGGTGGAGGTGCAGCCGTCCACGCTCAGGCGGTTGAACGACCCCGCCACGGCCCCCCGCAGTGCCGCGTGCAGGGCGTCCGGCTCGGCCACGGCGTCGGTGGTGAGCACGGCCAGCATGGTGGCCATGTCGGGGGCCAGCATGGCCGCCCCCTTGGCCATGGCGCCCACGGTGAAGCCCGGCCCCTCGACCACGACCTCCTTGCGCACCGTGTCGGTGGTCATGATGGCCGCCGCGGCGCGCGCCGCCGCCTCCGGTCCCCCCCGGCGCGCCGCCACCAGGGGGGCGATGCCCTGCTCGACGGTCCCCATGGGCAGGGGGATCCCGATGAGGCCGGTCTGGCAGACGAGCACCTCCTCGGTGCGCGCCCCGATCCCGCTCCCCACGAGCTCGCACATGCGCTCGGCGGCGGCGCGCCCCGGCGCGCCGGTGGCGGCGTTGGCGTTCCCGCTCGAGAGCACCACCGCCGCGGCGCGGCCGCCGCTGGCGGCCAGATGGGCCCGGCTCACCTGCACCGGCGCCGCCGCCGCCAGGTTGGCCGTGAAGACGCCGGCGGCCGGCACGGCGCCGTCGGTGCTGGCCACGAGGGCCAGGTCGGCGGCGCCCGACGCCTTGATCCCGGCGGCCACCCCGGCGGCCACGAACCCCCGGGGGGCGGTCACGGTCACGGGTACAGCCCCACCGTCGGCAGGCCGGTGGTCTCGGGCAGGCCGCTCACCACGTTGGCGCACTGCAGCGCCTGGCCCGCGGCGCCCTTCACGAGGTTGTCGATGGCGCACAGCGACACCAGCCATCCCGTGCGGGGATCGACGCGCGCCGTGAGGTGGGCGCAGTTCGACCCCAGCGTGGCCTTGGTCGAGGGCGGGTCGTCCCCCACCACCACGAAGGGCTCCCCGGCGTAGGCCCGCCGCAGCAGCGCCACGGCCTCGTCGCCCGACAGCGCCCCGGAGGGCCGGGCGTAGCAGGTGGCCAGGATGCCTCGGTTCATGGGCACGAGATGCGGCGTGAACAGCACCGAGGCCCCGGTGGCCTGCTCGATCTCGGGCGTGTGGCGGTGGCGCAGGAGCCCGTAGGCCACGAAGTCCTCGTCGACCGTGTTGAAGTGCGTCGTCGGCGTGGGGGCGCGCCCCGCCCCCGACACCCCGCTGGCGGCGTCGACCACGATCCCGGTGGGATCGACGGCCCCGGCCCGCACGAAGGGCGCCAGCGCCAGCGCCGCCGCCGTGGGGTAGCAGCCCGGCGCGGCCACCAGCCGGGCCCCGTCGAGCCCGGCCCGGAACAGCTCGGGCAGGCCGTAGGCGGCCTCGGCCAGCAGGCGGGGGGCGCCGTGCTCCCGCCCGTACCAGGCCGGGTAGGCCGCCGGGTCGCGCAGGCGGAAGTCGGCCGACAGGTCCACCACGGCGCCCACCCGGCCCACGAGGTCGGGGACGAGGGCCTCGGACGCCCCGTGGGGCAGGGCCAGGAAGACGAGGTCCAGTCCGGCCAGGTCCTCGGCCCCCAGCGCCCCGTACTCGAGGGAGGGATAGGCCGCCCCCAGGGAGGGATAGGCGCTGGCCACCCGCTTGCCGGCCTGGGTGTCGGCGCCCGCCAGGACGACGTCGAACTCGGGATGCCCCGCGCACAGCCGCAGCAGCTCCACGCCCGTGAACCCCGAGGCGCCCGCGATCCCGACTTTCATCCGCATGAAAATACGAGTCTTTGCATCAAAATGCAAGCTCTCACCCTGTCAGAGCTGCAACGGCGCGCAGGCGTCCGGTCTGTAGCTCAGGCC
>Ga0335078_10017397_pt1 | contig 10678 bp, 8 predicted proteins | sample Lox_Sample_32_FD_206711 | JGI IMG/M metagenome (GOLD analysis project Ga0335078, IMG submission 206711) | Soil microbial communities from Loxahatchee National Wildlife Refuge, Florida, United States - Lox_Sample_3.2 | ecosystem: Environmental > Terrestrial > Soil > Wetlands | place: USA: Florida... | reverse complement strand
ACGCTCTTGCTGGACGAGCCGACGAATCACCTGGACGCCGATTCCATCTCGTGGCTGCGCGACCACCTCCGCGCACATCGCGGCGGCCTCGTCGTGATCAGCCACCACACGGCGCTGCTCGAGGCCGTGGTGAACAAGGTGTTCCACCTAGACGCGAACCGCTGCGTGCTTGATTTGCACAATGTGGGCTGGCACGCATACCTGGAGCAGCGCGAGGTCGCGGAACGGCGGCGCAAGCGCGAGCGGGCCAACGCCGAGCGGCAGGCGGCGGCCCTGCAGGCGCAGGCGGACCGCATGCGCGCCAAGGCCACCAAGGCAAAGGCCGCACAGGGTATGGAGCGGCGGGCACACCGGTTGCTCGCGGGCGCCGCGACGGAGCGCAGGGCGGACCGTGTCGCTCGCCTCAGGTTCCCCACTCCCGCACCATGCGGACGGGTGCCGCTGACCGCCTCGGGGCTGTCCAAGGACTATGGCTCCGTTGAGGTTTTCACCGGCGTGGATCTGGCCGTGGACCGTGGCAGCCGGGTTGTCGTTCTGGGCCTCAATGGTGCGGGCAAGACGACACTTCTGCGCCTCCTCGTCGGGCTCGAGGAACCGGACGCGGGCGAGGTGACCGCCGGGCACGGGCTGCGCCTTGGCTACTACGCGCAGGAACACGAGACCCTCGACACCGCAAGAACAGTGCTGGAGAACATGCGATCGGCGGCACCTGACCTACCCGTGTCCGAGCAGCGCCGGATTCTCGGGTCCTTCCTCTTCACCGGCGAGGACGTCAGCAAACCCGCCGGGGTGCTTTCCGGCGGGGAGAAGACCAGGCTTGCGCTGGCGCTACTCGTCGTATCCGGTGCGAACGTGCTGTTGCTCGATGAGCCGACGAACAACCTTGACCCGGCGAGCCGCGGTGAAATCCTCGCCGCATTGCGTACCTACCGGGGCGCGATTGTCCTGGTCACCCACGATGAGGGAGCGGTCGAGGCGCTCGAGCCACAGCGGGTGATGCTGCTCCCCGATGGGATTGAGGACACCTGGGACGACGAGTTCGCCGATCTGGTCGCGCTTGCCTGAATCCGGCTACTCACCGCGATGCCACAGGTGGCTTCTCAAAAAAGAAGTGATCATTTGCCTCGATGTGGGTAGCCGATCTAGCGTTAATGCGTGATCATTGCGAGGGACGGTAACGCTTAGGTCACTCCAGATCACGGGAGGTACTTGTGACCGAGACCCTCAAGAAAGGCACCCGAGTAACCGGCGCTGATCGCACCAAACTCGCGGCGGATCTGAAAAAGAGGTACGAGTCGGGTGAGAGCATCCGCTCGCTTGCCGGTGCTACCGGCAGGTCGTACGGCTTCGTGCACCGGATCCTCACCGAGTCTGGCGTGCACCTGCGCGGTCGCGGCGGTGCGACCCGGGGCAAGGCCAAGTCGTAGCACGTGGGCGAAGTGCTGAACCAGTCTGGCTCATCAAGGCAAATCCAACCCCCGGATCCCGTTAGGCGTTAGCACGGGGCAGAGTGCTCGCCGGGGCACCGAGCACTCTGCAGGCCCGGCTCACCAGGCACGCCGCTGCCGGACACGGCACCCCCTGCCAGGCGCGGTCGTGCCAGGGCCAGGATTGCGTACCAGCGAACGGTACGCCCGAGGCATCACCCGCGACGACGTCGACGCGGCCCACCCCGAGCGGAAGACTCCCACCCGCGACCCGATGATCTACGTCGGCCACGGGCTGAGGATCTGTCCGCGGCTGGACCGGGCTGCGCGAGGCCATGCGTAATCGTCTCGACGGTCCCACCGTCCATCGCGGCTCCCGAGTTTCATTACGGGCCCATGGTTCACGATGCTCTCAGCGGCGGTGCCACGGGTCCGTGGTGGGTCGCTGCTGGCTGGTCCCGCAGGTGGGTGGATTATGTGTGAGATGCGTGGTACGGACGCCCGAACGTAACCGACTGCTAACAACGGCGACGTGGGCGCGGACGAGACTCCGTACCATGGAACTGACGGACACCGACGGGCGCCGGTACGTGCGCGCCTCAGCGTGCCCGGCCGATGTGCTCCCGTCCCGGCTGCCGCACGAGCCTGGTCCCGGCGGCATGCCCGGCGAGCGCGCCCGGTGCGCGTGCGAGGAGCCCTGTGCGCGTGTGGGCCGGCGGTGTGCCAGCGGCGGCGCGGAGCCTTCTGGTGGCTCTGACGTTGCCTTCGTGGGCTCGTAGTCTGGTCGGCCTTGTAGCGCCCGGCCCTGGACGCGACACCGCTCATCGCGAACATCCTGATGGCCGGAGGCCGTCGAGGGGAGAGTGTCCCGGGGTGAACTTCTGCTCGGCGCCGTTTCCGCCGACCGCGGCTAGACCGTCCACACCAGACAGAAGGGCTTGCCGGCCGGATCGGCGTAGACGCGCCAGTTCGGGCCGGCGCCGTCCAGTCGGGTGGCGCCGATGTCAAGGGCGGCCCGTTCCGCCGCGTCCACGTCCTGGACCGTCACGTCGAGGTGGATCTGCTGCGGGTACGCCGGATCCGGCCAGCGTGGCGCGGTGTACTGCTCCACCTGCTGGAACATCACCGGCTGCGCGCCGTCCTCGCCGATCACGGCGACCCCGTCCGCCTCGTACGTCACGGGCTTGCCGAGCAGCTCCGCGTAGAAGTGGCTCAATCCCGTCGCGTCGGGGCAGTCGAGCATGACGCCCATCAGGGTCCGCGGATCGTCCGGGTTGAGGCACAGGTCGAACGGATGGCCGGCCGGGTCGGCCAGCGTGTGCCACCGCTCGCTGCGGCGCAGCAGGGTGGCGCCGAGCTGCTGGGCGCGTTCGGCCGCCGCGCCGATGTCCGGTACCCGGAAGTCGAGATGGGCCTGCTGGGGACGGTCCTGGTCCGGCCAGTGGGGCGGCACGTGGTCGATGGCCCGTTGCAGGCCCATCCGCCAGCCGTCACCGGTGTCGAGCGTGATCCACTCATCGTCGTCGTCGGGGACGCGTTGCCAGCCGGCGAGCTGCTCGTAGAACGTGGCCAGGCGGTCGATGTCCGGGGCGTCGAGTGCCACGGCCCGCAGTGAGCCGACCGTCCGCCGGTGCGGTTCGGGGGTCATACCCCGATCCTGCCGATCCCGGGGCCGGCCCGCCACCGGAACACCGGCGTTGACGATCCGGTCTAGGGTGCCCCTGCGCCTGGCGCCGAGCACACCCTGTACTGGCTTCGGAGGTAGCAGCTCATGACTTGTTCTTGCTTTCAGCTTGGACAATGGCACGATCTTGGCGACCTCGCGATGGCGCGAACCTCGGCTTCCAGCTTGCCCTGGTGGATAACGCGATGCCGGAGGCACGGCTGGCCCTCAACCTAAGCCGGGGGCCAGTCGAACAAATCACCCGCCACGACTGCTGCTCGCGCTTGCGGATTCACCTCAGGGCCTCTTCCTCAGGAGACGTTCACGTTGGTGTAGCCACTGACGGTTGCCGTCTGGCCGGTAGCCGTCGTAGCGGTTGCGGTCCACGGAGCCTTGACGCTGCCAGCCGCTGTTCCCTTGGGAACGGTGACGGTGACGTAGATGCCCGCAAGGCCGTTGACAGCCACGGTCGGGCTGGAGGTGCTGTTGACCTGCGTGCCAGTGATCTTCACGGTCTCAGGGACGTTTCCTGTGTTGTCCGCGAGGAACTCCAGTTGCGTGCTGGAACCAGGAGCGACGGTGACGTTCCCGCCACTGCCGGCGACACTAAGCCCGGCCTTGGGGGCAGACACGATGACGGTAATAGGGAGCTTGATGCCGGCGCCGATGTTTCCGCCCGCGACTGGCGGGACCTGACCCTCGACGTAATCGGTGTAGGTGCCTGACGTGGCGCTGGCCGGGATGCTGATGGTGACGGTCGAGCGCTGGCTCGCGCTCTGGTCGCCCGCCTGCCCCGTCGCCGCGAGCTTGAGCGTCGTCGGGCTGGCGGCGATGTAACTGCCGCCGACAGAGACAGTGGCCGTCTCAGCGACACCCACGGTGGGGTTGTAGAACTCCGCGACACCAGAGGTGCTCTGGCCTGGAGCGAGGGTGACGGTACTGGCTAGTCCGACAAGCCCTCCGCCGATGCCGGGACCGGCTGACGCTGACGCTGACGCTGACATTGCTGTCGCGCCGAGTCCTCCGGCGATGACTGCTGCTGCTGCGGCTATTGCGGTGACTGACCGGTTGAGCTTCGTGGTGTCCATGCACCCAGGCTCTAAAGCGCGGGTAGCCGTGCCGTTCGCCCATGGGTTGCGGACTGGTTGCAGGCAGCACCGGGCCGCGGAAGCCAGCGGGCACAATCCAGTCGAGCGGGACAGGACTGCCGAGAATCGCTCGTGCGCGCGTTGGGACCGGACGTCGTCGGCCGCAATGATCCCGGAGCCTAGTCTTATGAGGCACCGCAACATTGCCTGCCCAGCTAAAGACGCGTGCGCCCGAAGGGCCGTAGACGCTCAGCTTGAGAGGAGCAGGAGGCACGGCATCGCTCGGGTCCCATAGCCCGACAGTGAATGTCCGACCTCGACAGGTCGATCTTGCTGTCTCCAGCATGGCCGCTCCGCTCACGGCGTTGTGGGCGCGCGGCAGCTCGATGCGCGAGGATGTTGCTATGACGCCAAGCACACCAGACCTAGAGCGAGCGGGCTTGCGCCTCGACGTGGACGAATCCGGCGCGGTAGCAACCGTGACACTCGACCGGCCGCAGCGCCGCAACGCGATGACTCCGTCGATGTGGTGGGGTCTGGCCGGCATCGGTGCCTCGTTGCCACCTAGTGTGCGGGTGGTGATCGTGCGCGGTGAGGGACCATCCTTCTGCGCGGGCATCGACACGCGGCTGTTCACCCCGGAAGGCCTACCAGGCGAAGATCCGCTCCCCGACTTCACCGACCCGGCGATCGAGGAGTGGATCGCTTCCGTTCAGGCGGGGTTCACCTGGCTGCGCCGGCCGGACTTCGTCACGATCGCGGCGGTCCACGGGCACGCCATCGGCGGCGGGTTCCAGCTAGCCCTGAGCTGCGACATCCGGGTCCTCGCCGACGACGCGACACTGTGCATGAAGGAACCGGCTCTCGGCCTCGTGCCGGATCTGACGGGCACCAAGCCGCTGGTGGAGGTGGTCGGACTGCCACGAGCCCTCGAACTGTGCTTGACCACCCGCACCGTGGCCGCCGAGGAAGCGCGTGAACTGGGGCTTGCCGAGATCGTCGTGCCCGTCACCGAACTTGACGCTGCCGTGTCAGACCTGGTCGCCGCGCTGCTGGCCGTCGACGCCGCGACCGCTCGGGCGACCAAGGCGCTGCTTCAGCAGGCACCCGCTCACAACCTCGCGCAGCAGGCCGCCGCCGAGCGCCGTGCACAGGCCGAACTGCAGCGCAGGCGCCTCGGCGCGTAGCCCGGATTGGTCGCGAGGCTAACCCGCGTGGCGAGCCGTTCGCCGTGCCAGCCCGGGGAGCGACCCACCAGAACCCCCGCCTGGCGAATCGTTCGGCCATAGGCTGAGCGCTTGGGGGGAAGAACCGTGGCGCGAGGGAGGTTCCCGCCGTCATGGATCCAAGGGCGTTCAGGACGATGCGGTCGTATACCCGCGACCGATCCGTCACTCAGCAGAAGCTCAAGCCCGGCACGGTCCGCCGCATCGCGTCCTATGCACGTCCTTATCGAGTGGCTCTCGCCCTATTTCTCGTTGTCACCGGCATCGACGCGGCAATCGTGGTGGCGAACCCGCTGCTGCTGCGGGCGATTATCGACCGGGGAATTCTGCCGAAGAACACCAGGCTCGTCATTGCCCTGGCGGGTGCCGTCGCCGTGCTCGCGCTCGCCGATGCCGCGCTCGGCCTCGCCCAGCGTTGGTACTCGGCGAGGATCGGCGAAGGCCTCATCTACGACCTGCGCAACGAGGTATTCCAGCACGTCCAGCGGCAGCCGATCGCATTCTTCACAAGGACCCAGACAGGCTCACTGGTAAGCCGCCTGAACAGCGACGTGATTGGCGCACAGCAGGCGCTGACAAGCACGCTCGCGTCGGTGGTTTCCAACATCATCAGCCTGGCGCTCGTCCTGATCACGATGTTCTACCTGTCCTGGCAGGTGACCGTGGTCGCGCTGGTTTTGCTGCCCGTGTTCATCCTGCCAGCGAAACGAATCGGCAGGCGGATGCAGCGCTTCACCCGCGAGCAGATGCAACTCGACGCCGAACTCGGCTCGACGATGACCGAGCGCTTCAATGTGGCTGGCGCTATGCTCACCAAGCTTTACGGTCGGCCGAATGAAGAGGCGGCAGGGTTCAGCAACAAGTCGGGACGGGTTCGCGACATCGGCGTAGTGACCGCGATGTACGGCCGGGTTTTCTTTACCGCGCTGGTCTTGGTTGCTTCGCTCGCCACCGCGGTCGTTTACGGCCTCGGCGGCAGCCTGGTCGTGAAGGGCGTGTTGCAGCTTGGTACCCTGGTCGCGTTGACCGCGCTGCTGACCCGCCTGTACGGGCCGCTTACCGCGCTGTCCAACGTGCAGGTGGACGTGATGACCGCGCTCGTCAGCTTCGACCGCGTATTCGAGGTGCTTGACCTGAAGCCGATGGTGGAAGACCGGCCGGGCGCCACGGCCTTGCGGCCCGGGCCGGCTCCGGTGATTGACTTCGAACACGTTTCCTTCCGTTATCCGGCCGCGGCCGAGGTGTCGCTCGCTTCGCTCGAGTCGATCGCGATCAAGTCGGCCGAGCGCGGCCGGGTACCCCAGGAGGTGCTGCGCGACGTGTCCTTCCGCGTCGAGCCGGGTAAGCTCACCGCGCTTGTCGGGCCGTCGGGCGCAGGAAAGACCACGATCACGCATATGGTGTCGCGGTTCTACGACGTCACTTCCGGCGCCGTGCTTATCGACGGGCACGACATCCGCGACGTCACGCTGGAATCGCTGCGCGAGGTCGTCGGGGTGGTGACGCAGGACGCGCACATGTTCCACGAGACGATACGGGCCAACCTCGCGTACGCCCGGCCCGACGCCACTGAGGCCGACCTGATCGAGGCGTGCCGCGCGGCGCAGATCTGGACCCTGATCGAGTCGCTGTCCGACGGCCTTGACACCGTCGTGGGCGACCGCGGCTACCGGCTGTCGGGCGGTGAGAAACAGCGGCTCGCGATCGCCAGGCTGCTGCTCAAGGCACCCGCCATCGTGGTGCTCGACGAGGCGACCGCGCACCTTGACTCCGAGTCAGAGGCCGCGGTGCAGCGTGCACTCGCGACCGCGCTGGCCGGCCGCACGTCGCTGGTCATCGCGCACCGGCTGTCCACGATCAGGGAGGCTGACCAGATTCTCGTCATCGACGACGGTCAGGTGCGCGAGCGGGGCCGCCACTCCGAACTGCTCGCGGCAGACGGCCTCTACGCTGACCTTTACCGCACCCAGTTCGCCCGCCAAGCCGAGCAGGCGGGGGAAACCGGCGCGCAGCCCGCCGCCGTGGTCCCTTCCGTGGCAGCGTCGTGACGGCCGCCGAACGGCTAAGCCAGTTAAGATCCGTAACGGCTGCCGCCAGGCGCGAACCTCTGCCCGGCGCCTGTACTACCGGCAGGTCCATCCCGTCATGGTTGCACGCTCAGATCGAGCGGATGGCACCGCCGTCAACCGGGATCATCGCGCCCGTGATGTAGGACGCGGCAGGGGAGAGCAGGAACGCGGCGACCCGCCCGAACTCCTCCGGCTCGCCGTACCTGCGCAGCGGGATCCGCTCTGACTGGCGGGCTCGCGCCTCGTCGGGGTCACCGCCGAGGGAGTCAAGCTCGCGTACCCTGCCGGTGCCGATCCTGGCAGGTAGCAGCCCATTCACCCGGATCCCGGCCGGGCCGAGTTCATCGGCGAGCGTTTTGACCACACCGGCAAGGCCCGGTCGCAGGCCGTTGGAAATGGCAAGCTCAGCGATCGGCACCCGTACCGACGAGGACAGCACGAACACCATGGAGCCTCGTCGCCCGGTCATGGTGCCGGTCGCGGCGGCGCCGGTCATGGTGCCGGTCGCGGCGGCGCCGGTCGCGGCGCCGTGGCACTCGTCGCCGAGTTCAGGCGCGAGCGCCCGCGCCAGCCTGACGGCGCCGAGGAAGATGGTCTCGAACGCGGACCGCCATGCCTCGTCAGAAGTAGCGATGACGGTCCCCGTGGCCGGGCCGCCCACGCTGACCAGCGCACCGTCTAGGCGCCCGAACCTGTCCTTCGCCGCGGCGATCAGCCGGCCGGGCGTGGCGGGATCGGCATTGTCCGCGGCAACCCAGGTGACGCGTGCCGCGGCGCCGCCATGACCGCCGGGCGCTTGCTGCGCGAGACGGGCCGCGGCCGCCGAGGCCGAAGCCTCATCGCGCGCGCTGAGCACCACGCGCGCGCCGTCTGCCACGAGTTGCTGCGCCGCCGCGAACCCGAGGCCGCGGCTGCTGCCGGTTACGAGGTAGGCCATGTCGCGCAAGCCCAGATCCATGCGGCCATCCTGCCTTAATCCTGCCTCAGCAGTCGCGAATAAATAAATGATGTTTTACCGGCGTGTCGTCTGCTTCTGTTTCTGTGACGGTACGGGTGTCTCGTGGGGTCCTGGCCGGACGGTGTAGTTCCAGTCCGAATGGAAGTCGTGCTTGCTGATGGGCAGGGCGGCTACCTGTTTGCTGGTGTAGCGCAGGCCGGTGGGATAGTCGCTGGTGTCCAGCTCAGCGGTGACGGTCAGCCCGGTGGCTGTGGTGGTGGCGCCGATCAGCTCGATGACGGCCTGGTGGCTGATCAGCGGCCGGCCGCGCCAGGTGCGGGTGATCTGGGCGAACAGCCGGTGCTCGACCTTGTTCCATTTGGAGGTGCCGGGCGGGTAGTGGCACACGGTGATCTCCAGCCCGGTCTGGGCGGCAAGCCTGGCGAGTTCCACCTTCCAGGCGCGGGCACGGGCGGCGTTGGACCCGCCGGAGTCAGCGCAGATCAGCAGCCGCCGCGCGGCCGGGTAGCGGGCGGACCCGCCGGCCCGCCACCAGCGGCGCAGCGTCTCCACGGCGAACGCGGAGGTGTCGTGGTCGGTGCCCACCGAGACCCACCCGGTGTTCGCGCCCAGGTCGTAGATGCCGTAGGGGATCGCCTTGCCGACCGCATCGGAGGGGAAGTCGTGCACGTTGACCCGCTCGGGCTGCCCCTCGGCCCCGCCGTTGGCGAAGTTGCCGACCTTCGCCTTCTTCTTGGCGTCCACCGAAACGACCGGGTCCCCGGCGGCCAGGAACTCGCCGGCCCGGGCGGCGATGTAACGGAACTGGGCGTCCCGGTCGGCGTGCTGGGTGCTCTCGGCCACGTTCGCGTTGCCCTGCAGGCTGTAGCCCTCAGCCTTCAGCAGCCGCGCCACCGTCCGGTCCGACACCGGGTGCCCGGCCTTCGCCAGCGCACCCGCCAAGTTCGGGGTCGACAAGCACGTCCAGCGCAGCGGCGACACCGGATCCCCGCGGGCTGCTGGGTCCACCATCGCCATCAGCGCCGGCACCAGCTGCTGATCGGTGCTGGCCAGCTTCTTGCGGCCGCCGCCGGGCGCCCGCACCCGCGGCTCCGGCCTGCCTTCCGCCTCCCGTACCCCCCGGCCCACCGTGTCCGGGTGCACCCCCGTCGCCTGCGCCACCGCCTTGATCCCGCCGCGGCCCAGCTCCAGCGCCTCCGCCCCGAGCAGCAGCCGGCGCTGCCGCTCATCCAGGTGCGGGCGCAGCAGCCCGTACAGCCGCGCCGCCCGCTCCCCGGAAGCCTCCCCGCCTCCGTTGCCGTTCGCCATACCACAAACGGTAGGCCCTCCAGGGCCGAAAACCTAGGTTATTTTGTCGCGCCTGCTTAGCAGCGTGTCGGCCGAGTCTTCGATGCTGCGCGCGGCCCGGGCGGGCACCTCGCCCGGCTGACGCTCGGATACCGCCTGACGCCGCCGTACCGCCTGACGCCGCCGTACCGCCTGACACCGCCGTACCGCCTGACGCCGCCGTACCACCTGACGCCGCCGTACCGCCTGACACCGCCGTACCGCCTGACGCTGCTGCAGTCGCCCGTTGCGCGGCGCCGGGAATGCCCACGGAGCGGTGCCGGCCCGGGAAAGAAGCGCCGGATCGCGCGCGTAGGCTTGCTGGCGTGCCGAGGGTGCAGCGTCTCTTTTCCAACCGGGTGGTCGCCCAGCGGATCGCGCGACAGCGTGGCCGTTCCCACCCGGATGCCGGGCGCAGTGTGGTTAGCTCATGGGCCATCCGGAGCCGCATAGTCCGCCGGCTGGCGGCCTATGGGCTGCCAGTCGTCCTGGCTGGTGCCTTGATCGCTGGCTGTGCCGGCTTTGACAAGGCGTTTGGCCAGCGCGAGGCGATCGTGACGTTCCAGCAGGGCACATCGCAAGCGGCCCGGATAGCGGTGCGCGCTGCGTGTTCTCACGTTCCTCACGCCATACCAGAGCCAGTGCCAACCGACAACAAGCTGTCCGACTACCTCAACGACGTGCGGTACCGCATCGACAATGCGAGCGACGCGGATCTGGCACAGCTTGAGAACTGCCTGAGCAAGTTCCCGTCCGTCCGCGGGGTCGAGACGCCGCAGGACGAAGACAGCTAGCAAGAGTCCGGCCCGTCTTGCCGCAGCCACCCGCGGCGAACTGAATTCTGGCAGCCTGCACCCGCGTGACCGTTGTCCTTCGTATTCTGGCGCCCTATGACCCGCCCGTTCGCCCATGCGCCCGCGC
>Ga0335078_10017396_pt1 | contig 10679 bp, 11 predicted proteins | sample Lox_Sample_32_FD_206711 | JGI IMG/M metagenome (GOLD analysis project Ga0335078, IMG submission 206711) | Soil microbial communities from Loxahatchee National Wildlife Refuge, Florida, United States - Lox_Sample_3.2 | ecosystem: Environmental > Terrestrial > Soil > Wetlands | place: USA... | reverse complement strand
CGCCCTTGCTCGTGACGTCGGTCACCAGGAGGCCGACGGGCCCGTCGCCCTTGGTCTGCAGGGTGAAGACGCCGTCGTATTTGAAGGCCCCGGCGAGGGTTGCGGTGAGGGCGAGGCTCTGGCCGAGGAGGGAGGCGATCTCCTCGGGATAGGCGTGGCGCGAGAGCACGTCGTCGACGAGCGGACCGAGCCGCACGAGGCGGCCGCGGATGGATTGCGCCTCGAGCTGGAACGGCTGGACGAGATCGTCCGCGGAATTCGGGCCCGCGGCCGGATGGTGGGCTAGCTCAGACACCAGATGAGTATACCCTGCTGTACGGGCAAGCGGTTGCCGGCCTCGTCCCAGACCACCGACTGGGGCCCGTCGATGACGGCGGGGGTGACCTCCTCGCCGCGGTGGGCCGGCAGGCAATGCATGAAGATCGCGTCCGGCTTGGCGAGCCTCATCACGCGGGCGTCGACCTGATAGGGCGGCAGGAGCGCCTTGCGCGTCGCCACCTCCCGCTCGCCCATGGAGACCCAGGTATCGGTGACCACGCAGTCCGCCCCGCGCACCGCCTCCTCGATCTTGTCGGTGACGACGATCTCCCCGCCCTCCTTGCGCGCCCACTCGACGATCTGGCGCGGCGGCCCGAGCTCCTTCGGGCAGGCGAGCTTCAAGGTGAAGCCGAAGCGCACCGCGGCATGGATCCACGAGGTCGCCATGTTGTTGCCGTCGCCCGCCCAGGCCACCACCTTGCCGGCGATCGGCCCGCGGTGCTCCTCGAAGGTCATCACGTCGGCCATGAGCTGGCAAGGATGCGTGCGGTCGGTGAGCCCGTTGATGACCGGCACGCTGGCGTGCTCGGCAAGATCGAGGAGCTTCTCCTCCTTGGTGGTGCGCAGCATGATGACGTCGACGTAGCGCGAGAGCACGCGCGCGGTATCGGCGACACTCTCGCCGTGGCCGAGCTGCATGCCGTCGCGCTCGAGCACCACCACCTCGCCGCCGAGCTTGCGCATACCGACCTCGAAGGAGACCCGCGTGCGCGTGGACGGCTTCTCGAACAGCATGGCGAGGGTCTTGCCCTTGAGCGGCGCGCGCTCGAGCCCCTCGCCGCGCTTGAGGGCTTGCGCCAGCTCGAGCATCCGGCGGAGCGTGGCCGCATCGAAGCGATCGAGGTCGAGGAAGTGCCGCGGCGCGTTGGGGACACTCATCGCGCGCCGGTCATGGCTTGGCGGCCTTGGCGGGAGCCAAGCCCTCGGTCGCGCGCTCGAGGATGGCGATCGCCTCGTCGACGTGGCGATCCTCGATGATGAGAGGGGGCAGGAGCCGCACCACGTTCTCGCCCGAGCCGACCGTGAGCAAGCCGTGCTCGCGCAAAAGCGCCACGACGTCGGCGGCGACGATCCCGTCCACGCACTTGAGGCCGCGCATGAGGCCCATGCCGCGCACCTCGCTGAAGACTTTGGGCCGGGCCTTGACCAGGGCCGCCATGCGCGTGCCGAGACGCTCGCCCTTCTTGGCCACCTGGTCGAAGAAGCCGGGGGCGAACATCACGTCGAGCACGGCGTTCGCCACCGCCATGGCCAGCGGATTGCCGCCGAAGGTCGAGCCGTGCGTACCGTTGGTCATGCCGACGGCGGCCTTCTCGGTGGCAAGGAGTGCCCCGATCGGGAAGCCGCCGCCGAGTGCCTTCGCCGTCGAGAGCACGTCGGGCTTGATCCCCGCCCATTCGTGGGCGAAGAGCTTGCCCGTGCGGCCCATGCCGCATTGCACCTCGTCGAGGAAGAGGAGCAGGCCGAACTCGTCGCAGACCTGGCGCAGGCCCCGGAGGAACTCCGGGCGCGCCGCGCGCATGCCGCCTTCGCCTTGCACGGGCTCGACCAGGATGGCCGCGGTCTCGCCGCTCACCGCATTGCGCACCTCGTTCAGGTTCTCGAAGGCGACGTGATCGAAGCCCTCGACCGCGGGGGCGAAGCCCTTCAAGTGCTTCTCCTGCCCGCCGGCCGCGATGGTGGCAAGCGTGCGGCCATGGAAGCCGTTGTGGAAGGTGATGATGCGGTAGCGCTCGGGATGGCCGGTGTCGTCTTGGTACTTGCGCACGAGCTTGATCCCACCCTCGATCGCCTCCGCACCCGAGTTGCAGAAGAACACCTGATCGGCGAAGCTCCGCGCCACGAGGCGCTCGGCCAGGCGCTCTTGTCCGGGGATGTGGAAGATGTTCGAGCAGTGCCAAAGCTTCTTGCCTTGCTCGATGAGCGCCTCCACGAGATGGGGGTGCGCGTGGCCGAGCCCGGTCACCGCGATGCCGCTCGCGAAATCGAGGAAGCGCCGGCCGTCGCTCGCGAAGAGATAGGCTCCCTCGCCGCGCTCGAAGGCGAGGTTGGCGCGGGCATAGGTCGGCATAAGGGCTGGAATCACGCGACCCTCCTCGGATGCGAAGCGACGGGGCGGGCGCGCCGGGGCGCGCTTGCGAAGGGTGCCGAGTATTGGCGTCCACCCGCCGAGTGTCAATCAGGATGGCGGCAAGTGCCTCCGGAGGCAAGCTACGCCTTGAGCTTGTAGCCCACGGCTATCATGCGGTGGCAGGCCCAGGCCAGCGCCAGATCGGCGCCGAGGAGGATCCCCACCCCCGCCGCGAGCGAGCCGTCGGCGCTGCCGATGAAGCCGTAGCGGAAGCCGTCGATCATGTAGAAGAAGGGGTTGAGGCGGGCGACCGCCTGCCACGGGGCGGGCAGGCGCGCGATCGAATAGAAGGTGCCCGAGAGGAAGGTGAGCGGGACCACCACGAAATTGGTGACCGCCGCGATGTGATCGAACTTGTCCGCCCAGATGCCGGTGACGGTGCCGAGCAGCGACATGAGGGCCGCCGCCGCCAGCGCATGGAAGAGCACGAAGCCCCAATGCTGCACGTGGAGCGGCACGAAGAGGGCCGTCGCCGCCGCGACCGCGATGCCGACCACGAGGCCGCGCGCGATCCCGCCGACCGCGAAGCCGAGCGCGAGCTCGGCCGGGCTCAAGGGCGGCATCAGCACGTCCACGATGTTCCCCTGGATCTTGGAGATGATGATCGAGGAGGAGGTATTGGCGAAGGCGTTCTGTGCCAGCGCCATCATGACCAGGCCGGGGACGAGGAACGCGCTGAAGGGAACGCCGTCGACCGTGCGCGCGGCTCCGCCGAGGGCGAGCGAGAAGATGGCGAGGAAGAGCAGCGTCGTCACCACGGGTGCCACGACCGTCTGGGAGAGCACCTTGCCGAAGCGGCGGATCTCCTTGACGCAGTGCGTGCCGAGCCCGATCCAATTGACCGCACCGAAGCGGCGCGGTCCGGGCGGGGGGGCGAGGCTCATGGCGCCTGGGCGGGAGTGGGCGAGGCCGGGGCCACGGCCGAAGCCGCAGCCTCCTTGACGCGCTCGAGGAAAAGCGTGCGCGTCGGAAAGGGCATCTCGATGCCGAGCTCGTCGAAGCGGCGCTTCAGGCGGCGGTTGAACTCCCGCGCCACGTCCCATTGCCGGCCGGGGCGCGTCTGCAGGCGCGCGCTGATGATCACGGCGGACTCGCCGAAGCGGTCGATGCCGTGCAGCTCGAGCGGGGCCAAGATGGCGTCGCTCAAGGCGCTGTCCGCCGCGAGCTCGGCGCCGATCGCTTTCACGGTCTCCAAGACGCGGTCGACGTTCTCGCGGTAGGCGATGCCGATGTTGAAGACGGCGTAGGAGAAGTCCTTCGTCATGTTGAGGATCTTGCTGACCTCGCTGAAGGGGATGGTGTGCACGCCTCCCGCATCGTCGCGCAGGCGCAACGAGCGGATGGAGATCGCCTCGACGACGCCGGTCATGCCCGCGACGGTCACCACGTCGCCGACCGCGATGGTGTCCTCGATCACGATGAAGACGCCCGTGATCAGGTCCTTGACCAGCGTCTGCGCGCCGATGCCGACCGCGAGGCCGGCGACGCCGACGCCGGCCAGGAGCGGGGAGATGTTGACGCCGAGGGCCGCGAGCGCCGTGAGGGCGGCGATGACGGCGATGACGATCGCGAGCGTCTTGCGCAGGAGCGGGAGCACGGTGTGCGCGCGCGCGCGGCGATTGGCCTCGGAGCCGACGGTCGCATGCCGGGCGAGATAGACCTCGATCACGATCGAGGCCGTCTCCCACACCGCAAGCGCTACCGCCAGGGTCGCGGCTACGCCCGCGAGAGAGCCGAGCAGGCTGAGGCCGAAGGCGGAGAAGAGCCAGTCGTAGGAGCCGAGGCCCCAGGCCTCGAGCAAGGCGACGAAGGCCGCGAGCCAAATGACCGTGTGCAGCAGCTTGACGAGGACCGGCAGGTAGCGGTTCGCGCGCGCCTCGAGGGTCGGAAAGCGGCTCTTCAGATCGGGGCCGATCGCGAAGAAGCGGCGCAACAGGCGTTCGCCCCCGCCCGCAAGCAAGCGCGCGACGATCAGCACCGCGAGCGAGAGCAGCGTGGCGCGCAGGATGAAGTCGAAGCCGCCCGCGACTTGCAGCGCCCAGACCGCAAAGATGGCGGCGACATAGAGGATGGCGAGCACGTGCCAGATCTCGGCCAGCCGCGCGCGCAGCACCTGAAGGGCGGTGCCCTCGCCCGCTTCGGCCGCGGTACCGCGGATGCGGTGCGCCACTTTGCGGCGGTTCTGCAGCACGAGGACGACGACGAGGACGGCAAACGCCAGTGCTATCGCGCGCGCGAAGGCGCCATAGGCTGCCTGCGGCAGGCCGAGGAGAAGGGCCGCCTCGGCGGCGAAATAGCCGTAGATCGCGAGGCTCGCCAGCCGGCGCAGCCAGACGAGCCAATAGCTCGCCGTCTCCTCGCTCAGTGCTATGAGGCGGGGGCCGGCCGCGGGTGGCGTGAGGAGTCCGCGCGCGAGGGTCGAGAGTGCGCGCACCGCGACGCTCGCGTTGACGATCACGAGGATGAGGACGCGCGCATGGAGGCTCGGGCCGGTGAAGGGGAGCACGCCGTAGGCGATGGCCGCGAAGACCGCGATCGGCACGAGCTCGAGGATGAGGCGCGCCGTGAGGAGGCTTGCGGCGAGCCAGAAGCCGCCGCCCGCGCGTGCCGCGAGGGCCGCGCGTGCGCCGGCAAGCGCCAGGGCCGATAGGTACCCCCCGAGGGCGGCGAGGGCGAGCGTGAGCGCCAGCTTGCCGAGGGTCTCGAGCCAGTCGCGCCGTGCGGCCGGATCGCTCGCCTGGCGCTCGATCCAGCCCGAGATGCCGCGCACGTCGAACAGCACCGCCGAGGCGTCGACGAGGGCGGCGCTCGACTGCTCGACCGCCTGCGAGAGCCTGGCGATGAGGTTGGTCCCGACTCCTGCCTGGGTCGCAGCCTTCGGGGTAGGGGCAGCCTCGCGCGCGGCGATCAGGGCCTCGAGCTCGGCAATGAATTTCTTGCGCTCGGCGTCGTTCTGGAGGGTGGCGACCAGGGCCTTGAGATCGTCGCTCGAGAGGGTTTGCGGCTGGCCTGCCGCCGCGGGCGCCGCAGCCGCCGGATCGGCCGCCCGAGCGCTCGGGCCTGCGAGCGCCATGACGACCGCGAGGCCCAGAAACAGGCCTCGCCCGGCCGAGCGCCGTTCTCTCTCTCCCGTGCGCATCCCGTGGGAATTATAGGCGGCGCCGCTTCGGCTGTCACATCCGCAGCGGCTCGGCTAGGATGGTGCTGCAAGCGGAGGACCGACCATGGCCGTCACCATCTATCACAACCCGCGCTGCGGCAAATCGCGCGCGGCCCTCAAGCTCCTCGAGGTGCGGGGCGTCCGGCCGACCGTCGTCGAATATTTGAAGACGCCGCCGAGCCCGGTCGAGCTCAAGCGCATCCTCAAGCTCCTCGGCCTTCCGGCGCGGGCCCTCTTGCGCACCAAGGAGAAGGAGTACAAGACCGCCGGGCTCGACGATCCCCAGCTCGGCGAGGACAAGATCGTGGCCGCCATGGTCAGGCATCCGATCCTCATCGAGCGGCCGATCGTGATCGCCGGCACCAAGGCCGCCCTCGGCCGCCCGCCCGAGGCGGTGCTCAAGATCTTGTAGCAAGGAATCCCTCGCCCGCTTGCGGGAGAGGGAAGGGGCCCATCCCGAAGGGATGGGAAGGGTGAGGGAATGCCGGATGCCGGTGCGTCCCTCACCCTCCCACGGCCTAACGGCCGCGGGATCGAACCGCAGGGCGGTTCGATCGCTCTCCCGCAAGCGGGCGAGGGGCTTATCGCGATTGCCCACGGCAGGGGCCGCGGTATGTAATGGTGTGGACCCGGGGCCTCGGCCCGAGTAGGGAGTGCGCGGCACATGGGCGAGGAAAAGCCCGGCCTGCTCGCCGGCATCAAGGAGAAGCTCGTCGCCAGCAAGGAGCGCTGGGCGCGCGAGGGCCGTCTTCTCACCGGCAAGGGCGGGGACCCCTCCCACCCGCGCCTGCCGCCCGGCCAGCGCCAGGTCAAGGACTGGCCTGTGCTCGATCTCGGCATCCATCCGATGCTGCCCCCTGCCCGCTGGCGCCTCGCGCTCGACGGCCTGGTCGAGAACCCGATGGCATGGGAGTGGGACGAATTTGCCGCCCTGCCGAGAGTCCGGCTCACCTCGGACATCCATTGCGTGACCGCCTGGTCGCGCTACGACAACCGCTGGGAAGGGGTGAGTGCGCGCCACCTCCTCGCCCTCGTGCGCCCCAAGCCCGAGGCCCGGCACGTCATCTTCACGAGCTTCGACGGCTACACCACGAACGTTCCCTTGGCCGAGTTCGCGGGCGAGGACGTGCTCCTCGCCTCGCACTGGGAAGGCGAGCCGATCAGCCGCGAGCACGGCGGTCCGCTGCGCGTGGTGATTCCCAGGCTCTATTTCTGGAAGAGCGCGAAATGGCTGAAGCGCATCGAGCTCAGTGCGGAGGACCGCCCCGGCTTCTGGGAGGTGCGCGGCTATCACAATCACGGCGACCCGTGGCGCGAGGAGCGCTACGGCTAAGAGGACGGAGGTGGCACCCGGATGTCCGCGCATGATTACAGCTTCAGGTCGATCGACGGTGCGGCCCTGCCGCTCGCGGCCTATCGCGGCAAGGCCGTGCTCGTGGTCAACACCGCCTCCTTCTGCGGCTTCACGCCGCAGTACAAGGAGCTCGAGGCGCTGTGGCGCAAATATCAGAAGCGCGGGCTCGTGGTACTCGGCGTGCCCTCGAACGACTTCGGCCAGCAGGAGCCCGGCAGTGCCGCCGAGATCAAGAGCTTCTGCGCGACCAATTATGCGATCGATTTCCCGCTCGCCGGCAAGGAGCGGGTGATCGGCCCGGAGGCGCACCCCTTCTACCGCTGGGTGGCGGCCGAGCTCGGCGAGGACGCGGCCCCGCGCTGGAACTTCCACAAATATCTCATCGGCCCCGACGGCACGCTCGCCGGCATGTGGCCCTCGCGCGTCTCGCCCGGCTCGGCGGAGATCGCCCGCGAGATCGAGGCGCTGCTGCCAGGCTGACGATCCGCGAGCGACGGGAGCGCTGACATGGACATGCCGAAACCGACCGCGGCGTTCGTTGGGGCCGTCTTGCTTGTGCTCGCCGCATTTGCGCCTTTCGCCGCCCGAGGCGCCGCCGCGGCCGAAATGCCGATCCTGGTGCCGATTACCGGTCCATTGGCGCTCGAGGGGACGAGCCAGCAGAACGGCGCGCTCCTCGCGCTGAAGGAGGCGCCCCCCGGGGTCGAGCTCAAGGGGACCGTCTCCGACACCGACACCACGCCCGAGGTCGCGGTGAACGCGCTCGAGCGCGCCGCCGCGTCCGGCCGGCCGATCGCCGTCGTCGCCTCCATCTTCGGCCCGCAGATCCTGGCCATGCTGCCGCTCGCCGAGCGCTACCGGCTGCCGCTCCTCACCATCTCCGGCACCGCCAAGGTGACCGAGCTCGGCAACGCCTACGTCTTCCGCTTCTTTCCCGCCGACACACTCGTCAAGTGGGCACAGGCGCGCTATGCCGTCGAGGAGCTCGGCAAGCGCCGGCCGGCCCTCATCTATCAGACCACGGCCTACGGCCAGAGCGGGGAGGCCGTGCTGCTGCCGGCGTTGAAGACGCTCGGCGCTCCCCTCGTCTTCGAGGAGGGCATCGACTTGGCGGTCAAGGACATGCTGCCCGTCCTCACGCGCGCCAAGGCGGCACGACCCGACGTGCTCCTGCTCCAGCTTCACGCCGGACCGACGGCCCTTCTCGTCCGCGAGGCGGCGCGCATGGGGCTGGGCCTCCCGATCGTCGCCGGCTCGGCCATGCACCAGCCCTCGACCGCGGCCCTCGTCGAGCCCGCGGAGCTCAAGGGGGTGTGCGCCGAGACCGGCTCCTCCCCCGTCTCGGCGGAGAGCCCTCAGATCAAGACCTGGCTCGCCCATTACCGCGCTGCCTTCGGCGGCGATCCCGACGCCTATGCGCTCGCCCAGTATGACGGGGTCGAGATGGTCGAGCAGGCGATCGCCCAGGGTGCGCGCACGCCGGCCGAGGTGCGCGACTATCTCGCGAGCAAGAGCTACGCGGGCCTCGCCACGACCTATCGCTCGGACGGCAGGGGCAACATGGCGCATGCGGCGGAGATCGTCTGCTACGACGGCAAGACGCGCATCCCCACGGTGATCAAGCACTACGACAGGCTCGACGCGGCGCCGTGACGGCAAGCGTCCTGTTTCCGAAATTCACCACCATAAGATGACACTCGTCATTGCGAGGAGCGGCGCCGAAGCAATCCAGGAAATTTCGCAAACCAAGTGCCCTGGATTGCTTCGCTGCGCTCGCAATGACGGTCAACTTCGAGTGAGATGAATTTGCGAATCCGGACACTAGAGCCTGCGCCAGCCGGCAGTACCCTCCTCGGTCGCGTGGAAGGCGATCGGGCCGACGCCGCAGATGGCGATGACGGCGGGTTCGGCGCCATCCTTCTTGACACCGTCATAGTGCGGCGTGCGGGCGACGCGCCGCACGAAGGTGCCCTGGGGTGCAGGCACGGTGCTCTCCGGATCGAATTTGTCGCCGCTTGCCACCCACCAAACGCCCGCGACCACCACACAGCAGCGATCGGTCTCGTACCAGTGCGGGGCACTCATGTAGCCGGGGTACCAGCGCACCAGCGTCATGTAGAGCCCGGAGTCGGAGGTCCGGCTCCAGAGCGGGGCCTGCTCGACGCTCCGCTCGGGAAAGCCCTCCTGTTTCTGCCAGGCGATCTGGTCCGGCCGCCGGACGATCGTCATGCTGGGATTGGGTGCTGCCTCGGCCGCTTCCGCGAGGAGTGCTGTGGGCAAGGCCGCAAGCAGTGGTGCGAGAAGGAGCTCGCGCCGGGTGGCGAGGATGTTTTCCATGATCCGACGACCTCCTCAATTTTCCGTGATTATGGCGCTTGCACGTGTCTGCTTTCCATTGGTTCATGTCCATCTTATCTTTAAGCCAATGACCAGAAACAACATGCCGATAAGCGGCAAACGCTGACCTCCCCCTTTCAGAAGGCCCGTCTCATGGCAATTTCCTTCACGCTCAACGGCAAGGCGGCGACCCTCGATGCCGATCCCGACATGCCGCTTCTGTGGGCGATCCGCGAGGTTGCGGGCCTGCATGGCACCAAGTTCGGCTGCGGCGTGGCGCAATGCGGGGCCTGCACCGTCCATATCGAGGGCCAGGCCACGCGCTCCTGCGTGACGCTGCTCTCGGCCGTCGAGGGTAAGCACGTCACCACGATCGAAGGCATCGAGAGCAAGGCGGCTAAGGCCGTGCAGGCGGCGTGGGTCGAGCTGCAGGTGCCGCAATGCGGTTATTGCCAGTCCGGCCAGATCATGTCGGCCACGGCCCTGCTCGAGCAGAACCCGAAGCCGAGCGACGCGGACATCGATGGCGCCATGAGCGGCAATATCTGCCGCTGCGCGACCTACGTCCGCATCCGCGCCGCGATCCACGCGGCCGCGCACAGGCTGGAGGGCTGAGCCATGGGCGATATTCCGCTCGCCTTGCCCGTTTCGAGCCGCCGCGGCTTCCTCAAGGGTGCCGCCGCCAGTGCCGCCGGCCTCACCATCGGCTTCCACTGGTCCGGCCCGCTGCGCCGTGCCTTGGCCGAGGCACCCAAGGATTTTGCACCCAACGCGTTTCTGCGGATAGCACCGGACAATAGCGTCACGGTGATCGCCAAGCATGTCGAGCTGGGTCAGGGTGCTTATACCGGTCTCGCGACCATCGTCGCCGAGGAGCTCGACGCCGATTGGGCGCAGATCCGCGTCGAATCCGCACCGGCCGACGCCAGCAAGTACAACAATCTCAACTGGGGCCCGGTCCAGGGTACCGGCGGCAGCTCGGCCATGGCCAATTCCTGGATGCAGCTGCGCCAGGCCGGCGCCAGCGCGCGGGCCATGTTGGTCGCAGCTGCCGCGGCGGAGTGGGGCGTGCCGGCGGCGAGCCTGACCGTAGCGGGTGGGGTGGTCCACCACGCGCCAAGCAAGCGTCAGGCGACGTTCGGAGCGCTTGCCGTGAAGGCCGCCGCCCAGCCGGTCCCGGCCAAGGTGACCTTGAAGCAGCCCAAGGGCTTCAAGCTGATCGGCCGCAAGCTTCCGCGCGTCGATCTGCTGCCCAAGACCAACGGCACGGCGCAATTCACCATCGACGTGACTTTCCCCGGCATGCTCGTGGCCCTCTTGCAGCGCCCACCGCTCTTCGGCGCCGCGGTCAAGTCGTTCGACGCGGCCGCGAGCAAGGC
>Ga0335078_10017395_pt1 | contig 10679 bp, 10 predicted proteins | sample Lox_Sample_32_FD_206711 | JGI IMG/M metagenome (GOLD analysis project Ga0335078, IMG submission 206711) | Soil microbial communities from Loxahatchee National Wildlife Refuge, Florida, United States - Lox_Sample_3.2 | ecosystem: Environmental > Terrestrial > Soil > Wetlands | place: USA... | reverse complement strand
TTGAGATTGAGATGCGAGAGTTGGAACAGGCCGGTGGCCATGATCAGCAACCCCGCGGCGACAATCCACCGCGGCTGGAAGCGGTCCAACATCATCCCGACAAAAGGCAGAATCGCCAGCAGCACAAGGCCGCCGGGCAGCAGCACCATGCCGCTTTCCATCGCCGTGTAGCCCATCAGGGTCTGAAGCCAAATGGGAAGCAGTAGGGTGGTGCCATAGAGCACGACGCCCAGCGTGTACATCATGAACGTCGAGATGGCGAAATTGCGGTCCTTGAACAGATGCAAATCGACGACGGGATCTTTCGCCTTAAGTTCGCGGATCACGAGTGCGACGAGCGCCGCGACGCACACTACGGTCGCCCAGGTGATGAACGTCGAGCCGAACCAATCGTCGCGCTGGCCTTTATCGAGTATGACCTGGAGGAAGCCGAGACCCACGCTCAGGAGTCCCAAGCCCAGGAAATCGATGCGCAGACCCTGCTTGAAAGTCTTGCGCACGATATGCGCGGGATCGGAAATCAAGAGCGAGATCATGACGACCGATATGATTCCCACAGGCACGTTCAGCAGGAAAATCCATCGCCAGGAGTAGTTGTCCGTGATCCATCCGCCGAGTGTCGGTCCCAGTGTGGGCGCGACAACTACGCCCATGCCGTAAATAGCCATCGCGATTCCCTGCTTTTCGCGCGGAAAAGTGTCGACGAGAATCGCCTGCGAAATCGGCTGCATGCCTCCGCCGCCGGCACCCTGAATCACGCGAAAGAACACGAGCGCGCTGAGCGACGGCGCCATCCCGCAGAGGAACGAGCTGAGCGTGAAGATGGTCACGCAGGCGAGGAAGAATCGTTTGCGGCCGAAGAGCGTGGAAAACCAGCCGGTCAGCGGCAGCACGATGGCATTGGAAACCAGGTAGGACGTGAGGACCCACGTGCTTTCGTCCACGCCCGCGGAGAGATTTCCGGCGATGTGCGGAAGTGAGACGTTGGCGACGCTGGTGTCAAGCACCTCCATGAACGTCGCCGAAATCACCGTCGCCGCGATGAGCCACGGGTTGACTTGCGGCATCGGCCGGACGTATTCCGCAGTGGCGCTCATCGGTGCTCGCGGCGCGGTCGTTCAGTTGCGCCGCGCGTCTCCCATCGACAAATTGCGCTGAAATTCAGAACCAGAGAGAACAACCCTGCGAGTGACAGGCGAGCTTGCGGCATCTCCCCGGCGCAAGAATACACCGCGGCTTTCAACGGCTCAAGCCGAGCAAAACCAGGCGTTGCTTGTGCTTGCTAGTCGCGAGCGGCCGGGCCAGTGAGCTGGACGAACTGATCGGACGGGGCGGAGGGACCCGGCTCGAGGGTTTGCGGCGCGCGCCACGCGTCCATCGCCGCAATTTGATGGACGCAAGAAATCGTGCAGTGCGGTGCGCAGCCTTTCTTCGTGAAAAATTCGCGCCGCCGCTGATCTTCGGTATACCGATCAATCGGAATGCCGGGGTAGCCCCGCTGCTGCGAACAGTAATGCACGAGGCCGTCCTCGCAGATGTAGAGGTAGCGCGACCCGGCGCGGCAACGCCAGTCGTTCGCGAGACCGGCGGCGATATTGTGCTGGAAGCCATTCACGCGAGTGAACGAACGCTTCCCCAGCGACATGATCTCTTCGAATATTTCGCGTTCGCGCGGGCCGAGCGGCTGCATCTGGCCGTTGCCGTCGTGAATGATCCCGACGGTGGACGTGAATCCAAGCTGCTGGGCGCGGTGCGCCACGGCGAGCGCGTCTTCCGGATTGCGGACTCCGCTGCCGAGCACCGAATTGATGTTCACCTGAAACTCAGCGTGCTCCGACAGCAGGACGAGCTTTTGGTCGAGCACCTTCAGGCTTTTTTTCGAGACCTCGTCCGGCTGCGCGTTGTCGATGCTGATTTGCAAGTATTCGAGGCCGGCGCGGTTGAGCCGCTCGATGCGGTCGGCGACGAGCAGATAGCCATTAGTGATCAGGCCGGCCATGATGCCGTTCTTGCGGATGCGGGTGATGATTGCGTCCAGATCAGGGTGCAGGAGCGGTTCGCCGCCGCTGATCGTGATGATCGCGGTTCCGAGCGCGCCGAGCCGGTCGATCCGGCGAAACATCTCCTCGGTCGGCACGGGCTTCGAGAAGTCGTCGAATTCGTTGCAGTAGTTGCAGGAAAGATTGCACCGGCGGATGGGAATGATGTGAACGAGGAGCGGATGCCGCGTTGAGGCAAGGCCCTTCACGAGCATGCGCGCTTCTCGCAGCTTGCGGTGCGCTGCTCGAAGTTTTCTCCGGATTTTGCGACCCAATGTCACGGAATGAATGCCGAACCCAATCGCTGCGGCTCAGGTGCAATATTATGCCACAGCGATCACGGGCAGCTTGATGTGACTTCAACCAGTGCGGTAATCGCGGCAATCAGGAGTTGAAAAGCCATGGCGGAACTGGCATGGCTTCGCTATACGCCGAAGCCGCTAACTTCAGGCATCCCTGCTCTCTGTCCTTTTCAGTTGTGCTTTCGCTTCTTCAGCTTCGGACTCTTGGCAAAGACGCCGAAGCGCGGGTCATTTCTCGCTACGCGCTTCGCCACGGCTTCCATGGTGGATTCGAAGTCTTCGTGGGCCGAATCGATGAAAAGCCACTTTCGTAGAACCTGGTGCGGCATCAGCGCCGGAAACTCGGCTCGAATGGATGCGTGATGTTCGTAGTCCGTACAGACCAAAACCCCGTGCCATTTCCAGCGACCAGATTTCGTTGGCTCAACGAGCAACAGCATTTGACGCTCGAAGAGGTACGCGGCAAGCCCGCCGAACATTCGCTTGGTGAAGAAGGACGGGTTCTCGACAAATGCCTCGAGAATCCACTCTTGTTCGAACGTTTTCATGTCTTCGAGTCACTGGGAGCGATTGGGAATAGTCTAAAGCCAGAGGCCACGTTCATTCAAACCGGCCTGGCTACCGGCAAAAAGATCACCCGGTCCGCGGGCCACGGCCGATCGGGATGTCCCAACAAAAATTGGCAAATCCCGGTGAGTCGGGTCAAAACCGGTCCTTGAGAGAATCTGCACATGCGGTTCGGCCGATTCGGCTGGAACGGTGCTAGAATTTGATTTTCCACTTGGTTTAGACTACGGCTTGCATTTGCAGACGCTTGGATGTTTCGGGCGTTTGCCGGTACATTCACGCGCGCAAGAATTCGGTCTTGCGCCGACGGGGTGAATCTGATGGTTGATCCTGTAGCGGAAAAGGTGATCGCGACGCTCGCGTCGGTGAAGCGCATTCCGGCTGAGACGATCACGCTCGAAACAAACCTGCAGGAAATGGGCATCGATTCGCTTGACGTCTTCAGCCTTCTCTTCGAGCTCGAAAACGCCTTCAAAATTTCGATTCCCGACGACGACGTGCGGTCGATCAAGACGGTCAACGACATCGTCGAAGGCGTCAAGAAGCTGCTTGCCGCTGCGCCTCCCGATGCCTCGGTGGGTTCAGCCAGCCCGGCGAACTGATGGCGCGCCGGGTCGTCATCACAGGTCTCGGAATCGTCTCAGCGCTGGGTCTCGATGTTGCGGAGAACTGGAAAGCGCTGTGCGAAGGCCGCTCCGGGATTGGGCCGCTGCAGGGTGTCGATGGTTCCCGCGTAGGACTCAAGGTTCAAAACGCCGCGCAGGTTCGCGGCTTCGATCCGCTCAAACACTTTGAAGGCGGCAAGGACGCGCACCTCGACCGCTTCGCGCAATTTTCCGTGGTAGCCGCGCGCGACGCCATCCGCGATTCTGGAATCGCGCTGACGCCGGAATTGCGCGAAGAGTGCGCCATCGTGTGCGGCTCGGCGGTCGGCGGCCAGTCGGCGATCGAGGCGGGATTCGAGGACCTCTGGGTCAACGGGCGCGGACGCGTACATCCGCTCACGATTCCGAAGACGATGGCGAATGCTGGGGCGAGCCACATCGCGATGGATTTGGGCCTGAGCGGGCCGGCTTACACGATCTCGACGGCGTGCTCGTCCGCGAACCACGCGATGGGGCAGGCCTTTCGCATCGTTCGCGACGGCCTGGCCCAGATCGCCGTCACGGGCGGCGCCGAGGCGTTTTTTACGGTCGGCATGCTGAAAGCCTGGGAAGCGATGCGGGTGATTTCGCCGGACACGTGCCGTCCGTTCAGCAAAGACCGCAAGGGCATGATTTTAGGCGAAGGCGGCGCGATGTTGATTTTCGAGCCGCTTGAGGCGGCCAAGGCACGCGGCGCGCGAATTTACGCCGAGATTTGTGGCTTCGGAATGACCGCGGACGCGCACCATTTGACGCAGCCGACGGTTGAGGGCCCCGCTCGCGCGATGAGCGGCGCCTTGCGCGAAGCCGGCTTAGCTCCCGAAGAGATCGGCTACATCAACGCGCACGGCACAGGCACGCCGGGCAACGATCCTGTGGAATCGCGCGCGATCCGCAAGGTCTTCGGCGCGCATGCGGACAAGATCGGCGTTAGCTCAACCAAGTCGATGCACGGGCACGCGCTAGGCGCTGCGGGCGCGCTGGAAGCCATTGCCACCGTGCTTGCGCTGCGCGACGGCATTCTTCCACCGACCGCCAACTTCACCGAACGCGATCCGGAATGCGATCTGGACTACATACCAAATCAATCTCGCAAGGCGCAGGTTTCCGCAGCCCTCTCAAATTCTTTCGCCTTCGGCGGACTTAACGCCGTCGTCGCGTTCCGCGCTATTCCACGCTAGGTACTCCTGGGCAACTCGCGGGGACTCGCTTGCGGCTTGGTTCGAAATTTCTAGGAGCGCGCTGTAGTAGGGGTTAGAGGTGTCGCACTAAAACAGGCGTGAAAACAGCGGAACGATCATTTGCCAGCCCTGTGGGACGATTTCCCAGCGGCGGGTCAGCTCGTCCGAGCAGGAAAGCGTGATCATAATTCCAAGCCAGAAGAACCCCGCAAGGATGACGATGCGCGTCAAGCCCGTGGCGTACTTGACGTGCATGAAAAAGAGAACCACGAGCGTCATTTTGATGACGGCGATCGTGAGCGCGGCGACCGTGTTCCATCGGCCGAGATCAATATAGGCGACCCAGGTGGTGAGCGCCGTGCCGAGCATCAACGCCAAGAACACCAAAACGTACGTGGTGATGGGGACTACGTGCGGCGCATGCGAATCGTGTCCGGCGTTTTCAGACATCTGCCATCGGCTCCCTAATACCGTCCGCCAATCAAATAGAGCAGCGGGAACAGGAAAATCCAAACGATATCGACGAAGTGCCAGTATAGCCCGCTGATCTCGAGCGGCGCGTAATATTGCGATGAGAACTTGTTCCGCGCGGTCATGATCACGAGCACGGTGAGAATGCCCAGGCCGACTACCATGTGCAGCGCGTGCAAGCCGGTCATAAAAAAGTAGAAACACATGAACATCTTCACGCCGGGCGTATGCGTGCCGCCATCGAGCCAGCTCACGCCGGGAATCAAGCCTTCCACATAATCGCGATACCACTCGAAGCGCAACTTGATCGCGATGAACGCAGCGCCGAGGATCATCGTAAGGATCAACCAGAATATGATCTGGCCCTTCGACTTCCCGGTTTGCGCCGTGCGGATGGCAAGCGCCATCGTCAAGCTGCTGAAGATCAGGACCGCCGTGTTGGTCGCGCCGAATCTTACGATTAACTCATGGCTGCCCTGAATGAACGATTGCAGATGCAGCGAGCGGTAAATGATGTACGACGTGAACATCCCGCCGAAGAAAAGGATTTCGGTGACCAGGAAGACCCACATCCCGAGCGTTCCGGCTTCGCGCTGCTGGGCAACCGTCTCAAACTGGTGCGCGAAACCCGGCGGATGCGCGCCGTGGGCGGCCATCTCAGACACGGGCCACCCCCGGAGCGTCCGGATACTTGTGCGCCTCGGCGACGGGATAGTTGTAAGCGTCTTCGGTGACGATCGGAATCTCCTCGAAATTCTCGGTTGGCGGAGGAGATGGAATGGTCCATTCAAGCCCTTTCGCCTTCCACGGATTCGGGCCAGCCACCGGGCCGTAGCGCATCGACCAGATCAGGTAAACCAGCGGAATCACGTAACCGATGCCCAGAATCGAAGCGCCCGCCGACGACATTACGTTGAGCACTTGAAACTCCGCGGGATAGACCGCGTAGCGCCGCGGCATGCCCAGATAGCCGAGCATGAACTGGGGGAAAAACGTGAGGTTGAAGCCGATGAATACGATGGCCGCTGCGATGCGCGCCCACATGTCCGGATAAAGCCGTCCACTGATCTTGGGCCACCAGTAATGGATTCCGCCAAGATAAGCCATCACAGCGCCGCCCACCATGATGTAGTGGAAGTGCGCGACAATGAAATACGTCCCGTTGAGGTGCACGTCGGTTGCGAGCGAGGCCAAGAAGAGCCCGGTGAGGCCGCCAATCGTGAACAGGCCGATGAAGCCTAGGGCGTAGAGCATCGGCGCTTCATAGGAGATCGAGCCGCGGTAGAGAGTGGCCGTCCAATTGAAGACTTTCACAGCCGACGGAATGGCGACCAGAAAACTCAGCACGGAAAAGACCAGCCCCGCGTAGATCGACTGCCCCGTCACGAACATGTGATGTCCCCAAACGATGAAGCTGATAACGGCAATCGACAAACTCGAGAACGCCACGAAGCTATATCCGAAAATCTTCTTGCGCGAAAAGGCTGTGATCAACTCGCTCACGACGCCCATGCCGGGAAGAATCATGATGTACACCGCCGGGTGCGAATAGAACCAGAAGAGATGCTGGAAAAGTAGCGGATCGCCGCCGACGGCAGGATCGAAGATGCCCACATGAAGAATGCGTTCGAGACCCAGCAGGAACAGCGTGATCGCGATGACGGGCGTGCCGAGAACGAAAATCAAGCTCGTCGCATACATCGCCCAGATGAACAGAGGCAGCCGGAACCACGTCATGCCGGGCGCCCTCATCTTGTGGATGGTGACGATGAAGTTCAGGCCAGTGAGAATCGAGGAAAAACCCGCGATGAAAACACCGAGGGCGACGATCGTCACGTTTGTGGCCGAATAGTGGCTGCTATACGGCGGGTAGAACGTCCAGCCGGTATCGACTCCGCCTGAAAGCGTGGCATAGAGCGCGAGCGCAGCGCCGGTGATGAAAATGTACCAGCTCATCAGATTGAGCTTAGGGAAGGCGACGTCGCGAGCGCCGATCATCAGGGGAATCAGAAAATTTCCGAGCGTCGCCGGAATCGACGGCACCAGGAAGAAGAACACCATGATGATGCCGTGAGTCGAGAACATCTTGTTGTACGTTTCCGGCTCGAAAAGCGCGCCCTGCGGCTCAATCAGATGGATTCGCATCAACATGGCTGCGACTCCGCCGACAACAAACATGATCGTGATCGACGCAAGGTAGAGCAGCCCGATGCGCTTGTGGTCAAACGTCAAAAGCCATGACCGGATGCCGTAACTGGCGTTCAGATAATTGACGCCGGATTCGGCCGGGGCATCGTGGAGATCCGCAGTGGCCGTACTCATTTGCCGTTCCTTTCTTCCGAACTCATCGATTTCACGTATGCGATCAGACGGACCATCTGGTCCGAGTCAACTTGCCCCTGGTAGGTGGGCATGATCGCCTGATAGTTGGGCAAGTGGACGGAATTGGGAACCAGGATGGCCTGGCTGATCAAGGATTCGTCCACGATACGCGTCTCTCCGTTCGCCATCTTTTGCGGCTTGCCGTAGAGGCCCGCCAGCGAAGGCGCGCGTCCGCCGGCCTCGCCCGTGTGGCAACTGTTGCAGCCGAATTGAGTGAAGAGCCGCTCGCCTTGCTGCGCGAGCGATTCCGTCTTCTCGCCGCCGGCAAGCCAAGCGGCGTAATCGGTCGGAGTCATCACGTAGATCCAGCCGATCATTTCCGAATGGTTCGTGCCGCAGTATTGGGCGCAGAAGAGATGGTACGTGCCCGTCTCGGTGGCCTGAAACCAGAGCGATGTGTAGCGTCCCGGGAGCGCATCCTTTTTGACGCGAAACGCGGGAATGTAGAAATCGTGAATCACGTCCTGCGAGGTCATCGTCAGCTTGATCGGCACGCCCACGGGAACGTGGAGTTCATTGATTTCGCGAGGTCCCTCGGAATGCTGCAAGTGCCACATCCATTGCTTCCCGATGACGAAAATCTCAGAGGAGGAAGCAGGAGGACGGCCGTTCTGGACGTAGAGAGCGGCAGACCAGACAAACAGAACCGCGCAGATCAGAGACGGGATGATGGTCCAGGTGAGCTCGACGGCCAACGGCGTATGCGTTTCGACGGACTTTTCGTCGTCCGACCGGCGGCGGTACTTGATCATGAAAACGAAAATGATCGAGAAAATCAGGACCGTGAAAAACGCGGTGATTCCCGAAAGGACGAGATAGAGGTTGTCGATTCCCGCGGCGGTCGTAGAAGCCGCGGGAGGCTGCAGCGGAATCATCTCCGCAAGAGAACCAAGTCCCGATTGTATGAGGCCCATCATCTCAGTTCCGTCACAATCCTTTGTAAATCGCGATACAGCGCGCGCGTCACGCTCTCTTCCCGTGCAGCGGGTAATGCTCGCCGCGGAAGAGCACGATCAAGAAAATTCCGCCGATCAAAACCGTCGCCAGGCCGCCCAATTGAAGCACTCGAGAAATCAGCAGCCCGTATTTTCCCGTGTGCGGATCGTAGTGATAGCAGAAGAGCAGGACCTGATCGACCGGAGAGCCGATTTTCCCTTCCGAGGCTTCCACAAGCCCAAGGCGCATGTCTCGCTCAGGATAGGTGACGCCGTAGAAGTAGCGCGAAATTTTCCCCTCAGGCGTCAAGAGCATGATTCCGCTGGCATGCGCATACTGCTTGGAATCGGGGTCGTAGGCGTAGCGGAAACCAACCGCAGCAGCGAGCTGCTTGATCTGCGATTCTTCGCCCGTCAGGAAGTGCCAGCCTGAGGCCGCGCCGGGACGGTTGTACATGCCCAGGTAAACTGCTTTCTTGGCTTCGGCGAGGGGCGGCTGGTCGGTCGGATCGATGCTGACGGTAACGACGTTGAAATCCTTGCCGACGCTCATCGGAATCTGCTCAAGGCTGCGGTCAAGGCCGTTGAGCACCTGCGTGCAGAGCATCGGGCAGTTGTAATAGACGAGCGTAAGGATCACGGGCTTGGAGCCGAAATACTGCCCAAGCGCCACGGCGCTGCCGTGCTCGTCGCGAAACATGAGATCGAGCGGAATCGGGCTGTTGAGCTTCTGGTCGATGCCGACTTCCTTGAGCAGCTCAGGGCGCACGCCGATATTCTGCGTCGGGTCAGTGAACTGCGCCGCTGCCGTGCGCGGGTGCGCGAGAAACAGGAATGCGACGCCCGCCGCCATCAGCCATGCCCGCGTCGAATTTGCCCGACTCCGCATCTCCGCTTCTTTCGCCCCTCTCGCTCTCGATTCCGCAGTTCTCTCGTTGGCGGCTACTTCTCTGCGCCGCCCTCACTCGCAACCGTCTCTTTCGGCTCCGTCAAATAGCCGCACTGGCCTTGCACGTCGGTATCGCCCGCGACGGTCGCCGGCGCCACGGTTGGAGCGCCCGCAGGAGCATCGCTCGCCGGGCGCGTGGGCAATCCGCGCGCGAGGACGAGATCCATCGCGCGGTCCACTGGAATGCGCGCGACGCCACTTTCCTGATTCACCCAGCCGTACGAATTAACCGCTGCCTGCTGCGCCGCGCAATAGTCCACAAGCTCCTGGTGCGGGTGGACCTGCAGGAGCGGACTCGGCGGAAGCTCACGCGCGCCTTCCTTGACGAGCGGTGAAGAGGTCGCGCCCAGCGGCTCCGCTTTTTCAAAGTAGTCGAAGGTCCACTTCATGCCGAGCATGGTTACGGCCAAGACCACGGCCATCCAAAAAGCAAATTGGAGGAGCGCGCGGACATTCGCGTCCCGGACTTCGTAGCCGGGGCCGCGATCGACCGGAGTGTTTGCTCCGTGCGATTCCTTAGTCGCCATGCTGATGCTCCAAAATCGCTTCAAATCGCGGATCGTGCAGCGGCAGCAGCGGCAGCTTCTTAAGCTGCCAGTAGAACGCCGCCAGCCACAACCCGCCAATTCCTATGACAGCGAAAACATCCAACAGCCGGAAGCCGGCCGCCCGATGCTCGTTTTCGAAGGCCGGAACAACGAGCCAGTACACGTCAATCAGCGTCACTACGAGCATCCAGCCAGCCACCAGCGCCAGGGAAGACAACTTCCTCTTGAAGCGCCGCTGCAACAAAATGAAGAACGGAAGAAAGAAGTGGAACAGCAGCAGCACGACGGCCACGCCGCGCCAGCTTCCAAAAGCGCGCACCAGGTACCATGGAATTTCGTCTTTCAGGTTGCCCGCCCAAATAATCAGAAACTGCGAGAAGGACAAGTACGTCCACAGCAGCGTGAAAGCGAGAACGAGATTGCCAAGGTCGTTGTAGTCCTTGGGTGGGACGCAATCCTTCAGCGGCGGACCACCTGAAAGCGTTCGCAGGACGAAAATCGAGAACGAGAGCCCCGCGAGCGCCATGATCACCATAAACACCATTCCGTAGATCGTAGACGACCACGCCGGCTCAAGCGACATCACCCAGTCGACCACCGCGGCGCTTATCGAAAGACCCCAGATGACCAACCCGATGCCGGAGAGACTGCTCATCTTGCC
>Ga0335078_10017393_pt1 | contig 10680 bp, 9 predicted proteins | sample Lox_Sample_32_FD_206711 | JGI IMG/M metagenome (GOLD analysis project Ga0335078, IMG submission 206711) | Soil microbial communities from Loxahatchee National Wildlife Refuge, Florida, United States - Lox_Sample_3.2 | ecosystem: Environmental > Terrestrial > Soil > Wetlands | place: USA: Florida... | reverse complement strand
CAATTGCAGCGTGCGGGCGCGACGCCCGCGCTCCCAGGAAATCCTATCAGGGCTTGGTTTCACTCAGTGTGCGGCAGGTGCGACAAACTCGACGCCTCGATCGGCGTTCAGCTTCTCCGTCACGTTGAGATCGAGTTCGTTGAGAGGTATTTTGCGGGTTGTCTGGTCCCCCAGCACCCAGAGGGTGTCACCCATGATTGCATAATTCTGCACTTCCAATTGGTGACCGTCGCGATAGACGAGCACCGTGGAAAGCGGTTTTTCCTGGGCTGCCGCCGCAGGCCGCGTCTCAGCGGCCGGCGGACGCAGATACTCCTGCTCCTGCTGCAACATCTGAACTTCGTTGCCAAGTTGGGCGACCTGATCGGAGAGACCGCTGTCCTGCTCCGCTTCCTGCTCGGGAGCCGGAGCCTGTTGGTATGACCCGGAGTTTTGCTCTGGGAAAGCATTCCCATAATAGGGATACCCGTAATACGGATACAGAGGATATGAGAAGTAGTTCGGAGAGGTACCTAACCACCAAGGGTAACCATAATAGCCGCCGTAAGAGTAAAACGGCCGATGCCCGTGAAAGCCGCTGGTGGTGGGGCCATGCCGCCAGTAGGAAGATGCACCCGATGGGGCCGGCCGAGCGATCGGCGCTCTAAAGGAACTCGGCGCCCTTACAGGGCTGGGCGCTCTCAGGGGACCTGGTACCGCCCGAAATGAGGAAAACCCGCCGCCTCGGGCTGGCGCCGCGCCTGTAGAGCGGCCGCCACCACGGAATTGAGCGTAAAGGGGCAGGGCAAGAAGCAAGCCCGCTAACACGGCCGCAATGGTCAGCAGCCTCTTCATAACCTTAGACTACCACATTATGGGACGGCTCGCGGTCAAGAAAGGTTTGCCACGGAACATGCGCGCAGCGCCTCGGAGTGCGGCAGCTTGCTGCCGGGACCGATCCGAGGCCGGAGCGCAGTGAGCAACCTTGCCTGACAGAAGCGAGCGCAAGCTGCCGCACTCCAAAGGCGCCTACGGTGTGTTGCCCTCGGACTGGAAAAGAAGCGGCGCGAAGTTGGCGAGATTGCGCCGCCACACCATCCAGGTGTGCATGCCCGGGGTTTCGATGTGCTTTACGCCCTTCGACGTCAGCCATTCGCGGAACTTGCGATTGGGTTCGATCAGATGATCCTCGGTGCCGCAGGCGATCCAGAGAAGATGGAGCTGATCGTTGGCCTTGGAATCGAGCGACGGAAACTCGGCGTTATAGTCGTCGCCGAGGCCGCCGGCACTGAAGGAGCCCACCCAGGCAAAATGATCGAGATGGTTCAAGCCTACGTAAAGGGACTCGGCGCCGCCCATGGAAAGCCCGGCGAGAGCGCGCGAGTTTCGATCGCTGATGACGTGGTAGTTGCGCTCGACCTCGGGGATGACTTCGGTCAGCAGCGCCTCGCCAAACTTGTCCATATTCTCCTTCACGAGGTTGGCGTGTTGAAACGAAGCGGAGCCATGGGTGAGGATCTGGGGCGCGCCGTAGCCCAGAGACATCACGATCAGCATCGGCTTTGCCTTGCCCTGAGCGATCAGGTTGTCGAGGATAAAGTTGGCGCGGCCCACGGTCGTCCAGCCATCGGCGCCGTCGCTGTACCCGTGCTGAAGATAAAGTACTGGATAGCGCTTGTCGGAGGCGGGATCGTAGCCCGGCGGCGTGTACACGAAATAATCCCGGTCGTCGCCTACCACGCCAGAATGATAGAAGTAGTGGTGCACCACGCCGTGCGGCACTTCGGTGGTGTCCCACACTTCGGGCGTCGAACCCGGAACGTGCACCATGTTGGACTGGAAGAGCAGGTTCGTCTTCATCAGGTGGTTCGAAGGGTCCGTGAGGCCTACGCCGTCGGCCACAAAAGAGTAGCCGTAATAGTCCGGCTCGAGGGGCGCGGTGGTGATGCTCCAGACGCCTTGATCGTCCTTCTGCATGGCCTGCGGCTTGGTGCCTTCCAGGGCTAGCATCACTTCTTTTGCGTTCGGATCGCGGAAGCGAAAGGTGACGCTGCGGTCGGCGTGCACTTCCGGCGATACGACTGGAGGTGGTGGCTGCTGCTGAGCTGGTCGAGCTGCCGGGGCGGCCGCGGGCGACTGCGCCCAACCGGAGAGAGTGACGACCGCGATGAAAATTGGGAGAAGCCAAGGATGGCGTTTCATGATGGTGGCGTGTCCTTTCATCTGAACACCGAAAGGCTATCACGGTGAGACGTTGAGGCGCAAAGGGTGGCAAGACTCATCACGGGGTTCACGAACAAGAGCCTCTGTGTGCTCCCGTGATCTCCGTGGTGAAGCCTCGTGGTTGCGGCCCGGCCAAGCGATTTAATGGTGCCTGACGCTCAGGCCCGCGGCCTTGGCGAGCTGAAGCTGGCGGCGGTCAAAGGTGAGAAAAGCCTCCGCATTAAGAGCGCCAGCCGCGGCCACGTGAAGGATATCGATCGAGCGGGTCCCGTAACGAGCCGTGTAGCGCCGCGCCAAGGTCACGGCTCGTGAGAAGGCGTCGGGCGGAAGAGGATTGATCGTCCAATGGAGCACGTCTTCCTCGAAGTCTCCGCGCGCCGCGGCCGCTTGGGCTGCCGTGATCTCCCGGCGGAAGAGCGCAAGCTCGATAGCGTTGATCAACTCGAGTTCGTGGAGCGCAGTGAACACGTAGGATGGCTTGAGTTTGTGGTTGAGTTCGTCCGCTGTCACACTGTTGGAATCCTCAAGATAGAGGGAGAACAGAAAACTGGTGTCCGGGTAGACCCTCACTCGTGGCCCCGGTCCCAAGCCACAATGTCGGCTCCAGTCACGGACATCTTTTTGTGGCCGAATATCTTGCGCCTGCGGGCCGCGAAGTCCGGCAGATACGGAGTCTCCGGCTCAGGGCGAATCGGCACTAGTTTGGCAATCGGTTGCTTACGCTTGCGAATCTCGATCTCTTCGCCCTGACGAAGGCGCGCCTCGATCTCAGAGAAATGAAAGCGCAGATCTCGAACCGTTGCGGTCTTCATATATCACATTATATGTGATACATTGCCAGAGATCAACCTGGACTGGACGACCGAACCGAGAAGGGACGCTTGCTGAACCTCGCCGGTCCTGGCAAGAGCAGTCAGGCTCCGCCCAACGCAGAAGCCGCGGCAGGTGCCTTCTTGGTGTCGCCGATCATCTCGATGCGCCCGGCGATAACTTGCCCGGTCTCGCTGAGATCGCCGACCACGTGCACCTTCGCTCCTACCTTAAGGTCCTCTGCTGACCCGGTCGTCCCGTCGGCCCGGACGATAGTCGTCTTGTCATCGTAGACCACATGAAAGAAGATTCCTTGCCCGGAGTCTACAGTGAACTTGCCCTTGGAGGCGTCGTGGATCGTCCCGCTGAGGTCGAAGTTCGAGCCTTGAGCGGCGCGCACGACTCGCGACGCCGACACTGACAGATATAGGATAGAAAAAGCAGCGCAAGTCAGGAGAGGGAGAATCCTAAGCGCGTTTCGCATGGTTCATTCTATCTCATCGCCGCGCGCGGCGCACGTGAGCGCCATCCCAAACATGCAGCCCCTTCCGCACACACCGGTGCTGAAGCCGGCGATGGCCAGCTAATTAAATTCAGTTGGCGATAACGTCTCTCACCCTTCCAACAAGAGGCTTGCCGGCTCCTCCACCAATTGCTTCACCCGCACCAGGAATTGCACCGCCTCCATCCCGTCCACGATGCGATGGTCGTAGCTCAGCGCCACGTACATCATCCGGCGGCTGGCGATCTGGCCGTTGAGGCTCATCGCTCTTTCCTGAATCTTATGCAGTCCCAAGATGCCCACTTGCGGTGGATTCAGAATAGGCGTGCTCATCAGCGATCCGAAGACGCCGCCGTTGGTGATGGTGAACGTCCCGCCGCGCAGGTCGTCGAGCGCCAGTTCGCGGTCGCGGGCCTGCTGCGCGAATCGTTTGATGCCTTTTTCGATTTCAGCAAAGCTCAGCCGATCCGCGTCTCGTAAGACCGGCACCACCAGTCCCTCGGCAGCGCCCACCGCGATGCCGATGTCGTAATAGTGCTTCAGGATGATGTCATCGCCGTCGATCTCGGCGTTCAGGCGCGGGAAGGCGCGCAACGCCGCTACCGAGGCCTTCACAAAGAATGACGAAATGCCGAGGCCCACGCCGTACCGCTCCTGAAACGACTCCTTGTGGCGCTTGCGCATTTCCATCACTGCGCTCATGTCCACTTCATTGAAGGTGGTGAGCATGGCTGCGGCGTGCTGCGCCTCAACCAGCCGTCGGGCGATGGTCTGCCGTCGCCGCGACATGCGGATTCGCTCTTCGAGCCGCGCGCCGGGCGGGGCCGTCGTGGGCGCGATAACCGAAGACACACTCGATGAGGGTTGGGCTTGCCTTTGGGGAGCCGCCGGTGCGCGCTGCTCGGGTCCCGGTTGAATCCCGAGCGGCTTGGATATATGGGCTGGCGCCGTAGCGTGTGCCGCCGGAGGCTGATCAGCCTCAGCCACGTGGCGCTCCACGTCCGCCTTCGTGAGTCGCTCGCCGTCAGAAGCGGAAATCTCGCCGAGGTCAATCCCGTGTTCGCGCGCTAGTCGCCGGGCAGAAGGGGTCGCAGGGGCTTCCGAAGCCCAGGCCGAAGAATCGAGAACCACCGGGGCGGTTGGCGATGGCCTGCCGGATACAGGTTCCGGCGCCGATTCGGAGGCTGGAGGCTGCGGCGGCTTCGCCCCCTTGTCAGTCTTCGTTTCGACTAAGCCGGCAGCCTCCTCGATCACGCCCAGCACGTCGCCGATCTTCACGTCTTCGCCCTCGTGGCGTTCGATTTTGGCCAGCACGCCGCTGCGCTCGGCGCCCACTTCAAGGTCCACCTTGTCCGTCTCGAGTGACACCAGTACCTCGCCGGCGCTTACACGGTCCCCCTCGTTCTTCAGCCAATGTCCCACCGTCGCTTCGAGCACCGATTCGCCGAGCTCAGGCACCACGATTTTAGCCGGCATAGTTACGACCTCGCGCGGCCAGTTCGTATTTCGGAATGTAGGGGCAATTCGTAGGGGCGATGCATGAATCGCCCCTGCGTTGGGAACCCCGAACTGTGCCCCTATGAACGTTCTTTATTGCTAAGAAATCGGCTCAGTGTGTCCCTATGAAAGCATTTGTGCATAATCTTTACACTTTTGATTCCGCCGGATCGCTCCAAAACTCACCTGCTTTTGAGGAGCAAATTCTCCTCAACCGGCGCCTCGGCCAAATCGAATGCCTGGTGAATCAGCGTCGTCTGGGTAACGCTGTGCCAGGCCGAAGAGCCCTCCGCCGGGCTCGACCGTCGTGGCCGGCCGATATAATGGAGCGGCCAGCGGCCGGCGATCAGCCGGTCGAGCTGTAACTTGATGAATTCCCAGGCCCCCATGTTGCGCGGCTCCTCCTGCATCCACACCACCTCTTCGAGGCGTGGATAGGCTTCCAATACCGGCAGCAGGTCGTCCTCAGCCAGCGGATAGAGCTGTTCCACTCGGCAGATGGCCACTGCGGCGCCCCTGCTACGCCCAGGGCTCGCCAGAAGCTCCACTGCGATCTTGCCGCTGGCCAAAATCAGTCGGCGCACCCGATCGGGTTGACGCCGCGCCTCGGCGTCGTCGATCACGCGACGGAAGCGGCCCTCCGCCAGGTCGCGCAACGAAGATGCCACCAGAGGATGCCTCAGTAAGCTCTTTGGAGTGAAGACGATAAGTGGAAGCGGGTCGGTTTGCAGCAAGTTGGCCTGCAGGCGCAACAAGTGGAAGTACTGGGCCGCCGTGGTGCAATTAACGATACGCACATTCACGAAGGCGGCGAGCTGCAAAAATCGCTCTGGACGCCCGCTGGCGTGGTCCGGTCCCTGCCCTTCCAGACCGTGCGGCAGTAGCATGACCAGCGAAGGCGTCAGGCCCCACTTTGATCGCGCCGAAAGGATGAACTCGTCGATCATCGTCTGGGCGCCATTAATGAAGTCGCCGTATTGCGCCTCCCAAATCACTAAACGCCCTGGTTCCTGCACGTTGTAGCCGTACTCAAAGGCCACCGCCGCGTTTTCGCTCAAGGGGCTGTTGTGGACCTCGAAGGCGGCTTTGGCTTGGGGTAGGGCTTGAAGCGGAATGTAGCGCTCGCCGGTGTCGGCGTCATAAAGAACGGCGTGTCGCTGATTGAACGTGCCGCGCTCCGTATCCTGCCCAGTCAGGCGGATAGGTATGCCGTCGGCCACAATGGAAGCCAAGGCGAGTTCCTCGGCCGTCGCCCAATCGATGGTCCGGGTATCCGGGTCATTCAAAGCCTCGGTCCGGCGTCCTCGCGCGCGTTCAAGCTTCCGGTTGACGTTAAATGCCTCAGGCACTTGGAGCAAGGCTCGGTTAAGCTCTCGCAGACGGTCGGCGGGGAACGCCGTGGCAGCGTGCCGAGCTGCGCCCGCGGGCGGCTCCTCGGGCCGTGGCTCCACAATCTCGCGCTCGGGCTCAAACGAAGCCATGACGCTCTCAAGCTTCACGAAGTGCTTTTTCACCAGGCTCTCGGCAAACCCCTCCTGAATTAACCCTCGCTCCATCAGCGTCTTGGCCCAGAGTTGGCGCACCGTCGGGTGTTGGGCGATCTTTGCATACATCACCGGCTGGGTGACGCTCGGTTCGTCACCCTCATTATGTCCGTAGCGCCGGTAGCCCACGACGTCGATCACGAAGTCTTTGCGGAAGCGTTCCCGGTAAGCGAGTGCCAGGCGGGCGGCTTCAAGGCATGCCTCCGGGTAGTCTGCATTCGCGCGCGCAATAGGTATGCGAAAGCCGCGCGCCAGGTCGCTCGCGTAAATCGTACTACGGCCGTCGAACGGCTCGGTTGTGAAGCCAAGCTGATTGTTAGCAATGATATGCAGGGTACCGCCGGTCGTGTATCCGGGCAGCCGGTAAAGGTTCAAGGTTTCAGCGACTACGCCTTGAGCCGGGAAAGCGGCATCTCCGTGAATCAACACTGGAAGGGTTCGCTTGGGATCGAAACGGGGCGGGCCGGGTTGATTTGCAGTTGTGCCCGCGGCCCGAGCCATGCCCTCCACCACGGGATTAACTGCTTCCAAATGTGAAGGATTCGGGGCTAGCGTCACCACCAGCGGCGTCTGCTCGCCTTCGTCCAGCTCGCGCACCGCGCCCGAGTGATACTTCACGTCGCCCGTCCAGCCCAGGTCAGAGCGGAACCGGCTGGCGCCGACAGGGTCCTTGAACTCTGCCAGGATTTGCTGGTAGGGCTTGTTGAGGACGTGCGCCAGTACGTTCAGACGCCCCCGGTGAGCCATGCCGATCAATATGTTACGGAATCTGGCCTGCCCTGCGCGGCGGATGATTTCGTCCAGGATGGGTATCAGGATGCCAAGCCCTTCAATCGAAAAGCGCGTTTTGCCGGGGAACGCCCGGTGAATGAACAACTCGAAAGCGCCCTCTTGCGTGATCCGGTCGAGCAGCGCGACCTCGTCGATGGGGTCGGCGGGCGGGCGGAACCGGCGCGACTCAATAGCATGGATCAGCCACTGGCGCTCCTCGGGGTCACGCACGTGGCCGTAATCGAATCCACTCACGGACGAATAGACAACCCTCAGCGCCTCTATCACTTCCCAGGCGCTCTGCTTGCCTTCCGCAAGTGGACCGAGGATCAGCGAAGCCGGCAGGTCGCGCAGATCCTGCTCTGTGACGCCATGAAACTCAGGCTGAAGCGATGGGTCCCCAGGCGGCGGGCTGCCGAGCGGGTCGAGTTGCGCAGCCAAGTGCCCGAACTTCCGGATCGACTCGGCCAGGTTGACCGCACCTACGATTTTGGCAATTGGCGCACCCGGAACGGCGCTGATCGCGCCCGAGGCGGCCACTTCGGGAGGCGGTCCGTGCCGATCGAAGAACGTCCGCGTGGCAGCATCGACTGACGCCGGGTCGCGCCGGTAGTCGTCGTACAGTTCGGCGGCGTAAGCAGCGTTGAGTCCTCGAAATTCGCGCCAGGGGTCCATTGCAATACGACAAATGAAGCAAGGTTCGCTACAAGGAGCGCCCCTTGATTACGCAGTATCAGATCGAGAAGAACTGCGGCTACATGCTGCGCTCATCGACCCGCAGTCAGCTTGACTCTGCAGTGGGGAAGTCGAGTCTCATTCCCATTGATGCCTCCCCTACTCATGTCGACGTCAAGACACGCGCATATCGTCAATCAACTGCTGGTCGCCGCTACCTCTGGGGACTGTGCGGCTTCCCAGGCGGCTGCCCGCCGTTCGCGTGGCCGCCTGAAGTATCGCTTTAGTCTAAGGAAATGTTTCTCATACAGATGATAGCTCGTAACGGCGATCAGGATTGAAGCCGTGAAACAAATCATCATGAAAACAAGGCTGCCTGCTAACGCGTAACGGAGATGCTCACGGAGGTAAACATTCACACCTCGGGCCCAGAGTTGATTCAGGAGCGGCACGTGGAATACGTATATTCCGTAACTGTAAAGACCCAAAAACCGCAACGGACTGCTAGATATGAGCTTGGCTCCGTAGCCCCCTGCGGGAAGGGTCAAGACAACGAATAAGAAACATCCATAGAATAGCGCCGCGACCGGGCTAGCAAGGAGCTCGGTCACGATCTGAAGGCGACCGAGGTGCAGGAATACGTGTACACCGACAAGCGACAGCCCCGCAATCGGGAGGATTCGGCGTGATAATCTGGCTAGAGCTGGCGCATCGAGCGGTCCTCGGATAGTTGCTGCGATCAAAGATCCCATCACAAGGCCATCCATACGGCAGGGCGTGAAAACGTAAACCGCGATGTTATGATTCGAAGCGAGCATTAAGGCAACGCGGCTGAGAAAGCCGACCACGGGCAACGCGAGGCAAAGCTTGATCAGCGACGTGCGCGGGAGCCGCGCCACCACGACTGGCCACAAGAAATAAAAATGCTCCTCGACAGAGAGCGACCAGAAGTGGCCGACCCATCCGACAAAACGATTGGTAATAAGCGGGGTTAGGTTTGCACCGTATGCCATCAACCACCAACGGTTGAGAAAGGCCTCTTGGACGCCGTCAAAGGCGCGGAAGACAGTGAGCCTCGGCGCCACGAAGGCCAGAAGCACCACCGCCAAGTAGTAGAGGGGAAAGATCCTTAGGATGCGGCGAGCGTAAAAATTACGATAGTAGTTCTCAGTCTCTTTCGAGTCCAGCAGGATGCCGGTGATAAGAAACCCCGAGAGGACGAAAAAAAGGTCGACGCCGGTGCTGAGGGTATTGAGAGCAAAATGTAGACCCGGTATCGGGAACGGTTCTGCAAAACTGAAATGGCAAAGCATGACTAGAAGAATCGCGACTCCTCGAACTCCGTCAAGCGAAGGAACATGGCCGCTCAAGGGACGAAGCGTAGTCGCTTCATGGACTCCAACTGTCAAATTCCTCTCCTGTGTGCTCCTCATGCAGTTTATCCCTTAAACCCTCAAAACGCAGCGAATAGCCATGATCGCTCCTGAGGATCGCGCCAGACGTCAGGCACCCTTTGGCCCCGCGCCTGAGGAAATGCTATCATCGGCTGTGGTATCTGCAAAGTGCTCATCGCGGCGTCTGAACGGTTGTTGTGCCTGCAGGCATCCAAAGGATTGAACCCGCGGTCCAACCCTGAGGTGCAACAAGGACCTCAGAATCAGCGGGCTGAAGGCCAATGCGACTTGCACGAAACGCACGATTCGTCGGGAACGGCGGAAGCCTCACCCCAACGAGGCGACATGCAAAGGTCAAATCCTCACGATCCTCAAGCATCATGAGCAGATGCTTGAGGCTTTGCCCGAAGCCGTGCGCGATAAGGTCGGCTTCGACTGCAACGTGGCAGACGCTCGGCCTCGAGCCGATAGAGTCGATGGAATTCACCCTGGCCGACGGAACCCGGATCGAACGTAAGTTGTCCGAGTGTAGGCTCAGTCTAATGGAGAGGAGCCGCCGCGCGCCTGTGGTTCTCGGCGAGCGGGGTGACGAGGCTCTGCTCGGGGCGGTTACTCTGGAAGAGTTTGGGCTGATGTTGAACCCGCTCAACCGCACGCTGGCGCCGATGCGGATGCTGCTGAAAATAGACGTGACAGGCAGGAGCAAAAGCCGGACGACGAGGGCACGAGCACGATCGAATTGGACGACCTTTCCAGGCGCTCTCGGGCTTGGCCGACCCTGGACACTGGGGACGAATCGAACCGATTAGCGACAAGCCCTTTTGGCTAGAGTAGCTTACACTGTGCAAAATGGGTCCAATTCCGGGACTTTCGAGGGGGTCGAACTCAATTTTGTAAGCCACTGTGCAACAGTCTGTTACGGCCAAATCAGGCAGTTTGGCGACTTTTTTCGCGGACGTGGTTCCGCTGCCAGGGCAAGCCTCAGACCTACGCGAGTTCGGCAACGAAAGGAATACGATTATGAGTCCTACAGAAGCGGCCGTCGGCGACATCGAAAAGCAGGAGTGGATCGAGTCCTTCGATTACGTCATCCATAAGGACGGCGGACCCGAGCGAGCCACCGAACTTCTGCAAACGCTGCGACTTCATGCGGCCGAGGCCGGCGTCAGCCTGCCTTATAAGATCACCACGCCTTACCTCAACACGATTCCAGCCGACCAGGAGCCGCCCTTCCCCGGCAGCCGCGAGATCGAGCGTCGCATCAAGAGCCTGATTCGTTGGAACG
>Ga0335078_10017391_pt1 | contig 10681 bp, 7 predicted proteins | sample Lox_Sample_32_FD_206711 | JGI IMG/M metagenome (GOLD analysis project Ga0335078, IMG submission 206711) | Soil microbial communities from Loxahatchee National Wildlife Refuge, Florida, United States - Lox_Sample_3.2 | ecosystem: Environmental > Terrestrial > Soil > Wetlands | place: USA: Florida... | reverse complement strand
CGCTCTCGTGGTCATCGAGGCCGAGGTCCCGCCTCGCCGGCGCCCTGGGGGATGTGACGGCGATCTTCCTCGACGGAGCGCGGGCACGGCGCCGCTAGCGCGGATGCGGGGGTCATCGATGAAGAATCGTGACGCATCGAGAAGGACTCGCGTTCCCGTCGCCCTCGTGGGGCTGGCGCTCGGGGGCGCCGCGTGCTCCGACTTCGGCACGAACCGCGTCGTGCCCGCGCGCGGCACGTTCGGGACGGAGCTGTACACGGTGGTGTGCGATCGCGTCGGCGCCCAGTCGCTGCGCGAGGACGTGACGGGGGCGTCGTTCGCGGCCGTCTGTCACCCGGACGCGAACGGCAACTTCGCGAGCACGGTCGACCAGTCCCAGCTGCCGCTCCTCACGGCGACGACGACCGCGGACGGCCAGCCCGTCTCGCTCGCCACCCAGCAGGCCAACCGGGTGCTCAACGTCGCGCGCGTCGAGGCCCTCGCCCGGGATCGGCAGGGGCTCATCGCCGCGTTCGACGCGACCTTGCCCGCTACGACCATCCCGGAGCAACCGATCGCCTCCGGGGAGTGCCCCGATCCCGACGCCGCCAGCGCCGACTCCAGCGGCAACCTGCCGCTGCAGAAGGAGTTCACGTCCTTCCTCTCGCGCATCGTGGACCTCTACGACGACGACACGATCCCGAACGCGACGCGGGCGCTCGGCGACGTCATGAACGAGGTCAAGGCGGATCCGGACCTTCAGGCGGCGCTCGCGCGCGTCGACGCCCGGCAAGGGTACCGGCCGCTTCCGATCGCCCTCGGGGTCTCGCGGCCGGCGCTCGGGTACCCGAGGCTAGTCGAGCTGTCGCGCGCGCTGCTGAACGTCCTGCTCACGGATCCGAACAGCGCCGGAGGGCAGGCCTTCACCCAGGCGCAGCTCGTGCTCTACAACGAGCTGCGGACGCCCAGCACGGATCCGTCGCTCCCGCTGCTCACGTCGACGCCGGACCCGGCGCTCGGGGGGAGACTCGTCCTGAGCCGGCCACGGTCGCTGCTCGAGGTGGCCCAGCAGGTCGCGCTCACCCAGGGACCGGCGTTCCAGATCGGCGACCCGAGCTACATCGCGCAGCGCGATCCGCGAGGCTACGCGAGCGTGAAGCTCGTGAACGGCGCGATCCCTCCGCCGTTCGTGGACGCCGACGGAGACGGCCTGGCCGACATCGACAGCCTCGGCCAGTTCGTCACGAGCGACGGATCCAGGCCCGCGTCGCCCTTGTTCTCCGTCGACGGTGCGCAGGGACCCCGCGACTCCGCCGGGCGCGCGCTGGCGAGCGACCCGTCCGCGCTGCTCTACGACTACGTCGACGTCGATCAGACGATCCTCGGGACGCTGCTGAGCGACATCCAGCCGTTCTTCCAGGCGGACCCGACGCAGGCCAACGAGACGGCGATGAACCTCCTCGCCGCGCTCCCGGTGCTCGCTGGCGGCCGCGACCCCACCGCGTCGTCCACGGCGACGTACCCCCCGGATCCGCGCCAGATCACCAACTGGCAGCTCGGCAACAGCGGAACTCCTCCGGCGGGCCTGGGGACGACGCCCGTCACGGTGCCCTATCGCGCGTTCCATCCCGAGACGTCGCCCATCGCGGACCTCGTGTACGCGCTCGGACAGATCCTGGGGACGCAGGAGATCGACGACCTGCTCGCCGTGGCCGAGCAGCTCGCGATCCAGCACCCCGAGCAGCTCGCGAGCTTCGTCGGCCTCGCACTGCAGGTGAAGGCGACGGCGGACAATCACCCGGAGGCGACGCTGCCCGCGACGGCGACGTTCTGGGACGACCTCTTCGTGCAGCTCGCGAGCGTCGCGCAGACCGAGGGTCTCACCGAGGACATCCTGCGGGCCGTGAACCAGCCGGCCACGCTCGGGCTCGAGTCGCCGCTGCAGACGTACTTCACCTACAAGGACGACGTCTCGTACGACACGAACGACCTGAATGGCCCGGCTGTCAACCTGACGGTGCCGGGGCAGTCCTCGCTCGCCTTCGTCACTCCGGTCGACCGGACGCAGCCCGACAGCGGCACCAACAAGAGCGAGATGCAGAAGTTCCTGTCGCTCCTGCACGACACCAACGGCCTCGCCATCTGCACGAAGGACGGCGCGACGGTGCCGATCTCCGTGACGCTCGCGGGCGTCAACGTGAGCTTCGTCTACCCGACGGACCCGGTGTACACGCCGCTGCTCTGCACGATCGTGGGCTCGTCGCCGCCGTCGCACCTCGGGCTCTGCGACATCTTCGGCTACCAGAACGTGATGAACCTGCTGCTCGACGTCCTGCTGAACAAGGCGACGCTCACCGTGCGGGACCCTTGCCTGAACGCCCTCATGAACTCGTCGCTCGCCTCGCTCGTGGGCGGGGCCGACGCGTTCCTCCAGCAGCTGTCGGGCGTGCAGGGGTTCTCGCTGCACCCGGACCTCGCCGGGTTCGCGCGCCTGCTCTACTTCAACACGCCGTACCCGGGGCTGCCGTCGGACACCAATCCGGCCAACAAGACGACCTCGACGTTCCTGCAGGACACGATCAACCCGATCGAGTCGATGGTCTGTCCGCTCGACTCGTTCACGGCGCCGGACGGCACGGTGTTCCCGTTGCGGCAGTGCGCCACGGTGAGCGACGTGCTGCGGGCACGGGACCCGGATGCGCTGTTCCCGGTGAACGAGCTCGGCTTCGTGCCCGCGCTCCAGCCCATCGCCGGGGCGTTCGACGCCCACCAGGCGCCCCTGCTGTTCGCCAACCTGTTCGACACGCTCCACCTGCACTGGGGATCGACGCTGCAGACCACGCAGGAGTGCGATCCGACGTTGCCCCGGACGAACGGCCGCTGGTGCTCGCAGGACGGTCTGGTGCGCTACGAGCCGCTGCTCGCGGACATCGTGACCGAGCAGCCGTTCGAGCGGATCCAGGGGCTGCTCGGCGCGCTGGCGGGCATCCAGGTCCCGCACTGCACGAGCTACGATCCGACGAGCCACCTGTGCACGGCGTCGACGCAGATCGACGGGATCCACGCGGTCGCCCAGGCGGTCGAGCTGCTCTTCGATCCGAAGCGGACGCCGGGGCTGACCGACCGGCAGGGCAACACGCTCGCGCTGCGCAACGACGGCACGCGCACCGATCCCATCAAGCCCATCGACCTGCTGGTCGATTCGTTCGACGAGATCGACGCCGCCTTCGCCAGCTACGCCACCCAGTACCCCAACGACACCGGGCGTCACGCGCTGTGGCTCCAGGCGCGCTCGCACTTCGTCGACACGTTCCTCGCGGTCGACGGCACGGGCGCGCAGGCGTCGTTCCACAACCCGACGCTCGTGAACGCCCTGCCCGCGATCCTCGAGACGCTGCGCGCGCAGACGTTCGCCCACTGTCCGGGCCTGTCCCAGCCCTGCACGTGGGCGCGACAGACGCTGGCGCAGTCGTTCGGCAGCACCCTCGGCACGCCGACGTTCGCCGCGGTCGCGGATCTGCTCGAGGCCATCCGGACCGACAACGTCTCGCGGACCGAGGTGGAGCAGCTCGTGGGCTACCTGCTCGACTCGGTCTCCGGCAACCAGGCGAGCACCGACACGCTCTCGGCCACGGCCGACATGCTCGGGATGCTGCAGGACGACACGAACCTGCAGCCGGTGGAGCAGGTCCTCGCGCTCACGGCGGCGAGCCCCGTGCTCGACTCGCAGCGCAACGTCGTCCGGCGCGGACTGATCGACGCCGGCGTCCGCGTGCTCGGTCGGATGTTCGAGGAGGATCAAGACCCGTCGCGGGCGTGCTGGACGACGCGGGATCCGAACCGCGTGCTCGGCCGGTTGATGACGGACCTGGTGACGCCCGTGAGCGCGACGCAGCCCTCGCCGTTCGAGACGATCGCGGACGTCGTCGCCGACGTGAACCGCGCCAACCCGGCCCTGCAGACGAAGCTCGACGGCGGCGACTACGGCAACATCGCCAACGAGACGAGCGAGTTCGTCCTGGACCCGTCGACCGGGCTCGAGCAGGTCTACGCGATCGTCCGTCAGGCGACGGAGCCCTGAGGGCGAGAACGAGGAGGAGACAACGCCCCACCTCGTCCTGTCGTGCGGCGTCCCGCGCCGGCTATGATCCACGGGTGAGTCGAGCCGCGATCCTCCGGCGTGTGGCGGCGGCGCTGCTCGTCGCGCTTCTCTCCGCGGGGCTCGTGCTCCTGGTGCAGTGGGTGTCGTCGCGGGGCGCCCCGGCATCGGCGCGCTCGACGCCCAGCGTCGTGATGGCGGTGCGCGACCTGTCGCGCCTGGAGAGCGCGAGCTACCACGTATCCAAGGTCATCGAGCTCACCGACGAGCAGTCGCGCCTGTTCGGACTCGTCGAGGCCAAGGACGCCTTCCTGCTCGTCGCCGAGGGGGACGTCGTGGCGGGGGTCGATCTATCGAAGGTGACGGACGCCGACGTCCGCGTCGACGCAGCACACGGAAGCGTGCGCGTTCGCCTTCCGCCGCCCGAGGTGCTCTCGTCGTCGCTGGACGAAGGGCATACGCACGTCTACGAGCGCACGACTGACGTCCTCGCTTCGCGCAACGAGCAGCTCGAGGGCAAGGCGCGGCAGGAAGCCGAGAGGCAGATGCGCCTGGGCGCGATCGACGCCGGCCTGCTGACGCGCGCCCGGTCGAGCGCCGAGCGCGTCGTGCGCGGCCTGCTGCACGCGCTCGGCTTCGAGGTCGTCGAGATCGACTGGGGCGGCTGACGGCCCCATCGGTGCCTGCTCCTCGTCGAGCAGATGCTTCACCCATTGCTCCGCGTCGAGCGGCCGGCGCACGTCCAGCATCGCGGCAAGATCGCCCCGGTCCGGAGGGCTCGTCACCTCCGGAGTGCCCAGAGACGCATCATGAGACGCGACCCTGCAGGCCCGGAAATTAGAATCCGTCCATGCTTGGATACAGGACGCTTGCACTGGCCTTCTGCGCAGCGACGGCAACCTATCTCGCGTGCGGAGGCAGCTCGAGCAGCCCCATAGGCTCGCCGGGTGACGGCGGCTCGGAAGGAGCCGGGGGCACCGAGGCCGGTGAGATGGACGGGGCGAGCACCGGCGACGGAGCGATGCTCGCCGACGCGGGCTCCGACGCCGGGGGAGACGCGGAGGCCGGCGGCGGCCCCCCGTGGGGGCCCCCGAGCCCGCCCGCGTGCGCGTCGGCGTGCACCGGCGGCCAGGTCTGCATCCATGGCGCCTGCGCGTGCCCCACGTACCAGACGCTGTGCAACGGCCAGTGCATCCCGACCGTCGTCGATCCCGCCAACTGCGGCGGTTGCGGCACGACGTGCGGGAAGAACCAGGTTTGCTCGGCCGGCTCGTGCTCGGCCTCCTGCCTGCCGGGGCTGACGGCGTGCGGCGGGCAGTGCGTCGACACCAACACGGACAACGCGAACTGCGGCGGCTGCAACGCGCCGTGCGGCTCGGGTCAGGGTTGCATCTGGGGCAACTGCGGCACCGCCACGGTGAAGACGTCTGCCACGTGCTCCGGGGGAGGAGCGATCCCCTCGGTCACCGTGGGCGGGCAGACCTACTGCCTCGACCAGCTCGGCACCTCGACGTTTCTGCCCTGGGGGATCTGCTCGTGCAAGGACTTCGCGACCGACGAGAACAACGTCGTCGTCGATGCCTACGACAGCACCAAGGGTCCATACGCCGGCAACACCGCGCCCGGCGGCAACGCGGGCGTCGACGGCTACGTCAACGTCAACAACCCGATGAACGTGACCGGCACGCTCTCGGTCGGAGGAAGCGCGCCGATCTCGCTCGAGACGCGCGGGCTGACCGTCGGCGGCGATCTGTACGTCGGGACCGGACCGACCGGCAGCGCGGGCGCGGTGACTGCCGAGGGACAGGTCACCGTTGCCGGCGACGCGTACGCGACGGGTGGCATCCAGTCGGGCGAGCCCTTCACCGTCACGGGAGCGCTGCACCAGCCCGCCGGCAGCACGAACGCTGCGAGCGTCACGTACGGCTCGCTCGTGCCCGGGCCCGTACCCGTGGTGGCGCCGTGCGCGTGCGGTACAGGCGACCAGGTGCCGATCGCCAGCCTCGTCGCGGCGGCGCAGGCGACCAACGACGACAACGCCATCGGCCTGAACCCCGATCTGCTCGACGCCAACGGGCAGGTCGCGCGCCTCGATCTGCCGTGCGGCAGCTACTACCTGTCGACCATTGCGGAGAACCAGCCCGTCGTGATCTACGCGCACGGACGGGTGGCGCTGTACGTCGGCGGGGACGTCGCGTCGCAGGTGGCGTTTGCGCTCGATCCGACGGCGGAGCTCGACGTGCTCGTGGCCGGATCGCTCAGCATCAACCAGCCCGTCGTGCTCGGGTCGCCGAGCTATCCCTCGCTCGTGCGCATCTTCATCGCGGGCATGGTGAACGTCGACAGCACGCTCGACGTGAGCGGCTACCTGTACGCGCCGAACGCGACCTACGACCTGAACGACACGACGACGGTATACGGAGGTCTGTTCGTCGGAGATTTCGGGGGTCGCGACGTGTTCGTCCACTACGACCGTGCGCTGCTCGATCCGGGGCCGAGCTGCCTGTAGCTCCGCCGCGGAGCTCGAGACTTCCGCGCACGCCGCTACGACGCGAGCGACGACACGCTCGGCGCCCCCTGCACCTTGCTCGCAGCCACCGCCAGCTCCTCGAACGCGGGCTCGACGCACGCCGCAAGCTCCCACAGGTCGGGCACGCTGTTGACGGCCGCGTTGAAGCCGAAGTCGAGCGAGCCCATGTAGCTGAGCACCGTGACGTTGAGCCCCGCTCCCTCGAAGACGGGTCCCATCGGATACGCGCTCACGAGCTCCGCGCCCGCCAGGTAAAGCGGGAACGGGGGGCCGGGGACGTTCGAGATGACGAGGTTGTGAACCGGCCTGTGCCGGTCGGCCAGCTTCATGCGCGCGTAGACGCGGGCGGCGAGCGAGAACACCGTCGGCGCCGCGAACTCGGCCCAGTTCTGGAGCATGTCCGCGCCCACCGCGTTGTGTTCCTCCTTCGCGCCGCGCGTGACGTTCTGGATGGCGCGCAGCCGGGCGATGGGGTCCGCCAGATCCGTCGCGAGCGACGTGAACATCGCCGAGACGCGGTTGGCCGAGCGCGCCGGCTTCTGGCCGTCCCGCACGGAGATGGGACACACGGCGATGAGCGGCTCGGAGGGCAGTTCCCCGTGCTGGTCCAGGTAACGACGGAGCGTGCCGGCGCAGATCGCGAGGACGACGTCGTTCACCGTCACGCCGAACGCCTTGCGGATGGCCTTCACGGGCGCCAGCGGCACGCGCGCGAAGGCGACGCTTCGCTGCGCCGTGATCGCGCCGTTGAACCGGGTGCGCGGCGCGGTGAGCGGCGTCGCGCCCACGACGCTGTCGGGGTCGCGCCTCCGCTTGACGATGCCCGCGACCGTCTCCACCGTGCGTCGCGCGAGCTGCACCATCTCCATCGGCTGCCGGAGCCGCGAGGTCACCGCGTGGCGGACCAGCTCGATCTCCGTCGGCAGGTGCTCCTGCGCGGCAGGCGGCGCGGGAGGCAGGGGCCGCGGCGCGTCGCGCTCGGTGCCGAAGAGGTGGACCATGAGCTCCGCGCCCGATGCGCCGTCCACCGCGCAGTGATGGACCTTCGTCAGGAACGCGAAGCGGCCGTCCGCCAGGCCCTCGATGACCCAGACCTCCCACAGGGGCCGCGAGCGATCGAGCGGCGTGCTCGTGATGCGCGCGCAGATGGCCGCCAGCTCCCTCGGGCCGCCGGGCGCCGGGCACGACACCCGCCGGACGTGGTGGATGATGTCGAAATCCGGATCCTCGACCCACACCGGGTGGTGCAGGTCGAAGGGCACGCGCACCAGCCTGCGGTGGAACGGCGGCAGCAGGTGGATCCGGCTCGCGACCAGGTCGTGGACCTTGTCGAACGAGTACCCGCCCGGCATGCCCGAGGGATCGAGCACCGCCACCATCGACACGTGCATGTGCTGCTGGGACGTCTCGAAGTAGAGGAACGAGGCGTCGAGCCCGGAGAGCCGGTCCATCCCGTGTTCCTACTAGAACATGTTTCACGGTGCCAGGCGAAAGGCGCCCCTCTTGCGTCGATTTGAAACACGTTCTATTTGTGTCGCTCGTCCAGTCCGCGAGGAGAACCGGCCATGGCCATCGTTCAGACCGTCGAGGCCGCGTCGGGCGGCCGCAGGATGCGTGTCGCCAGCCCCGCCACCGAGGTCCCCATCGGAGACCTGCCCGTGTCGACGGCCGAGGAGGTGCGCGCCGCCGTCGCCCGCGCGCGCGCCGCGCAGCCCGCGTGGGAAGCCCTGGGCTTCGACGGGCGCGCCCGTCACCTCGAGCAGGCGCTGAAGGTCTTCTTCCGCCGCAAGGAGGACTACATGGCCGTCATCATGCGCGAGACGGGCCGCTCCCGCTTCGAGACCATCATGATGGAGGTGTTCCCGGCGTGCGACTCGCTCTCCTGGTACCCGAAGAACGCCAAGAAGATCCTGAGCGACCGCAAGGTGTCGATGCACCTCCTTCGCACCAAGAAGCTGCTCTTGGCCTACAGGCCGCTCGGCGTCATCGGGATCATCACGCCCTGGAACGGGCCGTTCATCCTCTCGCTCAACCCTACGGTCCAGGCGCTGATGGCGGGCAACACGGTGGTGCTCAAGCCGTCGGAGGTGACGCCGTTCTCCGGCCGCCTCGTCGGCGATCTGTTCCGTGAGGCGGGCCTGCCGCAGGACGTGATCACCGTCGTCGAGGGCGACGGCGAGACGGGGGCGGCGCTCGTGGACGCCGGCGTCGACAAGATCTCGTTCACGGGCAGCGTCCGCACGGGGCGAAAGGTCGGCGAGGCCTGTGGGCGAAACCTCGTGCCCTGCACCCTGGAGCTCGGGGGCAAGGATCCCATGATCGTGTGCGCGGACGCCGACATCGAGCGCGCGGCTGGCGGCGCCGTCTTCGGCGCCTTCATGAACGCGGGCCAGTTCTGCTGCTCGACCGAGCGCGTCTACGTGGCGGAGGAAGTGGCCGACGAGTTCACGCGCCGGGTGGTGGACAAGACCAAGGCGCTCAAGCTCGGAAAGGAAGGCGACTTCGACATCGGCCCGATGATCTGGCCGAGGCAGCTCGAGACGATCGAGCGGCACGTGGCCGACGCCCTCGCCAAGGGCGCCCGAGTGCTGACGGGCGGACGCCGCGCAACGGAAGTGGGCAACCTGTTCTACGAGCCCACCGTGCTCGTCGACGTTCGGCACGACATGGCCATCATGAGCGAGGAGACGTTCGGGCCCATCCTGCCCATCGTGCGCGTGCGCGACGAGCAGGAGGCCCTGCGCCTGGCGAACGACACGACCTATGGACTGGCGGCCAACGTGTGGACGCGCGACGAGGCGAAAGGCGTGCGCCTGGCCAAGCAGATCTGCGCGGGGTCGGTGTGCGTGAACGAGAGCGCGATCGCCTATGGCGCGATCGAGGCTCCCTTCGGCGGTCGGCGCTCGAGCGGCGTGGGGCAGGTCAACGGGGAGACGGGCCTTCGCGGCTACTGCTTCGCCCAGCCGATCATCACCGACCGCTTCCGCCAGAAGGAGGAGCACGTGTGGTATCCGTACACTGCCGACAAGGCGCGAACGCTCGAGCGCGTCATCGGCTGGCTGTGGGGCACGCGCCTCGGGCGATGGGTGGCATGACGATGCGGATCGTCGTAGACCGGGACCTCTGCGAGTCGAACGCGGTCTGCGTGAAGACGGCGCAGGACATGTTCGTCATCGACGAGGACGACAAGATGCGCCTGCTCGTGGAGCGACCGTCACCCGAGCAGCTCGAGAAGGCGCGCGCGGCCGTGAGGCGCTGCCCGCGACGAGCGCTCAGCCTCGTGGACGAGTGAAGCCGTGAGCTGCCCCCGAGGACGTGCACTCATCGCAGCCATCGCGCAGGCCGCCCTCTCGGGGGCGTGCGGCGGCGGAGCTCAGCCCCCTGTCCCACCGTCTCGCGTCGTCACGTTGCCCAGCTCGACGCCTTCACCGCCCGACTCGGCGCACGTGAGCTGCCCTGAGGACATGGTGGGCGTTCTCGCCTCCAGCAGCGCCGACGGGGGGGCGCTCGCAGCGTTCTGCATCGACACCACGGAGGTGACCGCCGAGGACTACGCGACCTGTCTGAAGGCCGGCGTGTGCCCGCCCCGCAACGAGTCGTGCGTCGAGGGCCTCCTGAACGACGAGGGCAGGTTCCCCGCGCGTTGCATGAGCGGGGACGACGCGGCCGTGTACTGCACGTGGAAAGGAAAGCGCCTGCCCTCCGAGGCCGAGTGGCGCCGGGCGGCGTGCGGCGACGACGGCCGAGTCTACCCCTGGGGAAACGAGGAGCCGACGACGCAACTCTGCTGGATGGGAGCGCCGGGAGGCTTCCACGGCACGACGCAGCGAGGTCCCTGTCGCGTCGGTTCCTTCCCCGCCGGGCGCAGCCCGTCCGGGATGCTCGACGCCGCGGGCAACGTCGACGAGTTCGTGGCCAAGCCGGAGGGGCAGCGCGAGCATGTGGTTCGCGGCGGTAGCTACAACGAGAGCTTCCTCACGATGCGCTGCACGGCGCGGCTCCTCGACTCGAACAGCAACCCCAGTCGCGGTTTTCGCTGCGCCGCGTCGCCTCCGTGACCGACGGGCGCGCGT
>Ga0335078_10017390_pt1 | contig 10681 bp, 10 predicted proteins | sample Lox_Sample_32_FD_206711 | JGI IMG/M metagenome (GOLD analysis project Ga0335078, IMG submission 206711) | Soil microbial communities from Loxahatchee National Wildlife Refuge, Florida, United States - Lox_Sample_3.2 | ecosystem: Environmental > Terrestrial > Soil > Wetlands | place: USA... | reverse complement strand
AATCGTCGCCAAGGGAAGTTCAGGTGGGATGACTGCTACTTCCCGGAGAACCGGCCCGCCACTTCCGTTTCATTCCCGCATGGAAGCGCCGAAGCGGCGCGAGAGGTTGGGACCACGCTTTTGCGGCAAAGGTAGCTGAGTTAGTGAACGAAACCTAGCTTCTTAAGCGTATCGCCGGGCTCGTTATCTTCGAACTGGGTGAGCGCCATTTTCTCGCGGCCATTGACGAGCGCCACGCCGGCCGGCGCGCTGACGAACGGAAAGATCTTGGTCAGTTTCCGCAGATCGGGGGAGATCACGGCTTTCAGGTGCGTATCGTCGAGGAAGCCCTGTGCGAATTGCGGCACATTGATGGGCACGGCGACCACCCGCGTGTCGCCCCAGTTGTAATGGGACATCCGCTTGGCGGCATCCAGGCAGTGCAGACACTCGGGATCGAAGTAAAAGATCAGGATCTTGCCCTGCTCGAGCGAATAGGGCTTGCCGTCCACCGTGACGGTATCCGGCGCGGGAGTGCCGGTCTGGCGCATGGCGGCGACGCCGTAGGAGACGAGGGCGAAGACCGTGACCGTGCCCAGGATGAGGATGGCGCTACGCAGGCTCTCGGTGCGCTTGGCCCACACGCCGGCCATGACCGCAAGAGCCAGCATGATGCCGTCGCCGATGAAGAAGCCGGGGCCGACGGCGCGTTTGACCCAGGGGAAGCAACTGCACTCCGCGCCGCGTAGCGCGTTGTAGTTGATGGCGATAAAGATCATGAAAGCCACCAGCAGCGCGGCGGACAGCCAGGCGCCCCAGCGGCGAAAGCGCGGCACTAGCAGCAATACGGCCGCGAAAGTCTCGGCGATCCCAAAGCAGATGGCCGCGGCCAGGCTGAGCGACTGCGGCACGCGGGCTTGCGCCATACGGACGGCGGCGCTGGGAGCGTCGGTGATTTTCCAAAGCCCGGAAACCAGAAATACCAGCGCCATGAGGACGGCGCAGGTCCAACTGAGTGCGGTCTTCCAACTGGGCAACTCCAACTGGGCCAAGCCCTGATGGGGGTGTGCCATACTGTGTTCCATGGTCCCCATTTTAGCGAAATGATCGCCGCCTTGGTGTTGCTGCTGGCTGCCTCGCCGCGCGTCGAGGTGGTCAACGAGGATTTTGAAATCCCCGCCAACGACTGGCGGTACGTGCCGCGGGCGGTCAACCAGGAGCCCGGGCTGGTGGCCTGCGACTTTCGATCGGAACGGTCCGACGCACGGGTGCGGGTCGCGCTCTTGAGCCACGCGGACCTCGACGCGCGGCGCGCCGGACGCGATTTCGAGGAGTTGGGGGCCACCCCGGTGGGATCGCGCGGGGTCCTGCGCGTGGCCGTGCACGAGCCCGACACCTACGTGGTCATCGAGAACCGCGCGGCGCGGGCGGCCGAGGTCCGGTTGCGAGTGTTTCTCGACGAGCCCCAGGTGCGGTATCTTTCGCGGGGCCGGCAACTGGCGGTGATCGTGATCAGTTTTGGCGTATTCTTCGGCGTGGTGAGCCTGTCGGCGATGAAACTGTTAAAGGCCATTAGGAAGTAACCACGCGAGCACAAGGATAGACACGGATGAGAGCCCGGCCGGGCTCCTACCCGTGTCCATCCGGAGTTACTTGGCGGGCTTTGTTGAAAAACGCGCCCGGGGATACCGCTCCCTTTCAGAGCCGCAGCAAGAGCGGTCCCGCGTCTCTTTCGACAAACTCTTTTAACGTGCCCGGTGGCGCACAACCGCGGATATCGCGCGGATAACTTCGGCGACATCCGCTCCCAGATCCGCGCCGTCGCTGCCGGCGCTTTTGAGGGGACTACTGTTCGAGAGCACCAATCCAGCGAGGTTGGTTCCGGAACTCCCGCCGGTGAAGTCGACGAATCCGGCCTGCGCCCAGTCCAGGGCCCAACAGGGATTGCCGTAAGTCATCGGCCAAGTGGAACTCGGGTTGTTCTGCTGGTTGCAGGCCGGCCGTCCGGACACCGGCGTGGAGGTGTTGACGGGCTCCCAAAAGTGGGCGGAAGCGGGATAATTCTGCGTCCAGTCCCCGACGAAGGCGTCATAAGAGAGATTCGAACCGGCGCCCATGCTCGCGAGCACCTGGCTCGGAGTCATGCTATCGGCCTGTAATCCGCGATAGGCGATGTTATTGGTGTAAGTCAGCGTAGAGTCGGTTACAGGCGGCTGGAGGTACATGCTGCCCCAGGTGACGGAGTCGTTGACAATCGTATTATGATCCCACGTCCAGTTACTCACGCCGCTGGCGGCGCCGAAGCTGCCGTACTCGCCGTTGGCCCCGTATTCGGGCGCGCTGATATCGATGGCGATGTTGTTTCGAACCAACCCGCGAGCGCTTTGGGTGGTGACGTAGGGCTGCCCATAGTTGTCTACGCCGAATAGGGCGATCACGGATCCGGCGTGTTGGAAGAGGTTGCGGATGATGGTGATATCGTTCGCCACGGCCTGCGGGTCGGGACAGGTGGTGGGGCCCGGCGGGCTGCCGCATCCGGTGCGGGGACCGATCTGGATCAGTTGGCCGCTCTGTCCTTGACACCAGGAGTAGGAGAATACGTTCGCGTCGATGAGAACGCGCTGGCACATCTTGCACTCCAAAGCGTTTTTCACGTCGTAGCACTGCTGCTGTCCGGAGCCGCCGCAAGGCGCGGGCTGCTGGTTCCAGAGCGCGTATTGCTTGGAGAAGTAGTTTCCGGTAATCGTGATGTCGGAGGGAATGGAGCCGGGAATCCCGGTGCAGACGCCGTTGGCGCAGGCGTCTCCGCCGCCAAACATCAGGTTCTCGCCGGCGGCCTCCAGGTAGTCGTTCTGGAACAGGTAGGGCCCGGGGGCGTTGGAGACGAGGGCGGCCTGGGTGTCGGCGTAGTTGTGGCTGAACCCGGAGACGTAGCTATCGACGAGGCCGAAGCCGAGCGCGTCGGCGAGGAAGCCGCGGACACACATTTGCTCGTTGGCGTGGACATACACGCGGTCAAATACGATGTCGGCCGGCAGTTGCGAGAGCGAGCTGGCGATGGCCACCGTGATCAGGTTCCAGAGGCCTTGCACCCCCGGCGCGACGGTGAACTCGAGGCCGGCGAAATGCCAGCCGGCGGTGCCCGGCGTAAAGTTCAGAACACTCATGGCGTTCGGAGTGGAAATCGTAGCCATCGCCGTCACGTTGGCCGGACTCACGCGCAGGCCGGGCGGCAGCGACGAGATGGCCGAGGAACGCACCAGGATCGGCTGGGCGGAGCACGGCTTTCCGGGGATCAGGAAGTTGCCCGAAAAGGCCGCACCCGCATCGAGCACCACCTCGTCGCCGCAGTTGGCGGAGTTGAGGGCATCTTGCAGGTTGCCGCCGGAGTGTACGGCGATGCTCTCGCCGGTCACCGTGGGGTACGCCGTGTTCACGGTGGCCTGCGGCAGCGCCGGCCGGACGACGCTCGCGGGCAGCGGAGGCAGACCTGGATCGATCGGGTTCGGCGAGGTCAGTGTCACACGCCGCTGCGCGAACAGCGCCGCCGAAACGAGGATCACCAGGCCGGCAAGGCGGACCGGACGAAACCGGGCGGATGCGCCGCGGGCGCGCGCCGCCCCCGTGGAGGATCCGCTATGAAGAAGCGGAAATCGAGAAACACTCATCCAAAGCTCCATTGATTTAATAAGTGATAAAGAGCCGAAACTCTCTAAGCAAGAAGTGGCGCTTGCCATCGGCCATTCTCAGATTGGGCGGCGCGGGACGGGTTCTGGAGAGTCGGGGCGGGTGACTTCGGTGGAGTGACTAAGAGTTAGTTTTCCGAGGCGGAGAGAATTCTCCGGACTTCGATAAAATCGCGCGCGGCTGGCTTGGATGGCACAGGCATGCAGCCGGTCAACGCGGTTTCACCACCCGCGCCGGCTTTGCGGGGCGGACACTACTTAGCCAGCGGATACGCGACGCTCCCCAGCAACCACTCGCGGTTGCCGCGCACGTCTTCGCGCAAGCGTTCGCAAAGCGCTTCGCGCTGCTCGAACAGCCGGTAGCCCTCGCGCCGCGCATGCTTGTCGAGCAGGGCCTTCACCAGGAACGGCATCACCATCGAATAATCCGCCTGCATGCTCTCGGTGCTTTGCAGATACGTATCCTTATCCACCTTGCCCCAAGTCACCGCCTCGGCCGGCGGACACGAGGATAGCGAACCGTCCGTCACCGGCGCGGTGACGATCTGCACGTCGAACTCGTAGCCGCGCACATTCGGCAGTCCCAGCACCTGTCCCAGCGCCGGCTCCGGCTGCAGGCTGTAATTCTTCGGCACGCCGCCGCCCAGAATCCAGGCGGCCAGCGCGCGCGCGGGACTCTCGAACAAGCCCCAGCGATGATAGGCGCAGGCTTCGAACACCTCGGCGTGCAGATCGAGTTCGAATCCGTATTCCGGCAAGATGCCGGCCTCGCGCATGGCCCATAGCTTCATCGAGTTCAGGAAGACGCTGCCGTCCGCCGGCGCCCCGACCAGCACCGGAATGGCGAGCCGGTGACAGGCCGCCAGCAGCCCCCCAGGAGCCCCGTTGCGCCGTTCTTGCGCCGCATAATACGCGCCCAGGCGATAGCGCAGCTCGGTCCCGGTCATCTTCTTCTGAAACTCGGGACGCGAGAGGCAAGCGCTCAGGAAGCGGTCTTGATCGAGCAGCACGCTTTCGTCAAACGCCATATCGGTCACCCGAATGGTGCCTTGCTCGCGCAGCGCGGCATCGTCGCTGTGGATCGGAACTTCGTGGATCGGATCGGCGGTGTGCTCGTCCAGGCCGCGGTGTCCGTCGTGGTAGCAGACGGCGTCGGTGGTGCTGATATACGCCACCCACCCGGTTTCGAGCAGCGGAATGAGCCACGCCAGGTGCTGGCCGGAAACCGTGACGGGACCGGAAATCGACAGCGTCAACGGGTAGCCCGCGCCGATCGCGCGGTCGAGGATGGTGTAGATGCGCCGCAGATACGCGCCGCCGAACGCCGGCAGCGAATGGCGGAAGATTTCGTCGAGAGTGGCGCACTCGTCGACGCGGCGCACGCGAACCGGATGGCGGTGGGGCATCGTTTCCGAAGATAGCATGACGCAGGAATCGCGCCGCCGCAAAATGCCGGGCAGCCGCGCGAGGCGGCCCGGGAGTGTCGTGCGGTAACGTTCGCGCCGTGCGCGACGCCCGCTTAACAAAGAATCGCCGGACTCACGCGCGCTGCTAGAATCACCAGTGGATGCGCGCGTGGCTCACTCTCCCCAACCTCTTCACCCTCGCGCGGCTGGTGCTCGCCCCTTTCGTCCTGCAGGCCATTTTCAACCGGCGCCACGCGGCCGCGCTGGCGCTGTTCGCCGCCGCAGCGGCCACCGACGGCATCGACGGCTACCTGGCCCGGCGGTTACGCGCGGCCACTCCAGCCGGCGCCTACCTCGATCCGATTGCCGACAAGCTGCTGCTCAGCGGCGTCTACCTCGCGCTGGCCCTCATCGGCAGCTTGCCCTGGTGGCTGGTCGCGGTGGTGTTCGGACGCGACTTGTTAATTCTCGGTTCATCCGCCGTGGCGCTGCTGGTCACGCAATTGCGCGCCTTTCCGCCCAGCGTTTGGGGCAAGGCCAGCACCGCTCTCCAGATTCTCACCGCGGTGGCTTTCCTGGCCCGGAACGCGGCCGGATCTCCGCTGCTGGTAACGGTTTCCGCCGCCTTGGTCTGGCCCACCGCGGTCCTGACCGTGTGGAGCGGAGCCCATTATGCCTGGCGCGGAGTGCGCCTGTTGCGAATCGATTGACGGCGGAGGCGCGTCGGAGTAGTCTAAGAATGGACGGCGTTTCAATGACTCGCTATACACCCGCGCGGCATTATCTGACGTTCGCCATCGTAGCCGTTGGGCTGGCTGGCTTTTCGGCTTGGCTCGGGGTGGACTGGGCTCCTGCATTTATTCCCGCAGGTCTGTTTTCGCTCAGCGCCGCTCTGCTGTTCGCGCTGGCCTTTCGCCCCGCCGTCGAGATCCACGAAGGATATCTGGCCATCGGCAAACGCGTGGTGCCGTGGATGGATATACGCCGCTTGGACCGGCCGGGCGCCTGGCTCTCGCCGCTGATCGTGCGCATGACCCTGTTTGACGATTCGCGGCTGGTCCTGGTCTATCCCGGCGACCTGGATTCCTGCAACAGCCTGTTGCGGCATCTGCGCCGTCTATCCCGCGACGCGTTGATCGACGGCATTCCCTACCGCCAGTATTGGGGCGAGGTCCTGGCGCCCGGCGGCGATCGCAGGCAAATTCCGCCGCCGCGTTATCGTCTCCTCCTTCCCGAGGACGAGGCCGAAGTGGAGCGCCTGTATCAGCGCTTGAAAACGGTCGGCAATCTCGATCAGAAAAACTCCACGGACGAGAAGTAGTTCGTGGCGCGGTCCTCCTCTCGTCTTCTCAAGTTATTCGTTTGCGTCGCAATCGGCCTGGCGGCCCTGGCGGCCACGCACACGCTGTGGTTCACGGCTTTGGGAAAAGCGCTGGTGCGCGACGATGGACCCGCGCGCGCCGACCTGGCGGTGGTCCTGGCCGGAGACTTCTCCGGCCGCCGCATTCTACGCGCCGCGGAGTTGGTCCGCCAGGGCTACGTGCCCGCCGTCCTGGTGAGCGGGCCCCATATGATCTACGAACGTTACGAATGCGATCTGGCGATCCCGCTGGCGGTGAGACACGGTTATCCGGAGAGCTGGTTTATCCGCGCTCCCAATGAAGCCCTCAGCACGCGGGAGGAGGCCGCCAGCATCCTGGCGGATCTGCGGCGCCGCGGCGTGCATCGTTTCCTATTGGTGACCAGCGATTACCACAGCGGCCGCGCCGCCCGCATTTACCGCGCCGCCGCCCGCGAGTTCGATATGCGGGTGGTGACCTCAACCGACCAGAGCTTCCAGCCCGACGGCTGGTGGCGCAATCGCGAGGGACAGAAGATTTTCTTCTACGAATGGTCGAAGACCGTGGCCAACCTGCTGGGGATGTAGCGTATGTGGGAATCGCTTCGCACCGTGCGGGTTTACCTGTGGCGTTACCGCGGCGGACTGGCGCTGGGCCTGGGAGCCTTGGTGCTCAAAGATATCGCCGGCGCCCTGCAGCCGCTGGTGATCCGCCAGGCCATCGACACGCTCACCCACGCCCTTGGCCTGGGCAGGCTGCTGCGCTACGCCGGCTGCCTGGTAGGCCTCGCGCTGGTCAAGGGCCTGTTCCTGTACTGGATGCGCGTCATCCTCATCGGCATCTCGCGGGACATCGAGTTCGACTTGCGGAACGATCTATTCCGCCATCTCGTCGAGCTTGCGCCGGATTATTACGGGCGCGTGCGCACCGGCGACATCATGGCCCGCGCCACCAACGACCTCAACGCCGTCCGCATGATGCTGGGTCCCGGCATCATGTACTGGACCGAGACCAGCCTGACTTTTCTGCTGGCGATCGTCATCATGGTGACGGTGGACTGGCGCCTCGCCTTGCTGGCCATCTTGCCCGCCCCGCTGGTGAGCCTGGCCGTGATCTTCTTCGGACAAGCCATACACCGGCGCTTCGAGCGCATCCAGGCCATGTTCTCCGATATCAGCAGCCGCGTGCAGGAGAACCTGGCCGGCATGCGCCTGGTGCGGGCCTTCGCGCAGGAGCAGGCCGAGCTGCGCCGCTTCGAAATCTTGAACCGCGAGTTCATCGCCGAGAACATCCGGCTGGTGCGCCTCTCCGGCGTGTTTCAACCGCTGCTGGAAGCGCTGATCGGCCTCACGTTCCTGGCCGTGCTGTGGTATGGCGGATCCCAGGTGCTGGCGCGGCGCATCTCGATCGGCAGCTTCGTCATGTTCAATACCTATATGGGCTTCCTGGTCTGGCCCATGATCGCCCTGGGATGGGTGGTAAACCTGATGCAGCGCGGCAGCGCTTCGCTCGCCCGTATCAACCAGATCTTCGCCGAGAAGCCGTCCATCGCGCCGCCGCCCCATCCGGTTCCGCTGACGCATGTTCGCGGCGAGATCGAGTTTCGTAACGCTTCCGTGGCCTATCCATCGGGGCGCGCGCTCGACGGGATTAACCTCACGATCGAAGCCGGCACAACCGTGGCCGTGGTGGGGCACACCGGCTCCGGCAAAAGCACGCTGGCCGGTTTGGCGCCGCGCTTGCTGGATCCGACCGAGGGCCGCGTGCTGCTGGACGGCGTGGATCTGCGCGACCTTGCGCCCGCCGCATTGCGCCGGCAGATCGGCTTCGTCCCGCAGGAGACTTTTCTCTTCAGCGCCACCCTCGCGGAGAATATCGCCTTCGGCGTCGAGAGCGCCACTGAAGACCAGATCCGCCGTGCCGCGGAGCTGGCCGGGCTGGCCGCCGATATCGAATCGTTCCCCAAGGGCTACCAGACCATGGTGGGCGAGCGCGGCATTACGCTGTCCGGCGGACAGAAGCAGCGCACCGCCATCGCCCGCGCGATCCTGCGCAACCCGCGCATCCTGATCCTGGACGATGCCCTCTCGAGCGTCGATACCCTAACCGAAGAGCGCATCCTCGAAGGACTCGCCGGCATCATGCGCGGCCGCACCGTGATCCTGATCTCGCACCGCGTCTCGACGGTGCAGCGAGCCCATCGCATCGTGGTGCTCGAACGGGGACGCATCGTCGAACAGGGCACGCACCCCGAACTCATCTCGGCCGGGGGCTACTACGCCGATCTTTCCCAGAAGCAGACGCTTGAAGAAGAGCTGGAAGCGATTTGAGGTCCGGTTAACGCCGTCCCGCGAAGTTTCCGGCAGCCGCCCGCGTCGTTGTAACTGCGACAAGCCGGTCCCAGCAGGAACGACCCGGCGGGACTTACACCCGTATTGTAAGCTCTGTCGCCCGTCCACACCCAAAAAGCAACCGAGCACCATAACTCCATCTGAAGCCGCGCACGAAGCACTTACCGGTCCGTTTGCCGACCACTTAGCGGAATAAGATTACGTTGCCAACACAAATGTGCTGGACCACACATACCAGCGGCCCGGATCTTGCCGGTCCGGGATCTAAATTGAACCCCATTATAGTAACCACAAGTTCATATGCCCTTGTTTAGCGGACCATTTACCAATGCGTACCGGTACGCTCTAGGCCGGTTCGCGACAAACAGGGCCGCGCTATTATGGTCCTTTTATCGCAAGCGCTTACAATTCTTCTTGTAACGTGATTCGATTTCAGGTAAAATCGCCCCGATATATGGCCCCCGAGATTGGCCGCAAAGGCCTGGACGTTAGAATTCAGTATGTTATCGATCTGATCCACAGCAATCACGACAAGCCCCTCGGCGTGCCGGATCTTGCGCAGGCGGTGGGGTTGTCCGTCTCCTACTTTTCCCATCTGTTCCGGGATCATGTCGGGGTAAGCCCGGCTAAGTACCTGCGGGACTTCAGAATGCGGGAAGTCGCCCACCTGGTCAAAACGACTACGCTGCCTGTATGCGCCATTTTGGAATCGGTCGGCGCCACCGACCGCAGCCACTTCGTCCGTAAGTTTGCGCGCCAGTACGGGTTGGCCCCCTCCCAATACAGAGTTGCGGGGGCGCGTTCCGCAAGATCCGCGAATTCCGCGAATAACTAATCGAACTCGAAGCAAAATAGCAGAAATCGCCTCTTGTCTTGATAGGATCGCGCCGTTTATATTTTCAAAAGGTGATTGGCAGCCAAGTCGATGCGAGCCGCCAATGGATCACTGCCTAGGAGAACGAATCATGAATCGAACGCGAATCTCACCCATGCTGACCCTAATTGCCTTAGCTATCCTCGGAGTCGTGCTTTCGCCCAGCGTCGTCTGGGCGCAGACGCCGCCTCCGGCCGATACGTTCAAGGTCAACTACTTTTCGAACGCCAACACGGCCGGAGTCCCCGATGCGACGGTGTATGTGACGAATCCCGGAACCTCCGGCGGCAACATCTGCGCGATGATCTATGTGCTGGATCCGAACCAGGAGCTTTTGGAGTGTTGTGGTTGCAGTTTGAGTCCGGACAGCCTGCGCACCATCTCCGTGAATGCGAACCTCACGGCGAATCCGCTGACCAGGGAAGTGCTGACCAGCGGTTCGATTAAGGTCGTTTCGTCTTCGGGTGCGCCGACTTGCAATCCGGCCAAGCCGGTTCCGACGCCGGCGGTGCGCGCTTGGGGCACGCATATTCAGGCGCCTGCCGGTTTCGGTCCTTACGTTACCGAGACCGACTTCCAGGACGCCACCTTGAGCACCGCCGAAGTAACCCACCTGGCGGGACTGTGTAAGTCAATCATCGGCAACGCGAGCGGCTACGGCATTTGCACGTGCGGAACCGGTGACTAAGCCGGAGGGGCCGTCGCGGGCGTGATTGCGGCTGGCTGCCTTTTGCTGTCGAAACTGCGCCAGGCAACGGTCCGGCCCTTGCCTGGCGCGGAATCTTGCGGAGAAGAAAGGCTCGTAAGGAACCTGTATGTCTCACCTCGGAACGGTAACTGCGCTCGGAATGCTCGGCTGGCTGGGCGCCGCCGCGGCCGCCACGGTGGCGGGCGGTAGCGCCAGCGACGTGGTCGCCGAAATCGGCGGCCGGAAAGTCACCCGCGCGGAGCTCGAGCGGAAAAAGGCCGGCCGGTTGCTCCAGGCGCGCAATCAGTTCTATCTGGCCGAGCGGGAGGCGCTCAATCAGTTCGTCGACGAGCGCCT
>Ga0335078_10017389_pt1 | contig 10681 bp, 9 predicted proteins | sample Lox_Sample_32_FD_206711 | JGI IMG/M metagenome (GOLD analysis project Ga0335078, IMG submission 206711) | Soil microbial communities from Loxahatchee National Wildlife Refuge, Florida, United States - Lox_Sample_3.2 | ecosystem: Environmental > Terrestrial > Soil > Wetlands | place: USA: Florida... | reverse complement strand
TTCGGTCGCGGAAACGTACTGATTGAAGGCATCGAGCGTCCCCGGTTCGAGCTCGGCGGACAGGGCTGGCGCGGCCAAGATGCAGGCAAGGAACAAGGTTAACGGCGAAATCCAGGCTTGTTTGGTCATGTCCGAACTGAACGAGGATTCGGGAAAACGAACGCGGGGGCGCATCGATCTACTCAGTAAGCAACTTTACCACTGCTGGCCCGCAGGCTAGAAAGCCAGGCTGAAGGTTCGCGTCCGACTGGACGCTGCCTGAACCCTGCTCCGCCGCCGCAATACGCATTTACGCGGACAACAACCGCTCCTCACGGTCCGGGCCGTGATATCCTCAAACGTCTCCCTTCTACGGGGAAGCAGAATCCAGATTGACTTGTGAGGTTAGCGATGGCATTCGATCCCAAACACTGGAGCCGCACGATCACCGACGGGCGCGAACGTGCCGGCGCGCGCTCCATGCTGAAAGCCATTGGATTCAAAGACGAGGACCTGGCCCGTCCCATCGTCGGTGTCGCGCACAGCTGGACGGAGACCATGCCTTGTAACTTTCATCACCGGCGGTTGGCCGAGCGGATCAAAGCGGGCGTGCGTGCCGCGGGCGGCACTCCCATGGAGTTCAACACGATTTCAGTGTCGGATGGGGTGACCATGGGCACCGAGGGCATGAAGGCGCCGCTGGTGAGCCGCGAAGTGATTGCCGACTCCATCGAACTGGTGGGCCGCGGCCACATGTTTGACGCCATGGTGGTCCTGGTCGGCTGCGACAAGACGATTCCGGCCGGCGCCATGGCTCTCGTGCGCCTCAACGTTCCGGGGCTCGTGCTTTATGGCGGGTCGATCGCGCCGGGCATCTTCAAAGGCCAGGAAGTCACGGTCGGCGATGTGTACGAGGCCATCGGCGCCAACGCCGCCGGACTCATGAGCGATCAGGAACTGAAGCAGCTCGAGGACGTCGCCTGCCCGGGCGCGGGCGCCTGCGGAGGCCAATTTACAGCCAACACCATGTCGATGGTGATGGAATTCATCGGGCTTTCGCCGATGGGCGCCAACAGTGTGCCCGCCACCGACCCAAAGAAAGACCAGGTGGCCGAAGCCGCAGGGAAAACTGTGATGGACTTGCTGAAACGCAACGCCCGGCCGCGCGACATCCTGACGCGGCAGGCTTTTGAAAATGCGATCGCGAGCGTGGCGGCTACCGCCGGCTCCACGAACTCGGTTCTCCATCTGCTCGCGCTGGCTCGCGAAGCGGACGTCCCGCTCACCCTCTCAGACTTCGACCAGATCAGCTCCCGAACTCCCATTCTGGCGGACCTGAAGCCCGCCGGCCGCTATATGTCGGTGGACCTGCACAAAGCGGGAGGCATTCAACTCGTGGCGCGGCGCATGGTTGAAGCGGGTCTGCTGCATGAGGATGCGGTCACCGTGACCGGACGCACCCTCGGCGAAGAGGCGCGAAAGGCCGTCGAGACGCCCGGCCAGGACGTGGTGCACACAGCCTCGAACCCGCTAAAACCCACGGGAGGGCTCGTTATTCTTGCCGGCAATCTCGCTCCCGAAGGAGCGGTCGTGAAGGTCTCCGGACACGAGCGGCTGCGCCATCGCGGACCGGCGCGCGTCTTCGAACGGGAAGAAGACGCCATGGAGGCGGTCACACACAAACGCATCAAGCCGGGCGACGTGGTGGTGATCCGCTACGAGGGCCCGCGTGGCGGACCGGGCATGCGCGAGATGCTGGGCGTTACCGGCGCCATTGTCGGCGAAGGCTTGGGCGAGACGGTGGCGCTCGTCACAGACGGCCGTTTCAGCGGCGCCACTCGTGGCTTGATGATCGGGCATGCGGCGCCGGAAGCAGCGCGTGGCGGGCCGATCGCCGCGATCGCCGAGGGTGATACCGTCGTGATTGATATCGAAGCCCGCCGGCTCGACGTGGAATTGAGCGACCAGGAACTCGTCAAGCGCCTGGCCAACTGGAAGCCGCCGGAGCCGCGCTACAAGACGGGCGTGTACGCGAAATACGCCGCCCTGGTGGCTTCCGCTTCCGAAGGCGCCATCACACGCCCGTAGTGTTTCAGTCTGCTGTAACGGCGCTCGACGAGCGTCGATTGGCGGTCATAGACCGGCGCTACAGCGGCGACAGCGGCGGCGGTTTATTGAAAGCCCCGGCGTTCCTGTGCCAGAATGGGAGACACCATGTCAGCGGCACTGACCATCGAAAGTGGCTGGGTTCGGTCCAGGGTCTGGGCCCGGGCCAAGAGACAGGAGAGGCTTTGCATCCCGACTTGGCAACTGTGAAAGAGCTTCAGGAGGTCGATCGCACGATCGCCGACCTGACGTCGCGGATTGAAGCCATTCCATCGCAAATCAAAAAGATCGAAGATCAATTGAACGCTTTCCTCCACAGCCATGAGGAACACAAGAGCCGCCTCGCTGCCAACCAGAAGGAGCGACGCAACCTGGATACCGAGATCCAGACGATTCGCGGCAAGATCTCGAAGCACCGTGACCAGCTCTACGAAGTGAAGACGAACGAGGCCTATAGGACCATGCTTCACGAGATCGAGGGCGAGGAGGCCAAGATTCGCGCCATCGAAGACCAGGTGCTTGAAAGGATGGTGGAGGCCGACGAGCTTGACGGGCTGGTTCACGAGGCGGCCGCGCGTCTGGAGGGTGAAAAGCAGCGCGTGGCCGCGGAGAAGAGGCAGCTCGAAACCGAGCGCGCCAATGATGAAGGCCTGCGCCGCGACGCCGAAGCACGCCGCCAGCTTCTTGCGGATGCCCTCAGCGAGAGCACGCTGCGGCTCTACGAGAAGACGCGAAAGTCTCGCGGCACGGCCGTAGTTCAAGTGATCGACGGTTCCTGCGGCGGTTGCCACGTCAAGCTGCGTCCGCAGTTTTACAACGAAGTGCGGTCGAGCGATGCCTTGCTCGCCTGCGAGAGCTGTGGCCGCATCCTGTTCTATGTTCCTCCCTCGGTGGGAGAGGATATTGGTGAGGGCACGCGCGTCGCCATGTGAAGTCCATCAGCCCCTTCGGGGCTAGCCGGATAACACCAATGAACCCGTCGAATGACGTCCTCGGCTGACCTGGCCCGAGCGGCGCGATGTTTTCTGCTCCCCGCATATGAGTTCCCCAGCTCACACAGCCGCGAACGGACCTGCCGACCTGGTCGCGCATATCGACGGCGGCTCGCGCGGTAATCCGGGCCCTGCGGCATTTGCTGCGGTCATCAAGACGCCCGACGGCGAGACGGTGGACGAACTCACCGGCTTTCTCGGACGTACCACGAACAACGTGGCGGAATATCAAGCGTTGCTGGCCGCCTTGGACTATGCCCTCGCCCACCGGTGCCGCCGCCTGCGCGTGCTGGCCGACTCGGAATTGCTTGTGCATCAAATCAACGGCGTCTACAGGGTGAAGAATCAGGGCTTGAAGCCCCTCCACGAAAGGGCCAGACAGTTGATTTCGCGGATCGGGTCTTTTTCCATTCAGCACGTCTATCGGGAGCAGAATCGCGAGGCGGACCGGCTGGCGAACCGGACCCTGGATGCCGCCCACAGGACGCCGCGCGCGAGTCTTCACCACGACGAGGGCAACCCGCGGAGGCGGGAGGATGCGTGATGTCTTCCCGGCGCCGCAGTAGGGCCAATTCATGAATCGCCCCTACGATGTGATTTCGGGAGAGGACAATATATGGCCGAAGCTGCTACCGCTACCATCGACGCAGTAACTCCGCTCACCGTGCTCACCGAGGAGGAGCGGATGTTCCAAGCCGCGGCGCGCGAGTTCGCCGAGCAGGAAATCGCCCCTCACGTCGAGGAGATGGACCGCGAGGGCGTCTTCCGGCGCGATCTCATCGACAAGTTTTTCGCCCAGGGCTACATGGGCATCCACATTCCCGAGGCCTACGGCGGCAGCGGCGGATCGTTCTTTATGGCCGTGCTCGCGATTGAAGAGTTCTCGCGGGTGGACGCATCGGCCGGCGTGGTCATCGACGTCCAGAATACATTGGTGGCGAACGCCATCGCCCGCTGGGGCAGCGACGCCCAGAAGAGCGCCTGCCTGTCGCGCCTGGCCAAGGACACGGTGGGCGCCTATGCGCTCTCTGAGCCCAATTCCGGCAGCGACGCTTTTGCCCTCGAGACGCGCGCGCGCCAGGACGGCGATTCGTACCTGCTCAACGGCCGCAAGCTCTGGATCACCAACGCCAAGGAAGCGGGTCTGTTCATTCTCTTTGCGACGATTGACCGCGACCTCGGCTATCGCGGCATTACTGCGTTCCTGGTGGACCGCGATACGCCCGGCTTCAGCGTGGGCAAGAAGGAAGACAAGCTGGGCATCCGCGCTTCCTCCACCTGCGAGCTGATTCTCGAGGACTGCCGCATCCCAAAATCGAACGTCCTGGGCGAGGTTGGGAAGGGCTACAAGGTGGCGATCGAAACGCTCAACGAAGGGCGGATCGGTATCGGCGCCCAGATGCTGGGCGTGGCGCGAGGGGCATTGGAACACGCTGTGAGCTACGCAAAGGAGCGGCGCCAGTTTGGCAAGGCCATCGCAGACTTTCAGGGCATTCAGTTCCAGCTCGCCCGGCTTGCTACGGATGTCGAAGCGGCGCGGCTGATGACGTACAATGCCGCGCGGCTCAAAGACGCCGGACACGCTTATTTGAAGGAAGCGGCCATGGCCAAATACTACTGCTCTCAGGTGGCGGAACGCGTGGCCAGCGAAGCCGTCGAGGTCTACGGCGGATATGGGTTCACCCGGGATTATCCCGTGGAGAAGTACCTGCGCGATTCCAAAATCGGCAAGATCTACGAGGGGACTTCTTTCATGCAGCTCCAGACCGTCGCCAAATTGATTCTGAATCTCGGGTAGGCCGGCGTCCAGCAGACGGTACCGGCGTACTGTCCCACCCAATTTTTGGTAATTATATATTTGGCTCACCACGGCGGATGGTCATCAGTCAAGTCGCAACTCATGTTGACCATCCTTGTCCCTTACAAAGATATGGTCATGAGTCAGGTATGATACGGCGTGCTTGACGCGCTTCCTGTGGCCAGACAGAAGAAATTTCTTGAAGACTTCGGCGCGGATCGATTCGTGTTGCTGCCTAACCGTGATGACAATTATTCCAGCGTGGGTGCAGATCGCATAAGACTTCTCATTCATTGAACTTTCTACGGTGACCACGATCATGTCGTGGCTGGTAGCATACTTGATCAGCGCTGGGTCTTTCATCCCCCGTAGATTCTCATCGTCTCGAACGTAGTACCAATCGATTGATCGAGTCGAGAGAGTCTTAAGTTGCAAAGCAAGCGCATTGGGTACGCACTCATCAAGAAGCAACTTCAATTTTGTTGTCAACTGGGCACTCCAGGATGAGCTTAGAGAACCGCACGGCCTCTTTGACCTGCTCCCTGCTCAGTTGTGGATACGACTCTATCGCCCCGTCTAGACTACCGCTGTACTCGATGGCGTCGAGGATCATATAGACAGGGACACGGGTACCTTCAATGCAGGGCTTGCCACCAACGCAACCTTTGCGTACGGTTACTGTCGGAACCTCTTTCGATGCCAAACCAAAGATTTCTTCCATTGTCATAGCCGTCCCGCCTACACTGACACCATTTCGCCGAGCATAGGCTCTGTAGCGCGACATTCGACTTTCGTCGTGCATGCTCTCCTGCGACTCACCGCTGATCTTGTAGGAGATGTCGTGGGGGCACTTATTAATCCTCATCTCTCTTCACCTCGCTTGCGCGAACGATTTTGAAACAGAATACATCGCTTCCAAGTCTCGATTTAGGTCAAACGATCTGAATCTTACGATCCTTTTTGCCGTTATGACGAAAACGGCTTTGTGCCCGAAAAGGCTCACGAAAATCTCCGAGACTCCTTCGGGTTGTGCGAGCGGAATGAAGATCATTCCGCGCACTTCAATATCTTGCCCCCTTACAGGTAAATTCATAGGTAGCGGTAGAACAGTTGCACCCTTAAGCCGATAAGAAATGTACGCGTTTACCTCTGCCTCTATTTGTCCGATACCCTTAAGAAACTTACCGACCCAGCTTACAAGGTCTTCTGTAAACGGCCCAGAATCGCTGGGATCAGGTTTTGCCCGTCCTTCGTAAAACGCGACCGAGGCGCTGAACTTCTTTCGAGTCCACCTGAACCTAAAATGGGCGTGATAGTCAACATTGGTTCGCGTGGCAGTTGCTCCGGAGAATCCTGTTGCTTCTGGATTGTAATCCTCGCCTACGATTCTCTTGACATCTCGCTTAAAGTTGTCCAACCCGACCTTTTCAAGATCAACGTCAAACTGGTATTCCAATCTGTCGCAATGAAATTCAGCGAACGGTTTTCGCCTAGGCATCTTTTGTCCCCGAAGAGTCTTGGACAGAGGATTTGGGTCGTCTACCACGTTTATGTGGTTTGGCGGCATCATATTCGGCTAGCCGTGCCTTCAGTTCAGATTTTGGAAACGTAAGTAAGTGCTTCACGGCCTCCTCGAATCGCCTGAACTCGTCGCTTTTCCCGTCTTCCTCTCCGTGGCGTTTCCTCACGCCTGTCCTCCGTCTGGCAAACCAATCAGTTCCTTATAAGTCAGCCGACGCCCGAACAGGTTACCACAGACTTGCTGGAATCGCTCGGAATCGTTCAGCTTTCTTTGGTTGAACCGCCATGCCTGCTCATCCAAATAGCGGAACTGGTGAAATGGCTCGACACTCACATAGGCTCCCTTGAGGCCACGCTTCAAGAGCGACCAAAAGTCCTCAAGGCTGTTCGTGTGAACTTGGCCATCAACGTAGGCTACGGCGTGGTCAATGACCTTGTGAGCGTATTCACTCGCTAGACCTTCATACGACAGCAGGGCGTCACTGTAAAGAGCGGAGCCAGCCTCGACATGCTTCTTGACTTCGTCCTGTAGCACTTTCTTGCGGCGATTCTCGACCACGACTGTCCGAACCTCACCGTTCCTCTCCAACAATCCCATTACCGCGACCTTGTCTTTGCCCCCTGTTCCTGTGATGCGCCGCTCCCGTTGCGCGATATGCATGTTGCGCGCCTTGCCGCCGATAAAGGACTCATCAACTTCAACCTCACCGCAGAGCTTCTTGTCGAAGGAAGCGGCGTGCATCATCAGCCGGACACGATGATCAAGAAACCACGCTGTCTTTTGGGTGACATGGAGATCGCGGGCCATCTCGCAAGAACTGATTCCGTTCTTGCAGTTTATGACCAACCAAATGGCTGCCAGCCACTTGCCAAGCGGGATGGGGCTGTCCTCCATGACGGTTCCAACCTTGACGGAGAACTGCTTTTTGCAGCCCATGCATTTCCAGATACGGCGACTCTTAAGGAAAGATACTTTCTTCGACTCGCAATGTGGGCACGTAACGCCATCCGGCCAGCGCAAGCGGGCCACAAAATCGAGCGCGTGGTCGGGATCATCATAGTAGACTATCGCTTCTTGGAGTGTTCTTGGTGTGTCCATGCAAATTACTGTAGCAGAAGAAAGATGGTGTGTCAACTACTAAATTAGATTTCCACAGGCTTATTCCGCCGTGGTGAGCCAAATATATACTTACCCAGTTTTTGCTATCCATCGTCATTCCAAGCTTTTCCGGCGCGCTTTAGAGTGCGGCAGCTTGCTGCCGCTTTTTTTCGGCCAGCTTGCCGGCCGTTCGATTGGCCGCTGGAGCGGGCGGTCAGACTGTTGCCGTATGACGGCCAAAAAAATCGCCCAAAAACCGGCCATTGTATCCGTATGACGGCCTGTGTGCAGAATCTTTACACTTTGCTCCGAACCGCGGCGGATTAATTCCGCCCTTTTTTGGCCGCTGCCATCACGGTTTCACCCCAGCCTTCAATTGAGCGCAGGTTTGGTCGGCCTCGTTCCAGTTCGGGCGCAGGGCGATAGCCTGGGTGCACTCACCGATGGCGCCATTCCGGTCGTTAGTCCGGTTCAATACGCCGGCGAACGCCAGATGAGCTTCAGCGTCGCCCGGCTGTAACCGGAGATATTCCCGGTAGTTAGCGGCGGCGTCCGTGAGATTCCCCTCTCGCGCGAAGGCTTGGGCGAGTCCCAGGCGCGCCTCCGGAAAATCGGTTTTGCCGCGCAGAGCCTCTTCAAAGCGAAACACCGCGTCCGGTAGTTTCCCGAGCGCCGCCAGGACGGCGCCGAACGCATAGTTACTGGTTGGACTGTAGGGCGCCAGTTTAACGGCTGCTTCTGCCTCGCTCGAAGCTTGCTGCGGCTCGCCCTGGCGAAGCAGAGCGAGCGCCAGGTTAGCATGAGGACTGGCGGCTTGCGGCGCCAGCCTGATGGCATCGCGCAGCGCCGAGGCGGCTCCCGCCGCGTCCCCGATCTGAAGTAATGCCGCGCCCAGTCCCGTCTCAGCCTCCACGTCGTTGGCCCTCAGCTTCAGCGTTGTACGGTAGGCGTCGGCAGCCCCTTTGAAATCGCCCTTGGCCGCCAGCGTCGCGCCGAGTTGCAGTTGATAGGCGGGATCGTTGGTGGCCAGGCGGGCGGCGGCGCTGCTTTCCTCCGCGGCCCCGGTGACGTCGCCGCTCTGTTGTAGAGCCGCTGCCAGGCGCTCGTGGAGTGCCGCATCGTCCGGGCGAAGGCGCAGCACGTCGCGATAGTCTGCGATCGCCTCGCCCCATTCGCGTTTTGCCGCCAGCAAGTCAGCCAAAGCCACTTCGGCGTCGGGCATATCAGCCCGTTCGTTCAGCGCCTCCTGAAGCTCCGCCGCGGCCTCGTCCGGCCGGCCCACCGTGCGCAGGGCAATGCCCAATCGATAGTGGATGTCCGGGCTCTTCGGCCGGAGCTTCGCGGCCTGCTGGTACTCCACCACCGCGCGGTCGAACTTGCCGGCCGACGCCAGAGCATTGGCCAGATTCAAATGCGCATCGGCGTCCTCGGGCTTGAGGTGAACGTCCTCTTCGTACTCCGCGATGAATCCCGGCAGGTCACCGGCGGCTCCCAGCGCCTCACCGAGGTTGCGGTGATAGTCGGACGAGTCGGGAACCAACTCGGTAGCCTTCTTGAGCTCTGGAACCGCCTCCTGAAGATCGCCGGTCTTCCGCAGCACCAGGCCCAGGGCTTCGTGGAGTGACGCATCGGCCGGACGCAGACGCAAGGCTTCGCGGTACTCGCTGACCGCCGCCGCGTCGTTGGTCATCGAAAGATAGGTAGCGGCGAGTTCCGCGTGCACCGTGGCATCCCCGGGACGAAGCCGAATGAGGCGGCGAAATTCCTGAACGGCGCCTCCGTAATCGCCGGCCTTGCGCAAGGCCACCGCCAGGTCAAAGCGGTAATCCACCTGCTGCGGCCGCAAAGCTACCGCCAGGCGGTACTCTTCGATGGCATGGATCGCGTCCTCATTCGCCTCGAGAGCGTTGGCCAGGCTCAAGTGAAGCTCGGGATCGTTCGGGCGCAAACGAACGGCTGTGCGATACTCGGCGAGCGCATCGGCCGGACGATCTCCGGCCTCGGTGAGCGCCAGAGCCAGCCCGGCGTGGAAATCGGGATTTTGCGGCGCAAGTGCCAGGGCTTCGCGCCAGCGCTCGATGGACCCCGCCAGGTCGCCGGCCTGCTCCAACGCTCCGGCAAACGAGGCGCGCAGCTCGGCATCCTGCGGAGCGAGCTTGATGGCTTGCTGGTATTGCTCGGCTGCTTCGGCGGACTGGCGATTCAGCGCCAACGCTCCTGCCAGCCCGGCACGCGCCTCCGCACTCGAGGGGCGCAGCTTCACTTCCGCGCGGTATTCGTCGACCGCTTCTGCTGTTCTTCCCTCGGACTGGAGAATCGCGGCGATATTGGCGTGAACACCGGCGAAGTCCGGCTTCAGACGCAGAGTCTCGCGGTATTCGCGAACAGCATCGTCGATCTGATTGAGCGCACCGTAAGCGTTGGCCAGGTCGTAGTGGATGTTGGCGTCTTGTGGGCGCACTTCGAGTGCCTTGCGAAAGTTCTCAACGGCCTCATCCGGATGCCCGGCGCGAACCAGGTCGATACCTTGCTTCGTCAACGCTGCAGCGCTGGGGGTCGGAGATTCTTCGCTGGCTTGACTGCGAGCTTGCCCTTGTGTCCGAGCTTCCGCGGGCGCCCGGGCTTGTGCGTCCGTGGCTGCAGGTTCACTGCGGGCGCCGGCCTGAGCGGGAGATTGACTGGAGTTCGGCGCCCCGACCTGAGCCGCGAATCCGCAGGCGGCCACGCCGATGGCCAAGGCGACTCCGCACAATCGCACGCAAGAGCTGCTTGCTTCAGGCCGTTGTAGCCGCGAGATCCGATGGCATCGGTCGACCATTAAGTCAAGGATACCACCCTTGCGGTGACCCGATTGACAAGAGCCGATGAGGATTGTCTGCCGTGGAGGAGCCAAGCAACCGTGCCCTGCACGGAGGGCTGGCGCGCGCACAATGATGCCCCTGGTGACCCAGGACGCAAATGCCCCGTAAGCGGGAATCTAAGAGATCAGGTGCGCCCTGGGGATTTTCGTCTCAAGGCGGGAACCGCCCCACTCGCGGCGGCAAGCTCGGCCAGGTGGCCGTCGGCGGTCTCGCGGGGTGTCTTCACCCACGCCGCCAGGTACAAGGTGCTGGGAAATTTCAAGGTGACCCACTACCGACCTTGCGAGATTTTTGGACATCGAAAATGAAGGAGAGTCCGACGATG
>Ga0335078_10017388_pt1 | contig 10681 bp, 9 predicted proteins | sample Lox_Sample_32_FD_206711 | JGI IMG/M metagenome (GOLD analysis project Ga0335078, IMG submission 206711) | Soil microbial communities from Loxahatchee National Wildlife Refuge, Florida, United States - Lox_Sample_3.2 | ecosystem: Environmental > Terrestrial > Soil > Wetlands | place: USA: Florida... | reverse complement strand
GGTCCCGCCCACCACCGACGCCTCGCCATCCACCGTCGTATCGTAGCCGGTGTTCGGATCCGCGTCGCCCGCAACATCGGGTACGCCCCGCCCCTTGAAGTGCGATGAGTTCACCGACACCGGAACAGCGCTGGCCGATTGGTACGAAGGCAGCGGAAACACCTCGCTTACGCCGCCACCCGTCGCCCCGCCCTGCGACCCGTCGTTCCACACCACCTCGCTCTGTATTGCTCCGTTCTTCCCCTTCAGAGTGGTGCCGCCGCACGCCAGCACGTTCGGGCTCGACGCGGGAAAATCCACGTGCGCCTGCCCATCGCTCTCGCCGTCGCTGGACCCGTCATCGCCCGCCGCCACGCAAATGGTCACGCCAAGCGTCTGCGCATCCTGAAACGCCTGATCGTAGGACTGCATCGATTGCGCCGTCCACGTCGATTCCGCGCCGCCCCAGCTAATCGAAATCACCGTGACCTTGTTCGTTTCATCGTGAATCGCCGTGGTAATCGCGTCCAGAAATCCCTGATCCGTATTCGTGGTGAAATACACGGCAATCTTCGCGCCCGGAGCCACCGAGCCCGCCACCTCGATGTCCAGCGCCACTTCGCCATCGGCGCTGTTCGGATCGCCGCTGGGCTGGTTGGAACCTCCATCCACCGAAACCGCGGTCACGCTCGGAACCGCGAGCTTCACACCCGCGAAAAACGTTTCCAGATCGGAGGTGTTGTATCCGCCGCCCAGCTCGATGATGCCGATGGTCTGCCCCGCGCCCGTGACGCCGGTGGGGAATTGATAGAGCTGCGCGACGGCCGGCGGCGCATAAGACACGGCAGCCGCGGCAGCCGGCCGGATGCGAAAATGCGTTCGCGCTTGTGGGCGATTATCCAGTCCGAACACGCCCTCAATCACTCCCGTCAGCTCGGCCGGAATGGTGAGCGAGCCGCTGCGGATCCGGCAGTCGCGGTTGTTCATGCGCGCCTGCTTCAGTTCGGTCTCGAAGGCCGCGCTCATCGCGCCCACCGTGCCCTCCAGCACCAGGCTTCGCCGGCCCACGTGGACTTCCGCAACCTTCAAACCGTGCGCCTCGGCAAATTGCCGGACTTGCTCCACATCGGCGGGGTCCGCGCCGTAGCGGGCGGCGAATTCCCGCCGCGTAACACGTTCGCCACTTTCCGCCTTCGGCAGCGGCGCCCGTCGCCGCAACATCACGGTGACGCGGATATGTTCCCGGGGATCGGCCGCGCCACGAACCTCGGCCTGCGGCGGAAGGTGGCGTTCGCTGCCCCGGAGGATGACTCGGTTGCCGGCCATAAAAAGACTCTAGCGCAGCCGCCGCCGCGCCCACCCCAGGATTTTTCCGCTTACCTGGTTTCAGGTTGCTGCTTCACCGGCGCTTTGAGGAGACTATTCTTCCCCTTCGTCGTTCGGAGTCGCGTAGTAGCCTTTGCGGCACTGCACCTTGTATTCTTTGCTCGACGGCCGAATCTCAATCTTCCGGTAACTTCCGTCGCGCTTCGTGTTCGTCGGCGTGTACGCCAGCGCGTACTGGCTGCGCATCTCCTCCTGAATCTCCCGAAACACATCGGTCAGCGGATGTTTCCGGTCCACGCTGAAGACCCGCCCGCCGGTTTCCGCCGACATCCGCTCCAGCGCCGAACCGCCGCCGTAGAACGCGCCGTGCGAGAAGTAGAACCCGCGGTCCACATACTGAATGCTGTAGATGATCGCGTCCGCCTTCTGCGCCTGCTGAATCGCGTCGTTGATCTTGTAGTGGCTGCCCTGGTCCTCTCCATCGGTAATCAGGATCAGCGCCTTTCGCCCCACCTGCCCGTGCAGTTCGTCGTGCGACGCCAGATACACCGCGTCGTACAGCACCGTCCCCTTGGGATCGTAGATGGTCGGCACCGGCCCCGGCTCCAGCCCGCCAACGTCGGCATTCACCTTCAGTCCCTTCATGCTGGCGCGAAGCAACTGCGGCGAGCTGGTGTAGTCCTGCAGCAGATCGGTCTCGCCGCCAAAACTGATCAGAAACGCCAGATCCTTCGGCCGCAGCACGCTGCCGAAGAACTGCGACGCCGCTTCCCTCTCGATCTCGATCAGATTCCCCTGGCTCGGGCTCACGTCGATCAGCAAACCCATGGTCAGCGGCAGGTCCGTCTCGCGCGTGAAGTAGCGGATCTCCTGCTTCTTGTTGTCCTCGAATACCGTGAAATCGTCTTTGGTGAGATTGCCCACCAGCCCGTTCTGCTTGTTCCGGACGGTGAAGAAAACGTTAACGACGTTGACTTCCACCTTGATCGGCGCGGCTTCCTCGGACTTTTCGTCGCTGGCAGCTTTGTTCTCGCCGGACGGAGCTTTCGCCCCGGCCTTGGGTTCCTGAGGAGCGGCCGGAGCCTGAGCAATCAGCCAGAACAAGACCAGGGCGGGCAATGCGAACGCAGCAAGGGAGCGGGGCATACGATTAAATTGGTAGATGCGCCGATTCACGGCCACGTTGCATGCGCCACGCCACTGTTCACCTCAAAAAGGCCGATCCCATCCTCGCCGCCATCATTGAACGCGTTGGGCCGTATCGAATGCAGTACCGCGAGCCCGGCTTCGCCACCCTGGTCCGGTCCATCGTATACCAGCAGCTCAGCGGCCGCGTTGCCTCGCGCATCTTCGAGCGTGTCCTTGACCTGCTTCCCGCGCGCGAGCTCACGCCCGCCGCCATCCTGTCTCTCACCGTGGAACAAATGCGCGCCGCGGGCCTGTCGGGACAAAAGACGTCCTACATTCGCGATCTCGCCGCGCGCACTCTGGCGGGCGAAGTCGATTTCGCGCTGCTGCCGGCCATGAGCGACGAGCAGGTCATCGAAATGCTCACGCGGGTAAAAGGCGTCGGCGTCTGGACCGCCCACATGTTCCTCATCTTCGCCTTGCAGCGGCCGGATGTGCTGCCCGTGGGCGATCTCGGCGTCCGCACCGCCATCCGCAAAGCCTACCGCATGCGCGCTCTGCCCAAACCGGCCCGCATGGAGAAGATCGCCCGCGCCTGGCGCCCGTGGTGCTCGGTGGCGAGCTGGTACCTCTGGCGCAGCCTCGACAGCGAAGCAATGCTCTAACCGGGCTGAGCCGATGTGCAAAACGCGCACTTTCGCGCCGCCAGCGGGATCGTGCTCAGGCACTCCGGACACTGCTTCGTCGTCGGGTCCGGCGGTTTGTCTCCCCGATGCACCCGCGCTATCAGCGAATTCACCGGCAGCACCACGAAGAAATACACCGCCGCCGCGATCAAGACAAACGAAACCACGGCGTTCAGAAAGTCGCCGGCCAGGAATTTGCTGCCGTTCACCTCGAAATGGATCGCCGAGAAATCCGGTTTGCCGGCAATTGCCGCGATCATTGGCGTGAGCAGGTCTTTCACCAGCGCCGTCACCACGGCCCCGAACGCCCCGCCGATGACCACGGCGACGGCAAGGTCAAGCACGTTGCCACGCAGGATGAACTGCCTGAATCCCTTCATTGCCGAATGCTAACACGCGGCTAGAGATTTCGCTTAAGGAATGAGCAGATGTGATACCCGGCCAGGAACTTGAACGGAAACTCACCCATCGTGTAATGCCCGCACGGCAGCGCCACAACCCGATGGTCGGTTCCGCTGCGCGCGATCCGCCCCAGTATGTCGCGCGATAGCTCGGGCAGAAACGTCGTGTCGTACTTGGTGTAAAGAAACAACGACTTCTTCGCCAGGCCGGCGAACTTCCCGATGTATGCGCTCGGGCTGATGGCCATCCACGCTTCCCGCAGCCCCTCCACGTCGATGTGCCCTTCAATCCCCTCTCGAATGTGCCGCGTGGAAAGCCCCGTCCAAACCACATCGCCGAAATACGTCGAGCAGTGGTTGAAGACGTTCACCGCGATGCGCGCCTCGTGCGCCGACACCAGAAACGCGAAACAGGAACCGAGACTCGTGCCTACAATGCCCAGCCGCTCGTATCCCTGCGTCTCCAGCCAGTCGAAGCAGCAGCGCACGTCGATCACCGCCTGTCGCGTCGCGTCGATGGTTCGCCCAATGTTGGCGGAAACCGCGTAATCGGCCCGTTCCAGTTCCGCCGGCATCCGGTAGTCGTGATACGGCAGGCTGATCCGCAACGCCGAAATCCCCAGCGCCGCAATCCCTTTCGCCAGCCCGTTGTGCGCGTGACCGGGAGCGTTCCAGTGCGGCAGCACCACCACGGCCTTCGTTGGCCGGCGCCCGTCGCGCGGCTTCGCCGGAAACCATTGTCCATGCACTTTGTTGTTTTCCGGCCACGGCGTGCGCACCGGAGAGGTGAACTTCAGCAGATTGCCGTCCAGCCGGAAATCGCCGGGACTCTGGTATGCGTAGAAGGCATCGCTGTCGGCAATCGCCGCCGCGTTCATCCGCCGCAGATACTCTTCCGGCGTGTCGCCGTTCCGCGGAAACTGCGCCGCCGGCGGCCAGCCGTGCGCCCATTCCGCTCCCCACTCAAATGGCCGGACCACGCGGTTGGTGGAGCGGAAACACAGACGATTTTCCCACTCCTCCATCCACTTCGCGTAGAGACTCTTCATTCCCGATGGTTGCTTCCCAAGGATACAACCGCCCGCCCGGTAAACCACTCGCTTTCACGGCCAATAGCTCCGGGCCGCCACCGAAAGGAGTGGTTTCCCGCCTGAGCGGCGCTACTTCAGGTTGATCGTCCCGCGGCAGTGCACCGACCCGCAGGAACACGGCACCTTGTCCACGTGCTTGTCGAACCGGTAATCCACGGTCAGTTCCTCGCCCCGCCGAATCGGCCGGACGCTGTAGTAGAGTATGTGCCCGCGGACAATTCGCGCCGCAATGTTCGGATCGCAGCAGTGATTGATGAACTCCGCCCCGCTTCCCCCCACCGAGCCGTCAATCGACCAGTAAGCGTCAAGCGTGAAGATGTAGTTCAGCGGCCGTTCGGTGCGTTTCTTCGTTTCGCGGCGGCTGATCCGCTCGCCGGTGTACTCTATCACCTTGCGGCCCGCCGGGATGTCCTCTTCCGCATAGACACCCCAGCGGTGAATCTTCGAATGCCCCAGCCGCAGCCGAAAGCAGGCCAGTTGCGGGTCTATTCTCGGCGTCGCGTCCATCGGTCCCGGGCGCTTACTGCGCGGCGGTTTCCGCCATCTTCTTCCTGAGAATGTCGATCAGTTCCTGCACCGACGCGGCGCTCTTGTCCAAAGCCGCTTTCTCCTCGGGAAGAAGCTGCAGTTCGTAGATCTTCTCCACGCCGCGCGCGCCCAGCTTCACTGGCACGCCGACGTAGAGGTCCTTGTATCCATATTCGCCGTTGAGATACGCCGCGCACGGCAGCACGCGCTTCTGGTCCAGCAGAATCGATTCCACCATCTCGATCGCCGCCGCCGAAGGCGCATAATACGCGCTGCCCGTCTTCAGGTACTTCACGATCTCCGCCCCGCCGTTGCGCGCCCGGTTCACCAGCCGCTCCAGCGTCGCCGCGTCCATCAGTTCCGTCAGCGGGATGCCCGAAACGCTGCTCAGCCGCACAATCGGCACCATCGTGTCGCCGTGTCCGCCCAGCACCATCGCCGTCACGTTGGACATGGCCACGTCCAGTTCCTGGGCAATGAACGTGCGAAAACGGGCCGTGTCAAGAACCCCCGCCATGCCCACCACCCGCTCCCGCGGGAACTTCGAAACCTGCAGCGAGGTCCAGCACATGGCGTCCAGCGGATTCGTCACCAGAACCAGAATTGCCTCGGGAGAGTATTTGGCGCACTGCTCGGTGGCGCTCTTCACCACTTCGTAGTTGGCCAGCAGCAGATCGTCGCGGCTCATCCCCGGTTTGCGCGCAAGACCGGCCGTGATCACCACGACATCTGAATTCGCGGTGGCTTCGTATGAATTGGCGCCGGTCAGGTTCACTTCGTAACCCTGTACCGGTCCCGACTGGAGCAGGTCAAGCGCCTTGCCCTGTGGGACGCCTTCAACAATATCGACGAGAACAACGTCCGCCAGATCTTTCTCCGCGATTCGCAGAGCGCAGTTGGCCCCAACGTTGCCCGCGCCTACAACAGTGACTTTCTTTCGCATAAATTACCAGGGTAGGCGAACCGGCGCGCTTCACGCAACTCTGCGCAAGCGGCTGCCGGCCGCCTGGCCTCCCCCATCCGCCTCCGCGTTTGCGAAGGGCTAATGCGCCGCCGGCGCTGCCTCCGTCACGGGAATACTCAGCGACCCGTACGCGTTATTGGCGTGATCGTAAACCACGAACCGGACCTGTTTAATGGTCGGGTCGATGGCATGGTTCAGCTCGAACCCCAGACCCTCCTTCAGGACGCGCGCGTGTTGCTCCGGCGTCAATGCCAACTGCAGGTCCTGCGGCGTGGGTGGCGTCTTCAGGTTGCCGGGCGAGGTGAAGTCGGCGAACAAAATAGTGATGTCGTCCTGGAAGTTGGCGCCCTGTTGCTTCAACTGCAGATCGCTCGCGTCAATGTGGATCGCGAAATGAACCGCCTTCTGCCCGGCCACCGGGGACACCGCCACTCGCAGGCCGATGCTGGAAGCGTCGGCCGGATTGGTCAGGGCCTTGATGAGAGCGTCGTTTTCGTCCTTCGCCGGCCCCGTCTGCTGCTCGCTAATCGGAACCGCCAGATAGCGGTTCTTCGTTTGAATCCTCACCCCCTTGCGGTCGCAGGCGGTCTTGATCTTGTGGAATTTCTGGTCCCAGTTCTCCGGCCCCGGCTGGTAAGCCAGTTCGTACTCGGCCTTCTCGTCCATGCCCACCTGAGCCAGCAACTCGGCCATATCCGTTCCGACAAAAGTCCTGCCGCCCGTGGAACCCGCAAAGTAGTCGTTGTCGCGCTGCGTGTTGGCGTCGGGAGAACCGGTGTAGGTCACCGGATACACGGTCACGTCCGCCTGCGCCAGCTTCAGGCTCAGGTGCGGCACATACAGAGCGCAATCGCCAAACCAGTCGCCCGTGCAGCTCTTCTCCTGATAAACCTGCGGCACGCCGTCGGTGACCCAGACGATTTCCCTGTTCCCGGGGAAAGCCGAAAGGTCTTTGGCCAGCGTCTCCAGCGCAACGTAGGTCTTCTTGACCTTGTCCTCCATGGTCATGCCGAACTGGCGCGCCAGAGCCGCCGTCTTGATGGTCTGCTGGATCTGCGTTTCAGCCTGCTGATGCCACGTCTTCTCGTCGGCCGCTTCCGCGCCGGGCGAGGCGGGAATCGGATGCAGCGGAATCATGGTTCCGCTCACCGACATCATGTACAGATAAACGTGTTCCCCGGTTGGAAGCCCCGCCAGCGATTTTCCGATCTTCTTCGAGGAGTCCAGCCCCACCATTCGCTCCTGATTGAGCAGGTCCATCAGGATCGCCGTGGTCCGCGGCGCCGCGCCCTTGTTATAGAACTCGTGCGGAGCAAGCGCCGCCCCCGTTGCGGCCTTATGAAAGGAAACGATCTGCTGCGCCTTTCCCTGATCGGTGATTTCAAAATCGGCCGCCGTCAAATCCGTCACCGGCTGGTTGCCGTCCAGCGCCACCAGGTGCATGTGTACCTGCGCCGGGGCCACCGTTGGCGCGGTCTGGCCGTACATCAGGCAGCCGGCAAATACGAGGCCGGCCGCAAGCAACTTGAATGTCATAAAATTTCTTCCCTCCAAAGGGCCCGGAGACGCGTGAAGCGTCAAGGCTGAACTCGGTCCACGGGTGTGCGTTGGGGGCCGTTGCGCGGGCGGATGAGACCCCGATACCTGGAACTGCAAGACTCGGCCTGTAGACGGGCTGCAATCATTATTTCGCGGAAATCCCGTCGCGTCCAGTGGCACTCCCCTTCCGCCGCCCCCGCGGTAGAATGAGCCCGGACGCAATGTGAAGACCATCATCGAGCCGTTTCGCATCAAAAGCGTCGAGCCCCTTCGCCGCACCACCCGCGAAGAGCGCGAGAAACTGCTCTCCGATGCCGGCTTCAACCTGTTTCAGCTCCACGCCTCCGACATCCTGCTCGATCTGCTCACCGATTCAGGCACCAGCGCCATGTCCACCGAGCAGTGGGCGGCGGTGATGCGCGGCGACGAATCCTATGCCGGCAGCGAAAGCTTCTATCGCCTGCGCCGCGTCACCGGCGATCTCATGGGCTTCCGCCACGTCATTCCCGCGCACCAGGGCCGCGCGGCCGAGCGCATCCTGACGGGGCGCGCACCCGAGCGATCAGCGGAGGCGTAGCTTCTTTCCTGGGGGGACAAGCGGAATTGTGACCGAACCGACATTGCCGGCCTCGTCGAGGACCACGACTCTGAGGGAGGCCGCTTTGGGATTCGGAGAGAAGTCCAGATGATATGCCAGCCCGCTCTTCCGGAGCGCTTCGTAACGGCTCGGCGTCAGCCTGAGCTGAAGGGCAAGGTCGCGCTGGTCAAGCTGCCTCCCGGTATCGTCCCGCTGAGCCAGCACCAGGTGGATCGGGCCCTGCCAGAGATCGCCGTCTCCCTGGAGATCCAGATCCCCAACACCGATGTTGAGGTTGACGCCGTAACCACCGACGTCACGCGGGAAGATCTCGGCCGTCAACGCAATCATACTGCCGTCGAGCGGGCTTTGGACGGCGTCCCGAAGCTCGTTCTCCAGATCCGGAGACTCCCTGGCATCGATGTAGCCGCGACGGTAGCGCACTGTGACGTCGGGCCTGGCGGGCACTTTCACCTCAAGCTGATGATACTGGCCGTCGTGGCCAGGAGAGCCTGGATAGAAGCCGAGCGTATAGGTTGAATGTGACTCAGCGAAGGCAGCGCTGGCGGAACCCAGAATGTCATTGGTCTCCGTGAATGCACGCCCGCCGCTATGATCGGCAATGTCGCGCATAATTGACTGGTCTTCCACGATGGCCGTGAGCATCGCGTGTGGCGCCGCATTCAGGGCAGCGGGGCCTCCTGCGAGATCTCGCGCCGCGACAGTGGCGTCGGGCTGCGTTGTCTGCAGCCCTCGCAGGTCAATTGCATAGAGTGCGACGTTCGCCCGGTTCAGCGCGCGCAGGGCCTCCGTTTCGTGTCTGAAACAGTTCTGCACCGGGTCCTGCGCCTTGAGAACCGTGTCGGTCGATTGTCGAGAGGCGGTGTTGCTCTTCGCTCCAGTCCCCCGCGGCCCGCCTGAGGCGGCGTTGCCCTGAGCTCCAGCCGCCTGCAGAAATACCGGCGCCTGGTGCCCACCCGAAATCCAAATGAGGGCTTTCCGGCCGGGGATCGCGGCCAGGTGGTTTGCGCTCACGGCAATGGCCCGAAGCGCCACATCGGCGGGACACTCCCTGTCACGCTCCCACGCTGGCATGCCGATGCGTGCCGCGAGAGTGCTGCGACGGAACCAGGCTTCGGCGCTTCCGGCGAGATCGGAGGAATCCGAAGCGATCTCGTGCACAATCCCGATCCCATCGCGATCTATCGTATAAAGGCCAATTCGGTCCCCTGTCCGGACATCCTCCTCGAGGAATTTGACGATCTGTTCTTCCGCGAGGGCCACTTGCTCCCACGTTGCGACTCCGGGATCGAAAAGAATGACTGTCGGATCGCCGGAGTTCTCTTCCGCCCGGTTGGAGAAAACTCCGCCTCGGGGCCCGGCCGGAATGGAAACCGCCGTTTGTGCGGTAGTCGCATCCCGAGTCGCGGTGGGGACCGGCGCGGAGAAGAACCTCAGGTTCTGTCGGATCCCTCGATCGTAAACTTCAAAGTCTTCCTTCTTTAAATCCGTAACCGGGTTCCCGCGTTTGTCGAAGACTACTGCGCTCGCGGCGACGAGCCTGGTGGTGGCGCGAGCGACCACCTCCGGCACAGGCGCGGGAGGCGCGTCCGACGCAGTCAGGATGAGCGGGGGACCAGCCGACAACATCAGGGCAAGAAAAACGCACATGCCGGTGCGCATGTGACGCGACCGAAGCGCCTGAGGCAGCCTCCTAAGCTCAGCAGGTTTGTTCATGCGAAATTTAAGAGCGGCCACGGCGGCCAACGAAGCATGAGCTTCCTTCCACAAGCAGCGTCGTCCCTCTGGCATCACTGGGCGTCCAGTGATTTAGGCTTTCCAGACGCCGGCTCCTGGGAGCGAGCTCCAGTGCAGCCAGGTCTACAGCAGATACAAGCTCCTGAGCCGTGCCAAAGCCGCGCTGACGGACGCCGTTGATGAACATGGTCGGGGTCGCGTCGACATGATACTTCTCGGCGAGCCTTTCATCACGCGTGAGCAACTGCTCCGCTTCGTGTGCCGCGAGGCCCCCATGCAATCTGAAAAGGTCGACGCGGCCGGTCTGAGAGGCGAACGCCGCCAGCCTCTCGTCCAACGTCTTCGCCGTTATCGTCGTTTGCCCACATTCAACGCGCCCGGCGGGCGCGCCACGCCTGCGGATTTGCTGCGGAACCCGCGGATTTTTTCCTGAGCGTAATAAGAACGGCCCAACAATATCACCATGGGCATGCTATGTCAAGGGCAATTCAACGCGTTAAATCTGCCATTAAATATGGGTGGACGCGTACTTCCGCCAAAGAGTCGCGCAAAAAGCCTTCTGCGTTCACCAGGCACGACGCTAATCGCACACGGTAATATGTGCAATTCACGCTCCATTGTGGTCTTGAGGTAGAATGAGCCCGGACGCAATGTGAAGACCATCATCGAGCCGTTTCGCATCAAAAGCGTCGAGCCCCTTCGCC
>Ga0335078_10017387_pt1 | contig 10681 bp, 10 predicted proteins | sample Lox_Sample_32_FD_206711 | JGI IMG/M metagenome (GOLD analysis project Ga0335078, IMG submission 206711) | Soil microbial communities from Loxahatchee National Wildlife Refuge, Florida, United States - Lox_Sample_3.2 | ecosystem: Environmental > Terrestrial > Soil > Wetlands | place: USA... | reverse complement strand
CCTCCAGGCGCGGATCGGTGCGATAGCCGTCACCGCCGCGGCAGGCCTCGGGGCACTGGCCGATGCGGGCGTGGCGGAGGGCGCAGGCGGCGACGGCGGTGCGGGCGGGGCGGACGGCCCGGGCGGTGCGGGCGGGGCGGGCGGGGCGGACGGCCCGGGCGGCGACGGCGGCCCGGGCGAGATGGCCGGGGCGGGCGGCGCCGCGGCCCGGCAGGCACTGGCCTCGATCGAGCACGACGGCCGGGCCGTTCTCGGCCACCTCCGCGAGGTGCTCGGTGTGCTGCGCGAGCGCGCGCCCAGCGAGCCTCAGCCGACGCTGGCCCGGCTGTCCGAGTTGCTCGGCCGGGCCACCGCCGCCGACGCCCGGCTCACCGTGGACGGGAACCCGCGTACCCTGCCGGCCGGGCTGGAGCTGTCCGGCTACCGAATCGTGGAGCACCTGCTGCTGGCCCTGGACGACGCGCCGGGCGCGGCCGTCGACGTGCGGCTCCACTTCGGCCCGGACGCCCTGGAACTGCACGTCTGCGGGCCGCCCTCGCACGCCGCCGACGCGCGGGCCGCGCTGGCCGCCGCCAGGGAGCGCGCCCGCCTGCACGGCGGCACGGTGGACAGCCGGCTGGCGGGCGGCCTGTGCCACGCCACGGCCAGGCTCCCCCTGGTCAGTGGCTATGCCTGAGCTCGCCAGCCTGCTGCGAAGGCTGTTCACCACCTGGCGCGGCGACGTCCTGCTCGCCGTCCTGCTGGTGCTCTGGTCGGCGGTCTACCTCGCCGCTGCGGTGCCGCCCGGGGGCCAGCGCTGGGCGGCGCTGATCCTGGTGCTGTCGCTGGCCGTCACGCTCGCCGTCCGGCGCCGGTGGCCGGTGGGCGCTGCCGCCGCGGCCTGCGCCGTCATCCTGGCCGCGCTGCCCCTGGGGCTCGCCACCCAGGTCCAGGGCGGGCTGGGCACCCCATGGCTCGGGGTGGTGTTCCTGCTCGCCTACACGCTCGGGGCACAGGCCGGTCCCGTCGCCGGCCTGGCCGGCGCCGCCGCACTGGCAGGCTGCATGTGGATCGTGAACGGCAGCTTCAGCCCGGTCGCCTTCATGATCACGATTGGTCCCTGGCTGGCCGGACGGGCCGTCCTGTCCCGGCACCGGATGACCGAGCAGCTCCAGCGGCGTAACGAGGAACTGCGCGCCGAGCAGGAGCTGTTCGCCCAGGAGTCGGTCCGGTACGAGCGGGCGCGGATCGCCCGGGAACTGCACGACATCGTTGCGCACTGCCTCAGTGTCATGGTCGTGCAGGCCAGCGCCGGACAGCGGATGACCGACGCCAGCGGCGTCGCGGAGGTGCTCGGATCGGTCGCCGCGGCCGCGGAGCAGGCCCGGGCGGAGATCGGCAGGCTGGTCGACCTGCTGGCCGGCGACCTGCCGGACGGCTCGCCGCCCGCATTGCCGATGGTGGGCGAACTGGTCCGCCGGGCCAGCGTCACCGGCCTCGACGTGAGCTGCCGGTTCCAGGGCCCCTGTGGCGGGCTCACTCCCGCGGCGTCCGAGGCCGCCTACCGCGTCGTCCAGGAGGCGCTCACCAACGCGCTCAAGCATGCGCCCGGCGCGGCGGTGGACATCAGCGTCCGGGGCCGCGGCGCCGATGTGACGGTGGACGTGGTGAACGCGGCGCCACGGCAGCGGCGGTCCGGGCTGGAGCGGTCCGGCGGCAGCCTCGGGCTGGCCGGGATGCGGGAGCGGGTCGGCGCCTGCGGGGGGAGCCTCACCTCGGGCCCCACGCCGGCCGGCGGCTGGCAGGTATCCGCCACCCTGCCCTGCGCCGTAGCCTTACCACCACCGAGCGCAGAGGAGGGCCCATGCCCGGCCGGCCGCCGTACCGCGTGATCGTGATCGGCGCCGGGTTCGGCGGGCTCGGCATGGCCCTGGCGCTGCGGCGGGCGGGCGTCGAGGACTTCCTCGTTCTCGACGCCGGTGACGACCTGGGCGGGACCTGGCGGGACAACACCTACCCCGGTGCCGCCTGTGACGTGCCGTCGAACCTGTACTCGTTCTCGTTCCGGCCGTGGCGCTGGAGCGGCCCGTTCCCGCCCCAGCGGGAGATCCTGGCCTACCTGCACGCGCTCTCGCGCGAGGGCGGGCTCGGCCCCCATCTCCGGTTCCGCTCACGCGTCGCCGCCGCGGGCTTCGACGAGCGCCGCGCCCGGTGGGACGTTGCCCTCCAGGACGGCACCAGCCTGCGGGCCACGGCCGTCGTGTCCGCCGTCGGGCAGCTCGGCCGGCCCGCGCTGCCCGACATCGCGGGCCGCGCCGACTTCGCCGGCCCGTCGTGGCACTCGGCCCGCTGGGACCACGGCGTCGACCTCGCCGGCAAGCGGGTGGCGGTCGTGGGCACCGGGGCGAGCGCCATCCAGTTCGTGCCCGAGGTCGCCAAGGCCGCCGCGCACGTCGACGTGTACCAGCGCAGCGCCCCGTACGTGCTGCCCAGGCCCAGCCTGCCCTACCGTTACGCCGGGCCGGGCCTGTTCGACCGCGCCGCCGTGCGCAAGGCCGACCGGCTCCGCCTGTTCCTCTACGGCGAGCTGCTCACCAGCGGGTTCGTCCTGTCGCCGAAGCTCCTCGCCGTGCCGATGCAGATGTGGCGCCGCCAGCTCCGGGCGCAGATCGCCGACCCGGGACTGCGGCACAAGTGCGTCCCGGATTACGTCATGGGGTGCAAGCGGGTGCTGTTCTCCAACGACTGGTACCCGGCGCTGGCCCGCCCGGATGTCGAGCTGGTCACCGAGCCGATCGGGCGGATCGTGCCCGGCGGCGTGGTCACGGCCGACGGCACCACCCGCCCGGCGGACGTCCTGGTCTACGGCACCGGCTTCAGCACGCTGGACTTCCTGGCCCCCATGGCGGTGACCGGCCTGCACGGGCAGCGGCTGGACCAGGCATGGCGCGACGGGGCACAGGCATACCTTGGCATCAGCGTCTGCGGGTTCCCGAACTTCTTCATGCTCTACGGCCCCAACACCAACCTCGGCGGCAACTCGATCCTGTACATGCTCGAAGGCCAGATCGGCTACGTGGTCGGCGCGCTGCGCGCTCTGGACGCCGGGGGCCTCGACTGGCTCGACGTCCGTCCCGAGGTACAGCAGGCGTTCAACGCCTGGGTGGCGGCGCGCAGCCGGACCTCGGTGTGGGAGAGCGGGTGCCACAGCTGGTACACCACGGCCTCGGGCCGCAACACCAACAACTGGCCCGACCACACCTTCCGGTACCGGCGCCGGGTCCGCCGGTTCGACCTCGCCAGCTACCGGGTGATGCCGAAGCGCCCGGCTCCGGCCGCCGCCGGCCCCGCATGAGCTCCCGCCGCACCGCCCGGGCGGCCCGGCGCCGCGCCAGCGGGCCGCGGCTGCCACCGGTGGCCCTGCGCTGGGGCATGCGCGGGCTCGGCCGCCTGGTGCTCGATCCCGGCCTGCCCTGGCAGACGCAGCGCCGGCGCCTGGCGGCGGCCGCCCGGGCCGTGCCGGTGCCGCGGGGCACGGGCGTCGTGCGAACGCTGCTGAACGGGGTGCCGGCCGAGGTGGTGACGGCCCGGGGGGTGCGCCCCGTGCGCTCGGTGGTGCACTTCCACGGCGGTGGCTACTGCCTGGGCTCGGCGCGCCTGGCCCGGACCTGGGCGGCGCACCTGAGCGCACGGGCGGGCTGCCGGGTGGTGCTGCCGCAATACCGGCTGGCGCCCGAGCACCCCTATCCCGCCGCCCTCGGCGACGCCATGGAGGTCATGACCGCGCTGTTGCGCGGGGGCGGCCCGGGCCCGGTCGTGGTGTCCGGCGACTCGGCCGGCGGCGGCCTCGCCCTGTCCTGCGTCCTGGCCCTGCGCGCCGCGGGCGGGCCGCTTCCGGCCGGGTGCATCCTGCTGGCACCGTGGCTCGACCTCGGCCGCGACCGCCGGGCGGTGCCCGGGCTGGTGCGCCGGGACGTGCTGCTCAGCCCGGGCTGGCTGCGGGCCTGCGCCGCCGCGTACGCTCCTGCGTCGGCCTGGGCCGATCCCGCGGTCTCGCCGCTGCTCGCCGCGCACGCGGGCCTGCCGCCGTTGCTGATCCAGGCCGGCGCCGGCGACCTGCTCGCCCCGGATGCCGAGTGCCTGGCCGCCAGTGCCTCCGCCGCCGGGGTGGACGTGACCTACACCCGGTGGCCGCGGATGGGGCACGACTTCATGCTGTACCCCGGCCTGCTGGCCGCCGCCGACGGTGCGCTGGCCCAGGCGGCCTGGTTCATGGCAGCGGTGACCGGCTCTCTTGACGAACCGGATGAACGTTCCCGATCCTGCTGCCCATAGCCGCGCTCGGCCGCCCCGCACCACGGCACAGACGGGAACAACGCCATGAAGCTGCAGATCGACTCCGAGCGCTGCCAGGGTCACGGCCGGTGCTACGACCTGGCCCCCGGCCTGTTCGGCGACGACGACGACGGCTACGGGCGGGTCCTGGCCGACGGCGCCGTGCCGGCGGGTGCCGAGCACCAGGCACGGCTGGCCGTGGCCAACTGCCCCGAACGCGCGATCTCGCTGGCCGAGGAGGGCTGACATGACCGCCGACGACCGGTTCACCCAGGATTTCCGCCAGGCGCGCGAGGAAGAGGTCATCGGCGCCCGGAGCGAGGTCGTCACCGGGCCGGTCGCCGACTGGGCGACCGACTTCTCCCACCTGGAGCCGGAGTGGTCGGCCGACCCCTACCCGATCCAGGACGACCTGCGGCGCCGCTGCCCGATAGCACGGACCGAGCGGTTCGGCGGCGCATGGCTTCCGGTGCGTTACGAGGACGTCGCGGCCATCGCCTACGACACCGGGCGGTTCTCCTCGCGGTCGATCATCCTGAGCAACTTCCGGCCGCCCCGCGAACTGGCGCCGATCGGCGGCTCGCCGCCGATCTCCTCCGACCCGCCGTTCCACCACGATGCGCGCAAGCTGCTGCTGCCCGCGTTCACCAGGAAGGAGGTCGGCAGGCAGGAACCGGCGACGAGGGCTTTCTGCGACGCGCTCCTCGACGCTTTCGAGGGGCAGGATGTCGTCGACGCGGCCCGCGACTACGCGCAGCACATCCCGGTGCGGGTCATCGCCGACATGCTCGGCTTCCCCGCCGAGGACGGGCCGCAGTTCCGTGAGTTCGTCGAGGACCTGCTCGAAGGCATCAACCTGCCGCCGGATGAGCGGATCACCCGGGTGTCCCGGCTGTTCGACTACCTCATCCTGCAGGTACACGACCACCTGGCGCACCCGCGCGAGGACCTGACGAGCTACCTGCTCAACGCCGAGCTCTACGGCCAGAAGCTCGGCCCGGACCACGTGGTCGGCACCATGGCCCTGCTGCTCATCGCCGGCATCGACACGACCTGGAGCGCGATCGGCGCGGCGCTGTGGCACCTGGCGGTCACGCCCGCCGACCGCGGGCGGCTGGCCGCCGAGCCCGGCCTGATGCCGACCGCGGTAGAGGAGTTCCTCCGCGCCTACGCGCCGGTCACCATGGCGCGGCTGGTGAAACAGGACATGCACTGGCGCGGCGTCGACATGAAGGCCGAGGACTGGATCCTGCTGTCGTTCCCGGCGGCCAACCGCGACCCGGCGCAGTTCGACCGGGCCGGTGAGGTCGTCATCGACCGCGAGGTCAACCGGCACGCCGCGTTCGGCCTCGGCATCCACCGCTGCGTGGGCTCGCACCTGGCGCGGATGGAACTCCGGGTCGCGCTGGAGGCGTGGCTCGCCCGGATTCCGGAGTTCACCCTCGCCGACCCGGCCGCGGTGACCTGGTCAGCCGGCCAGATCCGCGGGCCGCGCGCGCTCCCGCTGCGTATCGGTCACGGCGCCCGCGGCGTCGCCTGACCCGCTGTAGGGACACAGGTCGCGCAGCACGCACGCGCCGCAGCGCGGCCGCCGGGCCCGGCAGACCGTGCGCCCGTGCGCGATCAGCGCGACATGCAGGTCGTACCGGATGTCCGCTGGCACCAGCGGCGTGAGCAGCCGGTCCGCCTTGTCCGCGGTTGCCGCCGCCGGGATCCAGCCGAGCCGTGCGGCGACGCGGTGGACGTGGGTGTCCACCGGGAACGCCGCCCTGCCCATGGCGAAGGTGAGCACGCACGCCGCGGTCTTCGGGCCGACGCCGGGCAGGGACTCCAGGTACTCGCGTGCCGCGCCGTCGCCGAGACCGTCCAGGCGGTCCAGGCCGATACGGCCTTCGCGGTCGCCGATGACGGCCAGGATCTGCTGGATCCGGCGCGCCTTCTGCGCCGCCATGCCGCCGCAGCGGATGGCCCCGGCAACCTCCTCGGCAGGCGCGTCCGCGACCTGCTCCCAGGCCGGGAAGCGCTGTTTGAGCCGGGCGAACGCCCGGCCGGAGTTGATGTCCGAGGTGTGCTGCGACAAGACGGTCGCCACGATCTCGTCGACGACCGGCAGCCGGGGCTTGGGGATGAACGCGCCCTGCTCGGCGCGCAGGCGGCGCTGCACCGTCCTGATGCCCGCCCGGCTGGGTGCGGCCACGGGCACGCTCGCGGCCCTCGCCTGCCTCGCGGCGCTCGCCTCCCTCGCCTCCCTCGCCGCCCTCGCCTCGCTCGCGATGCGCGCCTGCCTTGCGGCGCTCGCCTGCCTCGCGGCGCTGTGCACGGTTCGCCTCCCCGTGGCCGCCGGGCCCGGGTTTCCCGCCCGGCCGTGCTCTTCCGGCGGGCCCCGCCCGCCCGCACCGGGTCGTAGGCGATAGTGGCAAGTATGACGCAGACTCATGCCCGCGGCGCCGGCCCGGCCCCGGTGCCGTGACCAGCCCTTCCCCCCGCGCCGCGGGCCCGCGGATCGCCATCGGCCCCGAGCCGTCGGACTGGGCCGCCGAGGCGGTCCGCAGCGGTGGGGGAGAGGTGGTCCCGCTGGACCGGGACCCGGCCGGCCTGGTCTGGACGGACTGGGCGCCCGGGGGCCGCCTGCGGCAAGTTCTCGCTGCCCATCCGCGGATCTCCTGGGTGCAGCTGCCCATGGCCGGCGTGGAACGGGCCGTCGAGGCCGGGGTCATCGACCGCGAGCGGCGGTGGACATCGGCCAAAGGCGCCTACGCCGAGCCGGTGGCCGAGCACGCCCTGGCACTGCTGCTGGCGGGGCTGCGCCAGTTCCCGGTCCGCGCCCGCGCCCGCTCCTGGGGCGAGCCCGCGGGGATCAGCCTGTTCGGCCAGCCGGTCACGATCATCGGCGGGGGAGGCATCGCCGCCGTGCTGCTGCGCCTGCTCGCACCGTTCCGTGCCCGGGTAACCGTGGTCCGGCAGCGGGCCGAGCCGCTGGCCGGCGCGGCCCGCACGATCGGGGCGGACCGGCTGGCCGAGGCCCTGCCCGGCGCGCAGGCGGTGGTGCTGGCGCTGGCCCTCACCCCGCGGACGCGGGGCCTGATCGGCGCGGCGGAACTCGCCGCGATGGAGCGGGACGCCTGGCTGGTCAACGTGGCCCGAGGCGGGCTGGTCGACACGGAGGCGCTGGTCACCGCCCTGCGGGCCGGCCGGATCGGCGGCGCCGCCCTGGACGTGACGGATCCCGAGCCGTTGCCGGCCGGGCACCCGCTCTGGGACCTGCCCAACTGCCTCATCACCCCGCACACCGCCGACACCGAGGAAATGATCCGGCCGCTGCTGGCCAGCCGGATAGCCGAGAACGTGCGGCGGCTCGCGACCGGGCAGGAACTGGCCGGCGCGGTGGACCCGGACCTCGGCTACTGACCCACCTGGCGCGGGCACCGGCGCGCGGCGCGGCCCGGGCGCCGGCACCAGCGCCGGTGCGGACGCCTAGCCGATGCCCGCCAGGGACCGCGCCTCGCCGCGGTCGCGGCAGGCGCGCAACGCGACGATCAGCCCGTCCCGGACCGTGACGACGTCGTAGGTGCGGTCGCCGGCCTGCCGGCGCCGGTACTCGTCCACCCCTGGCGTGTGCATCACCAGCATGACCTGGTCGCCTGCGGCGACGACCTCCTCGAGTTCGGCCCGCAGCCCCAGTGCTGCCTGCCGGCGGAGTGCCTGCTCCAGTTCGTCCCGGCCGGCGCTCACCGCGAGCTGCTGGCCCGGCTGCGGATGGGTCCATTCCAGGCCCGGGTCCACGAAGTCCAGCATCCGGTCAACGTCGCCCCGGTCGTAGGCCAGGAAGGCCTCGCGCACGATCCACTCGTTCTCGTTGCACATATCCGGTCCCTTACGACGGTCGGCGGCAGCCAGCCAGATGCCGTTGGACGGGGGCGCCGCTCAGGATATCGCCATGCCTTTGCGGGTGCATCCGGCCCTGTCCACGGTGCTTAAGGACAATGGGGTCAGGCCGATCTCGATGCAGCCGCCGTCTTCGGCGCGGTGTCCCGTGACCCCAGGCCGCGGGTGTTCCCCGGCGACGGCAGGCTCGCGACCATCCCGGCCAGGCAGTCACGGCCGGCGCCTGCTGCTGGAGGTGATCGCCCGGGGGTTCGAGCCTGGCGTGCGCTACTCCGAATGCCGCGCCAGCCTGTTCCTGGGCGCCATCCACCCGGACTACGCCGCGGGCAATCGCCGCACAGATGGTGTGAACTCAGGACACGTAATACCCCGACCGACTTCGCCGGAAAAACTGGTTACCGGCTTGTTTTGCACGTAACCGGCCAGGGTAAAGCTAAGCCTGTGTAACCCCCGTTGTTGGGCCCGCTGCTAGCGCGGTAACAGGTAATAGGCTCGACTTGAGGGGGGCCATCGTGGCGAGTTCTGATGACCGTATCTATATCGGCACGCACCTGACCCTGATCACTGCGCAAAACGATTCAGGTCCCGGTGCCTACATACTGGGCGTCGAATTCGACGGCGTGACCGGAATGACGGGAAACGAGGATCGTGACTGGCCCGCCCTCGACCCCGCGTTCGGCCTGGCCCAAAGGCTGGGCTGCCAGGGAATCTGGTTCAAGCACCACAGCGGGGTCGAATTCATCACCGAGAGCGCGGAATCGGCGCAGCGGTGCCGCGAACTCGCCAGCCAGCCCGAACCCGGGCCGGCCTGCCGCGGACTCACCAGCAACCCCGCCCCCTGACGTCCCGCCCGGCCCGTCATCCCCGCCCGCCTGCACCGGTCCGCTCATCGCCCGGCCCGCCGCGGCCCGCCCGGCCCGCTTCCCGCCTCTTCCCGGCCCCCGGCCCCGCGCCACGGCGTCAGGGAAGGCCCCGGACATAATGGGAGAGTGCGAGATCACGCCGCTGCCGAGCGGATCCGTGGCCGGATCGGTGCCGCGATCTTCGAACGGGTGGCCGGGCCGGAGGGCCCGTCACGCCGCCGGGTGATCCACGGCACCCCCGGCGAGCGATGGTTCGCCGAAGACCGCCCGGTCCGCCGGGTGCACGGAGATTCCTCGATGTTCATCGGCGGCATCAGGGCACTGCTGCTGCAGTCGCTGCACCCGCTGGCCATGGCCGCGGTGGCGGAGCATTCCGACTACCGCGGCGACCCGTGGGGCCGGCTGCAGCGAACCAGTTACTTCCTCGCCGTGACGACATTCGGCCGGGCCGCCGACGCGCAGCACGCGATCGACCGGGTCCGGGCCATCCACCGCCGCGTCACCGGGACCGCTCCCGGCGGCCGTCGGTATGCGGCCTCCGACCCGCACCTGCTTACCTGGGTGCACATTGCCGAGACGGACAGCTTCCTGCGCGCCCACACCCGCTTTGGCGCGCGACCGCTCGACCAGGCCGGGCGCGACGGCTACGTCGCCGACATGGCCCGCATCGGCGCCGCGCTGGGCGTGCCCGCCCCGCCCCGGACCGAAGCCGAACTCGCGGCCAGGATCGCGGGATACCGTGCTGAGCTAGCCGCCATCCCCCAGGCCCGGGAGGCCGCCCGGTTCCTGTTGCTCACGCCGCCGCTGCCGGTCCTCGCCCGGCCTCCTTACGCGGTGCTGGCCGCGGCCGCGGTATCGCTGCTGCCCGGGTGGGCGCGCAGGCCGCTGCGGCTGCCCCGGCTCCCGGTGACCGAGGCCGCCGTGGTCCGCCCGGCCGGCCATGCCATGACCCACGCCATCCGCTGGGCCATCGCCGCCCCCGCGGCCCCCTGAGGGCCGCCACCCGCGCGGCGGCAGGCTCTTGCTGCCGGCACGTGCCCGCCGGCCGGCCGCGCCGGGTGTGGCCGATGGCGGCGGCTAGCTTCCGGCCCACAGGTGGATGGCGAGCCCGAGCCCGGCGAGCGCGGCGGTGATCCGAAGTACCCGCCCGGGGACGTGCCTGGTGACGGACGGCCCGATCATGCTGCCGGCCAGGAAGCCGGCCGCCATCGGCGCCGCGGCTCCCCAGTCGACGGGCCAGAACAGGATGAACACGGCGCAGCAGGTCACGTCGGCCGCCCCGAGCAGCATGTTCTTCAGCGCGTTGGACCGCGCGAGTTCCTGCTCCATGGTGATCATGAGCAGGGCGAGAGTCATGACGCCCGCCCCCGCGCCCCAGTAACCGTCGTAGGCCGATACTGCGATCAGGCCGGCGGGCAGCAGGAACCGGCTGCCGCTGGCACGGTGGCCTGCCAGCCGTGCGGACAGTTGCGGCTGCAGGAGCAGGGCGAGCGCGGCGAAGGCAAGCAGGAACGGCACCACCCGGTCGAAGGTTGCGGCGGGGGTGACCAGCAGCAGCGCGGCGCCGGCCGCACTGCCCGCCGCGGCCAGCGCCGCCTGGCGCCGCAGCCAGGGTCCCT
>Ga0335078_10017386_pt1 | contig 10681 bp, 6 predicted proteins | sample Lox_Sample_32_FD_206711 | JGI IMG/M metagenome (GOLD analysis project Ga0335078, IMG submission 206711) | Soil microbial communities from Loxahatchee National Wildlife Refuge, Florida, United States - Lox_Sample_3.2 | ecosystem: Environmental > Terrestrial > Soil > Wetlands | place: USA: Florida... | reverse complement strand
ATGCGCCGCCGCAGGTAGGGAACCTTCCAGCTGGTGAGCCTGGCCAGATCCTTTCCGGCCACGTGGATCCGCCCCTCAGTCGGCCGCTCCTCCCTCAGGATCAGCCGCAGGAAGGTGGACTTGCCCGAGCCCGAGGGACCGACCAGGAAGACGAATTCGCCCTTCTCGACGTCGAGGGTGACGTTCTCCAGAGCCGGACGGCTCTGGTTCGGGTACGTCTTCGTGACGTTATCGAAGTGGATCACAGGCCCATCACACGTGCTCGGCGGAGGTAACGGACTTCACGGGCCGGAACCAGCCGGCCGCTGCCACCTGGCCTTCCCTGGCTCCCGACCGGTTTGGCACACGACAGTCTAGGGGGGAAACTGGCCGCAGACGTGCAACACTGACTAAGAGCCTGTTTGGGGCCCCGGCTCGATTCGCGCGCGGGTCATCCGGGGGCGCCAGGTAGACTTGACCGTTACCGGCCAGAGGAGACCGCGATGAGTTGCGAACACCTGATCTGCGCAAACTGCGCGTCTCCGGTGGTGGAAGCCCGCTGCCCCGCCTGCCGCGCGGCCCGGGCGCAGGTGCACCACCACGGCCCCGGGCTGACCGTGCCGCTGACCGCCGCCGCGCTGGTCGCCCTGGTCCTGCTTACCCTCATCATCCAGCTCACGCACTAAGCGCCCGGGCTGGCTGAGCCGGCGTATCAGCCGCCTGAGCCGTTGCTGGCGGCGGCCCCGTTCGGCCCGGACCCGTCTTCGTTCGTGCGCAGCCAGCGGATCTCCGCCTCGATGAAGTCGTCGATGTCCCCGTCGAGCACCCCGCCGGTGTTCCCGGTCTCCTGCCCGGTCCTGACGTCCTTGACGTTCTGGTACGGGTGCAGCACGTAGTTGCGGATCTGGGTGCCCCAGCTGCTCGTGGTCTCCCCGCGCAGGTTGGCCATCTTGGCCTCCTGCTCCTCCCGGCGGCGCTCCAGCAGCTTGGCCTTGAGCACCGCCATGGCGGTGGCCTTGTTCTGCATCTGGCTCCGCTCGTTCTGGCAGGAGACCACGATCCCGGTCGGCAGGTGGGTGAGCCGGACGGCCGAGTCGGTGGTGTTCACGCCCTGGCCGCCGGGCCCGCTGGACCGGTAGACATCCACGCGTATCTCGTCCTCGGGGATGTCGATCTGGTCGTCCTGCTCGACCACCGGGATCACGTCCACCCCCGCGAACGAGGTCTGCCGGCGGCCCTGGTTGTCGTACTTGGAGATGCGGACCATCCGGTGCGTGCCGTGCTCGCCGCGCAGGGTGCCGTACGCGTACGGGGCCTTCACCACGAACGTGGTGGACTTGATCCCCGCCTCTTCCGCGTAGGAGGTGTAGTAGATCTCCGTCGGGTAGCCGTGGCGCTCGGCCCAGCGCAGGTACATGCGCTGCAGATTCTGCGCGAAGTCGGCGGCGTCGGCCCCGCCGGCCTGGGCGTTGATCGAGATGAGCGCGTCCCGGGCGTCGTACTCGCCGGACAGCAGGGTGCGGATCTCGAGCTGGTCGATCTCCTTGCGCAGCGCGGCCAGGCCGCGGGACGCCTCCTCGCGCATGGACTCGTCGTTCTCGCTGTCCGCCAGCTCGAACCCCACGGTCACGTCGTCGAGGCGCCGGTGCAACTGGGTGAGCCGGCCGAGCTCACCCTCGAGATAGGACAGCCGCCTGGTGATCGCCTGCGCCCGGTCCGTGTCGTCCCACAGGCCCGGGTCGGCGACCTGTTCCCTGAGCCGCTCCGCCTCGCGCTCCATCGCGGCCGGGTTCAGGACGGCTTCGATGTTGTTGAGCTTGGACGACAGTTCCGAGATCTCGGTTGCCGGGTCGGTAGCTGCCATGGCGGAAAGCCTACGCGAGGACGCGAGGCGCGCCGGACGAGCAGCGCCTGATAAGCCGTGGTCCTTCATGATTGTGCACGCTCCTGGTCGGAGGCGACCAGGGCACGGATGGCCCGGACCGCTACGGACAGAGTGGCCAGGGAGGACCGTTCGGTCTCCCAGATCTCGGTCAGGGTCTGCGTGGCCCGCTGCGCCGCGGGCTCGTTCCGCCGGACCCAGTCGGCGATGCGCTCCTCCGGGCTCCCCGGGCCGGTGACCATGAGCACGTCCCGCACCAGCGCGGCGTGCGCGGCGTACAGGTCGTCCCGCAGGGTACCGCGGGCCATGGTGTTCCACCGGTCGTCCCGGGGCAGCGCGACGATCTGGTCCCGCAGCCGGGCGATCTGCAGCCGGCCCGCCAGGTGGAAGTAGATCCCGGCGGTCTCGGTCACCTCGCTGCCGGTGGCCGCGGCCACGTGCACGATGTCGAACGCCGAGTAGGCCGGCACCATCGCGGCCACCCGCTCGGCCAGCTCACCGGGGACCTCGCGGGAGATGGCCACCTCCTGGCGCTCGGTGAAGGTGGCCTGGTCACGTCCGGTGAGCAGCTTGGGCAGGCTCGCGCCGACCAGCCGGACGCCGTCGGCGAACAAGCCGATCGTGGCCTGGATGTCGAACGGCGGCCGGCGGTTGTGCAGCAGCCAGCGCACCGCCCGTTCGGCCAGCTTGCGGCCCTCCAGCAGCAAGGTGAGCTGGGTGGCGACGCTCACCTGCCCGTCCAGCGCCTCCACCTGGGCCCAGAACGCCGCCATGTCGTAGACCTCCCGGGCGACCAGCCACGCCCGGCTGATGTCGGGCACCGACGCCCCGGTCTCCTCGTTCATCCGGAACAGGAACGTGGTCCCGGCCCGGTTCACCATGTCGTTGACCACCATGGTGGTCACGATCTCCCGGCGCAGCGGGTGGCCGGCCATCTCGCTGGCGTAGGCGGCCTGCAGCGGCTCGGGGAAGTAGGAGGTCAGCACCGAGCGCAGGAACGGGTCGTCGGGCACGTCGGAGTCGAGCACCTCCTGCACCGCGGAGATCTTCGCCTGGGCCAGCAGGACGGCGAACTCGGGCACGGCCAGGCCCAGGCCGGCGGACCGGCGCTCGGCGATCTCCCGCTCCCCCGGCAGCGAGTCCAGCCGCCGCCGGATCCGGTGGGAGTCCTCGAGCTTGCGCAGGTAGCGGGCGTGCACGTGGAGCATCTGGGCCGCCTGCGCCTTCGCCGCGGCCAGCACCCTGTTCTGCGCGTAGTTCTGCCGCAGCACCAGCGCGGCCACCTCGTCGGTCATCGCGTGCAGCAGCTCCCCGCGCGCGGCCTGGGTCAGCTCGCCGCGGTTGACCCGCGACTGGAGCAAGATCTTGATGTTGACCTCGTGGTCGGAGGTGTCCACCCCGGCGGAGTTGTCGATGAAGTCGGTGTTGACCAGCCCTCCGGCCAGCGCGTACTCGATCCGCGCCGCCTGGGTGAGGCCCAGGTTGCCGCCCTCCGCGACGACCTTCGCGCGGAGCTGGCTGGCGTCGACGCGGACCCCGTCGTTCGCCCGGTCCCCCGCGGCGGCGTGGGTTTCCGCGGTCGCCTTGACGTAGGTCCCGATTCCCCCGTTCCAGAGCAGGTCCACCGGCGCCGCCAGAATGGCGGAGATCAGCTGGTCGGGGGCGAGCGCGTGGACTCCCTCGCCCAGCCCGAGCGCCTGGCTGGCCTGCGGGGACAGCGGAATCGACTTGGCCGCCCGCGGCCACACCCCGCCGCCGTGGGAGATCAGCGCCGGATCGTAGTCCGCCCAGGAGGACCGGGGCAGCGCGAACAGCCGCTCGCGCTCGGCGAAGCTCGCCGCGGCGTCGGGCGCCGGGTCGAGGAAGACGTGCCGGTGGTCGAACGCGGCGACCAGGCGGATGTGCGGGGAGGCCAGCATGCCGTTGCCGAACACGTCCCCGGACATGTCGCCGATCCCGGCCACGGTGAACTCGGTGGTCGCGGGGTCCAGGCCGAGCGTGGCGAAGTGGAACTTCACCGACTCCCACGCGCCGCGGGCGGTGATCCCCATCTTCTTGTGGTCATAGCCCACCGACCCGCCCGAGGCGAACGCGTCGCCCAGCCAGTACCCGTACGCGGTGGAGATCTCGTTGGCGGTGTCGGAGAACGTCGCGGTCCCCTTGTCCGCGGCCACCACCAGGTAGGGGTCGTCCCGGTCGTGCCGGACCACGCCGGGCGGCGGCACGACGTGGCCGTCGGCCAGGTTGTCGGTGATGTCGAGCAGCGCGGCGATGAACGTCTTGTAGCAGTCGAGCACCTCGCCCTGGTAGGCGGCGCGGTCGCTGGGCTTGGGCAGCTTCTTGCAGACGAAGCCGCCCTTGGCCCCGGAGGGCACGATGACGGAGTTCTTGACCTCCTGGGCCTTGGCCAGCCCCAGGATCTCGGTGCGGAAGTCCTCCCGCCGGTCCGACCAGCGCAGCCCGCCCCGGGCCACCGGCGCGAACCGCAGGTGCACCGCCTCCAGCCGCGGCGAGTAGACGAACGCCTCGAACCGCGGCCGCGGGTAGGGCAGTTGCGGCACGGCCGCCGCGTTCATCTTGAGCACCAGGTAGGGCGCTGCGCCCGCGGCCGGCGGCTGCCCCGGCGAGGGCGTATCGCGGAAATAGTTGGTGCGCAGCGTGGCCAGGACCAGTCCCAGGTAGCTGCGCAGGATGCGGTCGTGGTCGAGGATGTCGACCTCGTCCAGCCGGCCGCGGATCTCCTCCGCGATGGCCTCGCTCCGCTCGGTCTGGCCCGGCACGAGCGCGGGGTCGAACCGGGACTCGAACAGCCGCATGAGCAGCTTGGTGACGGGCACGTTGTAGGCCAGGACCCGCTCGATGTAGCGCTGGCTGAAGGTGGTCCCGGCCTGCCGCAGGTACTTGGCGTAGGCGCGCAGCACCACCACCTGGCGCCAGGTCAGGTGCGCGTCGAGGACCAGGGCGTTGAAGCCGTCGTCCTCGATCTTGCCCTGCCACAGCGCGCCGAGCGCGTCCTCGAACAGCACCTTGACCGGCCCGGACGGCGGCGTGCCCGGCCACGCCTGGCCGTCGGCAGGTGCCTGGGGCAGCGTGGGGAAGACGCCGGTGACCGGCTCGTTCCCGCCGGCGCCGGCGCTGGTCCGGCGCAGGCCGAAGTCGTAGATCCAGAACGGCTGCGCCGACGGCCCGGCGAACTCGTAGGGGTGCTCGTCCACCACGTCGACGCCCATGTGCTGCAGCCGGGGCAGCACGTCGGTGAGCGTGATGGGCGTCCCGGTCCGGTAGATCGTCAGCCGCCAGACCCCGTGCCCGTCGCCGGTGACCGGCTGCCCGCCGGCGTACCCGGCGGCCTCCCACAGGTCGAAGGCGATGTCACCGCCGGAGTCCAGCAGGGCCTGCACCCGGACCAGGTCGCTGACCGCGAACGCGGCGGGCACGTCCGCCTTGTAGGTCTCCGGGATGGCCCCGGTGAAGTGGTCGAGCAGCGCGCGGGCCGGCCCCTCGCCCAGGTCGGCTACTGCCGCGGCGGCCAGGTCCTCGTCCCAGGAGCGCGCCGCCGCGACGATCCTGGCCTCCAGGTCCGGCGCGTCCACGTCGGGCAGCCGCGCGCCCGGCTGGGCGCGGACGACCACGAGCAGCCGCGCCAGCGGCGAGTCGCCCACGGTGGCGCTGTACTCGCCGGCCTCCCCGCCGAGCGTCTCCGCGAGGATCTGCTGCACCCGCAGCCGCACCCGGGTGGTGTACCGGTCCCTGGGCAGGTACACCAGGCAGGACATGAACCGCCCGTAGACGTCCCGGCGCAGGAACAGCCGGGTCTGCGGGTGGGATCGCAGGTGCAGCACCCCCAGGGCGATCGGGGTGAGCTCGTCGACCGAGGTCTGGAACAGCTCCTCGCGCGGGTAGCCCTCCAGGATCTCGGTGAGGTCCTGGCTGTCGTGGCTGTCCGGGGCCACGCCCGCGCGGTCCAGCACGTCGGCCAGCTTGCGCCGCAGCACCGGGATGCGGGCGATGCTCTCGTGGTAGGCGGAGTGGGTGTACAGGCCGAGGAACCGGTACTCGCCGACGACCTCACCGGCCTCGTCCACCCGCTTGATCGCGATGTAGTCCAGGTAGACCGGCCGGTGCACGGTGGAGCGCGAGTTCGCCTTGGTGAGGATCAGCCGCTGGCGGTCCTTGGCCCGGGCGCGCACCTCCGGCGGCAGCGCCGCGAACGACGACGACCCGCGCTTGTCGTGCCGCAGGATGCCGAGGCCGGTGCCGGGCACCGCCACCAGGGTCATCCCGTGCGGCCCGTCCACCAGGTCGTACTCGCGGTAGCCGAGGAAGGTGAAATGGTTGCCGGCCAGCCAGCGCAGCAGCGCCTGCGTCTCGGTGGCCTGGCCCTCGGCGCCGAGCCGGTCGGCGAGCCGCACCGCGGCCTCAGCCATCTTCGGGTAGTCCTCCACCGCCGCCCGCACGTCGTGCAGCACCCGCTGCAGGTCGTGCTCGAGCTTGGCCAGCGCCTCGGGCGAGGAGGTGTCGATCTCGATGTGCGTCCACGACTCGGTGATCTCGTCGTGCTCGTGGCTGGCCTCGGTCAGCGGGCCGACCACCTCCCACATGGTGCCGGCCACGTCCCGGCGGACCAGCAGCTGCGGGTGGATGATGTGGTAGCTGGCCAGCCCGTGCCGGCTGAGCTCCATCGTGATCGAGTCCACCAGGAACGGCATGTCGTCGGTGACGATGTCGACCACGCCGCGGGACTCCTCCAGCGCCGCGCACTTGCCGGAGAAGCTCACCTGCACCAGGGCCCGGCCCTGCGGGCGCCGGACCGCGAGCCGGGCGTGCTCGGCCGCCACCGCGGCCAGCCGCGCCGGGCCGGCCGCCAGCAGCTCCTCGGACGGCATGTGCCGGTAGTAGGCGTCGAGGAAGTTACGCAGGTCACCAACGCCGGCCACGCTCGTGCCGGCCGCCTGCGCCGCACCGGCGGCCTGGTCAAGCAGGCCGGCGGCGTCCGTCGTCTCCCGCATCTCGTGCCCCAATCCGCGGCCGCCCACTACAGATGATCCCGCAGCTCCCACAGCAGCGGGTAGTAGCGCAACGGAACGCGCCTTCGCAGGTACGGTGCCCCGGTTGAGCCGCCCGTACCCGATTTTGTGCCGATCTGCCGCTCCACCATTTGCACGTGCCGCGCCCGCCACAGCCCGGCCAGCTCGTCGTGGCTGAGCAGATCGTCTGCGAGCTGCCACAGGTCGTCGTGGGTGGCCCGGTCGGCGGCGACCGCGCGCAACGACGCGATGATCTGCTCGTCGCCGTCCACGCCCAGCCCGCGCGAGGCGAGCAGGGCCAGGTAGGCGTCCCAGAGCGAGGGCTCGGCCAGGCGGCGCAGCAGCCGGTCGCGTTCGGCGCCGGTCAGCGCGCGGAACCGGGCGAGGAAGGCATCGTCCTTGGCCCCGGACAGGAACTCCAGCTCACGGTACTGCGCCGACTGGAAGCCGCTGGCCGGCGCGAGCCCCTCGCGGAACTCGAAGAAGTCCTGGGGGGTCATCGTCTCCAGGATGTCCACCTGGGTGACCAGCAGCCGCTCGATCACGTGCACCCGGCGCAGCAGGTGCCGGGCCCGCCAGGTCTCCCCGGCCAGCATCGCGTCCCTGGCGGCCTCCAGCTCGAACAGCACCTGCTGGAACCACAGCTCGTACACCTGGTGCACGGTGATGAACAGCAGCTCGTCGTGGGCCGCCGGGTCGGAGAGGCGGACCTGCAGCGACAGCAGCTCCGGGATCTTCAGGTAGCCGCCGTAGGTGAGCAGCCCGCCCTCTTCGCCGAAGCTGCGGCCGGCCGAACTGGTCGCCCCCCCGGGGCGCAGGTGAGCAGTCACGCGCTGTCCTCGATCGCCGTTGACCGTGAAGGTGCCAGGGTTCCCGGGGGAGGTCCCCCGGGCCAGCGCCGCTGGTGGTCCCTGGCTGTCCCGCTGTTCAAACTCTAACCGGGGGCGCCGGTCCGGGCGAACCATGCGAGCACCTCCGGGTTGGCGAGGGCGTCGGGGTCGGCCGCGGCGGCGACCGGCGTGCCGAGCAGGATCTTGCGCACCGGGACCTCGAGCTTCTTGCCCGACAGGGTCCGCGGGATGCCGGGCACCTGGTGGATCTCGTCCGGCACGTGCCGGGGCGACAGGGCCGCCCGGAGCGCGGCCTTGATCCGCGCGCGCAGGTCGTCGTCGAGCTGATGGCCCGGGTCCAGCACCAGGTAGAGGATCAGCCGGCCGTCCGCGCCCAGTTGCCCGGTGTCGACCACGAGGCTGTCGGCCACCTCGTCGAACTGCTCCACCACGCGGTAGAACTCGCTGGTGCCCATGCGCACCCCGCCCCGGTTCAGCGTGGCGTCCGACCGGCCGTAGATCACGCACCCGCCGTCCTCCAGCATGGTGATCCAGTCGCCGTGCCGCCAGACGCCCGGCCAGGGGGAGAAATAGGCCGCCCGGTAGCGGTCGCCGGTGGGGTCGTTCCAGAACCCGACCGGCATGGACGGCATCGGCGCGGTGATCACCAGTTCGCCCACCTCGCCGGTGACCGGCTTGCCGTCGGAGTCGAACGCCGCCACCTGCACACCCAGGCACGACCCGGCGATCACGCCGGCCCGGACCGGCAGCAGCGGGCTGGGGCCGACGAACCCGGTGCACACGTCGGTGCCGCCCGAGTACGAGCCGAGCTGCAGGTCGCTGCCGACCGCGGCGTACACCCAGCGGAACCCCTCCGGGGCCAGCGGCGAGCCGGTCGAGCCGACGCCGCGCAGCCGGGACAGGTCCACGTCGGCGCCCGGGGTCAGCCCGGCCTTGGCGCAGGCCAGCAGGTAGGGCGCGCCGGTGCCGAAGTAGGTCACGCCGGTGTCGGCGGCCAGCCGCCACAGCGCCCCGGTGTCCGGGTGGCCCGGGCTGCCGTTGTAGGTGACGATCGTCACCCCGGCGAGCAGGCCGCCGGCCAGGAAGTTCCACATCATCCAGCCGGTGGTGGTGTACCAGAAGAACACGTCACCGGGCCGCAGGTCCTGGTGCAGGCACAGCGCCTTGAGGTGCTCCAGCACGATGCCGCCGTGGCTGTGCACGATGGCTTTCGGCAGGCCGGTGGTGCCGGAAGAGTACAGCACCCACAAGGGATGGCTATACGGCACCGCCTCGAACTCCAGCGCCTCAGGTGCCGGCCCGCCCAGCGACTCAAAGGCAAGCGTGGTGGCGGCCGGGGCGGCGGCGCCGGGCTTCCCGTCGACCACGATCACGGCGGCCAGGCCGGGCAGGGCGCCGGCGATCTCGGCGACCGCCTGGCCGCGGTCGTACTCTTTGCCGCCGTAGCGGTACCGGTCCACCGCGAGCAGCACCTTGGGGGTGATCTGCGCGAACCGGTCGATCACGCTGGCCGGGCCGAAGTCCGGCGAGCACGAGGACCAGATGGCGCCGAGGCTGGCGGCGGCGAGCAGGCCGGTCAGCGCCGCCGGGATGTTCGGCAGGTACGCCGCGACCCGGTCGCCCCGGCCCACGCCGAGCGCCCGCAGCCCGGCCCGGACCCGCGTCACCTCGGCGGCCAGCTCGCCGTAGCTCAGCGCCTGGGTGTGCCCGGTCTCGTCGCGGGCGATCACGGCCGTCCGGCCGGGGTCCTCCGCCGCGGCCCGCAGCGCGTTCTGCGCGTAGTTGACCGTGGCGCCGGGGAACCAGGTGACGTCGGGCATCGGGCCGCCGGTGAGCACCGGGCCGTCGCCGCGGGTGCCGAGGACCCCGAAGTAGTCCCACAGCGACCCCCAGAACGCGGCCGGGTCGGTGACCGACCACTCCTGCAGCGCACGGTAGGCCACCGGGCCCGGGGAGCCGGGCAGCGCGACCCCGCGCTCGCGGGCGAGCCAGCGGCGGTAGTCGCTGATCCGGGCACGGTCGATGTCTTCGGGGGCGGGCTCCCACAGGATCTCGCCGTAGTCCCGGCCCAGGGGACCCGGCCCGGCCTCGTTGTCGGACGGCATAGGCCCCAGCATCGGTCCTGCGCGCCTCATCCGCAACGTGGCGAGCTGGCTTGGCCCGGTGTGCCCCCGAGCGCGTCCGCACGGCCGCGGCCGGGGGGCGCGGCAGCCGTTATGTCACTGCTCCCGGGGCCCTGGACCGGTAGCGCCGCACCGCGATGACCGACCAGATCGCCTCCACCACGCCGAACGGCCAGGCCCCCGACAGGAACCCGTACGCCGCCGAGGCGAGGCAGCCGGCCGCGAACGCCAGGATGAACGCCGGGTGCCGCCGCTCCAGCGCGTACATCGTCATCATGAACGTGACCGCGACCACGCCGTAGATCGTGATCAGCGTGTGAGTGCTCACGGGGCTCCCTCCCGCCCGGCGCCGGCGGTCACGCGACCGGCCCGCCGGCCAGGTAGATCAGCACGCCGAGGGCCGCCGCGCCGGCGATGCCGGTCACCACGCCGCGCCGCAGCCCGATCAGCCAGACGGCCGCGAGCACCAGCACCCCCGCTTGCCACAGGTGCGCCAGCGAGGCGGCGAGCGGGATGGCCGCCCCGGCGATCGCCCCGATCGCGGCGGGCCCGGCCCCGCTCAGGAACGCCCGCACCGTGTCGCTGCGCCGCAGCCGGTCGAAGTGCCGGCCCGCGCCGAGCACGAAGCAGAACGACGGCGTGAACGCGACCAGCGAGGCGAGCAGGCCGCCGCCCACCCCGCCCGCGGCGTACCCGACCACGGCGACCGTCTGCACCACCGGCCCGGGGGTGACCTGGCCGAGCGCCACCGCGGTGAGGAACTGGCCCGCGGTCATCCAGTGATAGGTGTGCACCGCGTCGTGCTGCATCAACGGGATG
>Ga0335078_10017385_pt1 | contig 10681 bp, 8 predicted proteins | sample Lox_Sample_32_FD_206711 | JGI IMG/M metagenome (GOLD analysis project Ga0335078, IMG submission 206711) | Soil microbial communities from Loxahatchee National Wildlife Refuge, Florida, United States - Lox_Sample_3.2 | ecosystem: Environmental > Terrestrial > Soil > Wetlands | place: USA: Florida... | reverse complement strand
GGCGATGATGAAAGCGCGCGGAGACGATCCCGACCGCGCACTGAATGAGCTCTATCCCGAGATGATCAATCGCGCGTTTGCCAATCGGCCCCCTTCGCTTCATTTGGCGATGCACCTCTGCCGGGGAAACAACCAGAGCGGCTGGTTCGGCGAGGGCGGGTACGATCCGATCGCGGACGTCCTCTTTAACAAGATCAACGTCGATTCGTATTTCCTTGAGTACGAAAGCCCGAGGGCGGGCAATTTCGAGCCATTGCGATTCGTGCCGAAGAACAAGACAATCGTACTCGGTCTCGTCTCAAGCAAGCTTCCTGAGCTCGAGTCCAAAGATTTGTTGAAGCGCCGCATCGAAGAGGCTGCGAAATTCATTGACATCGACCAGCTCGCGCTCAGCCCGCAGTGCGGCTTCGCGAGCTCGACCGAAGGCAATCGTCTGACCGAAGAGGAACAGTTTGCGAAGTTGCGTCTGGTCGTTGAAGTCGCGGACGAAGTGTGGGGCCACAAAACAGGTTCTGCTCAAAGCGGAGCGATTGGGACCCGTCGCGCGTCGTCGCCCAACTAGGAGAACGCCATGAATTATCCAGCCACTGGATATCATCACATAACCGCCTGTGCCGGCGGCGCGCAGGAAGACGTCGATTTCTTCACCGGAATTGTGGGCCAGCGTCTGGCCAAGCAAACAGTCCTGATGGACGGCAAGTTTCCCCACTACCACCTCTACTACTCGAACGCGAACATCGAGCCCGGCTCGATCATGACCACGTTTCCCTACAGTCGCCTCCAGGGGCGGCGGGGCTCTGGTCAGGTTCAGTCGATCACTTACACCGTCACCAAAGGTTCGTTGCCGTTCTGGCAAGAGCATTTCAAGCGGCGCAAGGTTGAACACGGCCCGATCGAGGAGCGTTTCGGACAGCGCTTCATACGGTTCACGCACCCTGCGGGCATGGCCTTCGAAGTCCTGGAGGACAAGGACGACACGAGGGCCGGCTGGCGCACGCCGGAAATCGGCGAGGGCGAAGCCGTGCGCGGCTTTCACGGCACCGTTCTGTCCGTGCGCGACGTGAGCGAACAGGAAAAGTTCCTCGTCGAGGCGCTCGGTTTCCGCAAAACCGGCGTCGAGGGGAAATATCACCGTTTTGAAATCGGCAGCGGTGGCGCGAATAAGACTCTGATCCTTGTGCATGAGCCCGAACGCGCACCAGGCAGTTGGACCTTTGGCGCCGGCACCGTGCATCACATAGCGCTCTGGGTTGAAGATGATGAAGCGATGGCCGCCCAGAAAGCGATCTACGAGGAACTCGGCTATACGGACGCCTCCGAAATAAAAGATCGCTACTACTTTCACTCGATGTATGTTCGCTCGCCGGGCGGCATATTGGTCGAGTGCTGCTGCAACGTGCCCGGAGGATTCGAGAAGGACGAGCCCGCTGACAAGCTCGGCACGAAACTTCATCTGCCTCCCTGGTTCGAGGATCGCCGCGAAGAGATTCTGCGGACCCTCGAACCCATCGTTGCTCCACAGACGGCAACTTCTCGCGCCTGAAGCTCGTCGCGCAGATCGGGATCCGAATCCGTGAAACGAAGCGAAAGTAGAATTCTGACTACGCACGTCGGCAGCATTCCTCGCCCTCCGCAATTGCGGCAGCTCGCCGAAGCCGCGCAACAATCGTCACAGGGTAAGCAGCAATACGAAGATGCCCTGCGCGAGTCGGTCGCGGACGTGGTGAAGATGCAGGCGAAGATCGGCATCGATATCGTCAACGACGGCGAATTCGGCAAATCCAGCTGGGCAAATTACATTCTGGAACGCATCACCGGATTCGAGCACCGGCCCGATCAGTTGCACCCTGTAAATTGGCTCGGACGCGACCGCGACCGCTTCCCGGAAGTGATGGCCGCGGAATTCCCGTGGATGGCAAAAGGAGTGCCGACGGAGGCGTGCGTCGGCCCCATCAAGTATCGCGGCCATAGCAGCATCAATCGTGATATCGCGAATCTGAAAGCGGCGTTGCGCTCCGTCAGCATCGAGGAAGCGTTTCTTCCGGTCGTGGCGCCCGCTAGCTCCGCCTACGACGGCGTCAACGAATACTACCCAACCGAGAAGGAATACGTGTATGCCATCGCGGACGCACTACGCGAAGAATATCGCGCGATCTACGAGGCTGGATTGATCGTTCAGGTCGACGACGCTGTTCTCGCCAATATGTACGATCACTATGTCGAACAAAGCCCGGAGAACTATCGCCAATGGGCAGGTTTGCGGATCGAGGCTCTCAATCACGCCCTGCAGGGCATTCCCGCAGACCGAGTCCGATACCACGTCTGCTTCGGCAGTTGGCACGTGCCGCATCTTTCCGACGCGCCGCTCGAAGAGATTGTGGGCTTCATTCTCGCCGTGCGGGCAGGCGCGTATTCGATTGAGGCGGCCAATCCGCGTCACGAACATGAGTGGCGCGTGTGGGAAACCAGGAAACTGCCCGCGGGAAAGATTCTGATACCGGGTGTCGTGACTCATCACACCATCACCGTCGAACATCCTCGTCTCGTGGCTGACCGGATTCTTCGCTTCGCGCGGATCGTGGGACGTGAGAACGTGATCGCGGGCACCGACTGCGGTTTCGCGCAGGCTCAGTTCATTCAGCGCGCGGCGCCGTCCGTAATGTGGGCCAAGTTTGAAGCGCTCGTGGAAGGCGCGCGCATCGCCAGCGCGGAACTCTGGCAAAAGAGCAAAACGGCGCACTAGGATCGAAAACGATTCAGTTTGACTGAGATTGCCTGTTCGTGAAGAAAGTACCGCTGTGCCTCGTCGGGAAATCGCAATCGCTCCGATCTCTCGGTTCAGCCGCGTACAGACGAAGTCGCGGTTGTGAGAGCCAGGATGCGCTCAAGATGAACTTCCCCCGGAATCGCAGCCGGGAGCGTTCGGTGAACCGGTTGATTGGCTATTGAAAGATGGCGGACCAGGCGCGTTCGAGCAGCGCCACACCGGCAAATCCCATTCCGATGTAGGCAGCCAAGTAGACAGCCAGAAACGCTCCGGCGGCAAAGGAGCGCTTCATTGGGAGGCTGGCGGGCGCTGATTCCCAGCGCTGCGCGACCACCTCGCGCGAGGGTGCCGGAAGGAACGAAACGAATGTGTTTTCTTGAAGGCTGGACTCGAAGGGTTCGCTCATGAGCGGAGTTTAATCGCAGAATTAGAAAACAATCCAATTCAAATTTACTTTGGAAGTAATCGTAATCTGCGATGAATGTCCTACTGTGTCTCTGCCTGCGCGCAAGAAAGCCTTGGGGAAGTCTGGAAGCTCAATTCACGCTACCGGGGCCGGGCTACCGGCCGCATAGATCGAGCGTGTATGGCCCATTCAAGAAAATGATTCGATCGATATATGAACAAAATAGTGGCGTGGTGGCTTTCTTTTCGCAGTATTTCCACGTATAGTCGTTTCCCGCACTTACAATTTCTGTATGCCATCTGGTTCGACTAACACTTCTCTCGGTCAAGCTGCGCGTCCTGTCGCCAAAGTCCTCGTGGCGACGACGGCGATGCTCGCGTTTATCTCCTACTGGCGCGCCGCGGCGATTGTTCTCAACGACCTAGGCTCTTCCGCCTTCTATGCGGGCGCGATTGCCGAGCACTTCATCGGCAAAACGGCTCCGTGGTTCATCCTTGCCATCATGCTGTTCGCCTTTGCCGTGCAGGCGCTCTATTTCGAGAGCTGCGGAATGTTTGTGCGCGGCGGCGTGTACCGCGTCGTGAAGGAAGGGATAGGCTCGACGCTCGCCAAGTTCTCCGTATCGGCGCTGATGTTCGATTACATCCTGACCGGGCCGATCAGCGGCGTGTCGGCTGGACTTTACCTGATCGGGCTGCTGAATGAGCTTTTTCAGTACGCGCACTTGAAAGTCGTGCTGCCTGTGAATGCGGGAGCGGCGGTGTTCGCAATTGTCGTTACCCTTTATTTCTGGTGGGAAAACGTCAAGGGCATACCCGAATCGAGCGAAAAAGCGCTGCGGATCATGTACGTCACGACGGTGATGGTGATCCTGATGATCGTGTGGTGCGGCTATACGCTGATGGTGCGGGGAGCGCATATTCCTCCTCTGCCGCGGCTTTCGAATCTGGTCTACGCCCCTGATTCGCTGGGCTGGTTGAAGCATACGTCGTTGCCGTACACGATCGGATTGATCGGCATCATGATCGGCCTCGGGCACTCCGTCCTCGCGATGAGCGGCGAAGAAACGATGGCGCAGGTCTACCGCGAAATCGAGCACCCCAAGCTCCCAAATCTCAAAAAAGCCGGGATGGTGATCTTTCTCTACAGCCTGATCTTTACGGCGGGAGTAGCCTTCTTCGCGGTCATGATCATTCCGGATTCGGTGCGAGGCAGTTTCTCGGACAATCCGATCAGCGGACTCGCGATGTATCTGGTGGGACCGCTTTCGATCAGGCTGGCATTTCGGACGTTTGTGGTTGTCGTAGGCGTGCTGATGCTGGCGGGCGCAGTGAACACGGCGATTGTCGGATCGAACGGCGTGCTGAACCGCGTCTCCGAAGACGGGATTTTGCCGGACTGGTTCCGGCATCCGCACCGGCGCTTCGGGACATCCTATCGCATTCTGAATCTCGTCGTCGGGCTTCAGCTTTTTACGATTATCCTGAGCCGCGGAAACATTTTCGTCCTGGGAGAGGCATACGCGTTCGGCGTGATGTGGAGCTTCGCGATGAAGGGGCTTGCGGTGCTTGTGCTGCGCTACAAGCAGCCGGGCGGGCGCGAGTTCAAGGTCCCGCTGAATTTGAAGATTGCGGGCGTGGAAATTCCCATCGGCGTTGGGCTGATCACGCTCGCGCTGATGGCTCTGTGCCTGATCAATCTTTTTACCAAGCAGGTCGCGACTGTTTCCGGCGTCGCGTTCACCATCGCCTTTTTCGCCGTCTTCGAGATTTCCGAGAAGATGACCAAGAAGCAGGCGACCTCTCACGCCGAACTCGATAAGTTCAATCTTTCGCAGTCGGGAGATCTGACGCTCGAAAATGTCGGCGTCAAGCCAGGCAACGTGCTCGTGCCTGTGAGCAACTATTACGCGCTCTATCCGCTGGAGGCGGCGCTTAAGCGGGCGAAGCGGAGAGAAGCGGAAATCGTCGTTCTGCACGTTCGGCTCCTGGGGCGCGCCGCCTCGGGCGAATCCGATTTGGCTCCGGACCAGCTCTTCAGCACCATCGAACAATCGCTCTTCACAAAAGTGCTGGCGATGGCGGAAAAAGAGGGCAAACCCGTGCGGCTTGCCGTCGCTGCGGCAAACGATTTATGGGAAGGCATCTTGCGCACGGCGGCGAACTTGGAATCGAGCACAATTGTCGCCGGCAGTTCGGCAAAGGCCGGGGTTGCGGAGCAGGCCAGAGAAATCGGGCTTGCGTGGGAGCGCATGCCGGAGCCGCGTCCTCGAGTGTCGCTCGAAATTTTTGCTCGGTCGGGAACGGAGCAAGTTTTCTATCTCGGCCCGCACGCGCCGCGATTGACTCCCAATGAGATCGACCTGCTGCACAGAATCTGGCTCGATTTGAGCGACGAACTGCCGGGCGAGGAGATCCACCACCACGACATCGTTCATTTCGCGCTCAGCGAAGTGGAGCGCGAGATCGGCGAGCAAGAGAAGAACAGCGTTCTCACTCGTTTGCGTGAGCACCTTTCCGGCATTCGCGGGCGCCGGCAAAACCCCTAATGATGTGGCAGAGCGCGGCGTGAGCTTTCGCAGTGGGGCGTATGGGCACGCGGTGCGCTGTTGCCAAGAACTTCCGAAGTTCCCCACCTAGTCCGGCGAGATGCTGCCTGCGCGTGGCGTCTACTCTAGTGACTTGCGGAATCGCAAGATGCTGACGGTCAACGTAAGGAGTGCGAAAACCATCATGACGAGCAGGTCCGGCCAGAGCACATCAAGGCCGACGCCCTTTAGAAAAATGCTGCGCAAGATCAGGATGACGTGGCGAAGTGGGTTGAAATAGCTCAGCTTCTGAAAGAGTGGAGGCATGCTGCTGATTGGACTGCCGAATCCTGAGAGGCTGGTCATCGGCATTGTGAAGAAAAACGCCGTGATCATGGATTGTTGCTGTGTTGCCGCCAGCGTCGAAAGCAACAAGCCAAGTCCGAGCGCCGCGAGAAGGAAAATCATGACGCCAATCGCCAGCACGGCAACGTGTCCGCGAAGAGGCACCCCAAACCACAAAGTGCCGACGAGAGTCAGCATCGTCGCGTCAAAACAGCCGATGAGGAAAAAGGGCACCGTCTTGCCGAGAATGAACTCCCAGCGGCGAATGGGTGTAACCATCACCTGTTCCAGCGTGCCGATTTCCCGTTCGCGGACCACGGCGAACGCGGTCAGATTCATGATCAGGATGAGCATCAGGTTCCCGAGCACACCCGGCACAAAATACCATTCGCTCAGCAAGCCTTCGTTGAACCAGGGGCGCTCCTCGAGACTCACTTGCGGAACGAACGACGCCAACTGTGGCGCGATCCTCTGGATGCGGTCGATCTGGTAGTTCTGCGCGAACGTCGCACCAACCTGGCTCAAGTAGCCGAGCGCAACCAGCGCGGTATTCGAATTTGAGCTGTCCACAATGACCTGAACGGATGCGCCCTGGCCGTTACGCAGTCGCTGCGCGAAACCCGAATCGATTTCCACCGCAAGAAGAAAGTCGCCCCGGTCGATGCCTTCGCGGAGCTGATCGCGCTCCGCGACGTATTTCGCGACGTGAAAGTACCGGCTGGCGGAAAAATGGGAAATGAGTTCCCGGCTTTCCTGCGTATTGTCCTGATCGAGGATCGCCAGCGAAACATGCCTGATTTCCATCGTCGCCGCGTAGCCGAATATCACCATCTGAATGAGCGGCGGACCAAAGAGCAGCCAGCGGGTGTGCGGGTCCCGCAACGTCTGAATGAACTCCTTCTTCAACATTTGATGAATACGCTCGATTGCTTCGCGAAATCTCATCCGAGCCTCTTCTGAAACGATCGCGTCGCCAGGACGACCAAAACGATCGCAATTGCCGCCAGCGCTAAGATGTCGTGCGCGAGCAGGCGTATTTCCGTTCCCTTCAGGAACACATTTCGCAAAATCGAGACGTAATATCTCGGGGGCAGAATCGCGGTAATCCATTGAACGACGACCGGCATTTGGTCGATCGGAAAGATGAAACCCGACAGCAAGAACGTCGGAAGAAATGTAGCCAACAAGGCCATCTGGCAGGCGCCGAGCTGCGACTTCGCGGTGACGGAGATGTAATATCCGAGCGACAACACAACGATCAGAAAGAGCATCGAGCCGCCGAAGAGCACCATCCAACTTCCGCGGAACGGGACGCCAAACCACCACACCGCCGTTCCGGCGCAAATGGCCGTGTCTGCGATCCCGATCACAAAATACGGAAATAGCTTTCCGATTTGAATCTCGAGCTTGCCGACAGGCGTCGAAATCAACTGTTCCATCGTGCCGCGCTCCCATTCGCGGGCGATGGTCAGAGAGGTCAGAAACGCGCCGACAACCGCCATGACCAGCGCGACGACGCCAGGCACCAAGTTCGCCATGCTCTCCAGATCCTCGTTGAACCACGTGCGCGGTTCAAAGCTGATGTTGGGAACCCCCGCGGCTAGCCCGCGCTCTTGTTGCCAGTCGACTTGGATTTCGGACGAATAGGCCTGCACGATCGCTTCGGCGTAGCCCGTCCCGATGCTCGCCGAATTGCTGTCGCTGGCATCGAGGATCGCCTGCACGCTTGCGCGACCGCTCGTGCGGAGATCTTCCGAGAATTGCGCCGGCACAACGACGGCCACGCTGCAAACTCCGTAGTCGATGTTCCGAACCACCTCTTGGTAGTTGTCGGCGACACGGACGATGTTGAAATAATCCGTGGCTTGAAAATGCTTCAAGAAATCCTGGCTGGTTTGCGTGCCGTCCTGGTCGTAAATACACAATGGAACGTGCTTCACGTCCAGATTCACCGCGTAGCCGAAAATGAAGAGCTGCACCAGCGGTATCACCAGAATGATTAGAAGGCTTCTCGGATCGCGTCGGATCTGCAGCACTTCCTTGCGGCACATCGCGATAATGCGGCCCCAACTCATGCTGCGGCCACTCCATTCTTGCTGGAACCGTGAGCGGCGGTAAGTGATACGAACACGTCCTCGAGGCTCGGCGTGATTTGTTCGATTCGGTCGACACGTATCTGCCTTGCCGAAAGCAGATCGCGAATTTGGCCAGCCGCCGACGCATCCGCGACTACGGCGTGGATGCCGCTACCGAAGACGGCTGCGTCGAAGACGTCGGGGACTGTTTGAAGCAGATCGAGTGCCGGACCAAGAGGCTCGCACTCGATTTGCAAGAGCTGACCTTTCATGCGCCGGCTCGTCAGCTCTGTGGGAGTGCCCATTGCCACAATGCGTCCGCGGTCGAGAAGGACGAGGCGGTTGCAGTATTCGGCCTCGTCCATGTAGTGAGTCGTGACGAATACCGTGACGCCTTCGTGAACCATCGCGTGAATCAAGTCCCAGAATTGGCGGCGCGAGACCGGATCGACTCCCGAAGTCGGCTCGTCGAGGAACACGATTGGTGGGCGATGGAGCAGGGCGCAGCCGAGCGCCAACCTTTGCTTCCAGCCGACCGCCAGCGAACTCGTCGCGCTGTGCTCGCGTCCCTGCAACCCTGCCATCCTCAGGGCCCAATCAATGCGCTCCGGTATTTCTCGCGACGGCACGCCGTACATTCCCGCGAAGAAGCGCAGGTTTTCGCCAACGCGCAGATCGTTATAGAGCGAAAACTTTTGCGACATGTAGCCGATGTGCTGCCGCACCGCTTCCGGATTCTTTGCGACATCGATTCCGGCGACCCGCGCCAGACCGGAAGACGGCCGCAGGAGCCCGCACAGGATACGGATCGTCGTGGACTTGCCGGAGCCGTTCGGACCTAGGAAGCCAAATATCTCGCCTCGATGCGCCTCGAAGCTCACGTTGTCTACGGCGACAAAGTCGCCGAATTTCTTGGTGAGTTTCTCGACGGTGACCGACAGCTCGTTCGTATTCATTGGGGTTTGGCCGGCGCCTGCTTCGGCAATTGCTGCGCCGGTGCTCCTTCCACTGCCGATACAAAGAGGTCCTCGATACTCGGCGTGGCCTGCTCGATCAATTGATAGGCGATCTTGGCGGCGTCCAGGCGCGCACGCAGTTCTGGAAGGCGCCGGCTTGCTACGTCCACGAACACGTGCACGCGATCACCCACGAGTAGGACGTTATGAACGCCGTCCGCCCCGGAAAGAGCGTCGTGGACTTGTTCCGGGGCCGAGGAGTGAACGACCACAACCCCGCCCGGGAACCGCTTTTTCAGCTCGTAAGGTTGGTCGCAAAACAGCAGTCGGCCGCGATATAGCAGCCCCACGCGATGGCAGCGCTCAGCCTCGTCAAGATATGACGTCGAGGTAAGAATCGCGACGCCCTGAGCCGCGAGCGAATAGAGAATCCGCCAGAAGTCGCGGCGTGAGACAGGGTCCACTCCATTGGTCGGTTCATCGAGCAGAATCACGCGCGGAGTGTGAATCAGCGCGCAGACAAGGCCCAGTTTCTGTTTCATTCCTCCCGACAAGTGCCCTGCCAGTCGGCGCCGAAACTCGGCAAATCCAGCAGCGGCGAGAAGCTGGGCCGATCGCTCTTCGCGCTCCTTGCGGCCAACGCCGAACAGGTCAGCGTAGAAGCGGATGTTTTCGTCCACAGTGAGATCTTCGTAGAGGCCGAACCGCTGGGGCATATAGCTAAGGTCGTGCTTGGCTCCTTCTGGATCGAGCCGGACATCGTGCCCCACCACCATCGCCGAGCCGGAATCCGGGACGAGGACACCGGCAAGCATTCGGAGCGCAGTCGTCTTGCCGGCGCCATCGGGCCCGACGAGGCCGAAGATTTCCCCGGGGTGAACGTCGAAACTAAGCCCGTCCACGGCGCGAAACTCGCCGAATTTCTTGATCAGCCCGCTCACGACGATCGCTGGAGTCGATGAATCCATGGGGGGTCCCTGCTACTTCAGTTTGATATAGGCATCTGCAGGCATGCCCGGTTTCAATTCGTGGTTCGGATTCTCGACGTCAACCTTGATTCGATAGACGAGCGTGACGCGTTCCTTCTCGGTCTGGACGCTCTTGGGCGTGAATTCCGCATCCGAAGCGATCACTGAAACATGACCGCGATAGAGCTTGCCGGGATATGTGTCAGTTCGCACGTCCACGTCCTGCCCCCAGTGCACCTTGCCCAGGTCCGTTTCAGGCAGATACACGCGGAGCCAGATATGATCCAGGTCGGCCAGCGTCACGACCGGCGTGCCGGGCGATACAACTTCCCCTGGCTCCGCTTGGCGAACCAGCACGATGCCATCAAACGGCGCAAGCAGTACCGTGTAGCTCAGCCGAATGCGCGACATTTCCAGATTCTGGCGCGCCTGGCGGACGTTTGAGCGGTCGACGTCGAGCTCTTCTTTTCGCGTTCCTTCAACCAGTTCGTTGTAAATCTGCTCTGCTCGGTCGAGCGTTGCCTGAGCCCGCGTTACGGCCGTGGCGGCCTGGTCTCGAACCTGACCGGTGACTTCGTCCATCTGATAGAGCGCTTCGTAGCGCGCAAAATCCTTCTTCTTCTGATCGAGATCCGCC
>Ga0335078_10017382_pt1 | contig 10682 bp, 7 predicted proteins | sample Lox_Sample_32_FD_206711 | JGI IMG/M metagenome (GOLD analysis project Ga0335078, IMG submission 206711) | Soil microbial communities from Loxahatchee National Wildlife Refuge, Florida, United States - Lox_Sample_3.2 | ecosystem: Environmental > Terrestrial > Soil > Wetlands | place: USA: Florida... | reverse complement strand
GGATTCAAGCGAGTTCACCTGAAACCACAGGAATCACAGAAGGTCCTCTTCGAGCTGAAAGAGCGTGATCTCAGCATGGTTAGTGAAGCTGGTGAAGTGATGATTCCGGAGGGCGAGTACTCACTCCATGTCGGCGGTGGTCAGCCGAATACGACGGCGCCATCGATCGCGGGAAAGTTTAAGGTGAAAGGCGTCAAGACGCTCCCGGAGTAGTCGGCAACAAATTCGAATGCTGTCTCGGCAGTGGCGCACCGCTCATCGATATGGCGCTGGCCGAAGCGTTTTACTAATGCACTGCGGGACTACGCCGGCGCCGGGCATCCGCCGGATTTCGATTATTTTGATATCACGAGCGTGAATTTTCCGCCGGATACCATGGTTTTTATACCTAGCTTTCAGGAGAGGACAAGATGATCATTGCGAGATTTTTTCGAGCAGCAGCCCTTCTACTATTGGTCGCGGTGGCGCTTATTGCGGCACAGGTGAAGACTGAAGTGCCTGACGTTGTGCCCGGCGCAAAACCGGTTCAGGTGGAACGCATAAAAATTCATGGGACGGCCCTCGAGGGCAACCTGGAGGGAGATGCGGTTGACCGGGACGTACTTGTATTTCTGCCGCCGAGTTACGCCAAGGAAAAGACTCGCCGTTATCCGGTCGTCTATGCCCTGCACGGTTATTCCATCGGCGCCGAGCAGTGGAGTCAGGAAATCCACGTGCCCCAAACCATCGAGGGCGCTTTCGCGCAAGGCGCGAAAGAGATGATCGTTGTGCTGCCGGATTCTAAGACCGTGCACAACGGTTCAATGTATTCGAGTTCCGTCACTACTGGAGACTTTGAGAAGTTCATTTCGCGCGATGTGGTTTCCTATATCGACGCGCATTACCGGACGATTCCAAACCGGCTGGCGCGCGGGTTGGTTGGCCACTCCATGGGAGGCTACGGCGCGACGCGGATCGGGATGAAGCACGCCGACGTGTTTGGCAGCTTGTACATTATGAGCCCGTGCTGTCTATCTTCAAGGCCTGCCGGGCCCGGAAACGCGGAGATGGACAAGGCATTGGAAGCGGTGAAAACGCCCGAAGATTCGGCCAAGCTGCCGTTTGGCGCTCGGGCCCAGCTCGCCACCGGGGCTGCATGGTCACCCGATCCGAAAAATCCTCCGCTTTATCTTGACCTGCCTAGAAAAGACGGAGAGCCGCAGCCCGATGTCATGGCGAAATGGGCCGCAAACGCGCCCCTGAACTTCATAGACCAATACATTGGGGACTTGCGGCAATATCGCGCGATTGCGCTCGATGTCGGGGACAAAGATGGATTACGTATCGACACCGGGAAGCTGCACGAAGTGCTGGATAAATATGGTATCGCGAACAGCTTTGAAATCTATCAAGGCACTCATACCAGTGCGGTGGCGGTTCGTTTTCAGAATTACGTGATGCCATTCTTCAGCAAGAATCTGTGTTCCGGTAACGACTGCAAGTAAGACTCCAAAAGGTCACGGGCCGCAATCAATCGGCCGCTCGGTCCGAAATCCGCATGTGACATTTTCGCCAGGGATCAAGTCATAGAATCCACCGCTTCTCCCAGGGGAACCACCCTGGCCATGGCCGGTCATGGGCCGCACCTTGGTCTCTGACTCGATCAAAAGCCAATATTTCAATGCTGACCCCTCCTATCCCTCTACCTGACGAAGAGCTTGAGTCCACTCTTAATTGCAGCCATTCCCCGACGATAACGCAGACGATTCTACCGCACCGCCTCGTTTAATGTAATAATGAGAAATCAACTGATTAGCTCTCAATCCCAGTATCTAATGCCCAAGTCCTCCCTGACCATTAACCAGCTTCTTGCCGCCTATGCCCGCGGGTATTTCCCGATGGCCGATGGCAGGGAGAGTGAGGAAATCCGATGGTACCATCCCGAACGCCGCGGGATCTTGCCGCTGGACGCATTTCACATTCCGAGGACCTTGCAAAGATTCCTGCGCAAATGCCCGTACGAGGTTAAAGTAGATACGGATTTTGCCGGCGTGATTCGTGCCTGCGCCGATGCGCGCTCCCTTAACCGTACCGACACGTGGATCAACGACACTATGATCGCAATGTATTGCGACCTGGCACATCTTGGGGCAGCCCACAGCGTTGAATGCTGGTTGGAGGATCGCCTGGTAGGTGGTCTTTACGGGGTATCGCTCGGTGGCGCATTCTTTGGCGAAAGCATGTTCAGCCACGCCGCCAATGCCAGCAAAGTGGCGCTTACTCACCTGGTAGAGCGCCTGAGGTCGGCCGGATATCTGCTGCTTGATACGCAATACGTCAACGACCATCTGAAACAGTTCGGCGTGCTGGAGATTTCACGCGAGGATTATTTAGCGCTTTTGGCAAATGCCCTGAAGGCTTCGCCCAACCCCTCCACGCGTTTCTTGACCGCGTCCGACATCAAGTCCTGAACTTCCGGCGCGACGGCACATCTATTTCGTGCTTTTGGGTACGGGATGTCCTGACTCGCCTGCTCTGAAAGGAGGCGTCTGAGTCGTAGAAACAAATGTGACGCCGTATTCTTTCATCATACGGCGAAGCGCCAGCTTCATGGCTGGCTGACCCCTCCTCTCCCATCCTCCCTGGGGATTACTTCAGGGCCGTTAGCGCGGGTACCGTCGTACCCGGCCTCTTGAACAAACAAACCGGCTCTAGTCTCCCTTGTTTGAAATCGCGGCCGCAAGCGAGGCGCTCTTGTCCGCTGTCCTGCTTTCCATCGGCACGTAGTCGCGCTGGTCGGAACCCAGGTAGAGTTGCCGCGGTCTTGCGATCTTCTGCTCGCCATCCAGAAGCATCTCCTCCCACTGCGCCAGCCACCCCGAGGTTCGGGCAATCGCGAAAAGCACTGGGAACATGTCCACTGGCAGCCCCATGGCCTGATATATGATCCCGGAGTAAAAATCCACGTTGGGGTAGAGCTTCCTGGATACGAAATAATCGTCTTCCAGGGCAATCCTCTCGAGCTCCAATGCGATGTCAAGCACTGGGTTCTTGCCGGTTACTTCGAACACGTCGTAAGCAACCCCTTTGATTATCCGGGCGCGCGGGTCATAGTTCTTGTAGACGCGATGCCCAAACCCCATCAGCCGGACCTCTCCCTCTTTGACTCGCTTGATGTATTGTGGAACGCGGTCTTTCGAGCCGATTTCCTTCAGCATTCTAAGCACCGCTTCGTTCGCGCCTCCGTGAAGAGGGCCGTACAAGGCCGCTGCCGCTCCGGCAACCGCCGAGAACGGATCAACGTGGGAGCTGGCAATGCTGCGCATAGCGTTCGTGCTGCAGTTTTGCTCGTGGTCGGCGTGGAGAATAAACAGCACCGATAGAGCATGCTCCAGTGTCGGGTCCGGTGCGTACCTGGGCTCAGTCATCTTGAACATCATGTTCAGGAAATTTCCCGTGTAGCTCAGCTCGTTGTCCGGGTAAACGTAAGGCATCCCGGTGCTATGGCGATATGCGAACGCGGCCAGCGTCGGCATCTTTGCGATCAGCCTATATATCTGTTTCCCTCTTAGTTCAGGGTCGAAGATTTCCTTGGCGTCCGGATAAAAGGTGGACAGGGCCGCTATCGTGCTCACCAGCATTCCCATCGGATGTGCATCATGGTGGAACCCGTCGATGAACTTCTTGACGTTTTCATGGATGAAAGTGTGGTGAGTAATATGATAGGTCCACTCCTTCAATTCAACCCCGGTCGGTAGCTCCCCGTGGAGAATCAGATAGGCGACTTCCAAATAGTTGCTCCGCTCTGCGAGTTGCTCGATCGGATAGCCGCGATAGCGCAGGATTCCCTTATCTCCATCAATATAGGTAATCCGGCTCTTGCACGACGCGGTGTTCATAAACGCCGGGTCGTAGCTCATCAGCCCGAAGTCGGAATCTGAAACCTTGATGTTACGCAGGCTCTTTGCGGCGACAGCGCCATCTTCAATGGGTATCACATACTGCTTGCCGGTTCTGTTGTCGGTGACGCTTAGCGTATTGTTCGAATTCTTTTCCATATATATTCCCCTCCATCCGGCGTGTACGTTTCTGCGCCGGTATTCACGGATCAGATGTTATGTCTCCCAACCCACTCTACACTCCCAATTGCCACTCGTTTTATACCCAGTTGGGGCGCTACCGCGAGACGGTTGGGGCGCTACCGCGGGACGTGCCGGTATCGGGCATATTGTGGATTCCAAATATTCGCGTTAATGCGTTTTTTCAACTCCTCGGTCGTGGCCGGCGGGGCCATGCCCGATCTAACAGCCTCTGATGCAACCGCCAGCGCCACGCTCAGGGACAGTTGCCTCGCATTCTCAAGTTTGGGGTAGAGCGGGGCTGCGGGGTCTGTGCGCGCAGGCGATAACTCAGCAAGCGCACGCGCGGCCGCGGTGAACATCTGGTCGCTCACCCGCCGAGCGCCCGAAGCAATTAACCCGAGCCCGACGCCGGGAAATATAAAAGCGTTGTTGCATTGACCCGTTTCAATCACCCGGCTATTGAAGTTGACCGGTGGATAGGGGCTGCCGGTTGCCACTATGGCGCGGCCTCCGGTCCAGTCCATCAGGTCACCCGGCGTGGCTTCGCTCTTCGAAGTGGGGTTCGACAGAGGGAATATGATGGGCCGTCCAGCATGCCGCGTCATTTCGCGAATGGTGGCTTCGGTGAAAGCACCTGGCTGCGCGGAAGTCCCAATCAACACCGTGGGCCTGACGTTTTTGACCACATCGAAAAGGCTGATTCGGTCCGTGCTCGCCAAAACCCAGCCTCCCAGGTTCTCAGACGGTTGAGCATATGGTCGTTTTGAAGGGCCGAGGTCGGACCTGGACGAGTGAACCAACCCCCCGGTATCCACGAGCCAAATCAGGCGGCGGGCCTTCTCCTCGGTCAATCCCTCTGTTTGCAGGCAGGCCGCCAGTTGGCCGGCTATGCCGATGGCCGACGAGCCCGCTCCGAGGATCACGATACGTTGCTCAGTAATTTTCGATCCAACTACTTCCATCGCCGCCAACAATCCAGCAAGTGTGACCGCGCCCGTTCCCTGGATGTCGTCGTTAAAGGTGCACAATCGGTCTCGATACCGCTCAAGCAATCGAGCGGCATTGTTTTTCGAGAAATCCTCCCACTGCAAGATAACTCTTGGGAATTTTGCGATGACTGCTTGTACGAACCTCTCGATGAACTCATCGTACTTATCCGGTTGAACGCGGGGGTGTCTCCAACCAAGGTAGATCGGGTCGTCGAGCAGGTGGGTGTTATCCGTCCCCACGTCCAGCACGATCGGCAAAGTTCTTGAAGGGGCGATTCCGGCGAACAGCGTGTACAAGGATAGCTTTCCCACGGGAATGCCCATTCCGCCAATCCCAAGATCGCCCAGTCCCAGGATGCGCTCGCCGTCTGTGACCACTATGACGTCAATATCTGGATTCGGTGCGTTGCCGAGAATCGCGGCGATAGAGTCAAGGTGTGGATACGAAATGTAAAGACCCCGAGGCCGCCGGTATATGTGGCTATATTGCTGGCACCCTGCCCCGACAACCGGGGTATATATTATCGGCGCCATCTCGGTTACGTGCCCTTCCAGCAAACGGTAAAAGAGAGTTTCGTTACGGTCCTGCAGGCTGGTCAGGAAGATGTATTTTTCGAGGTCCGTTTCCTTTCGCCGGTAGTTCTCGTAGGTTCTCTCTAGCTGTTCTTCGACGGTCGAGACATGCGGAGGCAGCAGGCCGAGCAAACCAAATTCCCGGCGCTCATCCTCTGGAAAGGCGCTGCCCTTGTTGAGCAACGGGTCGTCCAGTAATAACCTGCCCGTCAGAGCTACCTCTATTGCCGACGGGGCTTCCTGTTTGCGGACTCTTGTCGATGTCATAGATTCCTTGCCGGCTATCTCGGTCAACCGAAAGTGGGTTCAGCGCGAAATCGCGAGCCAGATCGGGTTGTCGAGCAAATGAAATGCCGGACCGGAAACAGGCGGAATGCCTTTAGAATCGAGAGATCCCGTTTTTGCTGCTGGAGAAAAGAACCAGCGGGTGAGTGATAGTCCGCAGTCCTGGCTCGCTTGTTATAAATGCGCCACCTAGACCAGGAAGCTCGGTTCGAGCCGACAGGGCGACGGCGAGAAGCCGGCCCCAGACTTTCAAATAGGTTCTTTAGCCGTCCGTCCCGATGTTGTTCAACAATGCTCGACAGTTTGCCATCTTCGTCACGGCCCGTAGTGAAAAATTTACGGGAGCCGCTACGATAGACTCCGTCGGCTCCCGTGTCGCTTTCAACACCTCTCAGATCCTGATTTCACGGACCGTACCGCCTTGGCGCTACTTCGGCGCAGCCGTTCCCGCCTGAGCCGCCGAGGGCTTTTCAAACCGCGAGTCCTCAATTGATACGTTGTGCTTGGCCTCACTGAACGTCACGACGGCTTCGATTCCGTCTTCGTCTATCTCACGAACGGTGAATGGGATCTGGACTCCATCGACAACACGATAGTCTGAATAGTCTTCGCTGCTCTCTAGCTTTCCATGCGCGTCTGTGACTTCAGTGCGGAGCAGCAGGCCGCTTTCGCAGTCAAAATACCATCGTTTCAATTTGCCGATCCATGTGGCCTCCAGGACGTAGGACTGCCGAGTTCCAAGCGCCTGCTTATCCTTCACCGCAATTCCCGCATACAGCTCCGGCAGTTTAATTGGCAGGTAGAAATCGGCGTCAGGCTTAGCATAGTCGGGGAGATCTTTTACCTGCCCCACTCCCTGCTCCCAACCGGCCGCGCCGTCAAAACCGGTGCGCGAGGTTCCGAGGAACCCGGACTTGATCTCCGTCACCTCCTTGTTCGGAGCTTTCGAATAGATCTCGACGGTTCCTGTCACGCCGACCGCGGCCGCCTTGAACGTTCCCTTCATCACCCGGGAGGTCTGCGCCTGAATCGCGGACTTGCCGCCAAGGGCCTGAACGTATTTCTCCAATATGACTTCAACGGGCGGCATCGGCTGGGTGGATCTCACCGCCTCCACGGACTTAGGCGCCGGCGCCGGTTCAGGTTTGTCTGTGGAAGGTGCCTTGGTCGACTTGGCATCTTCGGGATGCAGCAGATCCTGGTGATCCAGCGTGAAATCGTAGAAGCCGATCATCATCTCGTCCCAGGTCTGAGGGCCCCATTGAACCAGCTTCGCCGGATCGGGATTCGCCTTGTTTCCCGGCGAGTTGTCAAAATGAGCGATGCATTCAATCCTGCTTCCCTTGGGGGCCGCGACCGGTTCCTTGAAGCGGTATTCGGTCTGCCAACCGAAATCGTAGTGCGGAACCGACAGGATGATCTTCGACGTGCCGTCGGGATACACTAATCGGTATTGGAAATCCTTGCCACGCCAGTGCATGTGCGGCATTAGACTCGTCAGGTGGCTGTCCTCGGCAATCGCAGCGCTGGAGCGGACTTCGTAGTTAGGATCGCCCGGCGGAATCGCAAGTTCTGTATTCATGGCCGCATCGCCCATCTCTGCCTTCACCACCGGTTTCTTGCTGAAGATCACGCCGACGGAAGTCTGGTCACTCTGTGCGGTCCCATTGGGAGTGTAGTGGACCTGGAAAATCAGCGTCGCGCCGGCCGGAAGCAGAATGCCGACGCCATCGGGCAGGACCGTAGGATCTTCACCCGGAGCGACTCCAGTCAGAGAGTCAAGCTCCTGCTGACCGCCAGACCGCCGGACTTCGCCCTGCTGGTGCGGCCTGTCGATAAAGACGATTACGTGGTGGACGACCGAGGGATTGCCCGGCCGAACCTCCGCCGCCTGCACCCAACGATCTTCTTTCAAATTAGTCGGCACCGAAAAATACTGATAGTCCACCGCTCCCTGCGCCGGAACCTCAAACTTCGAGGGCATCGTGAACACTTGGTCCGGCGTACCTATTTTCCACCCTTGAGTGAAGTGAGGCGCTGGAGGCAAGTCAGACCGGTCCCCTTCGGGAGCGCCCGCATCAACCCACGCGGCGATCGTGTCGATCTCCTTCGACGACAGCCGCCGGTCGTTTGCAAAGGCGCCGTAAGCTGGATCGGCATGCCAGGGAGGCATGGTCCTGCTGACCACCTTTTCCTTTATCGACCTGGCCCACGGACGCGCGTCCTTGTAGGTCAAAAGAGACATCGGCGCCGCCTCGCCGGGCCGGTGGCACCCCGCGCACTTGTTGAAGAGAATTGGAGCCACGTCCTTGGAGAAAGTTGCGGCGTTAGAGACCGCTGGGTTGTTTCCGCTGACCGTGAGTCCCGATAACGCGATTGCCGCCGCGGAAACCGAGATCAACACAGCAAGAAAGCGCACATGCTTGTTGGACATCCTTACCTCCGGTTCGTGATAAAAATTCAGCCAGCCGCAGTCAGGCTAGCCCAATATTGGCCCCTGCGGAAGCACATCTCTGTCGCCGGCCGGGATTATGCGGCGAGTCGCGGGTTTTGAGCGGCGAACCGTGGCGGGCTATACCTCAACATGGGTTAAAATGGGCTTATGTTAAAGGCGCCCGAAAGCAAGTTGCCATCATTTTGGCAGTTGCAGACCCTGGGGTGGGTCGGGTTCTACCTGCTGATCATCGCTGTATCGATCCCCTATTTGAACCAAAAGAATTTGTTTCGCGATAATACCTGGTTCGTCGCGTCTCTATTCTTGGATAGTTGTCTGCTTCGGCCAATCTGCCGGTCCCTCGACCGGCGGACACTCGGATGGATAGCTCTGGAACTCAGAACGCTTGCCTGGTGCGCGCTGCTGGGGACGGTTACGCCCCTTCTGGTGGCCTTTGCAAGTTCCACTTCAAGCCAGGTCGACTGGGCGGATTGGTTGCTCAATTCTCTGCAATATCTGGTCGTGCTCACACTGTGGTGCAATCTGTATTTGGGAACCAAGCAATGGCTTCGTTCGGCCCAGGAGCGGGAGCGGTTGGCGCGGGCTGAAGCTGAGGCGCGCGAGGCCCGGCTGAGCGCTTTGCGTTATCAACTCAATCCACACTTCTTGTTTAACTCTCTCAATGCGGTTTCCGCGCTGGTGCTGGATGGGAACGCTCCGGCGGCGACCCGGATGCTGTCACAGATCGGCGAGTTCCTGCGTACCACGCTGAATACCGAGATAACTACCGAGGCTCCGCTGTCGCACGAAATTGCGCTGGCAGAGCAATATCTTGCAATCGAACAGACAAGGCTTGGAGACCGGCTGAAGGTTGATGTGGCGATTTCTCCAGACACGCTCGACGCGCTTGTCCCGGACATGCTGCTCCAGCCGCTTCTGGAAAACGCGGTCCAACACGGAATCGCTCCGCTGGTCGATGGCGGCGTGATCGCGATTAACAGCTCCCGTGACGACGGCCGATTGCGTATAGTGGTAACCAACTCCGCGGGCCAAGGCGACAGTGCGCCGATCGTAAGCACGACGGCGCGGAACGGAATAGGTTTGACCAATACAGCCCAACGTTTGAAGATGCTTTATGGCCCGGACCACAAATTCGCCCTGGAATGGCCCCATGCCGGGGCCTGCCAGGTGGTCCTGGAGCTGCCCTTCAAGAAGGAGTGAAAGGGGATTTCCAGTGCGCGCGCTGATCGTCGATGATGAGCCCCTGGCCCGCCGCGGCATCCTTCTAAGACTTCGCGCATTTAAGGACGTCGAGGTCGTGGGCGAATGCGGAGACGGACTGTCCGCCGTCGGCAAGATTTTGGACCTTTCACCCGACCTTGTCCTACTGGACGTTCAAATGCCGGGCATGGACGGTTTCGAGGTGCTGCGCGCCTTGCCCAAGGACCACCTGCCGGCCGTCATCTTCACGACCGCCTATGAGCAGCATGCCGTGCGGGCGTTCGAGGCCCATGCATTGGACTATCTGCTAAAGCCGATTAACGACGCCCGCTTCGCGGAGGCCGTTGAGCGGGCGCAAGCCGCTGTTAGCTCGGCCGCAAAGGCAGCGATGGCGGAACGTGTGCTCAGGTTGCTAGGCCGTGAGTCCGAGCAATTCGTGTCGCGTTTCGCGGTTCGGACCGGCTCGCGAATCCAGATCGTGTTGGCGGACGACGTTGAATGGATTGGGGCCGCGGGCGACTACGCGGAGTTGCATTGCCCGGGCCGTTCTCATCTGGTGCGAGAGACCATGCGTGAATTGGAGCAGAAGCTCGATCCGGTGAAATTCCTTAGGATTCATCGTTCGCGAATAATCCGGATCGACTGCATCCGCGAACTGCAGGCAATCGAGAATCGGGAATACACGGTGAGGCTCGCAGACGGTTCCGAGCATCGGTCCAGTAGGACATACGCGGACCGGCTGGAGGAGTGGCTTGCGTCGGGAAAGCGTTGAGAGCATGGAAGTAGTGAAGAGATCTGATGGGACTCAGAGGACGAAGGTCATTGGAGCAGGGGGAGCTTTTGGAAGACTCGTTCTCGGGGGTAATTAGTTGAGCCTGGACTCAAAATCAGGCGAGCGCGGAAAGCTATAACAACGCTTTGAATTCGTCCACGGTAAGGCCAGATTGCCTGATGATTGCTCGAAGCGTTCCCTTCGCGATCTCACCATGGTCGGGAACCGTTAGACGCCGGTGCGGCTCGTCCGTTTGCCTCATCACAATATGGCTGCCGTGCTGCCGATCCAGTTCATACCCGAGTTTTCGGAGGGCCTTGACGACCTCGCGGCCTGAGACTCGCGGC
>Ga0335078_10017381_pt1 | contig 10683 bp, 7 predicted proteins | sample Lox_Sample_32_FD_206711 | JGI IMG/M metagenome (GOLD analysis project Ga0335078, IMG submission 206711) | Soil microbial communities from Loxahatchee National Wildlife Refuge, Florida, United States - Lox_Sample_3.2 | ecosystem: Environmental > Terrestrial > Soil > Wetlands | place: USA: Florida... | reverse complement strand
CACGAGGAGCAGATGCTCGCAATCCGCAGGGTCTCGATGGACAAAGCCGAAGTGGGCGTGCGAATGATGGCGCCTTGAGAAAAGCCGCTCGAAGGAATACTTATATGGAAAGGGAGACGGACCGATTGAGGTGGGAAGCAAAAGGCCCGCTGCTTTCTTAGACCGGACCATGGCCGTGGAGTCCATTGCAGCTTCTAGAGGGAAGGCATGTGGGCCTTTTCAGGCTCGGGACAGGCAGCGCTAGGAGGAGAGAACGGGTTGTGGCGGGTCCATAAAACGGGGGCGCCGGTAGCTGAACTAAAGGAGGGTTGTGCATGAAGATCAAGGCAGCAGTCTTGAGGGAGTTCAACAAGCCCGTCGTCATTGAAGAGGTCGAGCTCGCACCTCCCAAGGAGAAGGAGGTGCTCGTCAAGACCTCCTTTACGGGGTTTTGCCAGTCCGATCTCCATTTCCTCAGGGGCAGAGTCAATTTTGGCTTACCTGGGGTGATTGGTCACGAAGCCGCCGGTGTGGTGGAGGACGTGGGACCCGGTGTCACCTCCGTCAAGAAGGGAGACCACGTGGTGACCACGTGGATGGTCCCATGCGGGACCTGCCCCGAGTGCATGAGCGGTCGTGGGTATATCTGCAGGGCGAGCATCACTACGTTCCATGAGGGCGTGCTTCCTGACGGGACCTCTAGGCTGAAGGATTCGAAAGGCCGCCAGCTCGGCCACCAGACGTACGTCTCCGGCTTCGCGGAATACATGGTGGTCCCCGAGAAGGGGGCGGTGAAGGTGAGGGACGATCTGCCGCTCGACCAGGCCTCCTTTCTCGGCTGCTGCCTTCCCACGGGGTTCGGGGCCGTGTTCAACGGAGCCGGCGTCAAGCCGGGAAACTCCGTGGCCATATGGGGCATGGGGGGCGTCGGGCTCAACGTAGTCCGTGGCGCACGGCTGAGATCCGCCAATCCCATCATCGGTATCGATCTCGAGGGGGCAAAGGAGGCGATCGCCAAGCAGTTCGGGGCCACCCATTTCATCGACAGCAGTAAAGAGGACCCGGTCCCCATCGTGAAGGAGCTCACCGGGGGCGGCGCCGACTACACCTTCGAGGTCATCGGCGATCCCGGTGCGGTTTTGCAGGCATGTTGGGCGATAGCACTCGGTGGGAAGCATATTCAGATCGGCATTTGTCCACCGACGGACATGGTGCCCCTGCCCCTCACGTTTCTTACCGGCCATTGCAATTCTATAGTGGGCACTACATATGGCATGATTCAGACAGACCGTGACATTCCGGTGTTCGCGGACATGGCAATGAGAGGAGACCTCCTGCTTGATAAACTGATTACCAAGAAATTCAAAGTGGAAGAGATCAATGACGTCGCAGAGGCGATGAAACGCCGGCAGATCAAGGGGCGTTGGGTCTGCGAATGGTAACACCCAAAGGAGGGAATGAAGATGGAACTATACGGATCGTATGATGTTGTTGTCGCAGGTGGAGGAACATCCGGCGTGACCGCCGCTATCTGTGCGGCACGGACTGGCGCCAAGACCCTTCTCATCGAGCGCCTCGGCGCGCTCGGAGGCCAGATGAACATATCGGGTCCTCCCGGCTTCGCCTACGCCTGGATGTTCAACCCCAGGTGGGAGCGGGTGATCGGGGGCTTCCAGCAGGAGACCCATGCGCGCCTCCTCAAGGAGGGGCATGCCCTTCCGGACCAGAAGACGCCGTGGCGGGCGGGGTACACCTTCTCCTACGTAGACCCCGACTGGTGGGGCCTCCTCATGTTTCAGATGATGCAGGAGACGGGCGTCGATCTCCTCCTCCATTCCCTCGCCGTCGATGTACTGAAAGAGGGCATCGTGACGAAGGGCGTCATCGTGGAGAACCCCTCGGGGAGGCAGGTTGCCCTCGGCAAGGTGATCATCGACTGCACGGGTGAGGGCGACGTCTCCGTCTGGGCCGGTGCTCCTTTCGAGATGGAGCCGCGCGAGAATATCCAGCCCCACACCCTTTCCTTCACCGTCGACGGGGTGGATTGGGACAAGGTCTTGACGTACATCAAGGAGAACCTCAACGAGTTCATCTTCCGTCCCCACCCCTATCTCAACATGCCGATGGAGGAAGTCTACGAGCAGGTAAGGAAGGTGAAAGACTTCTCCGAGCTGGGCGAGCAGATGGGATGGATCTCTCTGCGCGAAGAGGCCATGAAAAAAGGCGAGTGGCACGGCCAGAGCGGCGTCGGCTTCTTCATGACCCCGAGGGAGGGCGGCGTGATACAGGCCCACTTCCAGCACTCCTCCCACGTGGGGGGCGTCGACTGCACGGACGTGCGGGACCTCACCTATGCCGAGATCGAATCGAGGAGGCAGGTCGTCATTGCCTGGAAGTTCATCAAGAAGTACATGCCCGGGTTCGAGAAGGCCTACATATCGAGGATCTGTCCCGAGCTTCGGATACGGGAGACGAGGCGCATCATGGGCGACTACATGCTCACGAGCGACGATGTCGTCCAGGCAAGGAAGTTCGACGACGTCATCGGCAAGAGCTCCTTCCCCAAGGGTGGTCACCACACGGTCAAGATCGAGACCCTTACCCTTGACGCGAACCACGAGTATCCCAAGGACGGCGGCTCCCATGACATCCCTTACCGCTGCCTCGTGCCGAAGAACACGGAGAACCTTCTCGTCGCGGGCAAGGCCATCTCGACGGACAGGGACGCCTACCACCGGTTCCTCCAGCAGACCATGGTGACGGGACAGGCGGCGGGCACTGCCGCAGCGCTATGCGTGAAGATGGGCATTACGCCGCGACAGCTCGAAAAGGACGTGAAAAAACTCCAGGATGCCCTCCTGAAACAGGGAGTCATCCTGACGGGAACACACTAACGACAAGGAGCCCCTATGAAAAAGAGATTGAACCCCCTCATCGACCCCCGGGGACAGCAGGAGCGGCCCGTCCTCAAGCTCGCTCCCAGGCCCACCCTGGCTCAGCTTAAGAAAGGGAAGATCCTGTTCTACAACAACACGAAGCTCGACTTCTGCAACTACGGCGAGACCTTCGTCCGGATCAAGGAACGCTTCCAGGAAATGGGCATCAAGAACTTCGTCGACTACAAAGAGACGGTGCGCGGCAAAGGCTCCAAGGTCCTCGAGGACTATGCCGCCATGCTCGCCAAGGAGAAGCCGGTTGCCGCCGTGTTGGCCCTCGGCGACATGGGCACCTCTCCCGCTACGTGCATCGTCACCATCGCCCTCGAGAAGCTCGGCATCCCGAGCGTCTACATCACCGCTCCACCCGGCGGCGACCTCGTCGAAGGCGTTGCCGTCTACCGGGCAGGCAACCTGTGTCTGTGCAAGATCGACATCTACCAGGCGAGCACGACGGAGGAGATCAGGGAGCAGATCGACCTCAAGTGGAACTACATCATAGACTCCTTGACCGCCAGCGGCAAGAAGCTCCAGGAGACCGCCCATATCCCCTTCAAGATGGACAAGGTGCCGCCCGCGAAAAACGGCCTTCTCCCCATCATCGACAGGATCGAGGTGTCGGAGGAGGGGCTCTACGAGCCGGGCTGCTACATGGAAGAGATCATGGAGTACTTCGACGCCGAGCACATCAGCGACGGTCTTCCCATCATCCCTCCCACGAAGAGCCGGTACGAGAAGATGCTCGCGTACTGCCCGTGGAAGCCTGAAGAGACGCTCTGGTATGAGGTGGGTCCCTCGGGGAAAAACGTGACGGTGAGGGACGTGGCGATCGCCGCGGTCATGGCAGGCTGCAAGCCCCAGGCAATGCCTATCCTCGTCGCCGCCTTCAAGGCCCTCCATAACCCAAAGTACAACCTCCTCCAGTCGGTGACCACCTCCCACCCCGGTGGCAACCTGGTGCTCGTGAGCGGACCCATCGCCCAGGAGATCGGCCTGTCCGGCATGCAGGGCTGCATGGGCCCAGGCTATCCGGTGAACGCCACGGTCGGCAGGGCGGTCAACCTCGTGATCATGAACGTCTGCCGCTCCGTGCCCGGCATCTGCGACCTCGACTGCATCGCTTCCCAGGCGGAGTTCACTTTCTGCTTCGCCGAAGAGCCGAGCCTTGCGCAGTGGCCGATGATCAACGAGGAGCGCTACGATGCAAAGACAACGACGGTCTACGTCATGAAGGCTGAGCCGCAGCACGACATCATCGATTTCCTGAGCCTCGACGGCTACGACCTTCTCGACACCATCACGGATTGCTGCACGACCCTGGGATCCAACAACGCCTACATGCCCGGCCCTATGGTCCTTGCCCTCACCCCAGACCACGGCCTCATGCTGAAGAATGCCGGCTACACCAAGGATATGATCCGTGAGCACATCCATCTCCGGGCAGTGCACGACGTGCCTATGGTGCGGAACAGGGGACTCGTGCCGGTGCGCCCGCCGGAGTTCGCGAATAAACACCCCATGCCCGTCACCCGGTTTCCCAAGGATATAGACATAGTGGTCGTCGGCGGCCGCGGCGGCCATTCCGGGGTCATCCTCCCCTGGGCGCTCCACAGCGAAGGGATCGTCGAGCCCGTGAAGCTGCCGAACGGGAAGGTGGCAAGGAGCATCGAGGAGTTCAAGAGGAAGTAAGGAAAAATCAACCACCGTCAAAGGCAGGCAAAAAGGCGGACCGTAACCGGTCCGCCTTTTCATCACTTGGACAGCCCCGCAGTTAATGGGGTTCAGCACCCCCTCCACCGGCAAAGCCGGATGGAGCCTCCCCCCTCAGCCTCGCTGCGCTCGGGTTGTCGCTGGTTCAGCACCCCCTCCACCGGCAAAGCCGGATGGAGCCTCCCCCTTCAGAGACTCACTTCGCTCGCCTAAGAGCGACTGCCGGTACCATAACCTGCCCCTCACCCGCGCTTCGCTCGGTTTGGACTTCCTCCACAGGGGAGCCTTACTTTGTTTTGCGGACACGCGGGTAGATCCACATACTGCCAATGCCGGGTCTCGACGGGCCTTGGTTCTTTTCATTGAATAGGCAGTGATGTTCCGCTACAATTGTTGTTGACATAATGGATAGGCGACGCTATTAATATGCATACTCATCGGTATGATACCGACCAATAAGTATGTAGAATAACGCCGGACCTTGACCTGGGCGGCATTTCTTGAAAACCCGCCCCCTTGTCCTGCCCGGCACAACGTCACGGGAAAGGGCATCTCCTGGAAGATAGGTGCGTTCGATGAGCCGGAGGAGGCCATGGCAGAAGATCCGAAGATAGAGTTCGACCACGGGAAGGGGGAGAAAATCCCTCATTTTCGTTCCCTCTCGGGGTTAGAATACAGGCGCATCTATAACCGTAAGGATTGGGACAAAGAGCTCCCCGACGGGGGCGAGTATCCCTTCACGCGGGGCATCTACCAAGACATGTACCGGGGCCGGCTCTGGACGAGGAGACAGCAGAGCGGCTTCGGCTCCCCCGAAGAGAGCAACGATCTTCTGAAATACCTCCTCAAAGTGGGCCAGACAGGCATCAACATAGACTCGGACATAGCCGGCAAGATTGGGGTGGACCCGGATTATCCCCTGGCCCAGGCAGACGTGGGCCTCCAAGGCACCTCCATGTGCACGTACGAGGACATGGCAGCCCTCTTCAAGGATATCCCCCTGGACCGGATCAGCTCTACCCTCATCTTCCCTCCCCCTGCTTCGGTGGTCATGATGGGCCAGTACATGATGATGGCCAGAGCCGAAGGAATCCCCTGGGAGAGCCTCATCGGCACGATGATGAACTGTCCCTTCACGCAGCTTGTGGGGCCCACCTTCCAGGCGAACATGGATTTCTTTCCCATCGATCTCGCGCTGAAAATAGGCCTCGATCTCATGGAGTATCTGATTCCCCGCTGCCCGAAGTGGAATATTCTCAACGTCAATTCGAGGAACATCCGTGAGTGCGGGGTTGACGCCGTGCAGGAAGCGGCCCTTTCCCTGGCTTTGGGGTGTGATTTCGTGGACAGGCTCTGCAAGCGGGGCCTTGACATCGACAGGTTCGCCCGCCGCATCGGCTTCTTCTCCGCGGTGCACCTCGATCTCTTCGAAGAAGTGGCGAAATTCAGGGCCATGCGCCGCATATGGGCGAGACTGATGAAGGAGCGCTTCGGGGCTAAGGACCCGAAGAGCATGTGGTTCCGCTGCGCCGTTCAGACCTCTTCTCTCACCCTCACCGCCCAGGAGCCCATGAACAACATCGTGAGGGCCGCGGTCCAGACGCTCACGGCGATCCTGAGCGGTGTTCAATCCGTCCACACCACCTCCTACGATGAGGCATACTGTCTCCCCACCGAAAAGACCCAGAAGCTCGCGATTCGCACGCAGCAGATCATCGCCTATGAAACCGGGGCGACCAAATCGGTTGACCCTCTCGGAGGCTCGTACCTCGTGGAGAAGATGACCGACGAGCTGGAGGAGCGCATATGGGAGATGATGAAAGAAATAGACAGCCGGGGCGGGTTCGTTGAATGCTTCAAGGAAGGCTGGGTGGAGGCCGAGCTGAACAGGGCAAGATATAAGCTCGCCGACCAGATGGAGAGCGGCGAACTGCCCATCGTCGGGATGAACCTCTTCCGCGACGAGGAGACTGCCGCTGACATCGAGATATTCAGGCAGGCCCCGGACATGCAGGCAAAACGCATCGAATACGTGCAGAATTACAAAAAGAATGGGAACAGGGATACGGCGCGCAAGGCGCTGAAGAACCTGTACGAGAGGACCAGGAGCCACGCCGGTGAGGACCTGGCCGCGCCCATGCTGGAGGCGGTGGAGGCCAGGGCCACGCTCCAGGAAGTGTGCGACGCCATGCGGGAAGCTGTAGGCTTCTCTATGCCGGAGTAAAGGGGATTAGGGGGATGCCGACAAATAAGCGGATCATCATGGCCAAGATGGGGCTCGATGCCCACGACAACGGCCTCAGAATCGTCTCGAAGTGGCTCGCCGATGCAGGCTATGAAGTGATCTACGCCGGGGTCTACAACTCGGCCGAGCGCATCCTCCGCATGGTCATCGAAGAGAATGCCGACGCCGTGGGGCTCAGCTTTCTCGGAGGAGAACATCTCCACTACTCCCGGAAGCTCCTCGATCTCTTCAGGGAAAACGATCTCGGGCATGTGAAGCTCATCGCAGGCGGCATCATACCCCCGGCCGATGTGGTCGCCATGAAGGAGCTCGGCGTGGATGCCGTTTTTGCTCCCGGGACGCCGCGGAGCGATATCCTCAAGCGTGTGGCCGCATGCCTTCCCCTTGTATGAGGCCGCCCTCATGAGAACCGAGCAAAGGCTCATAGACTGGATCTCAACCGTGGGGCTCGAAGATTTCCCTGAAGCCGTCCTCGAGACGACAAGAAGTCAGCTCCTCACCATAGTGGGGACGACCGCTGCCGGCGCGACTGAGGACGGCTGTCTCGAGGCCGTCGATTTCTACCGCCAACTCGGAGGGAAGGAAGAGGCCACGATTCTCATCCACGGGGGGAAAATCCCTGCCCATGATGCAGCCTTCGTAAATGCCCTCATGGCGAGGGCCCTCGACCTCTGCGACTCCATGTCGCCGGGTCCCCACGTAGGTGCCGCCCTGATCGCAGGCTCCCTTGCCGCGGTGGAACTGGTGGGCGGCTTGAGCGGCAAAGCCTTCCTGACGGCCATCATCGCCGGCAACGAGGTGGCGGCGCGGATGAACCTGTCGGAAGCAGCCTACGACGGCTTCGACCCAACGGGTATCTGCGTCGTCTTCGGCGTGGCAGCGGCTGCGTCAAAGATACTCGGTTTGAGCAGGGAGGAAACCCGGAACGCCCTGGCCCTTGCCTTCAACCGCTGCGGGGGCAGCTTTCAGAGCCATATCGACGGCTCCCTGGGCGTTCGTTTCGTGCAGGGCTGGGTCGCCCAAAGCGGCCTTCTTTGCGCGCGCCTCGCCTCCAGGGGAATCACAGGCCCGAGGAACTTCCTCGAAGGGGTCTACGGGTACCTCCACCTCTACGGCAAAGACCTCTTCAAAGGGGAGGACCTCATCGCCGGCCTCGGCGAGCAATTCCGGATGGAAAAGATGGTCTACAAAAAGTATCCCAGCTGCGCCCTCACCCAGGGGCCCACAGACGTGACGCTGAAGCTCATGAATGAAGAAGGGATCTCGGCAGACGACATCGACCGCATCGAGATCACTGTCCCGCCGTATACTCATAAGCTCGTGGGCCATGAGTTCGAGGTAGGGGAGAACCCGAGGGTCAACGCCCAGTTCAGCATACGCTACTGCGTGGCCAACGCGCTGCTGAAGGGCGCGTCGAGGCTGGAGCACTTCGAAGAGGAACAAATCAGGCAGGGAAAGGCCGCAGAGCTCTCGAAGCGGATCTTCGTCATTCCGGACAAGGCCCTGGAAAAAAGGGGCCACACGCCCATGGACATGCGCGTCCGGATGCGGGACGGCAGGGAATTCTTCAAGCAGATCGACATCGGGCCAGGCTTTCCCGGCAATCCACTCACCAGGGAAGATCATGAGAAGCGCTTCCACGACTGCCTGGCCTTTGCCAAGAAGCCGATCAGCGGGGAAAACGCGAGGGCTGTCGCCTCTACGATAGAGCACCTGGAAAGTGTAGAGGACGTAAGGCCACTCATACAATTGATCGTGCAGTAGTCTTTGAACCGATCCGGAGGATGTCATGATGACCGTCGTCGATTTGGTTGCGAGAAACGCGAGGATGTACCCTGATGGAATTGCCTATGTGGAGGTAAGGCCCGTCAGCAAGGGGCGGACGGAGATAACCTGGCGCGCCTTCAACGAGCGAATGAACAGAATCGCCCGGGTCCTTTCCTCCAAAGGCGTAAAGAAAGGGATGAAAGTGGCCCTTCTCGGCAGGAACTCCATCGCATGGCTCGAGGTCTTCTTCGGGATCATGGCCACGGGCGCGTGGGCCGTGCCTCTCAATTTTCGCTTCAGCGACGAGGACATCAAATACTGTGCCGATATCGCGGAGCCCTCCATCTTCCTCTTCGACGAGGAGTATGCCCCTAGGATCATTGCCATGAAGGCCGCCCTCCCGACTGTGACCGGCTACATCCCTCTCGGCGCAGGTGTTGGGAGCCTCGAGACCCTGATGAAAGACGTAAGCACGGAAGCCCTGGGGATCGAGCTGCGGGATGACGACGAGTGCGCCCTCTACTTTACGTCAGGCACGACAGGCGCGCCCAAGGCCGTGCTCCACGCCCACAGCATGCTCATGGTCTCCTCCATCACGGAGGCGACGAACCACGAGTGGACCGTATTCGACAGCAACCTCATGATGTCTCCCCTCTACCACCTCGGGATCGGCCATCTCCTCGGCGGACTCATAAAGGGAGGGTGCAACGTCCTCGTGACCGAGCAGGTCTCGCCTGCGATAATCCTCGAAACCATGTCGAAGGAGCGGGCTACCATGGCATTCCTCCTCGTGCCGTGGGCCCTGGATGTACTGCAGGCCCTCGATAAGGGCGACGTGAAGCTAAGCGACTACGACCTCTCCAACTGGAGGTTGATGTACATGGGCGCCCAACCAATACCGCCCGTGCTCGTGAAGCGGTGGAAGGCCTACTTCCCCGCCATGGAGTATGACACCACCTACGGATTGAGCGAGGGTGGCGGTCCGGGCGTCGTCCACCTGGGAATGGAGAACGAACACAAGGTGGGGGCCATCGGAAAGCCCAGTCTTGTGTGGGACCTGCGAATCGTGGATGACAAAGGCAAGGATGTGCCGGCCGGCGAGGTGGGTGAGTTCATCGTGAAGAGCAGCGGCATCATGAAGGGATACTACAAGAATCCGGAGGCGACCGCAAGGGCGATACGCGACGGCTGGCTCTACACGGGCGACCTCGGCAGGATCGATGAGGACGGCTTCATCCATATCGTAGACCGGAAGAAAGACCTCGTCATCTCCGGCGGGGAAAACATCTATCCCGTGGAGATCGAAGACGCCATCCGCCGCCATCCGAAGGTACACGATGTCGCCATCATAGGCGTGCCCCACGAGAGGCTCGGCGAAGTCGTCTGCGCCGTCATCCAGTGCGCTGCAGGCGAGGGGATGAGCACGGAGGAGATGGCTTCGTTCTGCGAGAAGAACCTGCCCCGCTACAAGCGTCCCCGGGAGATCATCTTTGCCAATGTACCGCGCAATGCTACGGGCAAGCTGGAAAAGCCGAAACTGCGGGAGGCCTACGCACGGGGCACCCTGAAAAAGACCTAACCGAGGGTCGGTAAGACCCGATCACATGATGGGGGTAAGCCATGAGGATCAGGGGCGCAGTCTTACGCGAGCCGGGGAAGCCTTACAGCATCGAAGAGCTTGAGCTGGAGTCGCCAAAGGAGAGGGAGGTCCTCGTGCGGTACGCCTATACGGGCTACTGCCACTCGGACCTTCACAACATGCTGGGCGAGGTGCAGATGGCCCTGCCGCTCGTGGCCGGGCACGAGGCAGCAGGGGTCGTGGAGGAGCTGGGACCTGGTTGTACCAAGGTGAAGAAGGGAGACCATGTGGTGGCGACCTTCATGGTCACATGCGGCCAATGCCCCCAGTGCCTGAGGGGCATGGGCAACATCTGCACCGGATCGTTCAAGAACTTCGTGGACGGGATGCTTCTCGACGGAACGTCGCGTCTCAAGGACAGAACCGGAAAAATGGTACGCCACGGCAACTTCGTCTCCGGGTTCTCC
>Ga0335078_10017380_pt1 | contig 10683 bp, 8 predicted proteins | sample Lox_Sample_32_FD_206711 | JGI IMG/M metagenome (GOLD analysis project Ga0335078, IMG submission 206711) | Soil microbial communities from Loxahatchee National Wildlife Refuge, Florida, United States - Lox_Sample_3.2 | ecosystem: Environmental > Terrestrial > Soil > Wetlands | place: USA: Florida... | reverse complement strand
CGGACGCCCGCCCCCTTAGCCGGAGCGTGGGTACACTCCGGCCGTCCGTCGGTTGGCAAATCGATTACGCGCCTAGCTGCGTCCGAAATAAAGCGAGCGCTCGAGCATCAACTCAAGCCTCGCGTTCTTGCCGACTGTGAGTTCCTGGCCAATCGCTGTCGCGGCCATATACGCAGTCACGGCTGCTGTCGCCGCGCCCATGGCCGCTTCTTTCTTGTCCTTGGCCATCATTCCGGGCGCAGCGCCGGCCATCGCGGCAACGGCCGCTCCCTGCAGAGCCGCGTCGCGCTTGTCGGCCGTCGCCTCGATCTCGCCTTCCCGGGTGTAATCCACTTTGATCGAATGCACCCCCGGCATATCGTCGACCATCGCCACGAGCGGTATCCATCCATCGGGAGTATTGATTTCGTCGAAAGCGAGCCAGATCTTCGCGTGCCCCGTTTTCCCCGCGGCGTCGATCTTATCGATGTGCCCGTGAATCTCGGCTCCCGGACGCAGCGTGGTTCCGTCGGCGCTCGCAATCGGCACCAGAGTGTGCGCCGTGAAAGCGTCGCCGGCCTTCGATTGGCCCGTTACGATGGCGTCGTCCAGCCGGATTAGAAAGCGAGTCCCCGAAGAAACCTCTTTTGGTGCGGGTGTTGGACCTGATTGATCCTGCGAAAACGCCGGCGTTGCAGCGGCACAGCTGAGGACCAGCAGAGCCGCCATCGCCGGAAGCATAGATGTGCGCATACGCTTCCCCTTTTCCTGCTTTTGGCTTTGGCGCTTTCTGCTGGATAGAAAGCACAACTACGCCATCGATTTTACGATGACTCCGGCTCGGTTGCAAATTGGTTTCGGCGCTGGTCACTTTCCGGTTACGCTGGCTAATCGGGAGTTCGCCGGCCATGTTCATGCTCCGTGTGTCTTCGGCGCACGGGCGAGCAAGGGACAAGAGCCTCCCTGACAGTGTCCGCTACTCTCAGCAACGGGAGAAACTCGATGATAGGCGCTTCTCAAGTCCTGATAAAAGGGCAGTCGGAAACGGACCACCATCCGCGTCATTCCTTTCTCACCGAACGGAATCCGTATTTATACGATCTTGTCGCCTTCCCGTTTTGGCACTACATTCCACTTCGCAAATTTCCCTTTTTTGAAATAAGTGCCTTTGTTTCAGTCCCGAACTGAACCGATTTGGCTTCCATATTGCACTCCCTTCGGGAAAGGAATTGGGAATAGCGATGTCAGCGACTCGAGCCGAAGCAATCGCGCCCGCCGTGCGCGCTCCTGGAATGACGGCTCTCATCGTCGACGACGAAGAGAAAACCCGAATGCTGTGCCGCGACGTGGCCTCCGAATCCGGCCTGCAGACGCGAATGGTAGCCACCACGGAGCAGGCGCTCGACATCCTCGGCCAGTATCCCGTCGATATCGTGGTCACGGACCTCCGGGTCCCGCAGCTGGGTGGCATCGAATTGCTCCGGCGCGTCAAGGAAGCCTATCCGCAGACCGCCGTGATCGTCCTTACCCAGTATGGAACGATTGAGAGCGCGGTCGAGGCTACACGCATCGGAGCTTCCGACTACGTGACGAAGCCGTTCCACGTCTCCGATCTCCGCTCCAAGCTCGAGCGTGTCATGCATTCCATCGAAGTCGATCAGGAAAACCGCATCCTCCGGGAGCAGTTGCAGACCCGGCCCGGTTTCGGCGGCCTGATTGGTGTCTCGCAGAAGATGCAGCGGGTGTACCGCCTGATCGAGAAAGTCAGCCAGCATCGATACCCTGTGCTCATCCTGGGCGAAAGCGGCACCGGAAAGGAGCTCGTTGCGCGCTCCATTCACTTTGCGGGCCCCCGCCGCAACGAACCCTTCGTTCCGGTGGACTGCTCCTCTCTGGTACCCACCCTGATCGAATCGGAGCTTTTTGGATACGTGAAAGGCGCTTTCACCGGCGCCATGCAGGCCAAGACCGGACTCATGGAAGCGGCCGGCAATGGAACTCTGTTCCTCGACGAAATTGGCGATTTGCCCGTCGACCTCCAGGCCAAGCTGCTCCGAGCGCTGCAGGAAAAGGAAGTAAAGCCAGTCGGTTCCACGGAGCGCGTTTCGATTTCAACCCGCATCATTGCCGCAACCAATCGCGATCTGGAAGCGGCCGTCCGCCAGGGCCAATTTCGTCAGGATCTGTTTTTCCGCCTCAACGTCGTGCAGATCAAGCTGCCTCCTCTGCGCGAGCGTAAGAGCGACATTCCCATTCTGGTGAACGCCTTCCTTGAAAAGTTCAGCGAATCGAATGGCGCCATGAGGACCATCTCGGAAGATGCCATGGCTCGCCTTCTCGCCTACGACTGGCCCGGCAACGTTCGCGAGCTTGAGAACGCCATCGAGCGTGCCGTGGCCCTGGGCTCGGGGCCCATTCTTCACGTCGGCGATCTTCCGACCAACCTTCATTACAACGCGGGCGAGCGTATCTCTCATATGACGGATGAGTTGGTCCCGCTCGAAGAGATGGAACGTCGCGCGATTTTCCGTGCTTTGCAGGAGGCCGGCGGCGACAAACTGGCCGCCGCGCGCCTGCTGGGCATCGGCAAAACCACCCTCTATCGCAAGCTCAAACAGTACGACGCCGAGTCGCAATTCCATCAGGCTGACGCCGTGGACACAACCAATTAGCCCGCGTGCGAGCGCGATGGGTCGGCCCTCCGCAGTTCCTAGAGAGGGAATGCACCGCTAGCGTTGTGTCGAACCGGGAAGCAGCGTAAGCCAGATTTCCTCACGCACCTACTAATCCACTGAAAATCCGCGACTTGAATTCGCTTCGGACTTGGCGAGCTTTATGCATCGCACTCGCATATGCACGGCAGACTACCGCGCGCATTCGGACCCGCACTCATACCTACGCTGCGAAAAATCCTTGAATACGCGATCGCTTTCGGTGCCGCCCTGCTTTGCAGCCATTGGATTCTGCAGGTTCGTTTTTGAATCGCGCTTCTGCCGTGAGAGGCAAGTCATTCGCAATGCCGGGAACGATCCACCCTACTCGGAAAAATGTTCCTCGTCCGGCGCTATCCTCCGCTCATCTGCCCTCCGATGCGGCTTTCGACGCCGTCTTTAAGTCGAGTGCGGAGGCGCTGCTTGTTATGGATACGGACGGTGTGATTCGCAGAGCGAACTTGCGCGCCCGGGAGCTGCTTCGCCTCAAAGACGTAGAGCGTCAAGCGCCGGGGCTGGTCGACCTGATCTCCCAGCCGCCCGCCGAACAGTTGAAGTCGTTTTGGAACCAGGGAGCCACCGACATGCTGCGCCCGCGCACGTTGGACGCCTCGCTTTCCAGCGGTTTCCCAATTCGCCTGACGCTTCGCGCGCTTCTCCCGGATTCCTGCCTGCTGTTGTGCTTGGAAGAAGGGCCCGTCGTGCAGCGGGCCGAAACGAAAACGCGCCATCTCGAGGCCGAACTTCATAGCGTCCTCGACTCGCTCCAGGTAGGCGTGATCCTGGTCGATCCCTCGGGACGCATTCGCGTTTCGAACGCCCGGTTTCTGCAGTTGTTCGGACTGAATTCAGCCGCTGTCCAGGCCGCGCAGGACATCGACTCTTTGCATGATCTGATCTCGGCTCGATTCCGCGAACCCTCGGCGTTTTCCGCGCCATGGAAGGCGTATCAATCCGGCTCCGCGGAACCGGGTCATGACGAACTGGTGTTGACGCGCCCGAGCCAGCGCGTGCTCGAGCGTTTCTCTCGGCCGGTACTCGACCAGGACGGAAGACCCATCGGCTGGTTCGAACTCTATTCCGACGTGACTGCTGAGCGGCAGAATCGCGACAAGATGCTTCAGACCGAGAAAATGGCCGCGCTCGGACAGCTCGTCTCCGGGATCGCGCACGAACTGAATAATCCGCTTACCGTCATCATGGGCTACGCGCAGCTTCTTCTCGGGCAGAAGCTTGCTCCTGCCTCGTTTAGCGCGGCTCGCAGCGTTTATCAGGAATCCGAACGAGCACGCCGCATTGTCAAAAATCTGCTCTACTTTTCGCGCCAGACGCAGCCCGAACGCACCCAGGTCGACCTGAACGAAATCGTCGAGAGGACGATCGCGCTGCGCAGCTACGAGCTCAAGGTCGAAGACATCGTCGTCGAGTACGATCTTGCGCCGGAACTGCCGCGCACCATGGCGGACGGTTATCAGCTTCAGCAGGTGCTCCTGAATCTGATCGTCAATGCCGAGCAGGCTCTGCTCGAACATCGCGGCCGCGGCCATATCTGGATTTCCACGCGAATTTTCCGCTCGAATCGCCGCGAGGGAGAAAGAATTCTGCTGGAGGTCTCCGACGACGGGCCCGGAATCCCGGCTGCGATTGCCTCCCGCATTTTCGATCCGTTTTTCACCACCAAAGCGGCCGGCATGGGAACGGGGCTGGGCCTTTCCATCGTTTACGGGATCGTCCAGCAGCACGGCGGCGAAGTGACTTTCGAGAACCAGCCCGCGGGCGGCGTCCGGTTCGTCATCCAGCTGCCCGTGGTTGCTGCTCCTCTTCGAGGCCGCAAAGATGACGCGCCCCAATCTCCAGAGCGTTTTGGCCCTCTCACCGCGCGGCGATTCCTCGTGGTGGAAGACGAGCCTACCGTCGCCCAGTTGCTCGCGGACGTCTTGCGCGAGGAAGGCCATCACGTGGAAGCCGTCCTGGACAGCCAGGAAGGTCTCACGCGCCTTTCCCGCGGCGAATACGATCTGGTGATCTGCGATTTGCGCATGCCGCGCCTGGACGGTCCGGCCTTTTACGATGCGCTGGTTCGAACCGGCAGCCCCATGCGCGACAGGATTATTTTCATCACCGGCGACACGCTCTCGGCTCGCTCCTTGGAATTTCTCGAATCGAAAAATCTGCCGTACCTGGCCAAGCCGTTTTTGGTCGAGGAGTTGAAACTCGCGATTCAATCCGTGCTTTCCGGCGGGCGGCCGCAGGAAGGCGAAATTCATTTGGCCGAAGAGGCCGCTGCTCTTGAAAAATGAACGAAATGCATCCCAAATCGCCTGAAGTTACCGTCGCGCGAAATCACAACACCGTGGTTCTGGCGATTGCCGAAGAGGCGGTGGCCCGGCGGCTCCTTCTTGAGCTAGCCCATCGCGCGGAACGAATCGTCACGGCATCGGACGTTGCGGATCTCCAGCGGATTTCCAGGTCCGCGAGTTCCGCTTTAGTCGTATTGGATTGGGATTTTCTCGGCAGCATACCGCGCGCCGCTTTTATCCGAGAACTGGGCGCGCCTGTAATCTTGATCGCGAAGCCGGAACGCCAGTCCGAAGCCGCCGCGCTGCTTGGCGATGGCATCGTCGAATTCGTCGCACGCATCGGAAATTTCGCGCCCATTCTCAGCAGCCTGATCGAGCGGCGTCTGCGGCAGGCGGAAAGACAGCGCGCTTTCGAAAATCCTGCGCCTTTTTGGAGCGGCCTGGGCAGCGATCTCGGCACGATTTTCCGCCACGAAATCAATAACCCGCTCACCGGAATTTTGGGAAACGCGGAACTCGTGCTCGCCCACAGCCAGAGCCTGTCGCCGACCGATGCACAGAGATTGCAGACCGTCGTCGAGCTTGCCGTGCGCCTTCGCGAAACCGTCCGGCGCCTCAGCAGCGCCTGGGAATCCAGGCAGACGGACGATCGCAAATTCTCGACCGCCGCCTCTAGCTCCGCCGGCCGGTCGGGCTGCGGCTCCGTCCTCAAATCCGCCTGACATCCGCTCGCCCAGTTTTTGGCCTCCGCTGTTCTTCCCGTGCGAAGCCTCGCAAATCGATTGAGGATCGCTCGCAAAAAACAGATAATCGCCAATCCGGCGAGGGTTGGCGTCCCGAGCGCGAACCGCGAGCGAGGAATCTCTCCCGGTCGGCTGTTTATTTTTCTGCGCGCGTTCGTCGTCGTCAAACCAAATTCAGGGAGCTGTGAATGGCCAACGAAAAAACGATGGATCTGGATCGCCTGACCGCAATCGACGTTCACACGCACGTCGAACACGAAGGCGAAGGAACAGAAACGGACGAAGCGGCCAAAAAATATTTTGGCGAAGGCGCGCCGCGGGGACGCCAGGGAATGGCCGACTATTACCGCTCGCGGAACATCGCCTGCGTGATATTCACAGTCGACGAGCGCCTTTCCGGCCGGCCGCAAGTTTCCAACGATTCGGTTCTCGAATTCGCGGCGCAAAATCCGGACATCATGATTCCCTTCATCAGCGTCGATCCGACGCGAGGGCCGCAGGCGATCAGCGAAGCGAAACGCCTGCTGGCCACCGGGCAGGTTCGCGGATTCAAACTGCATCCGCCGATCCAGCAATTTTTCCCGAACGACCCGACGATCTATCCGTTTTATCGAATCATCGAAGAAGCGGGCGTTCCCGTCGTATTTCACACCGGGCACAGCGGCATCGGAACGGGCATGCCGGGCGGCGGCGGAATCCGCCTGAAGTACGGCAATCCGATGTTCATCGACGATGTGGCCGTCGATTTCCCGGAACTGAAAATCATCATGGCGCATCCCTCGTTTCCGTGGCAGGACGAAGCGATTTCGATCTGCCTGCACAAGCGAAATGTTTGGATCGATCTTTCGGGCTGGTCGCCAAAATATTTCGCGCCCAACTTGATCCAGTACGGCAATTCGCTGCTCAAAAATAAATTGCTGTTTGGCTCGGATTATCCGCTGATTACGCCGGACCGCTGGCTCGCGGATTTCGAGAAGGCCGCGTTCAAGGACGAAGTTCGTCCGCTGATCCTGAAGCAGAATGCGATGAAGCTTTTCGGGCTGAAGTCAAAAGCCGCGGCAAGCTGAGAAGGCGAACGCATTTTCCCCATTTTTGCCGGCGGCAACGCGGCCGGTGCGATCAGCGAACCGGCCGCGCTTGCCTTTTCCCCTGGTCCTCATGGAAGTGCGAAGGTGTAGATCGCGTTGTGCCCGGCGACGAGCGGCGTGTCGGTTTGGCGCGAGAGCGTCGGCTCGGCAAGATTGTCGCCGGTAATCACCGAGACATATTGCTTGCCGTTCACTGCGTAAGTGATCGTGCTCACGGAAATCGGCCCGCCGAGAATCGATTCCCAGAGTTGCTTTCCTGTTGCCGCGTCGAACGCGCGGAATCGCCGGTTGATATCGCCGTGGAAAATCAATCCGCCGGCGGTGGCAAGCAACGAGCCGGTGCTCGGAGCGCGCTGCTCGTCAAACTTCATCATTTCGCCTGTGGAGAGATTGACCTTGGCGATGCCTCCGATCTTGTTGATATCGGAGCCGTCGCGCAACACTCCATGGCGAAAACCGCTCATCCCGTTCGCCTTCATGTCGAGGCAATTGTCAACGTAGCCGGTATAGAGCGAATTCGTTTCCGGATCGTAGGCGGTGGGCCAGTAGCTGCGGCCATTCCAGTAGCAAATCACGTGATGATCGCCCGGCTGCTTCATGACCACATCCCAATTGATGGTGGCTTTCCCGGTTTTTCCGTCGATATTCGAAATAGCCAGATTCGGAGCGTCGACGGGAATCGGCTCGGCCCAAAGAAACGTGCCGTCATTGCGGTCGAGAACGAACATGATGCCGCTCTCGCCGACCATCGCCGCGACGTCATGTTTCGAGCCGCGCGGGACTTCGGTGTTGTACCACTTCACAGCTTTGGGGTCGGGATTGTAAGTCGTCGTCACGAGGGTGCGCTCGTGCGTGTGGTCCGTGTCCCAATCGTCGGCGGGAAGATGCTGGTAATACCATTTCAGCTTGCCGGTCTCAGGATCGAGCGCGACGGTGCAATTGCTGTAAAGATCGGCGGGAGCTGTGCGCGAAGTGCCGTCGGCGTTGCCGCCATGCCGGGCGAGGCGCTCGTAAGGCGAGGGATTGGCGATGCCCCAGTAAATGGTTTTGCGAACAGGATCGTAATTTCCCGGCAGGCCCCAGGTGGAGGCGGTGAAGTTGGTATTGTCCGCGCCGCCCCAGGAGGCGTAGCCGGGATCTCCGGGCGCGGCGACATTCATGAAGCGCCAGAGCATTTTCCCAGTCTCGGCGTCATCGGCTTCGATGAAGCAGCTATCGCGTCCTCGCCCGCAGGTGCCGCCGGAAATCACTTTGCCTTCGACCACGATGGCGCCGGAAGTATTTTGCGTGTCGGTTTTGTAGGTCGCCCAGCGCTCTTTGCCGGTCTTGGCGTCGATGGCGACGACGTAACCATCGGGGGCGGTGAAGTAGACCATGTCGTCGTAAATCGCGATCGCCTTGGTGCGCTCGCTCGAGGCCAACTGAGGATTTTTGTACTGCCGCCTGTATTCCCAGATGAGATCGCCATTGACCGCGTCAATCGCGTCGACGCCGGCGCCGGGAGTGATCACGTACATCACGCCGTCATGGACGATGGGAATCGTTTCGGTGATTCCGGCGGGCAGGCCGAGCACCCAGGCCTCGCGCAATTCGCTGACATTTTTCTTATTGATTTGCCTGAGCGGGCTGTAGCGCCAGGCGTCGTACGTGCGGCTGAATTGCAGCCAATCATCGGGGCTGGGATTGAGCAGCATTTCGTTGGTGACCGGCTTGTAATTTTTCACTTCGCCATGGGCGAGCGGCGGTGCGAACTGACCGGGGGCGGGCGGGCGCTGCTGCTGCTGGCCCTGTGCGCCCGGCGAGGAGGGCGGCCTTTGGCCTTCTGCCGTAGCCGGAGGAGTTTCCGCTTCTCCTTGCGCGCGCGCTGCGGACACGCTCGCTCCTACCGCAAACACCGCCAGCAAACACGAGAAAGCCAAACCGCAAACCTTATTCATTATTCCCCCCAAGAGAGTGATGCTGAAAACGCATAATGTGACGCGCCGCGCATTCTTGCCGTTACTTGTATGCGGCGCGGTTATATCGCATAGCCCCGCGCCGATGCAATGCGGATTCGGAGGGCGGCGGCGCGAAATCGCGAAAAACGGCAGGCCCGGACTTTTGGCGATTAGAGGCGGTCGCCGCCGAGTGTTTTCAGGCATTTAAGTCACCTTCTAATTCCTGGATTTGGCGATTAGGATCGGCGAGTTGAGGGGCGGAGGGGGGCCGGAGGGCCGGGTCATGGGCCGGGTGATGGGCCGGAACGGGGGACGCGACTTCGAGCGTCCGGGAGAGCGAAGAATGGTGCACGACGTGGGCGGCCGGCTCGACCCACTGGCCGGAGTCGTTGATGCTGCAATAGGCGCGGACGGCGCGGATAAAAGTTTCGGGCGTCACAGAGAGGTGCTCGGCGCCTTCGAGAAACGGTTCGAGGGCGAGGCGGACGGTGCATCGCCTTTTTTCAAAAAGGCCCGCAGCGCGGGCATGGCGGTAGATGGAGGACTGATCGACGATGCCATAGTCCTCAGCGATGTCTTTTGAACGGCGCCAACGGAGAAATTCGAGCTCGATGGCGTCGCGATCGCGATGGCGGCAGACGGCGCATTTGCGCATGTGGCGCCCTAAAGGCGCTTTGACGGGGGGTTTGGTTTCTCGCCCGGGTTTGCGGCCGGTTGGGGCGAGACTTGGTTTGTCTGTGGTCATAGTCACTCTTCCTCTGGGGGCGAAATAGCGCCCCGACTCACGCTAACACATACGGTCAAGCGATTTCTCAAGAAAAGTGGTGTGGACTTTTGGCGCGGGATGTTTACGGGGAGTGGGCCCTGCCTTGAGACGCGGACAAGGAATAGAATCGGGCCGAACTTGCAGGACGGCTGCGGGAGACGAAGCACGGAGAGCATCGCATGCCTGAAATCACGAAACGGCGGGTGGGAGAACTTCAACGGGGCGTATTCAAGATTCTTCTCGATCAGCCGGAGGGTTTGCGCGCGAAGGAAATCCTGGCAAGGATGGAGCGCGAGGTGCCTCCCACGGAATTCGAGAAGATGAGTTATCCGCGCAATCCGGAAATGCGGCGCTTCGAAAAAATGATCCGCTTCTCGACGATCGGGCCGGTGAAGGCGGGCTGGCTGGTGAAAAACCAGGGATGCTGGTTCGCGACCGAGGAGGGAAAGAAAGCATACGCGGAGTTTCCGGAGCCGGAAAAATTCGCGCGGGAGGCGGACCGACTATTTCGCGAGTGGCGAGCAACCGAGGCGGCCGTCCCGCCTGTAGAGGGAGACGCGACCGAAGCGGCAGCGACGGTGGAGCAAGCGGAGGAGACGGCGTGGACGGAGATCGAGAACTACGTTCGGGCGATGAACCCGTACGACGTGCAAAAGCTGATTGCGGCGCTGCTGAGGGCGATGGGCTATCACGTCTGCTGGGAGGCTGCGCCGGGGCCGGACAGAGGAATCGATATCGTGGCGCATAACGACCCGCTGGGAACAAGCGGGCCGCGAATCAAAGTGCAAGTGAAAAGGACGGCGGATGCAGTGGGTGCGCCCGATCTGCGGTCGTTCATCGCGGTGCTGGGCGAGCAGGACGTAGGCATCTTCGTTTCGATCGGGGGATTTTCAAAGGATGCGGAGGAAGAAGCTCGAACGAAAGAAACGCGGAAGCTGACGCTGATCGACCTGAAGCAGCTGATGGACTTGTGGATCGAGCATTACGGGAAGGTGGATCAGGGGGAGAGACGGCTGCTTCCGATCAGGCCAGTGTATTACCTCGACCTGCGAGAGTAGAGGCTAGCGAGGCGGGGGCGAGTTGGTGACGGTGTAGAGGTGGCCGTTGCGGAGGTAGAGGCGCTCGGCTTCCTGGCGATTGAAGGGGCGAGCGCCGCGGC
>Ga0335078_10017379_pt1 | contig 10683 bp, 10 predicted proteins | sample Lox_Sample_32_FD_206711 | JGI IMG/M metagenome (GOLD analysis project Ga0335078, IMG submission 206711) | Soil microbial communities from Loxahatchee National Wildlife Refuge, Florida, United States - Lox_Sample_3.2 | ecosystem: Environmental > Terrestrial > Soil > Wetlands | place: USA... | reverse complement strand
CTTCGACACAAAAATCCTACGCTCCCAAAAAAGCGGATTCCTCGCTGGGACTTCTGCCATTTGAAAAAAAACGAAGAGAGATTCTTCGCTTCGCTCAGAATGACAGCGTTGAAACAGTCGTGCTCCACTACTGGCTCCATTGCGTGGGGGTGCGGTCCCAGCGGTGTTTGCGCAGTTCAGCTTGGAGCGCGGGCAGCAGGGGGCCTTTGGCACTGGCGGCGATGTTGGACTCGACGTTTTTAGTTTTGCGCATGCCGGGGATGATGGCGGCGACATCTTTATTGTTGAGGATGAAGCGTAGCGCCATTTCGGGCATGGTCAGGCCGCCCTTGAGCAGAGGCTTGAGCGCGTCGGCGTGCGCCACGCTGGACTTGAGATTTTCTTTGACGAAATACGTGCTGCGCCAATCGCTCTTGGGCCAACTGCTTTCCAGCGTGAGCGTGCCGGTGAGCGAGCCTTCGTCGAAGGGCACGCGGGCGATCACGGCGACGTCTTTTTCGCGGCAGGCGGGGAAAAGTTCGTCTTCGGGATTCTGGTCGAAGATGTTGTAAATGACTTGCACGGCGTCCACGAGGCCGGCGCGCACGGCGCGAATGCCGTTCCAGGGCTCCCAGCGATTGAGGCTGATGCCGACGGCGCGGACTTTGCCGCTGCTGCGAAGAGTTTCGATGGCGCGGGGAAGGCGGGCGTCGTCGAGCCAGTGGTCTTCCCAAGTGTGAAACTGAATGAGGTCGAGAGTTTCGACACCAATGTTGGCGAGGCTTTTTTCGACGTACTCGACGATGAAGGCGGGCGGAAAGCAATCGTCGAGAGAAAATTCGCGGCGGCTGGGCCAGCGGCGATTTTTCGGTGGGACTTTGGTGGCGACGTAAAGTTTCTTGTCGGGTCCGGCGTTGGCGGCGTTTTTGTTGGCGCGCAGAATCTGGCCGAGGATTTTTTCGCTGTGGCCGTCGCCGTAAGCCCAGGCGGTGTCGAAGAAATTGCAGCCGAGATCCACGGCGCGCTGGAGCGAGGCGAGCGATTCCGCATCGTCAGAGCCCGTCCAGCCGGCGAGTCCCCACATGCCGTAGCCAATTTCACTGACGTTCCATCCGGTGCGGCCGAAGCGGCGGTAGTGCATCGAGTTATCTCCTGAAGTGGAGGGCACATTATACGGGGGGATGTGGCGCCTGGCTCGTGAACTGAAACACCGGTGCCAGATGCGGGAGGGGGTATGCCACCCCGAATGTTTTGCGCAAAGAGTGTGGAAGTTGTTGATTGCAAGGGGGTTGGCGAATTGCGGAGTGCAAAAAAGTGCAAAAGAGTGCACAAGAATGTGAAAAGAAGGCAGACAGAGTGAGGGGGTGCACCCTTCGCTCCGCTCTGGGCAAGAAAGAGTGCGGAACAACGCGAAAGGAAAGGACTTGAGGAATGGGCGGTGCGCAGAACCTCCACCCCGGGGTACACAGCGAATTGTGCGTAAGCGCATGAGGGGACTGGAGTTGCGGGCGTTCGTGCGTGTTGCACACGCGGAGCGGGCGCGTGCGAGGGGTTGGGAGGTAACGAGTTGACAAACCTTGGAGCTTCGAGGAGGAATCCCCTCCCCCGTTTTTTGTAAGTGTTGATTGTGGAGGAAATGAAGTCGCGTGGAATCAACAGCTTGTGGAAGTGTTGATTCTGAACGGGTTAGGAGAGGCTGACTTTTATAGAATGGGAATCTGGCCGGAACGGGACGGAATAAGGGATTTTGAAGGACGGCCCTGCGGGTGAGCATGACTTCAGTAAGCGCACGAAATGTGTCTGAGTTACACAATAGTTATACAGAGTTTCTGGAATTTGTCAAGAGGTAAATCGTAAGTCGAGAGATTTGAACAACTTCGCTTCTGGAGGGGGAGCCCTCTGCGGGACGACGAGTACTTGCGCAGTATGGACCGCAAGCAAAGCCTTGTGTATTTCGAGAACGGGGATGGAGAGTCGTTGCCGCGGGCAGAAGCCACCGGCGGCGGCGTTCCTGTACCAGCGAAAATTTGGCGGGGGCCTGCGGTTGACCGTTGATTTGCATGGCACCGAAACGCAGAGTGTTGTGGCCTACAAGGCGAAGAAGAGAGCCTCGGCAATTGATCTAAGCAGAGTCGGTGCCTATGTTCCCGAGGACTTCCGGGAAACGATCAGCAGGCCGAGAGCGGGCCGACTGGTGCTTCAGCCCGGCGATTTCTACTTGCTTGGTTCGAGAGAACGGTTGGGTGTGCCGCCAGATCATGCGGCGGAGATGGAACAGTATGACCCATCGTTGGGCGAATTCAGTGTGCATTACGCCGGTTTTTTTGATCCGGGCTTCGGGTTCGGGGTAGGTGGAGAGGTCAAGGGCACTAGGGCGGTTCTCGAAGTGCGAGCTCATGAGGTTCCTATCCTGCTAGAGCACGGGCAGACCGTCGGAAGGGTTAATTACCATAGAATGGCGAGTGTTCCGGAAAAGCTTTACGGCCAGACGATAGGTTCTTCCTATCAGGGCCAGGGACTTTCCCTCAGCAAGCAATTCAAAACCGGAAGCGTTTTGTCCGCCGTCGGCCGCGACTGAGGGACCCGGTGGTCCGCATTCTCCGGTTACGATTGCGCCCGAGAAGATGCGGTCCTACGAGTTGGTTTGCCTCGAAGGAAGCAACCCCCGCCCTGAACTGCGTCCCCCCGAAAAACTAAGAAACTTCGGTCGCACGAGGTGGGCTTCCTCGACGAGGGGTTTGACGATCCGTTCGGGGATGGTTTCGGCGGCGAGGCCCGCCGGAGTTAGGCAGTGGTCCAAAGAATGTCGATCTTTTTTTGGACGGCGGCGAAGTCCTGATCGCTGGTGGCGAGCGCGGCTTTGCGCTGGGCGGCCAGGGCGGCGGCAAAGCAATCGGTGTAGGGCAACTGGTGATCGGCGCGGAGTTCGGCGGCGAGGCGCGTCAAGTCGAGGCCGGCTTCGACGATTTCGATGGGGAGTTGGCTAAGGTCTTCGATGATTTTGCGGGCCACGCCGGGGCCATGGGCACGCCAAGTGGCGTAGTACACTTCACCCCAGTTAACGACGGACATGAGCAATTGACGTTTGCCGGCTATGCCGAGATGGATAAGTTCCTCGACTTTGTCCGCGCCGGGACGGTTTTCGAAGAAGGTCATAACGGCACTGGCGTCGAGAACAATTCGTTTCATGGCGTGGAGGCCTTCATAGCTTTGGGCTCTTCACAATTGGCGCTCAAGTTTGCGGCCGTCGAGCAGAAGTTTCAGCGCGGAAGGGCCGCCTTTCAGGGATCCGCGAAGGCTGCGGACAAATTCCGGGGTGAGCGGCTGAAGGACTAGGCGGTTTTCTTCCTCGACGAATGCGACTTGTGTCCCTTCGCGGATGGCATATTTGCGGCGGAGCTTGGCGGGGATGACAAGCTGGCCTTTGGTGGTGACGGTGGAGAGTTCGCTTTTCATAGAGAGCCCCTGATTCGTAGCCCAACTGGAACAAAGTATACCATCGGATGGAATGTAAGGCAAATGTGAATTTGGCTTACACTGGCTGGAGACAGTGCGGCACATTATTACGCTTGACGTAACGCGTAATTACCGGCAGGATTAGGAAGTGATTGTCAGCTACGGGGACAAGAACACCGAGGATTTTGCGAACGGGAAATGGGTCAAGGCCTTCTCGGGGTTCGAGCGTTCGGCGCGCCGGAAGCTGGACCGTCTGGAGGCGGCCACCTCGCTGCGAGACCTTGCGGCGTTGCCCGGCAACCGGTTCGAGGCGCTCAAGGGCGACCGCCTGGGCCAGTACAGCATTCGGATCAACGACCAATGGCGGATTTGTTTCGGGTGGCCGGATGGCGCGCCGGGACCGTCGAGCGTGGAGATCGTTGACTATCACTAGGAGATGCACGATGGGAGTCATGGCAATTCACCCGGGAGAACACCTGGCCGAGGAATTGGAAGAGCTGGAGATGAGCGCGGCGGAATTGGCACGGAAGCTGGATGTGCCGACCAATCGTGTGACGCAGATCCTGAAAGGGACACGCGCCATCACGGGGGATACGGCTCTACGGCTCGGGCATTTTTTTGGGACGAGCGCGCAGTTTTGGCTGAATTTGCAAAGTCTTTATGAGTTGAGGATGGCAGAGCGGAAAACCGGAAAAGCCATTCAGGGGTTGCCGCGGTTGAAGAGGCGCGAGCCGGCTCGGCGTGAGTGAGGCGGAGGAAAGAAACGGCACGGGTCTGAAGATCCGCCACTACGAAGGCTAATGCAAGAGAGGGCGGCCGGGCTGAAGCCCGGCACCTACATTAGAGAAACCGAAGAGAAAAGCAGATCCCTCGCTGCGCTTCGGGATGACAACGTTGAAACCGGGATTGCAAAAGAAAGAGGGCACGATGAATCGTGCCCCTACAGCCGAGCGATCCCAACAGACAGAAACTCAGTAGCGCCAGCTCGTGGTGTCGGCGCCTGCGGGAGCCGACTCGAGCATGTGGGCGGCGGCGGCTTTTAGGGTGCGCTGGGTGAAGGTTAGGCCGCCTTCGCGGGTGGTGCTGCCGGGAGGGCCGGTGTAGCAGTGGGGCTGGTCAACGCCGTAGTCGAAGGTGGCATCGGAGTGCGGGTTGGAGGTGCTGTCGAGGAAGGCTTGCATGAGATGGACGGCGTGGTCGAGGTAGAACGTGTCCGCGGTGCCGACCATGACGTGGAGCTTGCCCTGAAGCTTGGGGCCGAGCGTGGACCAGTTGCGCTGAAGGATGGCGGTGAGGTCGTAATGCTCGCGCCAGTAGGCGGCGACCTCGTGGTTGATGACGCCGGTGCGCTGGTCCCAGATTTCGGCAGGGTAGCCATCGGCGGCGACGGGGCTGAAGACGGCTTGCCAGATGTCCCACTGCTCGCCGGAACGGCCGCGCGTGCCGAGGACGAGTTCCCAATGATTGGTTCCTTCGGTGGTGGCCTGGATGATGCCGGGAGGGGTGCGCATTTCGCCCTGCGCGATGCGGCCGAAGGGGCCGATCGTGAAGAAGGCGTTTTTGTCGTCGTAGATGTTGACGGTCTGGTAGGCGTGAAAGTCCACGGGATCGGGGCAAGCGCCCCAGGCGCCATTGAAATCATCGGGATAAAAAATCTGCGTCGCTAGCGTTTCCCAGCCACCGGTAGAACCGCCGTAGACCGCGCGGGCCCAGCCCTGGCCGATGCCGCGGAACTGCTTTTCGACGGCGGGAATCAGTTCGCGATTGATGGCTTCGCCGTAAGGGCCGACGTTGGCGGAGTCCACGGCGTAAGAATCGTCGTAATAAGGATTGGCATGCTGGACGAGGAGGAGCAGCATGCGCGGAAGCTTGCCGGTGGTCCAGTCCTGATAAAACTGATATTGCGTTTGGGCGCGCTGGAGCTGGAAGCCGGTGAGGCTGGGGTCAGGAGGAGTGGTGCGGAAGCCGAAGAAGTCGTAGGGAAAATGGCCGTGATCGAGGAGCAGAGGATAATGCGCGTCGGGATGGGAGGCCCAGCCTTCTGGAATCACGACGATGGCGCCGAGGTACATGGGGCGACCCCAGAATTTAGTGAGGACTTGCGATTGGATTTTGATGTGCTTGACCCATTCGGTGTCTTTGGGCGGCGGGATGGGCGGAACGACTTTGGTGAGATGGATTTGGATGGGCTGCGCGTTTGCGGCGGCGGGATCGATATGGATTTTTTCGGGGACACTATAGAAGTTGCCGGGCTTGGAGTTCCAGTGCTGGCCTTCGCCTTCGTCCATGGGGAGCTTGACGGTGTGGCCATCGGCGCGATGGAAAGTGGTGTATTTGTTGAGGACACCCTGGACCCAGTAGTCGCCGGCGGGGAGATCGCGGAAATTGGCGGTGGGATAGCCGAGGGCGTCGTCGTTGATGAAGGCAGGCTGGCCGGGGGCAAGGGCGTCGATGTCCGCGCCAAAGATTTGCTGGGAGTGAATTTCGTCTTCGAGGATTTGCTCGCGAGGCTCGGGATCGTTGGTGGTCGAGATGACGACATAAACTCGGCCATTGAGAGGAGCGGCGCTGAGATTGGAGCTGAAGGAGACGGCGAAGCGGGACTTGGCGGAGGATTTTTCCTGAGGCGGAGTCGCCGCGTTGGCGCTGCGAACTTGCGCGAAGGCGAGAAGCGCAGCCAGACACAAGAGCCTACAGCGGGCGAGCTTGACTGCGCCGCAACGCGAATAGCGCGCGACGCATGGCGAGAGACGAGGCATGAAGTTTCCCTTCGCGAGATGGGAGTGAGCGTTCAGAGCGGGGCAATTGTAGCGGACTACTGGGCGAATGTCTGCCTAGGCTCGCGGGGATGGGAGGCGCGGACCAGTCAGCAGGAGGGCGGGGCTCCTGCGGGGAAGCGGCGATGCTAAATCAGGCCGCAGTGGCGGCAGTTTTTGTGGCGGCGGTCTTCTTGGTGGCTCGTTTGGGTTTGGTCAGAACTTCGCGCTCGGCGCGGACCCAGTCTTCCAAAGGATTGCCGGGAGCGCCATTGCGCTCGAGATAGATTTCGTATGCACGTACTGCGATCTTGTCGTGGGTGGAAAGTTTTTTGGCGGTGGATTTCGATTTGGTTCGCGGGGACGAACCATTGCCGTTCGTTCTTGCCATGATCTCCTCATCGGGCCGTAGGTTCCGGCCACGTTTCTATTATGGGAGATTGCAGGTTGGAAAGTTAAATGAAATTTGCATAATGAAAATCGAATTCCAAGATGGCAACGGCGCGGCAAGGCAGCGGAGGCGAAAGCAAAGAGCGAATTGTGCGGAGGCGCACGATCAGGGAGCAGGCGCTTGTGGCGTGACTGGGGTGGGGCGTATGCTGCTGGCGGAGTTGCGTGCCAAGTCGAGCGGAACGCGGCGGGGCGGAGGCTCCGCGCTAAAGCATGCGAGGGGGGATGGCGATGAAAAAGATCGGATTGGCGGTGGCAGCGGTGTTGCTGGCCGGGGCAGTGGCTGTGGCGCAGGAAGCCCCTGCGGGAGGGCAAGTAGCAAATCCGGTGAGTACGACGGTGAAGACGCAGATGGCGCGGTACGCCAAGAACATGGTGGCGGCGGCAGAGGCCATGCCGGCGGAGAAGTACGGCTTTAAGCCGACGCCGGAAATGAATACGTTTGCGCATCTGACCATGCACATTGCGCAGTCGAACAATTTTTTGTGCTCGAAGATTTCCGGGCAGGCGGCGCCGGACGTGAAACTGGCGGATACGGACGGCAAGGACAAGTTGGTGGCGGCGCTGAAGGCGTCCTTTGACTTTTGCGGCACGGCGCTGGCGAACGTGGACGATTCAAAGCTAGGCGACCCGCTTACGCTGTTTGGGAACCGGCAGACTTCGCGCGCCGGGGCGTTGATTACGCTGAGCGACGACTGGTACGACCATTACGGGGCGCAGGCGGTGTATCTGCGGCTGAATGGGATCTTGCCGCCCACCGCGCAACCACAGAAGTAAGAGGGGCAAGCAGCAAATCGTGACTTTTACTTGGCAGCGGCGGGGAACTGCACCTGACGGATAGTCCGGTGCCACGCGACGCCTAGGGCGTTGGAGCGGCGGGACGTGGGAAATCCCAAGCATCTCGTACGGACAGGACGGAGACTGCCCTTCTCAATGTGAAACGCGCAGGAGTGAGACGCTGCGCGGGCGAAGGCCGGGGGCTTGGTTGTCGAGGGTAGAGTGTAGGTTTTCTTGGCCTCGCCAAGTGGCTAATTACAAAAGCTTTATTTTCTTGGGACAGTTCCCGTGTCTAAACGGAACCCGTACAAAAGAGCAGTGTCGAGTTGGAAGAGGGAGTGCAGCTTTCTGGAACAAAAGAGATAGGCGAGGGGTGTGTGCGTCGTCCCGAAGCCCTTCTCTGACCTCCGAGAAGGCTAAGTTATGACAAGAAAACGCTGGTCGGGCCTGCAAGGACTACCCTACGCTTTGCTGTTTGGGCTGGTGTGCGTGCTGCCCGCCGCAGCGCAGGACGGCGGCGAGCGCAAGATCGTGAAAAAGGTGGAGGCGCAGTACCCCGCCATTTTGAAGAGACGGGGCATTGGGGGTACGGTGCGGTTGAAGGTAAGCGTGCACGCCGACGGGTCGGTGAAGGACATAGAAGTGCTCGGCGGGAACCCCGCCTTGGCGGACGCCGCGGAGAAGGCGGTGCGGCAGTGGAAGTTCGCACCGGGCGGCGAGAGCGTTATCACGATCGCAGTGAATTTCGATCCCAACTCCTGAGGAAGCCAGGCGGCCATCTTGCAGCACGCGGATTCTTACTCCTCCAGCAAAAAAAGCCGGTAGGCGTTGAACGCGTTCGGCTTTGATGCAGCCAGAAGCGCGTGCAGCACATCCCTCTGAAACATCAGACCTGGAGAACATCGCCTTGGCGGGCGACGATTTCGTAGAGCACTGGGTTGACGAAGAAGCCCAGCACCAAGCGAGAGATCAGGCCGGCGACGACGACGATGGCGAAGGGCTTTTGCGTGTCGCTGCCGACGCCAGTGGAGAGGGCGGCCGGCAGCAGGCCCAAGCAGGCCACCAGCGCGGTCATCATGATGGGGCGGAGACGGAGCAGGGCGGCGTCGCGCGTGGCTTCGCGGATGGATTTGCCTTCGAGGCGCAGCTTGTTGATGTAGCTGACGAGAATCACAGCGGTTTCCACCGAGACTCCGAGAAGCGCCAGGAGCCCGAGAATGCTAGAGACGCTGAAGGGCGTGTGGGTGAGTTTGAGAGCGATGAGCGCGCCGACAGGTTCGGTAAGGACGACGCCGAGAGCGATGGTGACGGGGAATTTGAAGTTGCCGTAAAGCGCGAAAAGGATCATGAAGATCAGCAGCAGAGCAAGCGGCCCGATGACATAGAACTGTGCTTTGGCTTCGAGCAGCTCGCTGTACTCGCCGCCCCAATCGAGGTGATAGCCCTCCGGAAGGGAAACTGCTTTTTTGACGGCGGCCTGGCCCTCGTTGACAATGCCTTCGAGGTTGCGGCCTTCCACGGAAAACTGAATGCCGATGTAGCGGGAATTGTTCTCGCGATAGATAAACGAAGCGCCGGAAGCTTCCTTGATGGTGGCGAGTTCCGAGAGGGGAATCTGCTGGCCGGCCGGCGCGGGGACCAGTAGGTCGCCGATTTGCCGGGCGTTGGAGCGATACTGCGGCTCCATGCGCACGATGAGGTCGAAGAGTTTCTCGCCCTGGATGACCTGCGTGGCGGCCTGGCCGCCGATGGCAGCTTGCACGACGGCTTCGACGTCGGCGACATTGATGCCGTAGCGGGCAATTTTGGCGCGGTCGGCATCGATGATGAGGTTGGGCTGGCCGAGTTCGCGAACCACCGTGAGTTCGGTAAAGCCCGGAGTGCTCGCGAGGACATTGCGAATCTCGACGGCTTTCTTTTCGAGAATACTGAGATCGGGCCCAAAAATTTTGACGGCCAGAGCGGATTTGAGGCCGGTGAGCGCTTCATCGACCGCATCTTCGGCCGGCTGCGTGAAGTTAAAGATCACGCCGGGGTAGGACGCGAGCTTTTTGTCAAGGTCGCGCGTCAGCTCTTCCTTGGTGTGAATGGAGCCGGACTTCCAGGATTTGTCATTGTAGGGCTTTAGTCCAACATAAAACTCGCAATTGAAGAAGCCCGTGGGGTCGGTGCCGTCATCCGTACGCCCAAGCTCCGAGCCGACTACGGTGACCTGCGGATACTGGCCGATGATGTCGCGGACCTGCGGCGCGAACTTGGCGGCTTCTTCAAAAGAGATGGTGTACGGCATGGTGGCGCGGACCCAGAGCGCGCCTTCATCGAGATGGGGAAGGAATTCGCCGCCGATGTAGGGAACGAGGAGGAGCGTTGCCACAAAGATGGCTGTGGAAGCAAGAAGAGTTAAGACCGGATGGTTGAGGCACCACTCGAGCTGCTTGCCGTAGCCGTTGCGGACGCGCTCGAAAATGCGATTGGGGCGTTCCTTGACGCCGCTCTTGAACCAGTACGAGGCGAGGACGGGGATCAGCGTGAGCGTAAGAATGAGCGCGCCCACGAGCGCGAAGGCCATGGTGTCGGCCATGGGATGAAAGAGTTTTCCGGCGGGGCCGGTCAAGGCATAGATGGGGAGGTAACCGGCGATGATCACGGCGACGGAGTAGAAGATCGGGCGGTCGACGTCGTGGGCCGCAGCGGTGATGACATTGAAGATGTTATATTCCTGGCCCTCGCGGAGGCTCAGCTCGCGGTAGATGTTTTCAACCATCACGATGGTGCCGTCAATGATGATGCCGAAGTCGATGGCCCCGATGGAGAGCAAGTTGGCGGCTTCGCCAGTAGCATGCAGAAAAATGAAAGCGAAGAGCAGCGCGAGCGGGACGGTGATCGCGGTGATGACGGCGGCGCGCACGCTGACGAGGAAGAAGATGAGCACGATGAGGACGAGCGCCATGCCGCGAATGAGATTCCACTCGACGGTGTCGGTGGTGACACGAACCAGGTCGCTGCGGTCGTAATACGGGCGGATTTTGACGTCAGGAGGCAGCAGATCGCGGTTGAGCTCGGCGGTCTTTTTCTCCACGCCTTCGAGAACGTTCTGGGTTTGCTCGCCGCGGCGCATGAGAATCACGCCTTCGACGCCGTCGTTGTCATTTTTCGCTTTGTCCTGAAAGCCGAAGATGCCCAGGCGCGGAGCGATGCCGATGACCACACGGCCAATGTCCTTGACGCGGATGGGCACGCCATTGCCACCGTTGCCGACGACGAC